>Ga0209164_1003432_pt1 | contig 15096 bp, 10 predicted proteins | sample MTBNYHSulfiMetaG_FD_187458 | JGI IMG/M metagenome (GOLD analysis project Ga0209164, IMG submission 187458) | Enrichment culture microbial communities from rom New York Harbor, USA that are MTBE-degrading - MTBE-NYH (New York Harbor Sulfidogenic)... | ecosystem: Environmental > Aquatic > Marine >...
CCTGGTAATAAGGTTGATGCTGGTGCCACACGAGCGCCAGATAGATCGGCTCTGAAGCCATCCTCTCCTCCCAAAGGAATCGTGCCCCCCGTAGTAAGGACTTCAGTCCTTATCCCAAACGACTGAAGTCGTTACTACGCAATCATCTCCCGGTACAAAGCAAGATACTGCCTCGCCGAGCGGTCCCAGGAAAAATCCATCTGCATCGCCCGCACGACCAGCGCATCCCAAACCTTTCTGCGGGCATAGGTGCGAAGCGCGCGCCGGATCGCTCCCAGAAACGCCTTCGGCTCCGGCTCCAGAAAAACAAACCCATTGCCTTTGCCCGTGCGCGGATCATACTCCTCCACGGTATCCGCCAGCCCCCCGGTGGCCCGCACGACCGGGATGGTCCCATATTTCAAGCTGTACATCTGGTTCAGCCCGCACGGCTCATACCGCGAGGGCATCAGGAACAGGTCCGCACCGGCCTCGATCTGATGGGCCAACGCGTTATCGAAAGTCAGCGCGATGCCGCACCGGTCGGCATACCGCTTCGCCATTTGCTCGAACAGCTCGTGGTACTCCGGGTCCCCCGTCCCCAGCAGCACAAACTGCACATCGAGCACCATCAGGGAATCAAAGATCTCGGCCAGGAGATCAAAGCCCTTCTGGTCCGCCAAGCGGGAGATCACCCCCAACAGCGGCACGTCCGCGCGCTGCGGCAACCCGTACCGCGCCTGGAGCGCCTGCTTGCACACTGCTTTGCCCGAACGGTCGGCGGCACTGTAAGCCTTCGCGATGAGAGAGTCCGTCTCCGGATTCCAGGTGGCATAGTCCACGCCGTTCAGAATCCCCGTCAGGACGTTTCGCCGGGCTTTCAAGACCCCTTCCATCCCGCAGCCGAACTCCTTCGTTTGAATCTCTTCGCTGTACCGCCGGCTGACGGTGGACAACCGGTCGGCGAACACCAGGCCACCCTTCATCAGGTTGACCGAGCCGTAGAACTCCAGCCCGTTTATACTGAACACCTCCGGGCCGAGGCCTGTCAAGGGCAACTGCTCTTTCGGAAAGGAACCCTGATAAGCCAGATTGTGAACGGTGTAGAGCGCCGGGATACCTTGAAAAAAGGGATCCTTCGCCAGCAGGGTCTTCAGATAGGTGGGCGCCAGCGCGGTTTGCCAGTCGTTGGCGTGGATCACGTCGGGTTTGAAGCCGATTCGCTTCACGGTCTCCAGAATAGCCCGATTGAACAGGGTAAAGCGCTCGAGATTATCAGGGTAATCCCGACCGTTTTTCTGATAAAGCCCTTCCCGATCAAAGTAGGGATCACACACCACCAGATAAACCGGCACGTCCGTCCCGGGAAAGGGAGTCTTCTCGATCGCACAGGCCACCGCCTGATCGCCTACCGGGATAGCCAGCTTGATACCGGTAGACTCGCACGAGAAGCCGTTCTTCGAAATCATCCGATACTTGGGGAGAAAGACCGCCACCTCCTGACCCTGCTGCTGGAGCGCGAGCGGCAAGGCGCCCGCTACGTCGGCCAGGCCTCCGGTCTTGGCAAAGGGCGCCACTTCACTGGCAAGAAAAAGAACCTTCATCTGGATACTTTACCCCGAATCTCTGAGAGGTCTTAACGGGAGATGATCATACCATTCCTCACCGGATCGTCAAGCCATGAAGCATCGTTTCTGCCCATTGTTGCTTCAGTTAGAGAGATCAATCCCGCTCAGCGCCGGGCGGGGGAGCCTCCCGCCCCGCCCGCGCACCCGCGGGGTCGCTTGCGCCAACGGACGGGGTTTGCTAGTCTGAGTAGTGAGGATTTGGCACCGTAGGCGAATCCTCAATCCCCGAAAGCGAAGGGAGAATCCTGTGAAACCCGCTTGCATCCTTTTCCTCTGCCCGGCATTCCTTCTGGCCCTCGTGGGCTTGATTTCCCCCTGCCTGGCGGAAGCCGACCCCGATACCGTCTGTGTCATTGATTGGACCAAGACCGACGGGCGCATCAACCGGGGCCTGTTCAGCACTCAGGGCTTTATGCAGGTCTACGTGGAACCCGACCCGATGGTGATGGAAACCTTCACCCTGATCAACCCGCAGGAGACCCACACCCGGCTGGAAACTTACATTCAGAGACTTGAGCCGGAGAATGACGACGACGACCCCAACCATTTCAACTGGGACAAACTCTACCCGGAGAGGATGATCCGCTTCATCGAGGACGGCGAGGCCTTCGACCAGGTTGTGGAGCAGCTGGGTATGGAGCGCCTCTCGCTTCTGCTCAACATCGCCCCTTGGCTGAAATCGGACAATCCCGACCGGCCCATCGCCGACGTGGATGAATGGGTGGAGTTCGCCGCCGCAGTCGTCCAGTGGTACAACGGCTCCGGCAGTGCGTATCGCCCCAAACTCCGTTACGTCCAGGTCTGGAACGAACCCAACCTGAAGCAATTCTACACCGGGACCATGAAGTCCTATTTCGAACTGTTCAATGCCACGGCGAAGCGCATTCACCGCGACTACCCAGGCGTGATGGTCGGCGGCCCGACACCGGCGACGACCGACCCGGCCTGGCGCTCCGATGAATGGATGGAGGCCTTCCTGAAAGAGTGCGGCGCGGAGGCCGACTTCATCACCTACCACCACTACGGGCCTCAAGGGCAACCGGTCGAAGTCATTACCGACGCGATTCACAAGTGGGTGGGCGAATTCCGCAAGCTCCCGGGCAAAGAGCGGGGCAAGATGATGATCACCGAGCTGGACGCCTGGTTCCACGGTTGGCCGAAAGCGCAGTACATCCTGGAGCGCCAGTTCCGCCTGCTCGATGTCAGCGACCTTCTCCTGAGCGTCCATCACTTCTGCTGCCTGGCTTACAATGAATCGGGCAACTACACCTTCGGCGTCGTGGATAAGCAGGGCGGGGTTCTCGAAGGGACCTTCTGGCCCTATTGGCTTTTCCGCAACCTGATTGGAGACCAGGTTTACTCGGTCAAACAAGGGCCGCGACAGGGGGAGCTCGATCTGATCGCGTCCCGCGACCAAGGCGACGGCCAGTGGCTCGGGACCGCCGTTTTTCACAACAGGACTTCGACCTCTTTGCCCGTCAAGGTCTACCTCTTCTTTCCGCCCCAGGAGGAAGAGCGGGTTCTGGCGATAGACCGGATTACGGAGAATTTTAAGGGGGTCGGCGAAGTCCTTCTCATTCCGGCGCGCGCCGACCGCGCCGAGCTTCAGCTGGACTTTGAGCCGGGCGAGGGGGTGGCCCTGAACCTGCAACAGTCCGGCCGACGTTTCTTCGCCTTTCGCGATCTGAACCACCAGGAAGGCCCTTGGCTGGGCATCACTTCAAGCCGGGACGCGATCGGATTCCAGGAGCGCTGCGACCTGGAAGTGCGCCTTCTGAACACCAACTTTCAACCTGTAAGCGGTATTCTGGACATCCGGGGACTTCCCGAAGGCTGGAAGATCGAGCCTCTCTCCGGCGACACGAAGGTCAATTCGTTGGGCTTCGGCAAAGAACACCTTTGCAGATTCCGGTTTGAGGCGTCAACGCTGGTGCGGAACGAACAGGTGTCTCCGTACGCCGTTCTTCTCGAATCGGCCGACCGCGCGGGCGAAGGCGCGAAGCCGCTCGCCCATTCGATCGCGACGACCCTCGACGTCACCAGCCCGATCCAGACCCAGGTTTTGCCAATCCCGGTTCACGCCGTCCGAGGCGAGGAAAACCAGATCACCCTCCAGGTGACCAACGGAACAGACCGGCTCTTGAGCGGCACCTTCTCGCTCACGCTTCCTCCAGGCTGCCGGGCGGCGAATGGAGCCAAGGAGTTCTCCATCCCGCCCAAGGAACGCCTGAGATACCAGTTCCCGTTCATTATTCAAGAGAATGCGCCCCTCGGCCGCGCGACGGGAACCCTGACGTTGAATTATCTCGGCTCGGAACTCGCGGAGGAGTTCGTCGTGGACGTCGGCCCGGGCCGCCCCGTGGCGGGAGCCATTCCCCTGGACCTCAGCCGCCCGGCGAATATCGACGCGGCCGCCTTCGAGGCCGACCGGGGCGATTATGACAGCAGCAGAATCGGCAGGTTCGTCTACCCCGCCGACTTCACGCCCTCCGACCGGATTGTGAGGATTCGCGGCGTTCCTTACCGGATGGCCTCCCTGGAGGACGGTCAGAAGAACGCCATCCTTCCCCAAGGGCAAACGCTGACGATTCCTGAAGGCCACTATCAAGGCGTCGCCCTGATGGGCTACGGCCACGACGGCAACCATCCCGGACAATGGATCCTTCACTACGCGGACGGAACCCGGCAGGTGGTGGACTCTCAGATCCCGGAGTGGTGCACGCCCGCGCCGGAAGGCTTCGAGGTCGCCTTCACCGCGCCCTATCGCTATATTCCCGGCGGCCCGGCGCCGCCCCCTTGCGAGCTGTTCACCTGGACGCTCGAATGCGACCCGGCCAGGACTCTCACGGCGATCGAATGGCCCCGGATGATCCATGCTTATGTGTACGCGATCACCCTTCTGCCGAGCCAGTGAGTGGAATGAGGAGTGACAAAGACATCGCCGGATAGCGACCTAACGAATGTTTGTCTTGAAAGGAGGCTCATCATGGCGAGCATTGAGTGGTTGGGACACGCAAGCTTCCGCATCAAGAACGGTGTGACAATTTACATTGACCCCTGGAAGTTGAAGGGAAACGAGGAAAAAGCCGATCTGATTCTCATCTCCCATAGCCACTATGATCACCTTGCACCGGAAGATGTCGCGAAGATTGCCAAGCCCGATACGGTGATCGTAGCGGCGGAAGACTGCCGGGCGAAGCTGCGGGGAACGGTCAAGACCCTCAAGCCGGGCGAAAGCCTGACTGAGCGCGGGGTGCCGATCCAGGCCGTCCCCGCGTACAATCCCTCGAAGCGCTTTCATCCCAAAGCGAACCAGTGGCTCGGCTTTCTGCTGACGGTGGGCGAGGAAACAATCTACTACGCGGGCGACACCGATCTGATCCCCGAGATGGAGCAGCTGGGCAAAGTGGATACCGCCCTTCTTCCCGTGGGCGGCACTTACACGATGAACCCGGCCGAGGCGGCCGAAGCCGCCCGGCGCCTCAAAGCCCGCTGTTGCATCCCCTATCACTTCGGCGATATTGTAGGCTCGAAGGCGGATGCGGAGCAATTCAAGAAACTGTGTCCCTGCCCGACCAAGATTCTTACACCCTGCAAGTGAGTCAATGGGAGGGAGGCGTCGCGGACAGTCTAGCCGGTGGGGACTCCGCAGCGGTCGGCGACTCGGCACTCCCTTTACCTCGAGGGCGTTCTTCCGAGAGAAAGATGAAGCCTACGGCAAGAAGCAGGGCGAAATCAAACGCGAGCAGCACAAAGCCGACCTTGGCGCTCTGCGTGCCAAAGCAGCCGCAGGAGATATCCAGCCCTCGAACCATAGCCGAGGCGATCGCGCCGATGAAGACGCAAGTCATACCAAATATCATTACCGCCCCTGCGCGGCGCCAGCCGGCCACCAACAACGCCAGGGCCGCGCTCAACTCCCACCACGGCAGCACCAGCGCAATTGCATTCACCCCCCACAACGGCACCAGCTTGTAGTACTTGATGCTCTGGGCAAAACCCGCCGGATCGGCAATCTTCAGCACCGAGGCGTAAAGGAATACGATGCCCACCCCCCAGGCGAGAATCGTTCGCAGGATAGTCCAGAATGTTCTCCGGGGCATCACTCGGTTCCGTCAACGATGGGCAGGTCGTCCAGCTGGCCCAGGACCTCCCAACCGGGCAAGTATATTTTCAGATTCTCGATTGGATAGCCGTTGTCCACGAGAAACTTGAACACAACATTGCTCGACTCGCACTCCCCGCCTTCGCAGTAAATGATGATCAACCCCTCGGGAGGCAGCATCTCGAATATGACATCGAGGGACTGCTCCTTTTGTGTGGAGGGAATGTTGATCGCCGTCGCGAGGTGGCCCTCGGCATATTCCTCCGGCTTACGGGCGTCCACAAAGGCCGCGGTTCCCAGCATCAAGTGCTCGCGCAGCTCTTCCAGGCTGATGGCAACCCGCTCGGCCAGCCCGGGATTCTCACCCGGATCAATGCTTGTGTCGGGGTCAATCACCCAAGCCAGCCGGTCCGGCCGCACCGCGTTGGTGACCGCCGCCAGGCCGATCGAGACGACCCCCAGGACAAACACCTGAAGCCCTATTCTCCACTTGAGCAGACCCAGCTCCATGATTCCAGCTAACGCGTGTCGTTGCCGCCGCCCGGCTTCGGCGGTTGCGGCCTTACCGCGGGCGCCGCCTTAATGAAGGGCACTTCGACCATCGGCGCCGAAGGGTCGTCCGTCTTAAAGGTCAACTTCAGCTCCTCCTCCTCCGGCATCGTGAAGCCGGCCGGAAACTCCATCACGATACGGTACCGCTTTCCCGCGATATCCTCCACCACGCGCACTTCGACTCCCTCGGCATTCAGGTGGACGTCCGAGATTTTCAGCGGGCCGCCGACGTTGTGCGTCACATAAACCGCGCGTTCCATCGCCTTCGTCAGCGGAGCGGCAAGAAGCACCAGCCGGGCCGGAGCCACCTGGACCGGCACCGGAACATAACAATTGGCCGTGATCGGAATCTTGGGCTTCTTCGCATGGGAGGTGTGTAGCGTGATGGTTCCGCGATTCGAGCCGACGCGGAAGGGCGGCACCGCCGTCACCTTCAGTTCATACTCCTTGCCCGGCGTGATCGGTTTCAGCTCGGCCTGGAAAGTCTTGTTGTCGCTCTCAACGTTGGTAATTTCCAACGACTCTTCCAGCTGGCTGGCGATCTTGAGCGTGGTGCTCTGCGACGCATTCCGATCCTGAATCTGCCCGAAACTGGCATAGCGGGGCTGGACCTCGATCTGCTGCCAGATACTGCCCTTCAGCCAGAGGGTGATCTTTTCCTGGCCGGGGACATTGGTCGTCACATGAACCGACTTCTTCACATCGCCCCGATAGCCCGCAGTGGATAGCGCGAGAGGGATTTTCCCCGTTCCACCCGGCGCCACGGTCCTGTCCCAGTCGGCCGCCTTGGTGCAACCACAAGTCACCCGGATGTCCCGGATCTCCAGAGTGGCATCGCCCGGATTATGGAAGGCGAAGTCGTGGCGCGCCGATTCGCCCTCCATGACCTTTCCAAAATCGTAAGTCGTCGCATCAAAGACAACCCGGGGGGCCGGCGCGCCTGCAGGCCCTGGTTGCGCAAAACCGGGCGACAACAGCCCCCCAGCCGCCAAGGCTGCCGCGAGATAAACCCCAACAAGACTCAATCTTTTGCTGAACATCGGTTAGGATCTCCTCCATCAGACCAAACCTGGACTCCGAACAATCTAAATAGATTATATACCAGGCAAGCCCCCTTGTCAGCCCCCTATCCGGACATCGGACCTTTCTAATCCCAGCCTATCGCAACGCATGCTTGACATCCATCGGGCGTTCGAGTTAACTTCTACCTTCAGTTGGCCGCACAGCGGAGGCACCGCCTCTTACTCTCAATGTTCGAGGAAAGCCCTATGAAACGCCTTTCGTCCATTGGTCTTTTCGCACTCCTGTTGATCCTGTCCGGCTGCGTGACAGCACCCCGCCCAATATCCATCTCAGTCGAGCGGGAGGCGAATCCCTGGACCCATCTGAACTTCAACCAGGACCCCGATCAATTTCAGTTCGCCATCATCTGCGACCGCACCGGGGGGAATCGACCTGGAGTCTTTGAGAGCGCGATGTGGAAGCTGAACCTGCTGCAACCCGAGTTCGTCGTGAGCATCGGAGACCTCATTCAGGGCTACACGCAGGATGAGGCCGAGATCGAGACTCAATGGGACGAGCTCGAAGGACTGGTCCACGAGTTGGAAATGCCTTTCTTTTACCTGCCCGGCAACCACGACATCTCGAATAAGAAAATGGCCGGCAAATGGCGCGAGCGCTTCGGCCGCTCCTATTATCACTTTGTCTATCGCAACGTGCTTTTCCTCTGCCTGAACAGCGAAGACCCTCCGCCGACGTGCCTCAGCCGCGAGCAAATCGAATACTTCTCACGCGTGCTTCGCGAGAACCAGGCGGTCCGCTGGACGCTGGTCTTTATGCACAAGCCGCTCTGGCTGCAAGAGGAGGACACCGGCTGGGAGCAGGTGGAAGCGCTGCTGTCCGGACGCCCTTACACCGTCTTCGCCGGTCATACCCACGCCTATCGCCTTCACCATCGCCTGGGGCAGCGCTACTTTGTCCTGGCAACGACGGGTGGCGTGAGCAATCTGCGAGGCCCCGAGTTCGGCCGGTTCGATCACCTCGTCTGGATCACGATGACGGAAGAGGGACCTCGTGTGGCCAATCTGCTGCTCGATGGCATCCTGGGCGAGAAGGTTCGGACCGAATAGCCGGGCAGACCGGGCGACCCACAGGGCAGGCGAACTGCGACAGCAGCTGTCCCAAGGGCAAGCGGCTCACTCCAGCGGAGACCAAGGCCCCAGTCGGACAATGTCCCCGCTGCTAAGGACTCCATTCGTCGGGTCGTAAATCAGCTCTTTCAATGGCCGCCGTGTTCCCTCAAATGGGTAGCTATAATAGTGCCAGAGGCTCTGGTCTTCGTCGGGAACGACGTAGGCCGGATCGACGTCCGCATCCTCGTCCGGGCCGTTGCTGACGAGCATCCAGAACGTTGGCCAGGCATCTCGAACCTGCGGCGTTCCATATCGGTACAGGCAGGTGAAGTGTTTACTGAAAGGATCACGGGGGATTCGGGTCAGATAAGCGATGGGTGTGGTCAGTATTTCAAAGCCGAGGCAGCGATTGCGCTCCAGGTTCTGGTATTTGTGGATATCGTCCCCGACCTTCTGCACAATCCGCTCCCACAAGGCCTGCTCCGCTTCGGTAAACTGCTTCTCGTGGCTCGTCAGACCGTAGGTCGGCCGTTTTTCCCTGGGAAGCTGGTTCCACAACGCGATCACCTCGGGGTCAACCCCGTACCTCCGGGCAAAGATGCTGCCCGTCACGAAGACTTCATCCGGCACCAGGTAGCAGCTGTTGTCCACATACCGGGTCTCAATGGCGGTGGCCATCTGCCGGAGATCATTCTTCACCAGCTCGACTTTCGCTTCAGTGCTCATCTCGGAGGACAATTGCTGCATCTTAGCCTCAGCCCCTAAAGCCCCGAGCGAGTCAAAGATACGCGCCTTGAGATCCATCGAAGGCTCATGCTGGAAGCGCTCGAGCAGGGCCGCGATGGTCTGCTCTCCCGGAAAGCCGACCAGACCGCGGATCGCCTCGGCGCGAACACTCTTCTCCTCATCATCCAAAGCATCCCTCAGCACGGCAGAGACGCTCTCCGCTGGACGCTCCGCACAGTATCGCAGGGCCAGGCGACGTACTCCGGGGGCGGGGTCCCGGGCCGCTTGCAGCAAAGCGGGAAGGACTTCCGACTGCTCGAACCCAGCCAGCGCGCTGACGACCTGCTGCCGCGTGCGAGGATCGGGGTCGCCCAGCAACGTTGCCAGCCTCTGAAGCGCTGAGGGGGCTTGGGTCTTGCCCAGCCCTTCAATGGCCGCCCAGCGCACCCGATAGGATTCATCTTCCAAAGCGTCCACAAAGACCGGCAGCAGCTCCGGCCTGCGGGCTTCGCCGAGGAGACGCACAGCCGCCGCCCGCACCCGGCTGCTTGGGTCACCGGCGAACCGCTGTAAGACACCGATGACCTTGCTCTGTTCGTCCCGGCTTGCTCGGGCAAAGGCCTCTCTCCCCCGCTCGAGGATTTCCCCCCGAAGAAAAGGCTTATCCACCTTCTCGGCCAGCCTCAGGAAATCCGCAAACGGTTGGTCGTGAAGGTTTTGGATCTTTTTTGTCAATTCTGCGTTGGAATAAAAGCTGAACTCGTCATTTTTTTTGTTGATCACCTCATAGCCCAAGCCGGTGGCGTCGGCCACATATTCCCAGCTTGTGAGCGCCATCCGAAGCTGCTCCGGCCTGCAATAGGCAATCGGCGTCGTCAGCTGGTAGAAATGCTGCGGATACCGGTCATAATCGACCCAGTAGCATTCGAGCGCCACGCGTAAGGTTCGCTGCTCCGCCTCAAAGCGGTCCCGTTCCTCCAGGCTTAATGCATCGCCCCACGCCCCGCGCAGAACACAGAAGACGAACAACGTTGGCACAACGATCAGAACCAGTCGTCCGCGTCTCATTATGCTCAGCCTCCTTCGGATTCCGACTCTCATGCTGTTCCTATTCTAATGCCGACTCCCCGGAAGCACAAGCAAGATCCGTCGTTCCCGGCCTCTCCGAGAGAGTCGCCATGCCTTCGATATCCTTGGACGGACAGCCGCTTAATAACGCCTTGGTGGGATTGACCCGAGCGGGGGGATCTGATATAAATCCCCGTCGAATCTGGAGTAATCCGTAAGGACGAGGCTAGCGCGATGGAGAAAAGTCTGGACCGCAAACTGGCCGCTCTGAAGGCGGATCGTGCCGCTCGGGAGTTCATCATCGCGGACGCCAAAGACGCCGATATGGCTTATGGCATCGCCGCGCCGGGCAAGTCCCCCGAGTACCACCATGACGAAGCCCGCTATCGGACGCTGGACGAGTACCGGGAACAGATCCGCCAGGTTGTTCGCCAGGGCGTGGTGGATATCGTTCTCATGTCGGCCAGCACGAATGAGGTGCTGACCATCGAGGAGCGGCTCTTCGACAACAGCCCCCTCACCCCGGCGGCCCGGGCCAATGACACCAGCGACATCCACGTCGCCCGGGGAGGGACCTACATCCGGCAGCCCTCCCGGCCTTTTCGCTCCACGACGATTGACCAGATTCAGTGCGGCAAAGCGGTGTGCGACCCCAGCGAACGCTGGCTCGGGGCCAATCTCGGCCTCTACTCGGTCACCTTCAACAACGACCTGGAGCGGGACCTGCAAACTCTGGAAGCCTTCAAGGCGTTCCGCATCGAAGCGGAGCAGAAGGGCTTTCGCTATTTTCTGGAAGTGTTCGATCCCAACACACCTTTCGACCTCCATCCGGAGCAGATCGGGGCCTTTGTCAACGATTTGATCGTCCGCAGTCTGGCCGGCGTCACCCGGCGGGGGATGCCCCTGTTCCTGAAGATGGTTTACCACGGCCCGAAGTTTACCGAGGAGCTGGCCGGTTACAGCAAAGATCTGATCGTGGGCATTCTTGGCGGCGCTTCGGGAACGACCTATGACGCCTTCAAACTCATCGCCGAGGCTCAGAAATACGGCGCTCGGGTCGCCCTGTTCGGTCGCAAGATCAACAACTCGGAACACCAGCTGGCCTTTATTCGTTTTCTGCGACTGATTGTGGATGGTGAGATTTCACCCGAGGAAGCGGTGCGGGCCTATCACGGCGTCCTGCAAACTCTCGGCCTGCGCCCCCACCGATCGCTGGAAGAAGACCTGACGCTCCAAACACCGGTGATGAGTTACGCCGCAGGGGCCGCATCCGTTGTGATTTCGAAGCCCCTGCCCGGGGCCACACAGCCGGTCCCCACCTCGCCGGACGGCCGGCCGGACAGCGGCGAACCCGATTGGGACTCGATGACGCCCGAGGAAAAGATCGAGTACAACCAGCAACGGCGCAACCGGATCTTCGGCTAATCGGATCGCTTCTCCCCCAGCCGAAAGCAACCTGAAGGATGAGATTGGCGTGACAAGGAATAAGATTGTGAAACGATTCCTGCTTTCCGCGCTGTTGTGCGGTCTGGCCTTTTCGGCGTGCGACCGAATCGGCGTGCAGCGGGAAAAGGCGTTCGACTTCATCGAGAGCCTCGAGCTGGCCGACCGCGCCGAGGCGAATGGCTGCCTGCTGCAAAGCAAGGACTTTGATTCGCCCTTCGTCAGCCGCAGCGGTTGGAGAAACACCTGGTCAACCAACCGGCGCTCGCTCGTCAGTTTCCCCCTGCTCGAAGTCGAGCGGTGCGAACTCAACCTTTCGCTCTACCCGGTCGTCTTCCCCGGCCTGCCGGCGCAGGGCCTCAAGCTTCTGCTCAATGGGCAAGTGATCGGGGAGTATGAATTTCCCTACGAGCAATTCCGGCCTGAACGTCACAAGGGATTCTTCGGACTGGCCCGGCTTGAAATCCCGCTCGACGAGAAGTGGCTGCTGCGCGGCAGCAACGTGCTCGAACTGAACTGGCGCTACATCTATAATCCGGCTGACGTGGTCTCGCAGAACACGATTCACATCCCCTCCGGGGCCGCCCTTCCGCTGCTGGCGGTCCTGCCCCGCAAGGGCGAAAGACTCTTCGCCCCGGCTTCGGCGGACCGGCAAATCCGTGCCGAAACCATCCGCGACCGGCAGCAACTCGTCGAGGCGATCCACCAGCCGGTCCCCTCCGATTTCCACTATTACCTGCGCATTCCGGCAAACTCGGTTCTCCATTATGCATTCCGCTCGGACGCGGAACCATCCGGCTCGGCGCAAGGCTCCCTGCGAGTCGCCATTGATTTGGAGAAAGACGCCGGAGCGCCGGCCAGCATCGCCGCCCACTCGCTGCAACCGGCCGAGGCGGCGGGAAAGTCCATTCGAGGGAAAATCAACCTGAAGAAGTGGGCCAACAATGAAATCGTGAAACTGTCCTTCTCGGCGCGAGAGGAAGGGGCTGAATGGGCTGACACCGGCCAGAGCCTGTACTGGACCGAACTTTGGCTGGCCTCTCCACCTTCGGCAACTGACCGAGGGGACAGAACGCCCCCGCCCACAAAACCTGACCGCCCGCCCAACGTCGTCATCTTCCTGATTGATACCCTGCGGCGGGATTTTGTCGGCGCGTTCAACTCCCAGCAAGTCTGGACTCCTGCGTTCGATCAGCTGGCCCAAGACAGCGTCACCTTCACAAACGCCTACAGCGTGACCAGCTGGACCTTGCCGACCGTGGCCTCGCTGCTCACCGGGCAGGACCCTTACGTTCACGAGGCCATCCTCCAGGCCGAGCAGATGGTGGCCGAAAGCCGGAAAATCCCCGACGAACTCGTGACCTTGCACGAGGCGCTCAAAGCGCTGGACTATGCGACCGTCTTCTATACGGCCAACGGTATGATCCGGGCCGATCTCGGCTTTGACCGGGGAGTCGATGACTATGACTCGCGAAGCCCCGATCGCCCACTCATCCCGGCCGCGAAATTCGCCGACTGGCTTCAAGGCTACAGCGAACAACGCCCCTTCTTCGCCTATCTGCACAACCTCGACCCGCACTCGCCTTACGACAAGCGAGAGTCGTTCTTTGAGGGGCCGGAGGAATTAGAGACCACCGCAACCTTGGACGGCAAGCAGGAAATTCTCGATCAGTTGCGGTTCGGGCAGCTTCCCTTCACCTCGAACGACGCGGAGTATATCCAGGCCCTCTACCTCAGCGAGGTGAAGCTGAGCGATTTCCGCCTCGGCCAGGTTATTCAAGCGCTCAAAGACAAGGGCCTGTACGAATCCAGCCTCATTGTGGCCCTGGCCGACCACGGCGAAGAATTCCTCGACCACGACTCCTGGCAGCACGGAGACAGCCTCTATCAAGAGCAGATTCATATTCCCCTGGTGATTAAGTTTCCGGGGAACCGTTTCGCCGGGACGCATTATCGGGGAGAGGCGGGAGTGCTGGACATTTACCCGACCGTGCTGGACGTGATCGGCGCCGCCCCCGTGCAGCCGATGCCGGGGCGATCGCTTCTGCCGCTTTTGAGCGCGGAAGGCCAGCCCCCCGTCCGGGAGGAACGTTATTCTTCCCTCCGCTTCAACAATCGGGATTGGTCATCCGTCGTGGAGGGCAGATGGAAGCTGATCCTTCGGGGGTCTGCCATTCTCGGACTCTACGATCTGGAAAACGATCCGGGAGAAACGCGCAGCCTGGCGCTGGAGCATCCGGTCCTCGCCGGTTATTACCGGCAGCGGATCCTCGATTGGCAGCGCGCCCAGGTCCGGCTTCGCAAGCATCTCGTCAGCGGGGTCGCTGAAACGGTGCCCCTCAGCGCGGCAGAGCGGGAACAACTGCGCGCCATGGGCTACCTGAACGATTAGCAGCCCACCTCGAACCCGCTCCCGTCGTAACGACTTCTGTCGTTCCGCAAACAACCACAGAAAGGACTGAAGTCCTCTTTACCTGGCGTATCCCAAAGCGCGCAAACTCTCCACAGCCTTCCGGGGATCAATCGTTTGCTCGGCAGCCAAGCTCGCCGTCTCCCGCGCTGCCGCGCTTGCATATTTGATGAAGGCGCTTTCCAGGAGATGTTGAACCGCGGGACGAATGGTCAGCCGGTCGAACTCCCCCCGCTCGCCCTCGGGCAATCGCGTATCGAAGAGACGTTTCTCTTGATTGTCCAGATTGAGCACCAGCTTCCAAGGCCCCTCCCGCACACAGGACAACTCATCCCCATACAGTTGATAATCGGCGAAGAGATATCGGGACGGGGAGTCGCCCTCCCGGGAAAGGTCGAGCAAAGATCTCCCGGGAAATGATTCCGTCTCAGTCGAACAACCCACCAGCGCCAGCGCGGTACGACCGAGGTCGGACAGAGAGACTGCGCTGTCCACTTCGCCGGGCGAATGCTGCATGCCTTGGGGAAACTTGACCACGAGCGGAACATGCAACAGGACCTCATCCATGCTGTTACCGTGGCCGCGCGCCTCGCGTCCCCGGTCCAGCAGATGCTCCCCATGGTCGGCAAAAAACACCACCAGGCTCCGCTCAAGCCCGACCTTGGCATCCCAGCGGTCGAGCAGCTCGCCCAGGTTCCGGTCGGTCTCCTGCACCGCCTGTTCGTAGGCGGCAATCCATTCCTCCTTCGCCTGGCGCGGCGTCTTCCCGCGATACGCAGGCTCGAAATACCACTGCGTAAAGTGATGGGTGTCCATATAATGCACCAGCAGAAACAGGGGGCGCCGTCCGGGAAGCTGCTCCAACAAATCAAAGACGCTTCGGTTGACCTCCTCGCCCGGCACGACCGTCGTGTCAATGATAACGTCCTGACCGTCCGCGTACAGCCCGGAGAGCAGGTAAAGCGGGTTCGACAGCACCATCGCAGTGGTATAACCCTGTTCCTGTAGACGCTCGCCCAAGGTTGTCAATTGCCGGGGATAGGCTGTGAGCAC
>Ga0209164_1003433_pt1 | contig 15094 bp, 16 predicted proteins | sample MTBNYHSulfiMetaG_FD_187458 | JGI IMG/M metagenome (GOLD analysis project Ga0209164, IMG submission 187458) | Enrichment culture microbial communities from rom New York Harbor, USA that are MTBE-degrading - MTBE-NYH (New York Harbor Sulfidogenic)... | ecosystem: Environmental > Aquatic > Marine >...
TATCGATCAACGCCGAAAGCCTTCCGGCCGAAGCTTTCAAAGGCCTATCAGAAGAATTCATTCCTGTCAAACACGATTACGCGCCCGACCAACCTTGAAAATGCGTGGGACCTGCTCTAAGATACATTATCGGGGCTGAAGAAGCGATGCCATCAAGCTTCGATATTGATTTAAATGGAACATACAGTCTTTTAAAAAAATAAAAAGGTGGATTTTAAAACATTGACGACGACTTCCCGTTTCCAAGTACCTGGCATTGAAAAATTATACAAGAAATTAGGCTATCGCTTCAAAAGCCCGGAGATGATTTCACAATCGCTCCGGCACGCCTCTTTTGTGAATGAACAACCCGGCACGGACCTATATGACAACCAAAGGCTGGAGTTCCTCGGAGACGCCGTCCTTGAACTCGCTGTCACCCATCTGCTGATGGAAAAATACCCTGATGCTGAAGAAGGCCGCCTTTCGAAGTTGAGAGCGGGTATCGTCGATGAAGCCGGCCTATACCGCCTGGCAGTCGAACTCGAACTCGGGCGCTTCCTGCAATTGGGCCGCGGCGAGGAACAAAGCGGCGGCAGGGAAAAGCCGTCGATTTTATCCGACACAGTCGAAGCCCTTTTTGGCGCAATCTATCTCGACGGCGGCTTCGATAATGCGCTTAAAACAGCCCGCCGGCTTTTCGAACCCTTATTTCCGGCCGGCAGCGGAAAAGACCTGGGCCAGGATTTCAAAAGCAGGTTCCAGGAATTCTCCCAGAGGGTATACAAGGCACTGCCGGTATACACCCTGGAGGAAGAAAACGGGCCTGCTCATAACAGAACGTTTCGGGTGGCCTTGACGCTTGCCGGAAAGATCCTGTCCACCGGCGAGGGCAAAAGCAAGAAAGAGGCCGAGCAGAAAGCCGCGGAAAAAGCATTCTATTCTGTTACAGGACGGGCCGGTGAATGATCGTTCCATTATTCATTCCGCATCTCGGCTGCCCACACCGTTGCATTTTCTGCCAGCAGGAAAAAATTACGTCTGAGAAAGGGCCGCCGATGAAGGCCCACGAGGTCAAGGCCGTCATAGAACAGGCTCTGGCTTCGCCTCGATTCACGCCTTCCGCTGAAAACGAAATCGCTTTCTACGGCGGCACGTTTACAAGCCTTCCTGTCCCGGTCATTCAAGAGCTACTGGAGGCAACGTCCCCCTACCTTGACGGAGGGCTTTTTACAGGCATCCGGGTTTCCACCAGGCCTGACGCCATCAACCCATCCATCTGCCGTCTGATTGCCGGTTACAAGGTCAAAACCGTAGAGTTGGGTGCCCAGTCGATGAACAACGATGTTCTACGGCTGAGCGGTCGAGGCCACAGCGCCGATGATACCTTCCAGGCCGCCCGGCTGCTCAAGAAGCTGAATTTCAAGCTGGGCATACAGATCATGCCGGGGCTTCCCGGCGATTCCAAGAACGTTTTCAACGAAACCATTTCGGCAGTCATTGCCATGCACCCGGATATGGTGCGGATCTATCCGGCTGTCGTCATCCAGGGAACGGTGCTTGCAACCTGGTATCGTGAAGGCCGTTACACCCCGCTCAGCCTTCAGGAGGCTGTCGAACGTTGTCAGGAAACCTGTGTGAGGTTTGAAGCTGAAGGCATTCCTGTTATAAGGCTCGGCCTGATGAATTCTCCTTCGCTCCGTGAACCCGGCCAAATTCTTGCGGGCCCATGGCACGAAGCATTCGGGCACCTGGTCAAATGCATGATACACCGCACCAGAATCGCCCCGTGGCTCCATGCTCAAACATGGAAGGGACGCCGGGTGGTCATCGGTGCTCCTCCGCGGGAAATCCCTCTTCTCAGGGGGTACAAAAATGAAGGTATACGCTGGATCGAAGAACAGATTGAAGCTTCGGTGGCGAAGATCGTCGCAGACAAGCGACTGCCCCCGGGCCATATAACCGTGGAGGGTCTATGAACTTTCGTTCCGGATTTACAGGCCTTATAGGCCCCCCCAACGCCGGTAAATCCACCCTGATGAATCGTATTCTGGGCCGCAAAATCGCGATCGTCTCTCCGAAACCTCAAACAACGAGAAATCGGATATGGGGGGTCCTGCACGGGGAAAACCACCAGATCGTTTTCGTGGATACCCCGGGAATACATCCGACAAAAACCCTTCTTCACAAGAGCATGGTGGCTTCGGCGCTGGCAACGACCCGCGAAGTCGATATGATACTTTTCCTGCTTGAAATTGGAAAAGCCGATGCACCGGGCACTGCCGGACTGATCTGCGAAGCGGCTGTAAAAAACAAACCCTGCCTTCTTGCGATAAACAAGATGGATCTGGCCCCGCCCGATGCTGTTTTGCCGGTGATTGAACGGCTTTCAGCCCTCCACCCGTTCGAGGAGATCATACCGGTGTCCGCACGCACAGGCCTTGGTGTGGATTCACTGGTGAAGGCGCTTGAATCCAGGCTCAAGCCCGGGCCTCCATTCTTCCCTCCGGACATGGACACCGACCAGTCGGAAACGTTCATGATCGGTGAAATCATCAGAGAAAAAATCTATCTGTTCACTCGCGATGAGTTGCCATACTCGACGGCTGTCACCGTGAATCGCATTGAAGAAAACGATTCCCGGCCCCTTCTCTCGATTTGGGCTGCTATCCATGTTGAAACCAGCTCCCAGAAAAAGATCATCATAGGAACCGGCGGTGAAATGATAAAAAAAATCGGGACCTCGGCACGCAGGGATCTGGAAAGCCTATTCGGTGTTCAAATTTATCTGGACCTCGTCGTCAAGATAGAAAAAAACTGGAGCAAAAACCCAAAATCCCTCCGGCGCCTGGGGTACTAGCGGTTTGACTTCCCGGGAGGCCGCGCGTATATTATTTTGATTGTCAAAAGGGAGGAGAACGCCAATGCCGATATTTGAATTCAGATGCTTTGACTGCGGGCACATTTTTGAGCAATTATTTGTTTCTTCAAAAGAAAATGTCTCTCTGACATGTCCCCGATGCGGGTGCCGGTCCCTCGACCGGGTCGTCAGCAAAACAAACTATGCCATGGGATCCGGGGCAGGGCCAAAGGGCCCCTCGTTCACGGCAAACACGTGTGCTTCGGGCTCATGCATGACGATGGACATTCCAGGACCGTCAAAATAGACAGGCAAGCCCGGTAGAGAGCACCATGAGCAGTCGTTCAACAGCGAAAAAAATTTTCAGGCGTCCGATTTGCCCCTTCTGTGGGATGCCTATTGAGAAACCGACCGAGCAAGCCACTCGTATGCCTGTTGAAATGCCCATCGGCTACTGCTCATGCGGAGCGGTTTACGCCTGCGATGAAACCGGCCATAATCTGGGGGCGGCAATGCTCGAAGCCCTGATGTACGCATGCGGCCTCGACGCGGATCTTGCATCCGGCCTCCTGCCTGAAGACGACTATCTGCAGGAAATCGTTGAGCGTTACGATTACCTTTCCCATCTTATCGTGCCGGGCGGCGCGATGGAGGGCCGCCGCATAAGAGGAGCGCTCTTTTTCGTCCGCCTTTACGAAGACGTTCAAGAGGTGACCCGCCCTGAAGCGGAAAGGATCATATTACGGGGTGCTCAAGGCCGGGCACGCCCAAAGACCTCCGACCCTCCGACTTCCGTAATCCCGCTTACCAAACGGCAGGTGGAAGCGCTGGTGCAAGACTATGACGTCAATGCAGCGATCGAAGCAGCCCCGGGGGATAAAAAGCTCGTGAGGAACCTCCAGCGGCTGCTTTATTCAGGAGATACCCTCACCCGCAAACGCGCCGCGGACATTCTCGGCCGGGTCTGCGCGGTGATCGCCGAACACAACCCGGGAACGGTCTCACGACTTTTGCAGAACCTGTTCACCGCCGTATCGGACACCGCAGCTTTCACCTGGGGAGCCTTTGAAGCCATTGGGGAAATTATACGCTGCGAACCGTCTCTTTTTGGGCCTTATGTAACGTTTCTTCTACCTTATCTTGCCGACGACACCCGCATTTCCCAGACGGTGGAAGCGATGCAAAGGCTCTCTGAAACGCGCCCGCAGCTTCTGCAGAAGACCGCATTCCGACTCTGTGGTTTCCTGGATCATTCCGATCCCTCCGTAAGGGGGAATGCAGCTCGTATCCTCGGATGGCTCGGTTTCTCGGAAGCCGCCAGCCAAATCAAACAGCTTGTCGATGATCGCACCATGCTGGATGTCTACAACCTGGGCCGCTTTCAGCGGATTTCGGTCGGTGAACTCGCCTCTGAAGCGCTGAAAGCCCTGTGAGGTTATGATACCGGTCCGCTCGAAATCCATGAAAAGACATAACCACCAACGGAATCCACGCGCCGCTCGCCATGCAGAAAACCTGCCTTCGATGCTTTACGCCGATGAGAAGGGAAGAATTTACGACCATCCTTTCTACAGGATGGCCGCCTTTTCAGGCTCGAAGCCTTTCCCGCTATATTCTGCTGAAATCATCGATATGCCTGAATTCAGCAAGCTTTTTTTTATTCCTGATTGTCCTCCCGTGGGTTTGGATCCCGAAACAGGCCGGTATGTAACGGTGGAACAGGCACCGGTCAAGGGCGGGAAGGGGCGCTGCTTCGCGGTTGCGTCCTTTCTGGAACCCGGCCTGGTACGAAGCCATCTGCCTGCAGTCGATTATTCCGGGAAAAAATATATCCTGCCAATGTGGGCCTATACCGCGGCGGGTTACCTGGAGGACCGGTATGTCGCGGCGGGCTTCCGCATCGAATACAACCATCGATGGGATCCACGCAATTATGACGACCATGAACTTGTTCCGGCGATCAAGCGTTATCGAAAAGCCTATGGCGCCGGGAAGCTCATCGATCACCTTGCCCAGTGTGCCGCCGTGAATCACTGTTTCGCCGCGAAAAATCTTTTTCTTGAAAGATGGGAAGCGCCACTGCCTGTCAGCCAGACCTGCAACGCAGCCTGTCTCGGATGCATCTCGTTCCAACCCCAGGGCACCTGTGAAGCATCCCACCATAGAATCAGCTTCAGGCCTTCGAAAGACGAAATAACCGATATTGCCGCCAGGCACCTTGAAGCCACGGAGGAAGGCATTGTAAGCTTCGGCCAGGGATGTGAAGGAGAACCCCTGATGGAATCCGGACTGATTGCGCAAAGCATCCGTGAAATACGGAAACGGACGAGCCGGGGGACGATCAATCTGAATACCAACGGCAGCCTGCCCGATAACGTAAGGAAAATAGCTGAAAGCGGCCTCGATTCAATCAGGATAAGCCTCAGCAGCGCACGGCCTAACTGCTACACCGCCTATCACCGGCCGAGCAATTATCGGTTCGAAGATGTTGAAGCATCCATAGCTCTATCCCGAGAACTCAATCTCTACACGATGGTCAACTACCTGGTATTCCCCGGCATAACGGACCAGGAAGATGAAATCGACGCACTCACGGGCTTGATAGAACGGACGGGGCTCGACTTTCTCCACCTGAAAAATCTTTGCATAGACCCCGAGATCTATATCCAGCAGATGCCGTCGGGTACAAGCCCGCCGGTGGGCATGAAAGCCATGGCGGAAGAAATCAGCAAGCGATTCCCGAACCTTACGTTAGGGTACTTCAATCAGGCCGTGCGAAAATAAAACACGCCTCCATCAACCTTCCCGAGCCTCCCTCGCAAGAGCCCGATAACCGATATCCGTCCGGTAAACCACGTCTTTCCAGGTGATCCGCCGGACCGTTTCATAGGCCCTGGTTTGGGCATCGCCCACGGTGTCGCCGAGGGCCGTTACACATAGAACCCGCCCTCCGGCCGTCACCACACGATCGTCCTGCAGTGCGGTTCCTGCATGAAAAACCTTCACATCATCGATGTCCCGTTCAGGAAGGCCCTGGATCGGATCTCCTTTTCGATAAGATTCCGGATACCCACCGGCAGCCATAACCACGCCGACAGATGCCCTCGGATCCCATTTCACCGATATCCGATCCAGTGCTCCTTCCAGAGCCGCATCGCACATTTCAATCAGGTCCGAGGCGAGCCTCTTCATGATGGGCTGGGTTTCAGGGTCTCCGCAGCGGCAGTTAAATTCGAGCACCCTCGCAAGACCCTCGCCGTCGATCATCAAACCGGCATAGAGAAATCCGGTATAAGGGGTGCCTTCATCCGACATACCCTGAACGGTGGGAACAATCACGTCTTTCATCACCCGCTCATAAACCTGTGGCGTGACCACCGGAGCTGGAGAATACGCACCCATTCCACCTGTGTTGGGGCCACGATCCCCGTCATAACGGGCTTTATGGTCCTGAGACGTTGCAAGAGGCAATATATGATGTCCGTCAACCATCACGATAAAACTCGCCTCTTCCCCGGAAAGGAGGTCTTCAACGACAATCGTGCCGCCCGCTTCGCCGAATTTTTTTTCGGCCAGCATTTGCCGGGCGGCAGACTCGGCCTCTTCCTGGGTCTCTGCAAGAATGACACCCTTTCCGGCGGCAAGGCCGTCAGCTTTGACAACAACCGGAGCCCCACGGCGCCGAATATAGGCGGAAGCCTCTTCCACATCGGAAAAAACTCTGTAATCGGCAGTCGGGATATGATGCCGGGCCAGGAAGTCCTTGGCAAAAACCTTGGATCCCTCAAGTCGCGCGGCTGAGGCCGTAGGGCCGAAACACCTGAGGCCGGCTGTCGAAAATGCATCCGTGATTCCTGCTACAAGCGGAGCCTCCGGCCCGATGATGGTCAAATCCACGGACTTCTCCATCGCAATCTCAACCAACCCCTTTGTATCCGTCGCAGCGATCGGGATATTCTCGACCTTTGTTTCGCCGGCCGTACCTGCGTTACCCGGTGCCACAAAAACGCGGCTGACCCGTCCCGACCCGGCAACTTTCCAGGCAAGAGCATGCTCGCGTCCACCCCCTCCAACGATCAATACCTTCATCTTCACCTCCCGTTACCCCAAAGCGTTCATGAATAAGCATGTGGAAGTATGCCCCGCGGATGAAAAAACCGTTATGCCGCGTCAGCGTTGCCGGCCGGAATTCGAATCTCCCGTAACCCCCAAAAAAAAGAACCAACCGATCGCGGTACGGTTGGTTCAAAAGGAGGAAAAAATTAAGCGTTCGTGCTTTTGAAAAACATTATATGCAACAGTCCTGCCAAACTTGCACGGCTCATCCGTTAAAAACAATAACTCCCCAATTTAACGGTACTTTTTTCGATAAATCTTTCCCTCCTCCAAACACCGCCTCGCATCTTCAGTACAATATTTTGGCCCTCGCCCGACCTTCGTTTCGAATCGAACAGGATAAGTATCTGAAAAAGAACAACTTTAAAGCAGTACAAAATTTTTTACCCTCAAACGGTGATATGATACTTTTTCATTTTATGCTGGATGAGGCTTTTGGTGATGCCGAGCCGTTGGGCCGCGTGAGACTGTACGTTTTCGCTGGCGGCAAGGGCGCGACGGATCAGTTTTTCCTCTATGGTTTCGAGGGCTTTTGGTAATGGAATGCCCGCCGGGATCAACCTCTCCACATCGAATTCGGCTTCGGCGCCGGTCAATTCCTCCGGGAGATCCTCTTTGCGGATCATCGAACCGGCATTCAAAACCAGCGCACGTTCTATGACGTTCTCAAGCTGTCTTACATTCCCGGGCCATGAATAGGAATAAAACACCTTCCATACGTCGGGTGCCAGTTCCATTTGTTTATCGGCTTTCTCGCCCTGATATTTCTTAATAAAGTGGTTCACCAATAAAGGAATATCGTCGCTGCGTTCCCTCAACGGAGGCACATCGATGTGTATCACGTTCAAACGGTAAAAAAGATCTTCCCGGAACAAACCTTCGGCCACATCTTCCTTGATATCCCTGTTCGATGCAGAAATCACTCGTACATCCACATCAATGGCACGGGTACCCCCAACTCTTTCGAAAGACATTTCTTGAAGGACACGGAGTAATTTCACCTGGAGGGACGTGGACATTTCCCCGACCTCGTCCAAAAATATCGTCCCCCCGTCAGCCACCTCGAACCTTCCCTTTTTCATGGATACCGCCCCGGTGAAAGCACCCTTCTCATGACCGAAAAGTTCGCTCTCAAGCAATGTTTCGGCAAGTGCTCCACAGTTCACGGACACAAAAGGTCCGTCACTACGGTTCCCCGTAAAATGGATCGCCTTGGCGATCAATTCTTTGCCCGTCCCGGAGGGTCCGGTAATTAAAACGGAAGCTTTGGAGCGGGAAACTTTTTCTATCAGGTCAAAAATTTTCATCATGGAGGAACTCTTGCCTACCATGGAACCATATCGAAAGCGATCCGACAGTTCCTGACTCAACATTTTGTTGCGCTTGACGAGCCGGTAATTTTCAAGAGCCTTGCGAACCGTCAGTTTCAGCTGCTCATTCTGGAAGGGCTTCGTTATATAATCGTAGGCATGCTGCTTCATCGCCTCAACGGCCGTCTCTATCGTCCCGTAGGCGGTCATCATGATCACCGGCACTTCCGGCTTTATCCGCTTGCATTCACGCAGAAGATCCATGCCTGTCATCCCGGGCATTCTTACATCGGTGATCACGAGATCCAAATCCGACTCGCGCACAAGGCGCAAAGCATCCTGTGCGCTGGAGGATGTCATGATTTCGTAGCCCTCGGAACCAAGCAACGCCTCGAGAACAACCAGGTAATTCTTTTCGTCGTCTACAATCAAAACCGTTTCCATGTTTTAACCCCTGGGCAGATTGACAGCCACCCTCGTTCCTTCTCCCGCCGTGCTCCGGATCCGGATCGATCCACCATGCGATTCTATGATACTCCGGACGATCGCCAGGCCCAGTCCGCTTCCTTGATCTTTGGTGCTGAAAAAAGGATTGAAAATTTTCCCGAGATTCTCTTCGTCGATACCTTCACCCGAGTCCTCTATGACAACATGATAGGTTTCCGCCTCCTCGGTCACATTCACCTTCAGCTGCCCTCCATTCTTCATCGCCTGAATTCCATTCATAAAAAGGTTTAAAAAACACCGGTAAAGCAGGTTGGGATCTGCTCTAAGCGGCAAAACCTTTCCATCAAGATTATGACGCACTTCGATGCCCTCTTTTTCAAGCTGGGGCTGGAGAAAAGCAAGGTTCCTGGAAATGATCTCCTTCAGTTCGCAGTCCTGCAAATTTGGATCCTTCGGCCTCGCGAAGTCAAGAAATTCGGTGACGATATTATTCAACCGGCTCGACTCTTCAACAATGACATCACTAAGATTCTTCCGGCCCGCCGCATCCGGCATGCTTCCAAGCAGTTCGGCGGTGCTCCTGATAATACCGAGAGGATTCCGTATCTCATGCGATACCCCTGCCAGCATTTCACCGAGGGCAGCCAGCCGCTCGGCCTGGTCCAGCTGAACCTGGAGTTCACGCTGCTCCCGCGCTCTGTCTTCCAGAATCTTTTCCGCCTTTCGGACGATCAGCATCAAGGCGAAAAAAATCAAAGCCATGATGACCACGGATGTTCCGAATATCAAATACTGCAGCTTGACGATCGATTGGTATTCACTACCCAGGTCCTGGATCAACTCGAACACTCCCAGCACGTAAAGGTCCTCCCCGAAAGGACCCTCTCTCCTGAACGGAATGTAGGTACGCAGTTTGCGCTCCCCTCCCATCAAATCGATCCCCAATCCCAAAAAGCTCTCATCGGTCGACATCAATCTCGAAAAGTCCTCACCGGCGCCGGCCTTTCTATAACCTTCCGTCTCCTCGGCGGGTTTGCCCACGAGAGAAGGATCCGTGCTATAGGCGATCACCCCCTTCCCGATATCATAGATGTTTACAAGATCGATTTTGAAGCTGTGAATCGTTGTTTTGACGATTTTGTCCATCAACTCATATTGCTGGGGGTCCCTCAGACGTATCGAGCCGTATCGTACGCTTACGGGCAGGACAAAATTGCGGAAAACTTGATGGTTGAGATTTTCTCCCAACAACAGCGCATAGTTTTCATAACTTCGGGTCAAAATATCTTTGGCCTGCTGGGAAATAATAACGGAAAAGGGAAAACTGGCAAGCGCCAGTATCGTAAAGCTGGCATAGGCGAAGAACTTCGCCAGCCGGAACTGTTTGCCTTCTGGCTGACCGTGTGGATTGCCTGAACTCAATGCCTCGAGTATCCTTTACTTGATTGAATTACCGGCGTTCACGGTAAACATCCCCGTGGGACCGGCAATGCGGGATGTCCCGGTTTCCAACACATGTATTCTCGTCCTGTCACTCGTCTTTCAAACAATTTTCTTCAATAATATCATGAATCGGGCTTTTGAGAGCTTTTGAAACCGAAACCAACAAACTGGCCTTCCCGGAGTCAGCCTCTTCGATATCTTCAAGCATAGCGGTCGATATTTCCAGCATACGCCGCTGTGCGAGATCGAAATTAAAGGCACCGAAACGCCCGTCGGCCAAGAAACCGGATTGACCACAAACCCGAAGGGCTCCTTGAATCAAGGCCGGTATCCCATAAACCCGGCAGGTGAGTGGCCGGGCATGATAAAGGACGCAATCCCTGTCCGCAGTCAAAAGCGGGCACCGGATCCGTTCCGTGGCCATAACCCGGGCGGCTCGAGCGGGATCATGACGAGAGCCGCGCAGTTTGTCTTCGAGCCGTTTCGCATCTTCATCCGCAGCGTTGCACCTCATGAGAACCTCGCTTCGAACCGCCTCTTCAAGACTCATAAACGCCTCGTGCAGGTAAGCGGCCTCAACAAGAAACAAGCCGAACACCGCATGGCAACAGTCGTCGCACCCTCTCTTACAGCACACCCGATCCGGATGAGCCCTCGACATCTCCTTGAAGGATAAATCCGCCGTCTTCAGGAGTTCTTCATAAGGCGCGAAAAAATCGGATAGATTCATTTCTCACCAGCTTCCAGCTCAGCTGCAAATTCAGGGTGAGGCTCAAAGCCCAACGCCACAGCCTTTTCGAAATGCTCCCTCGCCTTTGCAATATCCCCCCGGGTGTAAAAAGCAACGGCGAGGTTATTATGCCCCAGCGCGAACTCAGGCGCAATAGCCACAAGTTTTTCTCCTACCTCCACGGCCTTGGCGGCATCTCCCTTCTGCAGATAGGCGTTTATCAGGTTGCTCCAGGCCTGCGCAATTTTCGGGTTTAATTCAATCGCCTTTTCGAGAGCGTTTATCGCCTCATCTGTGCGTGACATCTGGAGATAAGCAAACCCGATATTGGCAAAACCCCGGGCATACCTGGGCTCGAGTTCTATGGCCCTTCGGTTCATTTCAACCACGTCTTCAAGCTCCCCCTGCTGAAAGTGGATGAAACCCAGGTTCACATAGGCTTCGAACATCCTGCCACTGTTCGCTATGGCATCCTGGAACGCATACACGGCACCGTCAAAATCACCTTTTTCCATTAAAGCCACACCAAGATTGTAGCTGGAATTCGCGCATTCCGGGTTTTCTACCAGCATTCTTTTTTGCTCTGCGATAAACAACTCGGAATCCATTGGTTTTTTCATTTCGTATCTCCCCGAAATTTCCTTCTTCCATTCCTTAACAAAGAGAGGCCGCCCCCCTTCAACGGGGAAAGCGACCTCTCGCGTTTAAGCAAAGTCAGTCGACCCGGCTATCCGAGGCGTTTAGTGATCCTCGGTCTGCCCCCTGCCTTTGAGGCCGTACATCGTGGTGCTGCCGGTTGAAAAATAGATCAACTTCTCTTCGTTGATCAATGCGGTTGCAGCCTTCTTGATCTCTCTGGCCTTTGCATCAGGCAATGCTTTCTGGACAGCCTTCTCCAGATCCTTAAAATAGAACTTGGTCTTTTTACTTCCCTCTGCAAATTCCAGAATCGCTTTTTTTATATCATCCATAAGGCTCGCTCCTGATATATTGCAATCATTTATTCGATTCCATCAGGAAATGGTCCTTTTGCCCAATCTCTGTGTCAAACGGCGGTCTTGCTTGTGCGACGTACTCCAGTACGTCTCCGCGCAAGCCCTTGTTTTCCTAGATCTTGAACAAAATCCCTCATTCCCGATCCTGAAACCTAGCTGGTGCCCCTCCGGTATTTCCGGATGGGTACCCTATTCGATTCCGCCTGCGGCCTTGGAAACATCCCACGCGGCCTGGGTAAACTTGAACTGCGTGGATGTTCTGTAAGTGTCGTAGGCGAGCCTGTAATCGTCTATCAGATGCTCGGTGAACGGCAGATCGCATCTCTCGAAGAACTTCTCCCAGCCGATTCTCTCAGCCCAGTCGCCCAGCCTTTCATATTTGTTTGCACCGGCGGCATAGGCTTCGATAATTTTTTTCACGTCCTTGCAAACCTCGGGGAACCTCGGGAAACTGTTGGGCAGGAACGGCACCACAACCTTTGAAAACTTAGGCGGGGTGATGCGGTTCGACAGTTTTCCCCCGGCAAGAATCGTAACACCGTCGCCGAGCTTGTCGGACAGCGGCAGTGCCATGCACATCGTATAGCAGTTACCGCAGAACATGCAGCGCTCCTGCTTCACTTTGACGGTTTTCTTGCCGCTCTCCGTCTTGGCCGGTGAAATCGCGCCGGTGGGGCAGGCAGCGATGACCAAGGGAATTTCACAGAGGGAATCAACCACTTCGTCATCAACGATAGGCGGTTTGCGGTGGTAGCCGAGCAATGCGATATCCGAACAATGAACGGCACCACACATGTTCAGGCAGCAGGCCATCGACACCCGGACCTGAGCCGGCAGGGTCATTTCCTGGAAATAGTCGAAGAGTTCATCCATGACCGCCTTGACCATCGACGAAGCATCGGTCGCCGGCGTGTGGCAGTGCAGATAGCCCTGGGTGTGAATGATGTTCGTCACCCCGGCCCCTGTGCCGCCGATAGGGAACTTGTAGCTTCCGCTTACATGCTTCCTGCTCTGCAGATCCTTTTTCAGCGCTTCCATTTTATCCGAGGTTTCGACCATGAATTCGATATTGTTTCGAGTGGTGAACCTCACATATCCGTCGCAGTATTTATCTGCAATTTCGCAGATTTCACGGACGTTCTCGGCTGTCATGAAACGGCAGCCCCCACATCTTACCGTGAAAACCTTGTCACCGGTCTCAGATACGTGCACCAGCACTCCCGGTTCCAGGATTTCGTGGTATTTCCATTTTCCGTAATTGTTTTTGATCACCGGGGGGAAATACTGCCAGAAATGACGGGGTCCCAGGTCGGTGAGTCTGTTTGCCATCGGTTTATCGGGATTATAGCGCCCTAGTCTTTCGGTAGACAATGTCATCGTCCACACCTCCTATCTCTTGTGCCTGGAACGGTAGTCGTTGATATCTCGGTCCCATCCGCCTTCGACGTCTTCTTCTTTCCAGAAAATATAAGGATTGCATCTAGGTTCTTTGACATTCTGAGGCATCGGCGGAACCCCGAGTACTTCGAGGAATTTGGGCAGTCCGTAACGCTGAATCAGCTCGCCAAGCCGTTCACGGTTCTTGCCTTCTTCCATCCACCAGTCCCAAACCTTTTCAATCACCTCTTTCACGTTATCGTATGGATGTTCGACTTTCATGAACGGGATCGCAAGGACACCCATCTGGGCCCCTTCCAGAATCGGAGCCTTGGCGCCGAACAATATACTCAAACCGGTATCTTTACCCGGACGAAGGGCCTGCGGCATGACGTTGATGCAGTGCATGCAACGGATGCACTCGGAATTGTCAATCTTAAGCTCCCCGTCTTCGAACCACATGCAGCGGGTCGGGCAGACATCCAGGACTTCCTTTTGAATATCGAACGGACCCCAATCTTTGCCCTGGTGTGCGCCGCCGTTGGGCTTGATTTTTCCGTTCATATAGTCCTTGACGGCGTCCTGGTCGATGCGGATGTCATCTCTCCAGGTGCCGATAAACGACATGTCGGCCCGTGCGACGGAGGCCACGCACCCGTTGGGGCAACCGTCGAATTTGAATTTGAACTTATATGGAAAGGCGGGCCGGTGAAGTTCGTCCTGATAAAAATGGGTCAGCTCGTAACACAAATCCTGGGTGTCATAACAGGACCATTCGCATCGGGCCCGTCCCAGACAACAGGAAGGTGTGCGCAGATTCGAACCGGAACCGCCCAGATCCTGCTGAAGCACATGGCCGAGTTCGTAGAAAATCGGCTCCAGCTGTTCCGTGGTTGTTCCCAGGAATATGATATCCCCCGTAGAGCCATGGAAGTTCATCATGCCGCTGCCCCGGTACTCCCAGAGGTCACATACCGTTCGGAGATAGTCGGAATTATAGAATTTACTGGCCGGCTGGTTGACGCGCAATGTATGAAAATGCGCAATCGAGGGGAATTTTTCCGGAACGTCCGAATATCTGCCGATGACGCCCCCGCCGTATCCGAAAACACCAACGATTCCGCCATGCTTCCAATGGGTTTCCCCGTGCTCGAAAGACAGCTCAAGCTGTCCGAGCAGATCCTCGACCGCTTCCGGTGCAACCATCATGCGGTCTTTGGGCAATTTCCTGCGTCTCAGGGCTTCACGCTTCGCGTCGGCAACGAAGCTCGGCCACGGACCTGATTCGAGTTCCTCCACCATCGGAATTTCATGTTTGCACTTAAAATTAGCCAGCTCTTCTTCTGTGTAATTGTTGAGTTCGTCATCGGAGTAGATGCGTAACTCTTGGTACTTCAGGTCTTTCTGTGGTTCCCTTGGTTCGAAAGCCATAATGACTGCCTCCTTAAATTGGTTGCTGATGCTGATTTAGTATTCTTCAAGGAGCATAACATACTGCCGACCCCGTGATTGACCTCCTCCGCGCCATTAAAACAGAATCAGACACCCGCGGCGATCCTCGTTAGCAGGGACCTTCGCGCAAGCGTCTGGAAATATTATAACTTACCGTAATTTTTTGCATCGGCCGTAATTTATAGTAAAAGAAAGCACACCCTGTCAAGCTAAATCCACCATCTAATTTCTCCATGGGAAACATAGGGGTGGATTTAGGGGGATCCCTGGTGGATCAGGGGTCGACAAAAAACCTTCCAATTTATATTGACAATCGATGCCCGGCGTGCTCCAAATTGCGGCGAGCCAAACAGAGCGGGGAACGCTGAAAAGGGGAGGGTATGAC
>Ga0209164_1003436_pt1 | contig 15085 bp, 15 predicted proteins | sample MTBNYHSulfiMetaG_FD_187458 | JGI IMG/M metagenome (GOLD analysis project Ga0209164, IMG submission 187458) | Enrichment culture microbial communities from rom New York Harbor, USA that are MTBE-degrading - MTBE-NYH (New York Harbor Sulfidogenic)... | ecosystem: Environmental > Aquatic > Marine >...
GACCACCCCTGGTCACCATGCTCGGACCAGGTGGTCAGCTTCCTCCGGACGGAGTGGTCAGCTTGGCCGGAATACGCATCGGGCGCTCCGCACTCTCCCCGGGTCCGCCCCGGGGGCTCGAGGGATCGCCAGGAGCCTGCGGTGCCGCCACCGCTCCCCTCAACGCGCCTCCAGCCGCGTCCTCAGGTTGGCCAGGGATGCCTCGATGGCCTTGATCCAACGCTTCTCCAGGAACGCCCGGTCCAACACGGGCCCCAGGATGGGCGGCGGCATCCCGTAGCGGAGTCGGTAGGTGAACCGGGTACCGCCGGAAGCCGGCTCGAAGCGCCAGTCGCCCCGCACTCGCGGGCCGGCGAGGGAGTAGGCCGACCAGCCACGTCCTGGGTCGAAGTCTCGGACCTCCATGCGGACCCGCAGGTCGATTCCGAGCGTGCGCGCGACGTACTCGACCTGGAAACCCGGACCGAGCGGAGACGAGGTGAGAGGCGTCCACGCTTCGATCCCCTCCTCCCAGAAATCCAGGCTCGCCTCCCATTGGGAGACGACGAACCGGAAGACCTCTTCCGGGGGCGCCGAGATCTCGATCCACCTCTCGATGTCTGCCATCTCTGCCTCCGTGACCAGGGTGTCCACCGGTCTCGGCCAGGTCCTGCCCTCCTCGACGCGATTTTGCACCCGGAGCGCCCGCGGGCCGCGTAGGCGGAAGCCCAGTCCTACGAGAAGCGCCGCTACTGCGATCCCGCCGGCCTCGGCACCGGTTCGGCCCCCACACCGGTGATCCCAGGGAACACCTTTTCCCTCACGGCCTGGAACCGCGGGTCGCCGTACAGGGGACGGTAGCGTGGAGTGCTCATGACGTAAGGGAGGAAGAAGGAGCGCACCTGCACCATCTCATCGAGGCGCGGCGCGGCGGCCTCCCAACCGTCCAGGGCGAGATCGAGCATGAAGAAGGAGTAGGGATCCACGTATTCGTGCCGGGACCTGGCCTGGAGCTCGGCCAGCACGGTCCGGGCTTCCTCCCGTCTTCCGACCTGGGCCAGTCCCGCGCCTCGGAAGGCTTCCGCCTGCCCGAAGTGGCCGCCGAGCTCGGAAAAGGCCTCGAAGTGGGTCAGGGCCTCCTGGGACCTGCCGGAGGATGCGTGCGCGATCCCCAGCCACTGCTGCAAGTGCGGAGCGCCGGGCCACATCTCGACGGCTGCCTCGAGGGCACGCACGGCCTCGTCGAACCGGCCGCTGATCGTCAACACCTGTCCCAGTGACGTGTGGCCGATGAGCGACAGAGGGTCCGACGCCATGGCCCGCCGCATGGTCGCGAGCGCCTCGGAGCGGCGGCCGGTGAAGACGAGGAAGGTCGCCTTCCAATCGAGGGTGAAGGATTCGTCCGGGTTCAACGCGAGAGCCCGGTCGAACTCGGCCTCGGCCGCCTGGGGATCCCAGTCGTGGAAGATCTTCAGGACACCCATGGCCGTGTGGCCCTGGATGCACCGGGGGTCCAACGCCAGCGCCCGGGCGGCGGCCTCACGCATCCTGCTGGCCAACTCGAGCGGAGGACGGTTCCCCACCAATCCCACCAGGGCCAGCACCTGAGCCAACTGCCCCCACCCCTGGGCGAACCCGGGGTCGAGGCGCACGGCCTCGATGAGGTGCCGCTCGGCCTCGGCGAGGTCGGCAGGGTGCATGGTCTGAAGCATCTTGACCGCGCGCAGATAGAGGTCCCACGCAACCAGGCTCTTCGTGGGAGCGCCCCGCATGCCGGAACGCTCGGCCTCGGTGAGCTCCGCCTTCAGGGCGGCGGCGATGCTCTCCGCCACCTCCGTCTGCACCTGGAACACGTCCTTCAGGTCCCGGTCGTACGTGCCCGCCCACAGATGCTCGTCACTGACCCCATCGATGAGCTGGGCGACGACCCGCACCCGGCTCTCCGCGCGGCGGATGCTCCCCTCCAGCACGTTCCGCACCCCCAGCTCCCGCGCGATCTCCCGGGCGGTCTTCTCCGACGCCCGGTAGCGCATGACCGACGTGCGGGACACGAGACGGATCCCACGCACGTGAGCGAGACGGGTGAGGATGTCGTCCATCACCCCCAACCCGAAGTAATCCGCTTCCGCATCCTCGCTGAAGCTGGCGAAGGGGAGGACGGCCAGGGAGGGGCGGGGGTCGTCCCGGAGTGGGCCGAGCCCGGCAAGGCTTTCCGCCGTCGCAGGAGCGACGGTCGTCGTTGGTGGCTGGGAAGGGGGCGAGGTCGCCGCAGCTTCCCCGGGTCGAAGCGCCCGTGCGGGCTCTACGGGCTCTTCGGGCTTCACCTCATACGCCCAGGCCAGAACCAGGGCCATCGGGAACCCCAGGATGAGCAGGAGCACCACGAAGCGAGCCGCCGTGGCGGGAAGCCCGAACGCCGCGAAGAGGTCCGGCGCGCTGACAGCGATGGCCACGCCCACGGCCGCATAGGCGGCGGCCACCTGATACACCTTGCGTCGCTTCAGCTCGGATAGGAAGGTCCGGCGTCCAGCCCTCATTGGAGGCACCCTCTCAGAGGTGATGGGGCCCTGCCGCAACCATAGAAATCCCTGCGCTCAGCATGCTTCCGAATCCCCCAGAAGGCAAGGAGAACCCGCTGCCCCCCAGCTAACCACCGGTCGCGCCGTTTGCTCTGGAGCGGCCGCAGGCCGCGGAAGCGGAACCCGTTTCGTTCTTAAGGCGCACCGCTGGCAGGCCGAATCACCTCGCCGGCCCGATCGGAACGGTCGCCCTCTGGCTCAGAAACCACCGAACTTCTCCCTCATCTCCACATCCGGCCGAGCTCCCCCTTCGAGGGCAGCGGCGAAATACGGTGGGGTCTTCCCCATCTGTCTCAGGTAGACCGCGATCTGGGCCTTGTGATGAACCTCGTGCTCGATCAGGAGCCAGAGCCACCAACGCAAGGTCTGGACCGGGCGCCCCTCCCCATGGTCGACGGGCTCACCGAGTCGCCCTTCGTCGAGCGCCTTCAGGGCCGCCATGGTGCGCTCCCGCGTCTCATTCAGCAGCGTCCGGAGCTCGTCCACCGTCAGCTCTCGAGCCGGGAAGCGAGCCCGCTCGTAGTCCCAGACGCCAAACAGGTGCGCCTGGATCTGGAAGTCTTCGGACTGGGCGATGTGCAGGAACTGCTGCCCCAGCGTGTAGTGGTCCGACCCCGGTCGCCATCCCAGGTCCTGGTCCGTCACGAGATCCAGGCACTGAAGCGTCACGGCACGGTAGCGCTCCAGATGCTCTCGAAGATCGTCGAGTTCCGCCATTGCTCCCTCTACTCTCTTCCTGGCCGCCGGACCCTCTGCCTTTGTCCCTGCGACCGTTTCTTCGAATCCTCGGTGGGTCTGATTGGTGACCCCGATGAGCCGAGTCTAGCTGCTTGGCTCCGGGACCACCTTTATCCCCGCGAGAGCCGACCCACACTCTCTGGGCCTGGCGGTTGTCGTTTCAGGATATCGGCCATACGAGGTCCGCGTGTGCCGAACAGCCCCACCCAGGGATCAGGAAGGGCTGTGAATCTCGACCAACACCTCTCCTCGCTCCAGAAGGGAAAGCGCGTCGGAAAGGGTCTTACCGAGAATACGCTTCAGGTTCTGGTTGGAAGTGTTCCCAGCGGTGATCCAGACCACCTTGGGGGGAGGCCCAAGCCGTTCAAGGAGAGAGACGAAGTCCCGGTCCTTTGTCATGACGATTTCAGCCCTTTCCCGGGCAGCAAGGAAGATCTCCTGGTCGTCAGCCTGCAGAAGGTCAAGATCTCGCACCGGGATAGCCTCAAGGCCGAACTCCGTCCGGAGCCAGCCGCAGAGGGCAGGCGACAACTGAGCGTCGAGCCAGACTCTCACGCGGCAAGTATCGGATGGTTCATGCGGCCGCTCGCAAAACGAAGAGCCGCTTCGATGTCGGCCAACTCAAGGTCAGGCAACTCCTCTATGACCTGCTGCGCCGTCAGGCCAGAGGCCAGGAGGTCCAATACGTCAACAACGCGGATGCGCATCCCTCGAATGCATGGACGACCTCCGCATTGCTTCGGGTCCACCGTGATGCGTTCGAAGACCTCAGTCATGTCAGCCTCCCCTCGGATCAATATCCCCAAGATAATGCGCTAGACCGCTCTGCACCTCCTCCTCCCGTCGATCAGTCTGGAGCATGGCCGATGACGTCCCGCCAGCTGCATTCTCCTTCACCTGTCGCCGAAACGCTTCCAGGTCGCTTGCCCCGGGACCATTCCCTGCATGATTTGCGGTGACCGACAATCCCGCTCGAACGCGAAGGAGGGCGGCCACCTTTTCCAGCGTGGCTTGGCCGTGCTGGAACTCGTCCAGGGTGATGATGTGCGCCGTCGCAGGGATGAACAGGTTGTCCTGGGTGTAGCCTGCCTCAGGCTCAAGCGAGTTCATCACGATCACGGCGGATGCGGCGCAGCAGAGCATCTGGCCTTGCTGCACCCAATGGCGCGTGAGCGGCTCGTAGTCGAGCGTCGTGTTCCGCCGAAGGATTACCTGTCCCTCTTCCGAATCAAGGTTGGTTTGGGGGACCGAGTGGGATCGTACGTACCAGACGCCACCAGCGATCACCAACGCAAATGCTCCGACCAACGTGGCAAAGCCGATCAGCGCCCGCTTGGCCCAACGTTTCAGTGCCATGGCAAGTCCCTGGTGGCTGCCGACCCAGGCGTCCCTTGGAAGGAGGTCAATTCAGGTTCCGATCGACACAGTGCAACTTCCGGGTCGGACTCGACGTCCACAAGGACTCCATCACCGCCGCGCCGTGTTGGAGGACCGCATCCCCGGCTCCCTCAGGTCGCCGGTCGCTTCCCAAATGACTGTGGAAAAGGTGCCCATGCGTCTCCCCCGGTCCCGGAAAGGACCGACCGCAGGGAGCGATGGGACTGGGCGCCTCGCGTGATCGCCGGATTGCCTATGATCGGCGAACTGCTTATGATAACTCCCATGCAGACTTTCGGTGATGATGCGGGGAAGCTGGAATGAGCGGACTCGAAGTGACCAACTTCTGGCGCCCGTACGGGCTCCGCCGGGACCCGTTTTTCCAGGAAGAACTGAAAGCGAGTCCCGAGGCGGAGTTCCCCGTGCAGATCCTGTTCGTCGGTCGCCAAGCGGAGCTCGCTCGGATCGGTCGCGCTATCGGCGGGAGCGACCCATCACGGACGATCGTCGAAGGCGAAGCCGGCGTCGGCAAGACCAGCTTCGTCAACGCGCTCAAGGCTGACGTCGCGGTGAGGGGGCTGCTGGTCCACGAGCACCCGATCCGTATCGACGCCAGCAGCACGCCCGATCGCCTCCTCGCCGAGGTTCTCCGCATCCTGGTCCGGACCCACGGGCTCGCCGGCGGGAAAGACTCCGATTTCTGGAAGAGCGCAGCCCGGCTGGTGGAGGGCGGCGTGCAAACCTCGGGCGGCATGTCCATCGCCGGAACCGGAGTCCAGGTTCAGCGGGAGCATCGGGCGCCGGAGATCGGACATGGCAGCCTCCTGGACCGGGTGGGTGAGGCGCTGGTCCGGCTTCGGGATGAGATCGCGCCGATCCTCCTGCACGTGAACAATCTGGAGAACCTCAGCCTCGATGTCTCAGGCCATGCGGCCGGCCTCATGCAGACCGTGCGCGATGTCTTTGCCTACCCCGGCGCTCACTGGCTCATGGTGGGGACCACGGGTATCGAGGAGACCGTGTTCCGGAAGACAGACCAGGTCAGCGGCTTCTTCCCACACGCGGTCGTGCTGCAACCGCTCACGACGGCAGAGATCCGAGAAGTCATGGAGCGCCGCTACGACCACCTGCGCGTCCAGGGGAGTGCGGTCGTAGCGCCCGTGGAGACCGAGGCCGTCGGGGAGCTCTACGACCGTTACCACGGCGACCTCCGGAACTTCCTCCGCCTGCTGAGTGAAGCGTCAAACCTGCTCCTGGGCATCAATGGGGTCGAACCGCTCACGGAGGCGAAGATTCTCCGGACCATGAGCCGGGAATACCGCCACCGAGTCGTGCGGCAGCTCTCGGAGGACGACTTCCGGTACCTGGAGACGCTCGCAAGCGAGGGGGGTGCGCTCCCGGGAGGGTTCCGAGTGACCGAGGTGAAACAGTGGCTCGAGGTCTCCCAGGCTGGCGCCAGCGGCATCGTCGACCGGCTGCTTGCTGCCCGGATGCTCGTTCAGGCCGGCCGCTCCGGGAAGAGCATCTACTACCAGCTCACGGGCGCGGCCTCCATCGCAACCCAAGCGGTTGGGTAAGCTGCACATCGGCCCTCACGGACACGCCAATGTCGGGACTGAGCGCCCCATCCGCCGCCAGGCTAGTTGAAGGGAGGCTTCGCGGCCGCTCGGCTCGAACCGCGGATGGGCGCTGACGGATTCGAACCGCCGACCTCCTGCTTGTAAGGCAGGCGCTCTGAACCAGCTGAGCTAAGCGCCCCAAGGGTTTCCTTCTTGGGTGGGCACGACCCTGAAGATAGTCTCGGGATCAGCCTGTTGGTAGGCGTGCCGGAGGCTGCCTTCCTGCGGTTCCAGGCTGGCATGTCCCGCCACTCCCCCCCCAGGTCAGGGCTCGCCGAACTTCGTATCGATCCGGACCCCGCAGCGCTTCAGGAAGGGCGTGGGGAGCTCGCCGCCGGCGAAGATGAAGAGATGATCGTTGGACAGGGCAATCAGCTCGCCTGTGCCGTCGTCCGACCCGTTCCCGGACACCGGTCTCAGCAAGACCTCTCCCGGTCGATTTTCCACGACCTCCGTGGACCACAGGATCGACACGATCCCCTCTTCCGCGGCCCGTTCGATCCGTTCCCGGTTCTTCGCCTTGATGCGGGTGAACCGGTCGCGGCGGTAGGAGAGCCTGACCTCGCTGCCGGGCTGCTCCGAGAGAGCCAGGGCCGCCTCCACCGCCGCATCCCCCCCTCCCACCACCAGCACCCGGTCGCCTCCGTAGGCCCCAGGCTCTCGCAGCGCATAGGTCACGTTGGGGAGATCCTCTCCTGGAATACCGAGCTTCCTGGGCACGCCCCTGCGTCCGATGGCCAGGATCACTCTCCGAGCCTGGTGCTCTCCGGCGCTGCTCAGGACCCGGAATTCTCCGTCGGTCCGGAGCTCCACGCCGGTGACGGTGACGCCGGTCGCGACCTCCAGGCCCGTCTTTCGCACGGCCTCTTCCCAGATCGTGACCAGTTCCTCCTTGAGGATCTCGCGGGCTCCCACCTTCCCCACCCCCGGGATCTGCACCGGCTCGGTCATGACCAGTTTCTTCCGGGGATAGTGCCGCACGGTGCCGCCCACGTCCTCCCGCTCCAGCACCGCCGCCCGAAACCCCCGGGCCCGGGCCGTGAGGGCCGCCGAGAGTCCGGCCGGACCGCACCCAACGATCACCAGGTCCAACAGCTCTCCCGTCCGACCTCCGTTCCGCGGAAGGCCCTCCACGCACTGTCTCCCCTGCTCGAAGGCGTTCCGAATCAGTCCCATCCCCCCCAACTCCCCCACGATGTAGAGGCCTGGGACATTGGTCTGAAAGTCTGCCTGGATGCGAGGGATGTCCACGCCTCGCCGCGCCGTGCCGAAGACCAGCTGGATGGCCTCCACGGGACACGACCGCTCGCAGAGTCCGTGGCCGATGCACCGGGCGGGGCTCACGGCCACCGCCTGACCTCCCCGGAGCCCCAGAACGTCCTGCTCGGGGCAGGCCGCGAGGCAGCTGCCGGAACCGATGCATCGCTCCGGGTCGATGACGGGGTGGAGGGAGACGGGCTCGTCCGACCCTTCCTTCCGGGCCCGCTCCTGGGCCTCCAGCGTCCGGCGCTCCCGTGCCCGGAGCCGGAGGAAGAAGGGAAGCATGGCGAGGGCCGACAGTCCGATCCCGATTCCCCAGACGAGGGCCGTTTCGGGAATCATCAGAGAGCCCCCCTCAAAACGCCTTCCAGACGGAGGCGAAGAGCCGGGTGCTCGATAGGCCGCCGCCCCACCGGCCGGTCCCCTGCAGCCGGAGGAATGCCCCGGCGCCCAGGGGAAGGGTGAGACCGAGGTCCCCGGAATGCGTCGTGATCTCCTCGACAACCGCCGAGGTCGCGTAGAACCGGTAAGCGCCCCGGAACTCCACGGTGCCCAAGGACGTGCGGATCTCGGGCGACAGGAGGAGGGAGCTGTCATCTCCCCCTGACCAGTGGCTGGCGTGGCCGCCGAGCCGGACTCCCCGGAGCAACGTCCGGTTCAGGAAGGCCGACCCCGAGAAGGTGCGTCCGGAGTCCCCTTCCTCAGGGCGCTGCAGGGAGACCTCCAGGGAAGCTCCCCCGACGCCGCCGAACCAGGACAGCCCGGCGTAGCCCGAATCGATGCGGGGCCCCAGTGCGGTGCCCCCCTCCCAGAGGGGAAAGGACCGCCAGCGCCGCCACCCGGCGAAGGTCCCCAGCCCGCCCTGGAGCGGAAGAGACCCGTCCATCTGCAGGCGGGTCACGCTCCACTCCCTCCCCTCCGGGTCCTGATCCAGCTGGAGCCGCTGATGGATCCAGAGGCCCCCGACCCGGAGACTCTGGGAGATGCCCAGGGCCGTCCGATCCGGGAGAGCGTCGCTGGGACGGATTCCCAGGAAGGACACCGATCCGTCATAGGCCAGGGCCTGGCGCCGCACGGAGAAGTCGACGAACCCCGAAAGCTTCGGACGGTCGGAGCTGAAGCCCTCGTTGGCGCGCTCCGGCTCGTATCCCACCGCGACCCCCGCTCCCAGGGACTCGGGGCCAACCCGGACCAGGAGCCCGTCCCAGTAGCCGGAGAGCTCCTCGAAGGGGTTGTAGAACCGGCCCAGGTGCACCTCCAGCGGGAGCGCCTCGAACCGCTTCTCCAGGTCGAGCTCGTAGATGCGGGCGGAGGTCTCGGGTTGCACGACACTCTCGGGGCTGGTGCGGTGAGCCAAGCGCATTCCCGTGCTCAGCTCCAGGCCCCCGGGAAGATGCCGCGCCCGGGCCTGGAGTCGGAGGGTGGGAGTGTTGAAGCTCCGCTCCAACTCCTCGTCCGGGCCCTCGCCCCACCGGGTCGTGCTCCGAAGGGCCTCAAAGTCCAGGGATACACGGCCATGGATCGCCGTGGGTCCGGCTGGCCGCTCGGTCGGCTCCTCCTGCGCCGGCGGCACGCCGGCCTTCGCCTCGGCAGCGGCCTGCCGGGCCGCCACCCCTCGAGGGGGAAGGCTGTCGGATGCCGAAGCCCGAGCCAGGCGTTCCGCCGGCACGCCGAGGTAGAGGGTGTCGCCCCGCTCCAGGGCGAATCGGTCGCCATGGAGATTGCCGACCGAACGGGTGGCGGTGGCCGAGAGGATGGAGATCCGTCCGAGCAGCTCGGCGGCGCTGCCCTCCCCGTCGTAGACCCGGAGAGTATCGGAGGGCCGCACTCCTCCGTCCGTGCCCACGGTCAGGTAGATGTCGAGCCCCGCGACGTAGTCTACCACGGCAACGACCCGGACCTCGGCCGTCTGCTGTGCCGAGCCCCGGACGGGCAGGGTCGCAAACGCCGCCAGGAGCCCCGAGCAGAGACAAGCACCGAGCGCCGAGCACCGCAGCGAGCTTCCCATGATCAGCCCCCACCGCCCGTCGGATGACAGGAAAGGCAGGCCGAGCTCTCGTAGGTGTAACCGGGCTCGTCCTCGTGCTCCGCGTCCATCCTGGACTGGGAATGTTCGTGACATCCCAGGCAGGAGAAGGAGCTGTAGTTCCCGGGTGTCGTGTGACAGGCGCTGCAGTCATTCCACACACCCCGGTGCTTCCCGGAGGAGATGGGGAAGAAGGCGGCGTCGTGGTCGAAGTCCACATCGTCCCAGGTGTTCATGTTGTGACAGTCCAGGCAGGTCGCGGGCAGGCCACTCCCGTGCTCGCGCTGAAAGTCCGCCTGGTGGCAGGCGAGGCACTCCTCCTGGCTGGCGGGGACGGGAAACTGGAGACCTCCCCCCGGGAGGTGGCAGGCCTCGCACCGCAGTCGCTCGTGAGCTCCCAGGAGCTGGAATCCCCCCGAGAAGAGGGCGTGGTTGAAGGACCGGACGTCGCTGAAGGATCGGGGGGTATGACACTCCAGGCAGTCCCCGGAAAACCCGTTCGCCACGTGGTCCAGGGTTCGGGGAGCTTCGAACTCCTCCCGGTGGCAGGCCAGACAGTCGGTGGAGATCGGGGAATACGCCCCTCCCCGGTCGTCTCCGTGGCAGCTCTCGCAGGTCACGACCAGATGGGCTCCTTGAAGCGGAAAGAGGGTCGTCTGGTGGATCCGGATGCCCGACACCCACTGGAAGCCTTCCGTGGTGTGGCACCGGGAGCAGTCGGCTGAGAGCGTCCCCTGATGCACGTCCAGATGGCAGGCCACACACGCGTTGGCGGCTCCCCGGCGGGCGCTGAAACGCAGATCCTCGTGGCAGGAAGCGCAGGAGACCGCCGCATGAAGCCCGGTGAGCCGGAAGTCGGTCGCTTCGTCGTGATCGAAGGTCCGATCCGGGTCCAGAGGCCTCCACGAACGGGTCGTGTGGCAATCGGAGCAGTCGATCCCCTCGGGAAGCGGGCCGTGGGGAAATGCCTCGGGGGTCACCTGGGCGGCCGCCGATCCCCGGAACGGTCCAGGGACCAAGGCTATGAGGGCGAACGCGCCGAGGGCGGCGGCCGCGAGCCGGAGCGCACCGGTGAAGAACCCGCCACGGTGGGGGAAGACCGCCACCGGGATCGACGCCGACGGCTTGCCGGGGTGATGCCCCCGCCGGCAGCTCACTCGTCCCCTCCGTGGCACGCCACGCACGCCGTCGCCAGCGGGCGGTACCTCACTGCCCACGCCCCGGCCGCGCCCAGCCCAGGCTCCCTGCGATGACACTCGCCGCATGCGACCTCCTGATGGGCTCCGTCCAGCGGAAACCGTGTGGTGGAATGGTCGAAGTCCAGGATCCTGAAGTGCTCCGTGTCGTGGCAGGCGTTGCAGCCCCGGCCCTGGAACTGCTCCCCGTGGGGCTGATCCTCCCCGTGACAGACCTCACAGCCGTCGATCCAGGTTCGTACTTCGGGCCGCTGGTGATCGAAGGTCTCCATGAGGAAGGATTCCGTGTCGTGGCAGACCTCACAGGCGGTGGCTCCGAAGGCTCCCTTGTGGGGATCCTCCTCCCGGTGGCAGGAGCCACAGTCGTCGGGAGGATCGAATCGGAAGCGCGGCTGCGTCGCCCCCTCTCCGGTTCTCGCCATCCTTCCGACGCGGGCCTGGGCGGCCTCGCCTGCCTCCGGAACCCTGTGGCAGGCATCGCAGGGTGTGACCCGGTGAGCTCCGGTCAGCTCGAACCGGCTCTCCCGGTCATGGAGCTCGAGGTCGAACCGACTGGGAGTCCAGGCCTCCACCCTGTGACACGTGTCGCACGTCCGGTCCTCCGTCTCGCCCTCGTGCGGATCCAGGTGGCACGATGTGCATGCGTCAGACAAGGGTCGCGGATAGGCCCTGCCTTCGGCTTCACCCCGACGGAAGGCCAGGCGCACGCCCTCGGTCCTCCTTCCGGGATCGTGGCACGCTTCGCAGGCAGCGTCGGCGTGGGCCCCCTCCAGCGGGAAGCCCGTAGCCCCGTGGTCTAAGGCCACCTCCACCCGGTCCGTTCGGACCCTCCCCCAGGCCCCGGTCTCGTGGCACCCGTCGCACCGTCCGGCCATGGAGCCTCTGTGCGGGTCCTCGTGACAGGAGCGACAATCCGAAGAGGCCACCGGTCGGTACCGAACCATCTCCCCACCGGAGGCGGCAGTCACCTTCTGATGGCATCCTCCGCACTCGAGGTCTCGATGCGCCCCCGTCAGTGGGTAGGCGGTGCGGGAGTGATCGAAGTTGCGCGGCCGGTCCCAGCCCTCCTCGTCGTGACAGGCGCCGCAGCTCCGATCCGCGAACTGCGGGCCGTGGGGGTCCTCCCCGGCATGACAGGAGGCACACTCCGTGCCCAGGCCCAGAAACGTCCGGGCCAGGGCGCCGGCCTCACCCTTGAACTCCCTCACGCCGGGCGAGGTGATCCACTCTGGCCTGTGGCAGTCCCGACACTCGGCGTCGGCGTGTCGGCCCCGGAGGGTGTATCCGGTCGAGTCATGGACGAAGGCCGCCGCATCGAAATGGACCACCTGAAAATCCCTGCCCAGGTGCTCCTTGTGGCAGGCTCCGCACCGGGGGTCGGCCAGGTGCCCGTGATACCCCGCCCCCTCCCGGATCCGAGTCGCCAGGTGCTCGTGGCAGGTGAGGCATCGGCCGGGATTCACTCCCGGAGTGCGAAGCTGGTGGCACTGCGTGCAATTCCCGACCCCTTCCAGATGGGCGTGGGCCTGGGAGAGCTTCCCGGGGGAAAGAATCTGGGCAGCGGCAGGTGTGGCCCCCGCCAGGGAGAGGCCGACGAGGCAAAGGCCGGCCAGGGCCCTCCACGCGACGAAGCTAGAAGATCCACGCATAGCCGAAGAGCACCACCACCGTCACGTGAACGGCGAGGATCAAGGCCATCACCATGGCCAGAGGAAGGTGAAACACGTGCCAGTACCGGAAGAGTCGCTGAAAAGGCTGTAGAAGCGCCATCTGCAGCTCCCGCCGCCCTTCCTCGTGCAACAATCCGGCCAGCTCCGACCGGTCCAGGGCCGAGGCCCCGGTTTCCGCCAGGGCCAGGGCGAGCTCCCGGCGGGCGCCACCCCGACGCAGGTCCCACCGGAGGGCCAGCAGGAGGGCGTGCACGGGTCCCCCGGGGGAGGCAGGCCGCACCTTCCGGAGAAGGTGCTCGACGGACGCCTCGTCCAGGCCGAACCGGTTTCGGAGGGCGGCCACAGACCCCCGGTGCTCCCTCTCCAGGGCCTCGCGGGAAAGGAAGGCCCCCTGCAGGGTCTTGGGAATCCTGGCGTACACGTAGCGCCCGAACACGCCGCTGGCGACCACCAGCGTCATGCTCCAGAAAGCGATGGAGACGATCCCGCCGATTCGCCCCGTGGTGTGAAGGAGGACAAGGAAGGGTCCGAGGGTGCAGAGGAAGATGTGAACCTCCAGCCAGGGCTTGAGCTTTCCGAGGCGGCTAAGGGCCCGGACCCGCTTCCGCAGGGAATAGGAGACGACCCCCACCAGAATCAGGAGTGTCCCCACGACCCCGTACCCGTGCCCCAGCAGAGCAGACGAGGCAAAGAGCTCGTGAGTCTCCACGAACGGTCGTTCCTGCAGTGGCGTGAGGTAGTAGTCCAGACCCGGCACCAGGGCAGGAACCGCGACCGCGAACCAGAGCGCGGTGAGAAGCACCCGAAGCATCGCTCCACGTTCGCGTCCGGAAGCGGTGCACGCAATGGAAGCGTTGGCAGGTACGAAGGGGTCGCCCAGACTCTCCCGGCCCCTTCAGAGCGGAGCGAGGCGGTCCCTGCGGTACTCGATGGCCCGACGCAGCTTGTGGATCCTGCGCTCGTCGAAGGGAAGAATGTCCAGGTCGGCGATCCAGAGATCCACACGCTCCCGGAGCTCGTCGAGGGCCCGATCCACGGCCCGGGCCCGGAGACCCACCGCCTCGCCGAGGGCGATGAAGTCGGCTCGCCCGATGTCTTCCCGGCTGCGTCCGTTGATGGGAAGGGCCATGGTGGTGTCGCCGTAGGGGTGGGAGGTCGGCAGGTCGTAGGCAGGAGTCACCCGCCACTCTCCGTCCGGGAGGCGGCGCACGGAGAAGTTCTTCGCGTGGGCATCGCCGTTGCACGTGAGGTACGCGAAGGCGACCTGTTTGAGGAGCGTGAAGGCGGCTACGGATGCGGCCTGGCACACTGCCGCCAGCCCCCCGATGACCGCCTCGGTGGTCATGCGATACTTGTCAGCCGGGTAACGGCCCAGCACCTGGCATCCGTCCTCCTGAGCCAGTGACAGGACGCGGCCCGACGGCTCCCCGACACGGTCGAACCTCCTTACGAGGAGGCCGGGGGTTCCGTCGGCGTCGTGCACCATCTCGGCCTCGGCGCTCTCGAGGCCGGATCGCCGTGCCGCGCTGAGGAAGAACGCCTCATTGGCAACGAGGTGGGGGAACTCGGGCGGGTCCAGCTTCAGGATGAACCGGGCGCTTCCCTGAGCCACCGGCACGTCGATCACCCTGGCCGAAACCTTGTCCTGCGCCCCCGGGAGGGCCACCCGGTCCACGGCGTGAGGGTCGCCCACCGATGCCGCGAAGAGGTCGAGGAAACGGACCTCTCCCCAGTCGCCCGCGGAGACCTGGGGTTCCACCTCCCCGGGCACCTCACCGTCGGGAACCACCTGAACGTCCCCCACCGTGTCTCCTCCCACGGCCAGGAGCAGCGTCACCTCGTCGTCTGCAGAGGTCTTCACGGCCAGCCGCAGGGCGGCCAGACGCCGGCCCTCCGGGAGGAGGCCGGAGAAGAACGGTGGGAGGGCGCCGGGGGCGTGGGTGATCACCGGCGACGGGGAAACGGGTAGGGTGGTGGCCACGGCGCCGCCCCCCCCCTCCACATAGTCGCGGTCGTAGGCAAACACCACCGCGTCCGTTCGTCGTTGCAGGCTGCCGGCCGTCGTGCCCGCCTTGAACACGACGGCTCCCTCCACGCCCCGCAGCTCATCCAGGAGCCTCATTGATCGCCACCCCCAACAGAGGTGGAAATCCCTTTGCCCCCTCCCCCGCCCTGGCCAAGGACCACGGCGAGGTCGAGGCCAAGCACCCTCAGCACGTCCAGGAGCTTGTCCAGCCGGAGGCTGGCCTTCCCGTTCTCCACGGTGTGGACGAAGCGCTCCGAGCATCCGGCCAGGTCCGCCAGTTCGGCCTGACGCAGTCCCAGGGCCTTCCGGCGGATTCGGACGGTCTCCGACAGGAGCGAAACGGACCTCCCGGTGGACGGAATGGACCTCCCCCTGGACGGAACGGATCCTTCCTCAGCCGACATACCCAGTGTTCCTCCCTGGCTCCACGAGCCGCACGATCATACATATCAAGAGTATAGTAGAGCCATTTCACCGGCCGGTCAAGACATATTTGCATGTTCGTGCAAATACGATCGAGCGCGGACGGCATTGTCTTGCCGAACCGGCCATTCTGCATGATCGATCATCCAAGGATTTCGTCCCGTCCTGCCATTGCAGCGCCCGCACCGTGGT
>Ga0209164_1003437_pt1 | contig 15083 bp, 12 predicted proteins | sample MTBNYHSulfiMetaG_FD_187458 | JGI IMG/M metagenome (GOLD analysis project Ga0209164, IMG submission 187458) | Enrichment culture microbial communities from rom New York Harbor, USA that are MTBE-degrading - MTBE-NYH (New York Harbor Sulfidogenic)... | ecosystem: Environmental > Aquatic > Marine >...
GCTGATGTACTTTGGCATGCCCTCGCTATCCCTTTTAAGGTTGTCGCGACCTCTAGGTATAACGAGGGCTCTTTATTTGTAAAGCCATAATCGGATTTTTATAGGCCGCCTCCCTGGAAACCTTCAAAGGAAGTGTATCAATTTAGCTCAGCAAGGGTGGGTCAATTTAGCTCAGCGCTATAGGAGGATTAAGTCAATACTCCGGTGCCGCTTGCTTCACGCCCATTCAAGGTCCGCCACGTAGGGGAAATGGTCGGAGGGATACCTGCCTTCGAAATGATCCTTGATGATACGGGCCTCCGTCACAAGGAACTGGGAGCTGGCGAGAATCCAATCCATCCGGCTTTTCCGGGGGGACCCGTTGAATGCATGGTGTGTAAAGCTTTCCGGTCCCTCCGCTCCGTTGAGGAATTGCCAGGTATCGAAAAGTCCCGTCTCCGGTGCTGTCAAAACCTGATGAACCCGGGACCCCGGATCATCGTTGAAGTCTCCCATGAGGATGACAGGATCATTTCGGGTTTTGGCCCAGCCGGCAAGGATCTTTGCCTGTTGGAGACGGGCTTCCTTCCCCATATGATCCAGGTGCGTCACTGCGATCCAAAAGGATCGGCCTTTTTCCTGAGCCCCAAGCCTTGCATAGCTCATCATCCGGGGAAAGGCGCTGTCCCAGTCTTTGCTGCGATGCACCTCGGGGGTCTTGGAGAGCCAGCATTCTCCTCCGGCCAGAAGCTCACACTGCCCTCTAAAGAAAAAGAGTGTGGGATACTGGGTCGTCTCGTCCACAATCCGGTGGGGAGCATGCATATGATAAAGGGGCAGATGATCCCGAAGGTAAAGGAGCTGAGACCACTTGCCCTCCTGGGTGCCAAGGATGGATGGTTCATACCGATTGATAAGCTGAACCACCAGGTCCCTTCTGTACAACCAGCCGTTTTGTCCATCCTGTTCATTTTCAAATCGAATATTGAAGGTCATCACCCGCATCTTTCATCCCTCGTATTTAGAGCCTATGGCCAACCGGTTGGCGTCTCACTACCTCCTCCCTGCCCGTAAAAAGAAGACCGCAAGCAATGTAAGACACATTATCAGCAACAGGAGAGCGATGCACCCGCGCTGCTCACCTTTTGACCAGGAAGGAGGATGTGTTCGCCAGAATGCAATGGTGTATTTGGTGTGCCAGATTGCAACGCCAAGAAACATAACCTGAAGTAACAGAAACACGTAGACGGAGACAAGTGGGTTGGCCTTCAACCATGATTCCGGGAAACGGCCTTCAACCAGGCGATATACGTTCAGCAGGAGCAAGGACAGAACCACCGTGGAGCCCACAAAGGAGTTTGTCAACAATAACTTCAGCTCGCGGCGGTCACCACTGAAGAAAAGAATGGCCATGAAAGCAAACAATAGGAGCCCAAAGTGCGGTTCGGAGTGTTTGGTGCCGGGGTGAAGTGGAGAGTAGCCCGCCCACAGGGCATACAAAGCCCACAAAAACATCCAGAAGATGCCTTGATGGATGACCGAGGAAGCGAGACGATTAAGTGTGGTTTTCATAGTTCTTCATGTCGCCAGCCACAGGCTTGAGTGGGTTGAGAAAGCGCCGGCTTTATCAAGTCAAACCCTTTCCCGAACGATATACGTCAAGCCTTGGTCATGACCGCTCTCGCCAGGCAGTGCGTACCATGGACCCTACCGACGATTCTGCCGGCTGGGTCTTTGAAGTACATCTCCTCCAGGTCGCGGGCATCTCGGTGTTCGCGGAGTTCAAGGCCGTACCTGGAAAGAAAATGGGCGATCTCTCTGTGGGGAGGTCACCCCCTGGATAGCATCAACCAATTGCATCCCGCTTTACATGAAATTTCAAGGTCTTGGACTTACCTTGCCAGGAGCGGCGCATTGTTGGGCGCCAGAATCCGCCCATTTTCTTTTGCTCATGATTCCAAACGGCGTCAAAACGGGCAACAGCCATAACACGTTCCACCAAGTGAGCCCGACAGATCCAAGGCCGCCATATGACCATACGGCCCAGGCTATAGAAAAGAAAAACATCCCATAGGGTGCGAGCATGAGCTTCCAATAAGGTGTTGCCGGAAATCGCCATGGTGCGAAGGAAACGACCGTGAGAATAGCGACGCCGGCCAAAGACATTCCAAATAAACCCTGTTTATATTTATCCTGATACAGAAAGATAATCGACAGTATCGCTACCCAGATGAATCCCCCTGCCCACCCCGCAGTCCATCCTATCTTTTCACCTGTTCTGACTTTCATGTTTTTGCTTCTGTTTAATATGCCGAACGTTTGAAATAAGGCGCGAGGGGCAAGTGCGCCTTACAAAAAACCGACGAGCTTATTCCCCGTCGCCTCGATTGATTTGTTCGGCCTTTTTGAGATTATCAACATCGATTCTATCTTGCGGCCTTCCGCTTGCTTCCTTTACGCGTATAAGGTCGGATCGTGAAATAAAAAGAACTTCAAGGTCCTCCAGTCGAACCACGACACGATTGCTCCAAGCCTCATCAAACTCTATTCCTGGAATCGACATCATAATATCAACTCTCAAAGGGGGCCTTCCCATCTGATAGAAATAGCCTTTCTGTGCGAAGTCATCTGACGTAAGATTTTCCAAAGAGGCCCCAAATTCCTTTAAGGCTGCGTACACAGCTTCTGCATTAACTTGATCAGTGGCTATAAAAACATCAAGGTCTTTCGTAAACCTTGGCTCAGTGTATTTCATTACCGCGTATCCGCCAACGATAAGATAACGAATTTCATGCTTTTTGAAAATTTTCAATAGTTCTTTGAAGTCTGGACTCGTTAGCATTTTTTCCTCGAATCAAAAAATAGTCATTAAGCATTTCGGTGACTGCCTCAAAAATGGCAAGATCGCCTTGCGATTGCCAGTAGCGAATATCGAATAGACGTGTATCGTCCGTGATGCGTTGGTAATTTTCTTCTATTTTTTTCATTTCTTACCTATCGTGGAACGTGGCCATAAGCAGCGGGCGGGTTTAAAAAAAAAGCTTCAATAGCCAGTCACGCTGAGTATATCGAAAAAAATCCTGAAAACAGCAGTCAGCAGTATCCAGCCCGTCCGTCGTCATGGCTTTGTTCGCCGGCAATTCTGCCGGGTCATGCCCTCTACGGTTGGGACAGGAGCTGTTCATCCTCATGGTGAGTACCGATCCAGAACCAAAAGAATGGGTCATCCTGTAGCTGTGCGAGTGCACGCTCGCCCTCAGCGTTTGCCGGAGCGCGAAGCGCGCAGGCAATCCGACTGCAGGGCTTCGTTCGTTGCCCGCCTCAATGCTTGGACACCACTGCCAGCCCTTCGAAGGAGAAGATCTCCCCTGGGGATAGGCCGGTTTCCTCCGTGGGTATGGCCTTGCCGTAGCGCTCTTTCATCTTGGCTCTCACCATGGGCTCCGATAGATCGAAATCACGGAGCTTCTGGAGGCGCCCGACACGCAGCCCAAGCCCGCGTTCGTAGATCTTCCGCACGAGCTCGGAACAGTAGACCCTGGGGTCGGACCATTCGAAGGTGAGGTCATACGGCTTCCCTTGAAACTTCGCCGCAGCCTCCCGGAGCTTCGCGACGGCTTCCGGCGTCAGGATGCGGTCCGCGTCCCGAAGACGCTTCACGACATAGTGGCTCCCGTCCCCACGTCTCACCCACTTCTTCCACGGGGTGTACTGAACGGTCTTGATCGCCTCGTACACATACGGGGCGCCGTCGCGGAGGAAGACGATGCCCATGTGACTGTATTTCGAATGCGTTGCCTTTTGGATGGCGACGCTTTGAGCGGAACGGGAAGCGTGAAAGATGAGGTCACCGTCGCGAAGTTGATCGGCGAGCGAGTCTCCGCAGCCAGAGAGAGCCAGCAGGGAAAGGATGAGGTATGGGAATAGTTTTGTCATCATGCCTTTCTTGACAACGAACGGGAAGCTAACCGGGAGGCGGGCGCCTTTCCCGCCTGTCCGGTTCAGCGACTGGTTCGACCCTGTGCTTCTGGATTCTCCTTTTCTTTCACGAGCCGCAGATCGACGCGATAGCCGAGAGCACGCGCGTATTTGCGCAATGTGGCCAGCGAAGGAGAGTGCTTGCCGCGACCCGATTCCAAGCGTGCAACGGCTGACTGGGTTGTGCCCATGCGCTCGGCAATCTCAGCTTGACTCATGCCTGCTGCCGCTCTGGCTTTCAGGAATTCATCGAGGAAAGCAAATTCCTCTTCAAGTTTATCGAATTCGGCCCTCACGTCACCCCGAGCAAGGGCACGAGACTTAAGTTCTTTGTGTGTCAGCATCTTTGACCTCCTTCATACGCCGTCGAGCCAAGGCAAGCTCCTTCGGCGGTGTCTTCTTGGTCTTCTTAACGAACTGGTGCAGGATCATCATTCTCTCTCCGGTCATTGCGCAATAGAGCACACGAGAAATCCCCTCTGCAGCTTTTAGCCGCAATTCGAACAGTCCCCCGCCCATTGCCCGCGTGTGAGGCATACCTAGATCTGGTCCATAGACTTCCATACGATCCGCGTATCGAAGATAGCGCGCAAGAAGGCCAGCCGGTAAGGCAAGAATGCCCGATTGAACGGACTCACTGTAATAGCTGATCGCCCAGTTCATAAATTCATTATAGCATAAATGCTATATCAGGGGAAACATGATTTTTTCATTGTCGAACGATTGAGCTAACTTGCTGGCGGAAAAATAGCACCAAAGCACTTCTAGAAAGCTTTAATTCGCACGACTCATACGCCCAAGGCTGCGTTTGAATCGCCAGTGAAGTTAAGTGAGCGGTCAGGGGTTCCCCTTATTTGGGGAGTCAGCTTCGATCCAAGGTTCAACCTTCTCAAACAACACATGACCATCTCCCGCATACTGGAGCCATAGTGCGGCACCATCTGCACGAAACGGTGCTTCAACGGGCGGTCAAAACCGCCATTCGAAAAACCGATATCGCGAAACCATGGAACTGTCAAACGCTCCGGCACTAGCTTTGCCACCCACCTGATCGAGGACGGATATGATATTCGAACGGTTCAGGAACTGCTCGGGCATAAAGATGGGAGCACCACCATGATCTATCCCCACGTTTTGAACAAAGAGGGAAAGGCCGTACGAACCCCACTGGAAGCTGCCTTTGCTTCCTTTTGCTCTTCTTCGGAGAATTAAAATAGCCCCCTGAGCTGTCCATTGGAATCTGGTAAAACATAGCTATGTTCATTGCCGTCCAAAATATATGGAACTTTTTTGGCAATACATCACGTGGAAATACAGCCAACCCGTCATGCCGGTGAAAACCGGCATCCAGAAGACAGCTCCAAGACCTTTGACCCTGGACTCCGGCGCCTGTCCCGGACCCCGATCCGGGATTCGCCGGAATGACAAAACGAGGTTATCATCAGGATGTGCCTTGTATTACCTCCTCATTGTTACGCTTGAGAAGCTCCTTTTTATCGATTTTGGACAAGAGTGAGCTATGTTAAAAATTTTTTTGACTGAAATCTCAAGATCAAATCATGCTCAGAAGCCGTTCGTAAATAGAGGCCGGGGATTTCTCTTTAAGAGTATGAGATCCCTATAAATGCTCATTTCTGGAAGGGGGATTCCATGATCCAAACTCCATGGCACTCGGAGGGGCCGACTTCCGGAAAAGGGAGAACGTATGGGGAGCGGCTACAGGCCGTCTTCGATAAAGGAGATCAGTTCGTGGTCAAGGGGGCGCGGGTTGGTCTTGGTCCGGCGTGTCTGGATTAGGACACCGTCCAGCAGTTTTTTTCCATCCTCCTTTTTTAGCCCCAGTTCCGAAGGCTTGGAGGGGAGGCCGAGTTCGACGATCAGGCGCTGAAGGTCAACCAGAAAGCTCTCCGCCGAGTCGCGGCCTCGAGAGGTTTCATCGATCTCCGCCACGGTCGCCGAAAGGAACGAGAAGTCCTTTTTACACGCCTCGAAATTATACCTCAACCCCATATGGGTGCAGGCTGCAAGACAGACGCCGTGGGGGGCATCCACCATCCCGCCCAGGGCAGAAGCCAGTGCGTGGACCAAACCCAGGCCGCTGTGGCTGAAGGCGATGCCTGCCAGGTGGGATCCCACGGACATTCCCAACCGTGCTTCCCGATCCTGTCCATCTTTTACGGCCCATCGGTAAGACCTCCAGATATGTCGGAAGGCCTCCAGGGCAAGCCCCCTGCTGAAAGGGTTGCTTCCCTGGTAAAGGATCGGACGATCCGGAACTCGCGAATATGGGCACGCGACGAAGCTCTCTACGGCATGGATCAGCGCGTCGTATCCCGCATTTCTGGTGACCACCGCAGGAAGCTCCATGGTCAGTTCCGGGTCCACAATGGAAAATACCGGGCGGAGGTATTCCGAGGAGACTCCTCGCTTAATCCCTTCCAGGGTGAAAACCGTGGTCTGGGTACTCTGCGAGCCGGTGCCGGATGTGGTTGGGACACACACCACGGGGGTGGTGGGACCCGGTACCTTGCCCTCACCCAGGTAATCCCTTAACGAACCTCCGTGCGCCATGACCAGGGAAAGGGCTTTTGCGAAATCCATGGCGCTGCCGCCACCCAGGCCCAGGAGGGCGTCAAAGTGTGCCCCGAAACGCTCCTTTTCCTTTTCCACATCGCCGCTGCGGGGCTCTGTGGGGGCAGTGTCCAGCACCTCCAGATCCAATGTACCCTTGAGCGGTCGGATCACCTTCTGAAGGATCCCGCTCGATGCAATCTGGGGGTCTGTCACAACCAGGATGCGCCTGAAGCCCCTTTCCTTCAGCACCTCGGGGAGCCTTGAGAGGGCCCCAAAACCCAGGAGAGAAGGAGACGGAGAAAAAGCGATGAGCTGAGACATGGGTTGACCCTTTGTTGGAGCCGCTCCTTCAGTTCGAGTCCGAGTCTGGACCGAGGAGCGAGAAACGCTTCAAAACGTAACGCCCGCGATCAACCGTTCCTTCTCGAAGGGAGGCTCACGGTTGCATTGCCGGGGGTCGAAACCTGACCCTCCTGGTTTTCAATCCACACCTCGCAGTCCACGAGATTGAGCGCCCCCTCCTGGTATTTCCTCAGGGTGCGGCCCTTCGAGATCAACGTATCTCCCGGGAAATCCATCTTCCGATGCCGGCAGGCGAGTTTCCGGAGCATCCCCTGATCGCCTGCCCACTCGGTCAGCAATCTTGCAAGGAGTGCGCATCTGAGGGGACCGTGGACGATGATGCCCGGCAAACCCACGGCCAGCGCGTAGTCCTTGTCGTAGTGAATCTCGAAATAATCGCCCGCAACGCATGCCCACTTGACCAGCCGCCGGGTGGTGATTTCCAACCTCACCTCATGGGGAATCGCTGCGCCCTCTTTTACGTCCTCGAAAAACATCGGTTCCATCAGCGCGCCCCCGGTTTGGGTCGAACAATGGAGGTTGCCCTGTATCTCGCCACCTGTTCCCCCCTCTGATTGATAAAATCCGTCTCCGTGGTGATGAAAACCATCCTTCCTGTCCTGCCGGCGCGCTCGGTAATGTCCAGGAGTTTTCCTCTGCGGGTGATCACATCTCCTGCCACCACGGGGAGGAAAAGCTCCCACTCATCGCCTCCGTGAACCACGGTCAGGTGCTCCGGTATGGGGGGACGGATCTCCGCAGGGGGGACGCCGCAAAGAAAAAGCGGCGGGGCGACCAAACCGGAAAACCCCTTGCTTTTCGCATAACCTTCGTCCACGTGGAGCGGGTTTTGATCCAGAATGGCCTCTGCATAGCGCAGGATCGCTCCCTTTACCACCTCGATCGGATCCCCGTACGGTTTTTCAACTCCGATTTCTTTTCGGGCATCCTCAGGGAAAAGCGTCAGTTCCGACATGCTTCTCCACCTCCCCTTCTCCTTACTCGCGGATTCCCAGGCTATCCATGGCCCACTGCCTGAGTTTGATTTTATCCACCTTGCCCACCCGGGTAACCGGCCATTCGCGCTCATCGATGTTCAACACCCGTTTGGGGATCTTGAAACCGGCCAGGTTCCCCTTACAAAAACGCTTGATCTCCTCGATGGACAACTCCCCACCCGATTGGGTCTGGACGATGGCCGTAACGGCTTCCCCCCACTCCTTGTCCGGAACACCGATCACCTGGACTGCTTGAATGTCCGGGTGGTTCTCCAGAAAGACCTCGACCTCTTTCTGGGAAACGTTTTCGCCTCCTGACTTGACCATTTGCTTGTAACGCCCCCGGAAATAGAGATAGCCCCTCTCGTCCATCCAACCGTAATCCCCCGTATGAAAGAACCCTTCTTCATCCATCGAGTTCTGCGTTTGTTCCCGCATCTTGTAGTAGCCGCGAAACAGGGTCCATCCCTTGAGGCATATTTCGCCCGGGGACCCCGCAGGCTGCCTCATGCCCGTCTCCGGGTCCACGATCTTCAGCTCCACTCCCGGAAAAGGCTTGCCGTTGGCATTCCGCCTCGTTTCGTAGTCCTTCTCCTCCGGGGGCATCACCACTCCCGTCCCCTCGGTAAAACCATAATGGTGATAGATCAATTCCCTTCCCAGGCCCAGCTCCTTCAGCCTGTCGTACCAGGAAGGCCCTGTGGCCAAGCGGACCTTGGTCAGAGAGGAAATGTCCGTGGATGAAAACCGGGGGTGATTCATGATGCGATAGAAATGGGTTTCGAACCCGCTCAGGTAAGTCACCTTGTGTCGTTCGATCAACTCCAGGACCCGCCCCGGGTCAAAGGATTTCATGAGTACGGTGGTGCACCCGCAGATGTGCGCCCCCAGGGTGTTGTACACGCATCCCCCGATATGGAAAAAGGGGCTGTAGACGAGCATCACGTCCTTTTCCGTGAGCCTTCCCGGGTAAACAGTGATGTAGTAGGCGATACCCAGGGAACTGCCGTGCCCCCTGATGGCCCCTTTCGGGAACGCGGTGGTTCCGGAGGTGTATATGATAAAGGCGTCGTCTTCGGGATGGACCTGGGAAAGAAATCCGGCGGCAAGGGTCGAATCCTCTCCTTCGTCCCTTTCCATGAGTCCTACCAGATCGAAGGTCCCCCGGTATTCCCCGCCGGAGTAACTGCGAACGATGAGGCTCCTGAAACGGGGAAGCCTTTCCGGAGAGAGATTGCTGGGATCCTTGGAGGACAGATCACCGAAAATTTTTTCTATCCGCTCCATGGTATCAAGCTCGTTGATTTCGTCTTCCATGATCAAGTATCTTGCATCGGACTGATCCAGGAGGAAAGCGATCTCATCGGCCTGAAAATTGAAATTGACGGGCACCACAACCGCTCCGGTCATCATGATGGCGTAACTTGCTAGAATATAAGCGGGTCGGGTCCCCATGAACGTGGCCACATGGTCCCCTTTCCTCACCCCTATTCCATGAAGCCCCGCTGCGAGCGAGCATACTCTGCGGTAGAGTTCCCGGTAGGAAATCGTCTCTCCCTCATCGGTGATGATCGCCGTTCGATCGCTCCACCGGGATGCCGTCTTTGCCAGCATCCCGGGAATGGTTTCTTTGGTCCATTCTTTCATGCCTTTTTCCTTTCTATTTCCCTTGCCGCCTCAAACCTCTTTTTCAGGAGGACGAGGAAGATGACGATGAGGCCCAGAGCAAGCCCGATAAGATCCGTGCGTCTCTCCGGCATGGCGATGAGGAACCCGGCGGCAAAAGTCGCCGACCTCATCACAACCCCGTCCAGTCTACCGAGGCCCGTCATGTACCCCACCACTGCATTACTGATGAGCCAGATCCCGATGCCGCAGGTAAGAAACGCGTAAAGGATCTGGAACAAGCTCCCATGGGCAACCAGAGCCGGGTTCAGCACGAAAAAGAACGGGAGGAAGTACTTGTAAAGGCCCAGACGCACCGCATGCCAGGCGGTCTGAAGAAAGGGGGCGCCGGCCAGGGATGCCGCAGCAAAGGATCCGAGAGCTACAGGGGGCGTAATGAAAGAGACCTCTCCCCAGTAAACCAGGAAGAGGTGAACGGCCAGCGCATAATAGCCAAGCTCCACCAGCGCGGGTGCCATCACCAGGGCCAGAAAAATATAGCAGGCCGTAATGGTCATCCCCATTCCGAGAATGAGGCTCGTCAGTGCACCGAGGATCAACAGAAGCGGCACGTTCCCCCCGGCAAAGGACATCACTTCGTAAGAGAACGAATGGGCCACCCCGGTGACCATCAGGGCGCCGATGATCATCCCCACGGCGGCCAGAATGGCCGTCAACTCGGCCATGAACTTTCCGCTACCTTCCAGGAACTCGGCAAACTTCCCGGGGGTGAGTCTCGTCGCTTTTTTCAACATCGCCATGATAAAAAGGGCCAGCATGGAAACCCAGGGAGCCTGGGCCTCTCTCCACAGCCAGATCGCATAGTAGAGAAGCAAGACCAGCGCGATCAGGTACAGCCATCCATCCTTCAGCACCTTCCCGAGAGGAGGGCATTCTTCCTTGGGCAGGCCCTTGAGCCCCATTCTGGCCGCATAGGCGTCGATCTGGAAAAACAACCCCGTATAGTAGAGGATGGAAGGAATCGCGGCTGCGATGATGACCTGGGAGTAAGGCACCCCTAAAACTTCAGCCATTACAAATGCGGTGGCCCCCATGATGGGCGGCATCAGGACGCCTCCTGTGGAGGCGCACGCTTCCACGGCCGCAGCGTAATAGCCCGGCATCCCCGTTTTCTTCATGGTAGGAATGGTAAAGGACCCTGTGGTCATGATGTTCGCAATGACGCTTCCGCTCAGACTGCCCATGAAGCCGCTCGACACGATGCTCACCTTGGCAGCCCCCCCTCTCACGTGGCCGAAAAGGGCCAGCGCCAGGTTCAGAAAAAAGGTGCCCGCGCCGGTGAACTGTAGTGCCACGGCGAAAATCATAAAGCCGATGAGGATGTTGCCCACCACCTGCATGGGGAGCCCGACGATGCTCGCATCCCCCATGGCATGAAACGTCATGGTCCTCCAGAAGGGGAAAGAGTTCCCCATGAGAAACGCAGGCATATGCTGGGAGAATAGAGGAAAAGCTCCGAAAAGGACGCACACGGAAAAAAACATCACACCGGCCGTACGCCGGGCCGATTCGAGCACAAGAAGCACCAGGATCAGAGAAAAAATCCTTGCAGGGACCGGCGCTTGCACCTGCCACCCCCCGGTGAGGATGTCCAAGCTGTGGGAACAAAAATAGATACTAATCACAAAACAGATGGCCGCCAGGGCAAAGTCGTACCACGGGATTTTCCTTCTGTCGGACTTTTTCGTAACCGGAAACCACAGGAAAACCATGGGGAGGTAAAACATGATGAGCAGGTAGTAGTAACCATGCCCGCCGAAAAGCGTCGGGAGGGAAAATAGCTGGAGGTTGAAATTGAAGATAATGGCAAGAGCCATGGCGATCCCCGAGAAGACGATCATGAGCCACCTCAAGAATCCCCTGAGATCCCGATGCTTACCCGCCTGTTTCTTTTCGTCGGCCATTTTTCACCCCGTGAAAACGGATAAGGAATCCACCCCCGCCACTTCCCCCTCTTATGGCGGCGATTGGGAAAAAGGCGAGGGCCGCTCCCATCGGAGATCGCTCCTGTGGCAAGGCTCATCCTTTGCGGCGCCAGATGGTGTCCCTCCATAAACCGGGAGTGGGACAGCCGCACAGTTTCCCAATCGAAACTCAGAAACACCTCTCCTTGCCGGCCGCCGAGTATGGGTAAAGATCGGTCCGCCGGAAGGGGAGCCCTAGCAAATCCTGTTGATGCCTTTGCCGGGAAAATCAAAGGAGAAGATCAGCCTCTTTCAGCATTTCCCACCAGGCATCCTTGAATTCTTCGCTGTCAGTTTTCAGGTTCTTCGCCTTTACCGTCTCCTGGAATTTCTTCCAGAGTGCCTCCCTGGCAGCCTCCCTGGAAAGCTGCTCCTTTTGGTACTGCTCCAGCTCGGAGCTCCATACCCCCTTTTCCCTGAGAAGCTTCACGATCCCCTCATGGTAGGGATAGTAGCCTCCGATGGTGCTGGTGACCGATTTGTGATCCCAGTAGGGAAGATCCGCGGACTTGTTCTTGTAAATGTCGTAGCTTTCCCATATGCCTTTGGCATAGGCATACACCAAATCGTCGCTGAGCTCTTCATAGCAGAAATAGCAGTAGGGATAAATGAGCCCGATGAAGGGAGGATCTCCCTCTTTCTTTCCCGCGTAGCGGGTCACCGGCCCGACCCCGGGCCAGGGTGCAAAGGTTAGAAGGCGCTTGATGCCTTCCTTGTTACTGGGGTCGAAAGGAATCCAGTAAATCCCGTGGGCGCTTGCAGCGGTTTCCATGGGCAGGGAGCCCGTGGTTCCGAAGACATACATATCAACCTGGCCTGCTGTGAGGGCCTTTGCAGCCGCACTGTGGCTGGCAAGGGTGACCACTTTCACGTCATCCAGGCTGAGATTGTCATAAGCGAGCATCCCTTTGATGAGGTTGTTCGCGGCGGGATACCCGGGAACCTGCGCAACCCTTCTTCCCTTTAAGTCGGCAAACCTCTTTACCCCGGAATCTCCCCTTGTGTATCCGCCCACGAAGAGATCCCCCCCCCGCCAGGCAATCCGCAACCGCTGGGGCCCCCAGTCAGGCGTCGCGAAGGTACCGGCTCCCCGGGAGACAAACCACCCTGAACCTCCCGTGAATACCACAAACTGAGCCTCTTTGTTTCGGGCGGGCAACATCTTTGACATGTCGGTCCCCGAGGGGAGGACCCTCGTCTTGATCCCGGCCTTTTCCTCCACGCCCTGGGCGATGCCGGAAGTAAAGACATAGGCCATCGAGCCCACGGAGTGGGTTGAAACCACCACCAACTTAGGGATTTCGGCGTATCCCGGAGTTGGCGAGACGAGAAGAAAACTGAAAATCGCCAGCCAGAAGAACCATCTTGCCCTGCTTCCCATCGCATGCCTCCTTTTTTGAAACCCGATTTTTTGCCAAAATTAAGGTGGAAATCACATCTTCCACCCCTTTCCCACAAAATCAAAAATGCTCCTCCCTCATCCTCATGGGGCTTCTCCCATCTGAAGACGGCCTTTTCCCTCGCCAAACGGAACACACCGCCCCTTCAGAGAGATCGTATTTCTCCTAAAGCTCACATCCGCTTCCTTGTCAAGCAAAATGAATCCTTATGCTCAACTGCGAGAGGGTTCCTTAAAACATCAGGGCAACTCCAAGCCGTGACCAGCGTTCTTTTTCATCCCCGGAATGATTCAAAAACGGTCGTCATTGCCGTCAGCGTGTATCCCGAATTTTCCCTGGCTTCGGGTCAATTCTTCAGGTCCGCACGCGAGCAGAATTGCCTTGACAGCGCGGGAAACATCCGATACGTAGCATTTGATTCATTAACTGATTCTGAACCCATCAGGGGTTTTTCCTCTCAAGCGCACCGGAGAGACCCTAACCACAAGCAGCATTTGGGGTTTTTCGAATGTTGGGCCTCATGGACTTCCATAAAAGGGCGGAATGAAAAACAGCCGCGGCTGTGTGCCTTCTTTTCTCTCTCCGAAGATCACAGAAGGAAACATGAGAGAGGTGAAAAGGATTGACCTTTAACCAATTCGAAAGGAGGAAGGGGTATGAAGAAAGGTTTTTTTGTGGCGTTTTTGGGTTTCCTGGCTTTTTCTCTGAACACGTCATCCGTCCTTGCCGCTTCAACTTTCAAGGTGGGGCTCCTGGTTCCCCTTTCCGGGGCTTACACGGATGCCGGAACCACGATCAAGGATGGATTTATGCTCCGGTTGAAGCAGGCGAATTTTCAGGCGGGAGATACCAAGATCGAGGTGGTCGTGGAGGACACGGAAACAAAACCTGCCGTGGGGGTGACCAAAGCCAGAAAGCTGGTGGAAAAGGACAAAGTGGACATTCTCGCGGGCGTTTATTCCAGTGCCGTGGGTCTCGCCGTGCGGGGTTTTGCCCATCAGGAAAAGGTTCCCCACGTCATCCTCGGTGGGAGCGTCGCCCTGTCCCTGTCCTTTGAAAACAAAAGCCCGTACGTGTATCGTTGCAGCACCGCAGCCGGGCAATACCTGATGGGTTTCGCCCCTTACCTTTACAATCGCCTCGGTTACCGAAAAGGCGTGGTCATGGTCCCTGATTATGCATACGGGCACGACATGATGAACGCCTTCAAAAAAGATTTCACGAAGCTCGGTGGAGAGGTGATCCAGTCCATCGTTGTGCCCTTCCCCACCCTGGATTTTGCCCCCTACTTGTCCAAGATCGACGCTTCGGCGGATTTCATTTATGCGGAGTTCGCGGGCTCCGACGCGGTTCGCCTGGTGAAGCAATACAAGAGTTACGGCATGTGGGAGAAAATGCCGTTGACAGGGGGGGCGATCACCATGCAGGAACTCCTTGAAGCCGAGGGAGACGCGGCCCTCGGGATCCTGGGCCCCATGTTTTACTCCGCAGAAATCGACACTCCCGAGAACAAGGCTTTTGTCAAGGCTTTCAAGGAAGAGTACGGCAAAGTGGCGACCGCCCTGGGCGCTTCCGCCTACGAAGGGGGTACCGCCATTCTCATGGCTTTGAAGTCCCTGGGACCGGCTGTCAACGACCGGCAAGCCTTCCTCAATGCCATGTCGAGAGTGTACTTTTTCGGGCCGAGGGGGCTCTTCTGTTTTGAGGTGGGCACCAACAGCGTCATTCATTACAACTACATTCTCAAGGTCGTGAAGAAGGGCGGAACCAATGTCCTGGAAGTCGTTGAGACCATTCCCAACACCACCACGAGCGGGGCGAAGCTGATGCTCATGGAATGATGTCCCCATTGCTTCCAACAAGGATCGTTTCATACGAGCGGGGCCGGTGGCCGGGAGGGCCAGTCTAATCAAAGACAGAAACTTCATAAACCACATTCCATTTAGATCGTCAAAGTCCCCCTTTCGAAAAGGGGGATTTAGAGGTATTTTCAAGGACTTACAAGAAATCCCCCCCCCCGGCCCCCCTTTACAAACTGACTATTGGCCACACTTGACACCGGGGGTAAAATATGCGATAAAGGCGCATGCGTAGATGTGGCCTTGACTTTGCATCGGAGAGCATTGATTGGATTCGTCAGAAGCTCAGGGAGGAGCCTTCGA
>Ga0209164_1003439_pt1 | contig 15080 bp, 13 predicted proteins | sample MTBNYHSulfiMetaG_FD_187458 | JGI IMG/M metagenome (GOLD analysis project Ga0209164, IMG submission 187458) | Enrichment culture microbial communities from rom New York Harbor, USA that are MTBE-degrading - MTBE-NYH (New York Harbor Sulfidogenic)... | ecosystem: Environmental > Aquatic > Marine >...
CCGCGCTGCCGGCGCCCCCCGAAGGAGAGAAGAGAATGGCAAAGCACCGCATCGTGGTCACGGACGACCGCCACGGCTCCTACGACGTCGAAGACGAGGTGTTCCGGGAGATCGGGGCCAGGGTCGAGGTGCACAACCTCGGGGACGAGGCGGAAACCGTCGAGGTCCTGCGGGACGCCGATGCGGTTCTGGTGAACCTCCACCCCCTGCCCGGGGCGGTGATCCGTGAGCTCAGCCGGTGCCGGGTCATCTCCCGCTACGGGGTCGGCTACGACAACGTGGACGTGAACGCCGCCACCGAGGCGGGGATCTGGGTGGCCCGGGTGCCGGATTTCTGCCTGGAGGACGTTTCCGACCACTGCCTGGCCCTGCTTCTGTCGTGCATCCGGCACACGGCGCTGCGGGACCGCCGCATCCGCCGGGGCGAATGGAAGCAGATCGGCGAGTACCCGTCGTTCCGCATCCTGGGGCGGACCCTCGGGCTGGTCGGCTTCGGGACCATCGCCAGGGCCCTCCTGCGCAAGGTGTCCGGGTTCGGGCTGGCCGGGATCCTGGTGTTCGACCCCTACGTGGACCGCAGGGAGATCGAGTCCGCCGGGGCCAGAGCCGTGGGAATCAGGGAGCTGCTGAAGGAATCCGACTACGTCTCCGTGCACGCCCCCCTGACCCCGGAAACCCGGGGACTGATTGGGGCACGCGAGCTCGGGCTCATGAAGCGCCACGCCATCCTGGTCAACACCGCCCGGGGCCCGCTGGTCGACGAGAAAGCGCTGGCCGAGGCCCTCAGGACCGGCAGGCTGGGCGCCGCCGCCCTGGACGTCTTCATCGAAGAGCCCCTCCCCGCCGCCAGCCCCCTGAGAGAGCTGGAGAACGTGATTCTCACCGACCACTGCGGCTGGTACAGCGAGGAATCGATGGTTGAGCTCAAGACCAAGACCGCCCGCAACGCCCTGGAGGTGCTCAAGGGAGGAAGGCCGCTGTACCCGGTCAACAGCCTCCCGGCCGGCGGGCCCGGGCAAAGGCAGTAGCCCCCCCCGACGGCCCCAGCCTTGACGGCTCCTCTTGCCGGTCTATAATGGGCCATCGACAGACGCAAACTCGCACAAGTCTTGGTCATCTCGTTCCTGCTCGCCGCCGCGGTCGGAGTGGCGATGTATTTCCGTCTGGTTCTCCACACGGACGTCATCTACACCCACTTCATGTACGTTCCGATCGCCCTGGCCTGCTGGTGGTGGGGCCGGAAGGGCATGCTCGTCGCCGCCGGGCTGGGCGCAGCTGTTGCGGGCTTCCACCTCTTCGGACTGGGCTCCGGCACCCTGTGGAACGACGCCGCTCGCGTAGGGGCGTTCGGCCTGGTCTCGTTCTCGATTGGGACTCTCCGGGAGCGGGGTCTCGCCGACGGGCTGGCCCTCAAGCGCGCAGAGCGCCGGTACCGGCTCCTGCTGGAAGAAGCGATGATGGGAATCCTGGTGTGCCGGGAGCATCGGGTGCTGTTCGTCAACGAGCACCTCTGTGCCATGATCGGCGCCACGCGCGGGGAGCTGGCCGGCCGGAGGCTCGAGGACCTCGTCGCCCCCGATGACGCGTGGGCAATACGGGAGCTCGGCTCACCGGAGTCTGGATGCGAGCTGTCGGAGGAGCGGCGGGAGATTCGCCTGCGCCGGCCGGGCGGCGGTTTGCTGTGGGTCGAAGTGAGCGGCTGCCGGACGGAGTTCGAGGATCGGGAGGCGGTGCTGCTGAACCTGTACGACATCGCGGCCCGCAAGGAGGCGGAGGCCAAGCGCCTCGAACTCGCGGAGCTGGCCCGCCGCCAGGAGGAGCAGCTGGAGCATTCCACGCGGCTGGCCGAGCTCGGCGAGATGGCGGCGGCGATCTCCCATGAGCTCAACCAGCCCCTGACCGGCATCCGCAACTACGCCCGCAACGCTTTCTACATGATCGACCAGGGCGTGGGCAGCGAGGATGAGATCAAGGGGAACCTTCGCCTGATCGCCGACCAGGTCGACCGGGCGGCCAAGATCATCAACGAAATGCGTGAGCTCACCCGCCGGTCGGAGATGCATTTCACGCGTCTGGAGGTCAACGCTATCGTCCGGGAGAGCGTCGAGTTCCTTCTCCCCCAGATGAAGCTCTCGGGGGTGGAAGTCGAGTTGGCCCTCACCCCCGACCTGCCCGACATCTGGGGGGACCGCATCCGTCTGGCCCAGGTGTTCCTGAACCTCCTGAACAACGCCCGGCAGGCCATGGAGGACTCGAATCTCCGAAGGCTGTACATCCGGTCCGTCGACGACCCGAACGGCCGCCTCTTGAAGGTGGAGGTCCGGGACACGGGCAAGGGCTTCTCGGAGCAGGAGGGCAGGAACCTGTTCGTACCCTTCTTCACCACGAAGAAGACCGGACACGGCACGGGCCTGGGCCTGTCGATCTCCAAGGGCATCATCAAGGATCACGGCGGTGCGATCGAAGCTTCCGGCTCCCCTGGCGAGGGGGCCACCTTCACGGTCGTGCTGCCGGTGGCGCAGGAGGAGGAAGCACCGGGCAAATGAACAGGCCTGAGGTGGATCGAACGCGAGACGGTACCGCTCCCACGACGCCAACGGTGGCCGTGGTCGATGACGACGAGGCGGCTCGCCTGTCCGTCGGCCAGATGCTCCGGCTGCGCGGGTACGAAGTCTGGATGTTCCCCTCCGCCGAAGCCGCCCTGGCATGGCCGGGGCTGGAGCGGGTTTCCTGCCTGATTTCGGACATCAAGATGCCTGGGATGGACGGGGAGGAGCTCTTGGCCCGGGTCCAGCAGCGCCCGCTGCCCCCACCGGTGATCATGATCACCGGGCATGGCGACATCGCCATGGCGGTACGCTGTCTCAAGGCGGGAGCCTTCGACTTCGTCGAGAAGCCTTTCGAGGACGAGGTGCTCGTGGCCTACGTGGCCAAGGCGGTAGAGCAGATGAGCCTGCGGCGGGAAAGTGAGGAGCTGCGGTGCCGACTGGCCATGCTGCCTTCCGCGGAGGACGGGCGCTTCGACATGGTCGGCCGGAGCCGGCCGATGCGGGCCCTGTACGAGCAGATCGAGGTAGCGGGCAGGACCGACGCCCCCGTGCTGATCGTCGGAGAAACCGGCTCGGGAAAGGAGTTGGTCGCCCGGGCCATCCACCAGCAGAGCGCCCGATCCCGCGGGCCCTTCGTCCCGGTCAACGCGGGAGCCCTGCCGGAGACCCTGTTGGAGAGCGAGCTCTTCGGCCATGCCCGGGGCTCCTTCACCGGCGCGACGGCGGAGCGGGATGGAAAACTGGTCATGGCCTCCGGGGGCACCCTGTTTCTCGACGAGATCGAGTCGATCTCCCTGCGGGCCCAGGTGCAGCTCCTGCGGGTGCTCGACGACGGAATCCTCGAGCCCCTGGGCAGCGACCGTCCCCGCAGGGTCGACATCCGGCTCCTGGCCTCCTCCCACCAGGATCTGCAGGCGGAGGTGGGTCGGGGTACCATCCGGGAAGACTTCTACCACCGGATCGTGGTGCTGATGATTGTCGTCCCTGCGCTGCGGGAGCGGGGCGAGGACATCCCGCTGCTGGCCGCCCACTTCCTCCGAGACGCGGCACGGCGCCACGGGGTAGCCCCGCCGGCGCTTCCGGACAAGGTGCTCGAGAGCATGCTGCGCTACCACTGGCCTGGAAACGTCCGGGAGCTCAGGAACGCCGTCGAGCGGCTGGTCATCACCTCCCGTGAAGGGGCGATCGGGAAACTGCCCCTTCCCCTCGGGAGACCCGACGCGCGCCTGCTCAGCCTGCCGGCGACACCGGGGCGGCTCAACGAGGCCCTGGAGGCCGCCGAGCGCGCGACCATCCAGGCTGCTCTGGAGGAGCACCGCGGGGAGATCAACGCAACCTACCAGGCCCTCGGCATATCCCGGCGGGCCCTGTACGAACGCATGAAGAAATACGGCCTGGAGCGATCCGCTTACCGTTGAAATGGAGCTTCGACACGGGGGAGAGTTCGCCGGGTCCGCCGGCCTGCCGCGCTACCCGAGCAGAGGCCGCACCGTGCTCGCCAGCTCCTCCCGGGAAAAGGGTTTGAGCAGCAGGTCCGCGGCCCCGGCCTGGCGAAAGCCCTCGCCGTCCTCCTCCAGGGAGCCGGCGCTCAGGATCACCACCGGCGTGTCCCGGCGGGCGCCATCGGCCTTCAGGGCCCTCAGGGCTTCGAGGCCGCTCATGCCCGGGAGCTGGAGGTCCAGGAGAATCAGGTCCGGGTTCTCGGAGCGGGCCAGGGCGAGGCCGCTTTCGCCGTCTTCGGCCTCGATCACGTCGATCCCCTCGAGGCCGAGCAGGGTCCGGAGCAGCTTGCGGTTGAGCTGCTCGTCGTCGACGACCAGCACCAGGGCCCGGCGGCCGGCTTTCGAGTCCTTCATGGCCCCTCCCCCCGCCTATCCGACTAGGTCTTCCAGCTCGGCCACGACCGACCGGTCGAGCTTTCCGCCCTCGACCTCTTCGGCCAGGATTTGCAGAGCCTTTGCCTTGGGCATCCCGTCCCGGTACGGGCGCTTGGTCACCAGGGCATCGTAGATGTCCACGACGCACATGATCCGCGCCGCCGTCGAAATCTGGTCACCCGCCAGCCCGTCGGGGTAGGAGGAGCCGTCGAGCTTCTCGTGATGGTGGCGTACCACGTCCAGCGCCAGGCCGAGGGTCGACTTGAGAGGCAGGCAGATCCGGTAGCCGATCTCCGGGTGGCTGCGCATGATCTCCCACTCCCGCTCGTCCAGCTTCCCCGGCTTGTTCAGGATATCCTCCGAGATGCCGATCTTGCCGACGTCATGGAGAATCCCGCCGATGCGCAGGGCGAAGACCTCCCTTTCGCTCAGGCTCAATCGCTTGCCCAGGGCCACCGCCAGGTTGGCTACCCTCTGGGTGTGCCCGAGGGTGTAGTTGTCCTTGGCCTCGACGGCGCTGGCCAGGGAGAACAGGGCGTTCTCCACGCTGGTCAGGCTCTTGTTCATGTTCCGCACCCGGATCAGGGCCCGGGCTCGGGCCAGAAGCTCTTCGCGGTTGGCCGGCTTGGTGACGAAGTCGTCGGCCCCGGCCTCGATCCCCCGCAGCCTGGCCTGGGTGTCGTCCAGGGCCGTGATCAGGACCACCGGCACGAGCCGGGTGGCTTCGCGGCTCTTCACGCGCTTGCACACCTCGTACCCGTCGAGCCCGGGCATCATGATGTCCAGGAGCATCAGGTCGATCTCCGTGTGGCTGAGCGTGCCCATTGCCTCCTCCCCGCTGTACGCGGGCAGCACTTCGTAGTTCTCGGGCAGCAGGTACGAGGATATCAGCCTGACGTTGCGCCGGTCGTCGTCGACCACCAGGACCCGCGGTCGCTCCTCTTCCCTGGGGACAGCCGGACGGGCGAAGTAGTGCACTCTGTTCCTGCCGGCACTCCTGGCGCACTCGAGAGCCTCCGCGGCCCGGGCGAGCAGGCCCTCCCGGTCGGCCGCATCCACGGGGAACGAGGCCATCCCGACGCTGATCGTCAGGGTGCCCTGGAAACGCTGCTCGACCGCCCGTCGGATTCTCTCCCCCGCCACTTGGGCCACCTCGGCGGAGGTCTTGAGCAGGAGCAGCCCGAGGAGGTTGTCGGCGCAGCGACAGGCCAGATCGACATCCCGGATGCTGGTGCGCACGATCCTCCCGACCTCCGCCAGGGTTTGCCGCGCTCCCCCGGCCCCCGCGCCGGTGTCCCCGCCGGCGAGTCCGTGCACATCGAGCAAGGCGACGGTGAAGGGCTCGCCGCTGCGCTGCGAACGCAGGAACTCCCGGTCCAGCTCAAGGAGAAACACCGGGCGCTCGAAGAGTCCCGTGGCCGGATCGACCAATCCCGGGCCGGACGGACCTGAGCTGTCCCAGTCGATGTTACGTTCCATGCTCGTGACTCCTCAGTTGGATTGCCCTACAGGTAGCTGCACCGTGAATACGGTGGCCCGGTCCGCTTCCGAATACTCCGCCGCGATGACGCCCCCCTGCAGCTCCACCAAGCGCCTGGCCAGTGCCAGGCCGCTGCCGCTGGCCAGGTCGACATGGTCGGTACCGCCCCGGACCTGCTCGAAGGGGCGGAAGATCCGCTCATAGTCCTCTTCCGGCAGGCGCACCCCGGCGATCGACACCTTCAGCTCAACTCCCCGGGGTCCGACTCGCTCGGCCCGTTGGGAGCCCTGCGCGCCGGAGTCCGGGTTCCCGCCCCTGGCCCGCACGGAGACCTCCCCCCCATCCGGGCACAGAGCCACGGCCTTGATCAGGAGGTTGAACAGCACCTGCCGGAGCTTGCGAACATCGACGGCCGCGATCTCGGCCAGACCCGCCGAATCCACGGTCACCCGGACTGCGTGCTGGAGGGCCTTTTCCCGGACGAGCGCCAGGGTCCCCTCCAGGGCTTCCCACAGATGGGCGGGCTCACGCTGCACGGCCAGCATGCCGGCGTCGATCTTGGTGATCTCGACGATGTCGTTGATCAGATTCAGCAGGTGCCGGCCCGCCTCCAGAACGTCCCGCAGGTGCTCTTCCTGCGCGTCGTTGATCTCCCCCGCCTGGCGATCCGCCACCAGCTCGGTGAAACCGATGATGTGGTGCAGGGGCGTGCGCAGCTCGTGGCTCATGTTGGCCAGGAACTCGCTCTTGGCCTGGTTGGCCGCCTCGGCCAGAGCCTTGGCTTCCCGGAGGCTGGCTTCCGCCACGGCCCGCTCGGTGATGTCCCGAAACACGAGCACCTGGCTCACCGGGCGCCGGCGCTCGAACACCCAGGAGCGCCGCAGGCTGTAGACCCTCCGGCCCCCGGGGCCCTCCAGGGTGATCTCCCTCTCCCGTGGCTCCGCGTTCCCGGCCGGAGTTCCGGTGAGGCTGCCCGCCTCCAGGGTGCCCGCCTCCAGGGCGCCCGGGGGGAGCAGGTCCGTCAGCCGTCGCTCGGCAAGACCACTGTCGGCAGCCCCGAGTATCTCCCGCGCCGCTTGGTTGGCCGAGAGAACCCGTCCGGAGAGATCGGCCACCACCACCCCGTCGCTCATGCTCTCCACGGCCGTTTCGTGGGAGGCGGGGATGATCTCGCCGAACTGGTGGTAGAGGATGTTCCAGGTGATGACGAATCCCGCGATCAGGAAGCCGAAGGGGGCGAAGTCCAGGCCGTAGAACGGCTTCACGTCGAGCAGATCCAGGAGACTCCCAATCCAGGGAAGGACGATCGCGACGATCAGCAGGCCCGTCTGTCGACGCTCCCCTTTGGGCGCGCGCCGGAAGACCCGGACCAGCATCAACAGCCCCAGCAGCAGGAGCAGGTAGGTGTACACAAACACGAAATACGCCCACAGCCCCCACGACCGCTGGAGAACCACGAAGGCCCCCGACGCGTCGAGATGGATGTCATAGGCTACCAGGCCGTGCCAGCGGTTGGTTGCCAGGAGCACGATGCTGAGCACGGTCGGCAGGGCCAGGGGAATGAGGACTTCCCGGCGAAGCCATCCGCCGAGTCCCGAGTAGGTCGTGATGAAGGCGATCCAGGTCAGGGAGATGAACACCCCGGCCACGTCCTGCATGGCCTGGCCGGCGAGCTTGACGGGGAGAGTCGTTCCCGACAGCTCCAGGGCGTAGCCGGTCATCCACACGGTCAGGTCCCACAGCAGGAGGGCGGCGTACCTGCTTCGGCGGGTCCCGTTTCGCCAGAGCAGGGTGGCGCAGACGAAGGTCCCGGTACCGGCGAGGAGGACGGGAACCGTGTAAGGCGTGAACTGCCAGCTGAGCGAGGACATGGTTTCTGCCGGATTATAGACCAGATCGGGCACAAGTAATACTCGTTCTCCTTTCGGTTGCCGCTGCGCACGATTCCCCCATGGGCGATCTGCGCACAGCCGCGTGGCCTGCCCTGAGGGGGAAGGGGCAGGACAACCAGGCGCGCACGCGGGAACGCCCCCGGATAGGCCCGGCTGCACGCCCGCGGAGCACCCCCTCGCTGGCACGCTTCTTGCTATCTCCGGGACGGAGGCTATCGTGACGCTTCAGGCCCTTGCCGGCGCAGTCGAGGCCCGGGTCGCACACGGCGGCGCCCTGAGCACCGAGATCGAGGCCGTGTATGCCGGCGACAAGATGAGTGATCTCCTCGAACACGCCGGAAGCCGCACCCTGATCGTGACCAACCTGGCCAACGCGCAGCTCCTGAGAGTGGCCGAGCTCATGGACATCCCCGGGATCTGCCTGGTGGAGGGGGTCGAGCCGGGAGGGGAGCTGGTCCAGGCCGCAGCTGCCACCCGAACGGCTCTGCTCGTCTCCCCCTACGGGCTCTTCGAGACCTGCGGGCGCCTCTACGGGTTCATGCATGCCGCACCCGGGGAGGCCGTGTGATCAGCGCATCCCACCGCATCGAGGGCGGCGACTTCGCCCGGGCCGGCGCCGCTTCCCGGAGCCTCAAAGAGCATCTCAAGCGGATCGGAGCGGACCCGGAAGTCGTGCGCCGGGCCATGATCGCCGCCTACGAGGCGGAGATGAACGTCGTGATTCACGCCGACCGGGGCACTCTCTGGGCCCGGCTCAACGACGGCCGCCTCGACCTCGAGGTGGTCGACGACGGCCCGGGCATCCCGGACATCGAGCGTGCCATGCAGCCGGGCTACTCGACAGCCGGGCCCGCCGCGAGGGCCCTGGGCTTCGGAGCGGGGCTGGGTCTGCCCAGCATCCGCAAGCACAGCGACCGCTTCTCGATCGACAGCCGGGTCGGCCGGGGCACCCGTGTGCGCAGCACGATCCTGCTCCGAACAGGGGACGCCATCGAGGGCCCCGGGACCTCGGTTGGCACCGTACCGGAGCGCTGCCGCGGCTGCATGGATTGCCTCAAGGCATGCCCCACCGGGGCCGTCCGCGTTCGGGACCGCCGGCCGGCAATCCTGGCCGCCCAGTGCGTCGGATGCACGGAGTGTATCGCCGCCTGTCCCGCCGGTGCGCTGGCCCTCCGGAGACTCCCGGGGGCCGGGGAGGAACTCCCGGTGGAAGACCGGACCGAAGCCCCGTCCACTCTGGTCCTGCCCCTGGCCTTCCTGACCGGGTTCGGGCACGCAGTACAGCCGCAGAAGGTCCTGACGGCCTGTGCCGCGGCCGGGTTCCGGTCGGTGCGTTTCACCGAGGAGTGGGAAGCCCCGCTGCGATCGGAGACCCTCCGGCTCGCCGCCGGGCGGCCGGCCGAAGCACTTCCGGTGATCACCCCCCTCTGTCCGGCGGTCATCAACCTGATCGCCACCGGCTTTGCCTCCCTGCTGCCCCAGCTTGCGCCCCTTCTCAGTCCCGTGGAGGCGACCTGTGAGAGCTTCGGCTTCGAGGCTGTGGCGGTCGTGCCGGCGTGCCCTGCCCAGCAGGGCCTGCTGGAGGCGGACAGCCTGCCGGGACGCCTGCGGGTGCTGTCGCCGGAGGACCTGCGGGCCCGGCTCCGGCCTCTGCTGACCGGTGCCGAGCCCCCAGAGGCCCCGCCGGGCCTTCCCCGGAGCGTCCCGGGGGTAGGGCAGTTCGCCGCCGCGGACCCGGGGTCGGGCACCCGGGTGCTCCGGGCCGAAGGCATGCGTCACGTCAAGCGCGTGCTGGAGGCGGCGGAAAAGGGCCTCCTTGAGGGGGTCGGGATCCTGGAGCTGACCGCCTGCACCGGTGGGTGCTTCGGCTCGCCCCTGTTCCCTGAAGACCCGTTCGTGGCCCGGGTGCGTCACCCCTTCCTGGAGATCTCCAGGGTAACCGCGGCGGCGCCGAACCGCAGGAGACGGCGGGGAGAAACCGGCGCAGAGCCCCCGCAGGCGGAACCCGAAGCAAGGCAGCCGCAGCCTCCAGCCCGGGGGTTCCCACGGACGCATGTGATTCCGGCCCGGCGGGGGGTGCGCCTGGACCCGGACATGAGGCGGGCCATCGAAAAGCTGTCCCGGATCGACGAGCTCACCCGCGTCTTGCCGGGACGGGACTGCGGTGCCTGCGGCTGCCCCTCCTGCGCCGCCCTGGCCGAGGACGTCGTCCTCGGGCGCGCGGCTCGGGAGGCCTGCGTTTTCGGCGGCAACTTCGAGAGCAAGTGAGGAGGAATCGGCGTGACTCTGGAACGGATTGTCGAGGAGCTCGGGCTCGAAGCCCTGACTCCGCAGCTGCCCGTAGGGCAGTCCCCTGAGGTCGAGCGGGGCCACGCCTCGGACCTGCTGAGCGATGTGCTGGCCAACGCACCCTCGGGGGGGCTTCTGCTCACGATCCAGGTGCACATGAACGTGGTGGCCGTGGCCGTACACGCCGCTCAGGCGGCGGTGGTGTTCACCTCCGGCATGGCGCCGGAGGAGTCGGTGCGGGCCCGAGCCGCGGAGGAGGGGCTACCCCTCTTCACGACTGCGGCCTCGACCTTCGACGTCGCGGGCCGGCTGCACGCCCTGGGCCTGAGGGGGCGAGATGGATGAGGGGCGTGCTGGCGGACCTGCACATTCACACGGCCCTCTCCCCCTGCGCGGAGCGGTCCATGCGGCCCCGGACCATCGTTGAAGAGGCGATCCGGCAGGGGTTGGCCATGATCGCCATCTGTGATCACAACTCCGCCGGGAACACGGCCGCGGTCTGCCAGGCCGCGAAAGCGGCCGGCGGGGGCCTGCTCACGGTCATTCCCGGGATCGAGATCGGCACGGCCGAGGAAGTCCACGTTCTCGGCCTGTTCCCGGACTGCGCGCAGGCCCTGCGGGTTTCGGCGCGGGTGCGGGAGACCCTGCCGGAGACGCCCCGGGGCGCCGACTCCACTCCTCCATTCTGGTCCGAGCAGCTGCTCCTGGACGCCCGGGATCGCGAGGTCGGCGTCGAGCCAAGGATGCTCGGCCTGTCCTGCGCCTTCGACCTGAGCGGCGCGGTCCAGCTGATCCGGGAGCACCAGGGACTGGCCGTAGCAGCCCACGTGGACCGCCGCTCCTTCAGCGTCCTGGCCCAGCTGGGCTTCTGGCCCGAGGACGTCCGCTTCGATGGCCTCGAGATCTCGGCGGCGGGAGTGTCCCGAGGCCGTGCCGAAGGGTACCGCGAATTGGGCACGGCCCTGCTCAGCGGCTCCGACAGTCACTGCCCGGACGAGATAGGCAGCGGCTGCACCGCCCTGCTCGTCGAGGAGCCGAGCTTCGCGGAGCTGCGCCTGGCCCTTGAGGGACGGGCCGGCAGGAGGTGCACCGTTGCGTGAGCTGTCGCTGCACATCCTGGACCTCATCGAGAACGCCGTGCGGGCGCGGGCAACCCTGGTCGCAGTAACCGTGGAGGAACAGCCGCAGTGGGACACCCTGAGCATCGCCGTCGAGGACAACGGCACGGGTCTGAGCGTTCCGGCCGAGAAGGCCACGGATCCGTTTTTCACCACCAAACAGGGCAAGCGCACCGGCTTGGGCCTGGCCCTGTTCCGCTCCCAGGTCGAACAGGCCGGGGGCGAGCTGGCCCTGGAGCGCTCGGCGCTGGGGGGCGTGGCCGTCCGGGCCGTGCTGGGTCTGAGCCACGTGGACCGCAGTCCCCTGGGGGACCTGGCGGCCACCCTGTCCGGGTGGGCGGCCACCAACCCGGAGCTCGAGCTGCGCCTGTGCCTCAAGGCCGGCCGGCGCGAACGGGTCCTGTCCAACCGACCTCCAGCCGGCATCCAGGCGGCGGGCGGCGGGGCGGCCGGTCCTGGGGCCCTCGGGCCGGCCCGGGCGGCCTCCCTGCCGGGTGGGCGAGATCCGGCTCCGGAATCACGCGAGAGCAACCCCCTGGTCGCGGCCAGGCAGTTGCACCAACAGATCAAAGAGAGCCTGTCGGCTCTAGAGTTCAAGGAGTGAGGAATGCACAACCAGGCTGAAGTCAAAGAGCGGGTCCGGCCCGGAGGGCCGGAAGCGGCCGGCAGTCCCTGCTGCGGCCAGGAGGTCGATGAGCGGGAGCTGTACGATCGGCTGGACCAGGTGCTCGAGGAGTACCGCGACAGGGCGGGGGCCCTGATCCCGGTGCTGCAGATCGCCCAGGGCATCTTCGGGTATCTCCCTGAGGGCGTGCTCAAGCGAGTCGCCCTGAAGCTGGGCCACTCGTACAGCGAGGTGGCGGGGGTGGTCGGGTTCTACTCGTTCTTCTCCACCGTGCCGCGGGGCAAGCACCTGGTCCGGGTCTGCCTGGGCACGGCCTGTTACGTCCGGGGGGGCAAGCGGGTGCTGGATGCCCTGAAGCAGGAGCTGGACATCGACGTGGGGGGGACCACCGAGGACCGGCAGTTCTCCCTTGGGGTGGCCCGCTGCTTCGGAGCCTGCGGCCTGGCTCCGGCGATCATGATCGACGAGGACGTGCACCAGCGCGTCAAGCCCCAGAAGCTCCGGGGCATTCTCGAGCAGTACAGGAACGGCGGCAGCGCCAAGGAGGTGTCGGCATGAGCGTCAAGATCGGAAGCCCTGAGGATTTGAAGCGCCTCCGGGATCAGGCCCGGGGGGAAGTGGACCTCCGCGGCGCCTCCAAGGAGACGCGGATCACCGTGCACATGGGCACCTGCGGCATCGCCTCGGGGGCCCGGGAGATCCTGTCGGAGCTGTCCGCACGGCTGGTCGAGGCGGGGGTGGACACCGTGACCCTGCGCCAGTCCGGGTGCATCGGCCTGTGCGACAGGGAACCCATGCTCACCTACAGCGACAAGGACGGGCGAGACTACCTGTACGTCGAGCTTTCCCGCGACAAGGCGCGGGAGATCGTGTCCCGCCACGTGCTCACGGGCCAGCCCGTGCACGCCTACATCATGGAGGAATGAAACGATGGAGCGATCCACCAGCAACGTGCTGATCTGCACCGGCGCCGGGTGCGTGGCTTCCGGCGCCCTCGAGCTGGCCGAGGCCTTCCGCACGGCCATCGAAGCCACTTCCCTCGACGGCCAGGCCCGGGTCATCGAAACCGGCTGCCTGGGGCCATGCGCCGGCGGGCCGGTGGCCGTGGTGTACCCCGACGGGGTGCTGTACCAGGGGCTCAAGAGCGAAGACGCAACCGAAATCGTCCAGGAGCACCTTCTCAAGGGACGGGTCGTGCAGCGCCTGGCCGCCGAGCCCGGCGCCGGCGGGGTGGTGCCGCCCCTGCAGGACGTGAGCTTCTTCCGCAAGCAGGTCAAGATCGTCCTGCGCAACTGCGGGCTCATCGATCCCCTGCGCATCGAGGAGTACATCGGCCGGGACGGCTACCAGGCCCTGGCCAAGGCGCTCACAGAAATGACCCCTGACCAGGTCGTCGAGGAGGTCAAGGCCTCGGGACTCCGCGGCCGCGGCGGGGCGGGGTTCCTGACCGGGCTCAAGTGGCAGTTCTGCCGCAAGTCTCCGGGAGAGGTGAAGTACGTCCTGTGCAACGCCGACGAAGGGGACCCGGGGGCCTTCATGGACAGGAGTGTCCTGGAAGGGGATCCCCACAGCCTGATCGAAGCCATGGCCATCGCCGCCTACGCGGTGGGGGCCAAGCAGGGCTACGTCTACGTCCGGGCCGAGTACCCCCTGGCGGTGAGCCGCCTGGGCAAGGCCCTCGACCAGGCCCGGGAGTACGGCCTGTTGGGCAAGAACATCATGGGCACGGGCTTCGACTTCGACCTGGAGATCCGCATGGGAAGCGGCGCCTTCGTCTGCGGCGAAGAGACCGCTCTCATGACCTCGATCGAGGGCCACCGGGGCGAGCCGCGGCCGCGGCCGCCGTTCCCGGCCCAGAAGGGCCTGTGGGGCAAGCCGAGCCTGCTGAACAACGTCGAAACCTACGCGGCGGTTCCGGTGATCATCCTGAAGGGGGCCTCCTGGTACGCCTCCTTCGGCACGGCGCGCTCGAAGGGCACCAAGGTCTTCGCCCTGGCCGGGGCGGTCAAGAACACAGGCCTGGTCGAAATCCCCGTCGGAACCCCCCTCGGGGAGATCATCTACGACATCGGCGGAGGCATCCGGGGGGGCAAGGAGTTCAAGGCCGCCCAGATCGGCGGGCCTTCGGGGGGCTGCATCCCCAAGGAGCACCTCAACGTCCCGGTGGACTACGAGAGCCTGAGCGAGCTCGGGGCGATCATGGGCTCCGGCGGCCTGATCGTCATGGACGACGACACCTGCATGGTGGACATGGCCCGCTTCTTCCTGGATTTCGTGCAGGAGGAGTCCTGCGGCAAGTGCGCCCCCTGCCGGGTCGGCACCAAGCGGATGCTCGAGATCGTGGACCGCATCTGCGAGGGCAAGGGCCAGGAAGGGGACATCGAGCGCCTGGAGCGTCTCGGGGAGATCATCAAGGACACGGCCCTCTGCGGCCTGGGCCAGACCGCGCCCAACCCGGTGCTGTCGGCGATCCGGCACTTCCGCTCCGAGTTCGAGGCCCACATCCGGGACAAGCGCTGCGTGGCCGGGGTGTGCGCCGAGCTGGTGCGGGCGCCGTGCCAGAACGCCTGCCCGGCGGGGGTCGACATCCCGGGCTACGTCAGCCTGATCGGCGAGAAGCGCTACGACGAGGCCCTGATCCTGCACCGGGAGAGAAACCCCTTCGTGGCGGTGTGTTCCCGGGTCTGCTTCCACCCCTGCGAGAGCAAGTGCCGCCGCTCGACCCTGGACGAACCCCTGTCGGTACGGGGGCTCAAGCGCTTCCTCTCGGACCAGGAGAAGGAGCTCAAGCTCCCCCGCTTTCTCGAGGACCCGCGCGCTGCGGCCCGCAAGGTCGCGGTCATCGGCGCCGGGCCGGCGGGCCTGTCCTGCGCCTACTTCCTGGCCCGCCTGGGCTACAAGCCCACGATCTTCGAGGCCCACAAGCAGGCCGGCGGCATGCTCGCCCAGGCGATTCCCGCCTACCGTCTGCCCCGCAACCTCCTGGACCACGACGTGCGCATGGTCGAGGATCTGGGGGTCAAGATCCGCACGGGCCGGAAGCTCGGCAAGGACTTCACCCTCAAGGACCTCCGGGACGAGGGCTACGAGGCGGTGTTCCTCGGCGTGGGGGCCCCAAAAGGGATGAGCCTGGGACTGCCCGGCGAGGACGCCAAGGGGGTGGTCGAGGCCATCGAGTACCTGCGGGACTACAACCTGACCGGCAAGGCCAGGGCAGGCAATAAGGTGGTCGTCGTGGGAGGCGGCAATG
>Ga0209164_1003442_pt1 | contig 15075 bp, 16 predicted proteins | sample MTBNYHSulfiMetaG_FD_187458 | JGI IMG/M metagenome (GOLD analysis project Ga0209164, IMG submission 187458) | Enrichment culture microbial communities from rom New York Harbor, USA that are MTBE-degrading - MTBE-NYH (New York Harbor Sulfidogenic)... | ecosystem: Environmental > Aquatic > Marine >...
TTCCAACCGGGCCACGGCCGATTTCTTGATCTCGTCACCCCTGATGCACGAAGAATACGAGCGCTACACCCCTGACTATGCCAAGAGGCTGAAGCGAGCGAAGAAGAAATGAAATCAACAGGCGCAATCACCGATGTCCCCGGCATTAAAGTAGGCGTGGCGCGCGCCCCAACTCGCGAATTGTTGCGAAGAGAAAAGGAGATGAACGGTGCCACCCATTGAATTGCAAATCAATGAACAATCCTACACCGTAGAGGCCGAAGAGCAGATGCCCCTGCTGTGGGCCTTGCGAGACCTGCTTGGCCTGACGGGGACGAAGTTCAGCTGCGGCGCAGGCCTGTGCGGAACCTGTACGGTTTTGGTCGACGGCGAGCCCCTCCGCTCGTGCGTTGCCCCGCTCTCGGCCGTGGTAGGAAAGGCAATTACCACCGTCGAAGGTTTGTCGGAGGATGGCGCTCATCCGCTACAGATCGCCTGGCAGGAAGAACGCGTCACCCAGTGCGGCTACTGCCAGCCCGGTCAACTCATGAACGCCGCCGCCCTGCTGGAGGAAAATCCCAATCCCAGCGATGCCGATATTGACGCCGCCATGTCCACCGTGTTGTGCCGTTGCGGGACGTACCAGCGCATCCGCAAGGCCATTCACCGCGCCGCGCAGGAGACTTGAGATGAACACAAATCATGAAAGATCTCAACTCTCCCGGCGGGACTTTCTTAAATTGACCGGCATGGCAGGAGCAGGGCTGGTTTTGGCTATCTATTTGGACGCCTGCGCTTCCGCTACGCCCGAGGTTGCCCTCGTCACCCCAACCGATTCCACGCCTGTGCCTAGTCTGCCCTTCGATTGGGCGCCCAATATCTATCTCAAGCTGGATAACCAAGGCGTCCTGACGGTGATCGCCTTCCGCTCCGAGATGGGACAGGGCATCCGCACCGCCCTGGCGATGCTGGCCGCCGACGAGCTGGATGTGGAATGGAGCGCTGTGCGCATCGAGCAGGCGCCCGCCGATGCAAGATACGGCGATCAAGTGACAGGCGGGAGCGTCAGCGTGAGCAGGTGCTATGACATCATGCGGAGGGCAGGGGCTGTGGCGCGGCAGATGCTGGTCAATGCCGCGGCTCAGGCCTGGGGCGTGGAAGCAGATCAATGCCAGACCGAAGCGGGGCGCGTCATCCATCCCGACGGCCAGCAAACACTGGCTTATGGCGATCTGGTCGAAACCGCCGCCACTCTGGAAGTACCCACGGATGTGCAGGTCAAGGATGAATCACAATTGCGGCTCATCGGCACGGGCATTGGTCATTGGGACACGCCAGATATCATCACCGGCAAGGCGGTCTACGGCCTGGATGTTCGCCTGCCGGGCATGCTATTCGCGGTGATCGCACGCTGCCCGGTCTTTGGCGGATCGTTCGTCAGTTACGACGATAGCGCCGCGCTGGCCGTGCCGGGCGTCCACCAGGTGCAGGCTTTGCAAGATCGCGTTGCCGTCGTAGCAAATAACTCGTGGGCGGCTATCCGGGGCCGGGATGCTCTTTCGATCACCTGGGACGGGGGGGAGAATGCAGGGTTGAATAGCGAGAGCCTCTTTTCGAGCGCAATGGAGAATCTCCCAACAGCCGGGACTGCGGGGGACGACGCCCTGGATGCCATCTATGTAATGCCTTACGAAGCCCATGCCACGATGGAGCCAATGAACTGCACCGTTTACGTCCATGATAGCCTGTGTGAAGTTTGGGCACCCACACAGGTTCCGCAGGATGTTCGGCGCTCGGTCAGTTCGGCAACCAGCATCCCCATTGGCAACGTAACCGTCAACGTGACGCTCCTAGGGGGTGGCTTTGGCCGGCGACTGGAGGCCGATTACGCCAGGGAAGCGGCAATGGTTGCCGCCCAACTGGAAGGGACGCCGGTGCAGGTATTCTGGACGCGGGACGATGACCTCCAGCACGACTATTATCACGAGATGAGTGTGCAGTACGTCAGCGGCTCGCTCTCCAACCCCAAGCTACCGCGCATCCAACAACGCGGAGGCTCAGTCGTGCCCACCGGCTACTGGCGCTCGGTCGAGAACTTTACCGAAGCCTACGCCGCGCAGTGCTTCATTGACGAGATGGCCGCCGCCCTGGAGCGCGACCCGCTTGACCTGCGCCTGGAACTTTATGGCAACCGCGCCGCGGGAGTCATCGAGCTTGCAGCGGAGAAGGCTGGCTGGGGGACGTCTCTCCCCACCGGCCAGGGACGCGGACTGGCCTACCACGCCACCTGGGACGTGACCCATGTGGCCCAGGTGGCTGAAGTCTCAGTCAGTGCAGATGGACACGTTCGCGTTCAGCGGGTGGTCTGCGCGGTGGATTGCGGCAAGGTGGTCAACCCGGATAATGTCGCCGCCCAGATGGAGGGCGGCATCGTCTTTGGCCTGACCGCAACACTGAAAGCCGAAGCCACGTTCAAGGATGGCCGCATCCAACAGGGCAATTTCCATAATTATCCCCTCTTGCAAATGGATGAAATGCCGGTCATCGAAGTCTATATCGTCGAAAGCGATGAGCGCCCGACCGGAATTGGCGAGATGGGCGTCCCACCCATCGCACCGGCGGTGGCGAATGCCGTGTACGCGGCTACAGGCAAGCGCGTGCGCCATATCCCGATCCGCCCAGAGGATCTTCGCCAGTAGCGAATATGTAGTTATTGAGCGCATCAGAAGTTTAGTCCTCTATTCTCGTTGTTCAGGAAGAATTGGTCTCTGTGGTTAGGAACTTCCATGGGAAACAGAACGAAATTATCAGGCGCAATCACTGACGTCCCCGGCATTAAAGTAGGCCACGCCGAGGATCTGGAAGCCATCACCGGTTGCACGGTGATCCTGTGCGAAGACGGCGCAGTCGGCGGCATCGACCAGCGCGGCGGCGCACCGGGCACGCGGGAAACCGACGCCTTGCAGCCCACCCGACTGGTCGATAAGGCCCACGCCGTGATGCTGGCGGGCGGCTCGGCCTTCGGCCTGGACGCCGCCAGCGGCGCGGTGCGCTATCTCGAAGAGAAAAAGGTGGGCTTCAACGTAGGCGTGGCACGCGTGCCCATCGTTCCCGCTGCCATCCTGTTCGATCTGGCCATCGGACGCGCCGAGGTGCGCCCAGATGCGGAGATGGGCTACCAAGCCTGCCTGAACGCCAGCGAGGGTGCGCTGGCTGAAGGCTCAGTGGGCGCGGGGACCGGGGCCACCGTGGGGAAGATCCTTGGGCTGGGGCAAGCCACCAAAGCGGGCATCGGCACTGCCAGCCTGGAGATCGGCGGTGGGGTGATCGTGGGAGCCATCGTGGCGGTCAACGCGCTGGGGGACGTGATCGACCCCGATAGCGGCGAGATCATCGCCGGGGCGCGCAGCCTGCACAAGGGGCCGATGAAGGTGGGTGAGGGGGTGTTCGCCGACAGCCTGGAAGTGATGAAAGGACTGATCGGCCGCACTGCGATGGGCTTCGCCTCACGCCAGAACACGGTGATCGGTGTGGTGGCCACCAACGCCAAGCTGGACAAAGTTGGGGCCACCAAGGTGGCGCAGATGGCGCAGAATGGGGTGGTGCGGACTATCCGCCCGGCGAACACGATGCTGGATGGGGACACGATCTTCGCTCTGGCCACCGGCAAGAAGAAGGCCGACATCAATATCGTCGGGGCTTACGCCGCCCAAGTGATAGCCGAGGCCATTCTGCGCAGCGTGCGGATGGCAAAAGGCCTGGGTGGCGTGCCAGCAATCACCGAGCTATGACCCAAACAAACACAACAACAAATCGTGGCGGGTTTGAAACCCGCCACGACGATTGAATTTGCCTATGGCACAGAACACACTTCCCTCTCCCCACATCACCATCAGCCGACGCACTGCCCGGCGCTTCATGTTGGCCCACCATCATCTGTGGCCGCCGCGGCAACTGAGGGGCAAGGCCGGCATCCTGGAATACATCCAGCGCGTGGGCTGCATCCAATACGACCCAATCAACGTGGTGGGTCGCAATCCCGACCTGGTGCTGCAATCACGGATCGCCAACTATCGCCCCGAGATGCTGGAAGCCCTGCTCTACGAAGACCGGGCGCTGCTGGATCAGTGGGATAAGATGATGGCAGTCTACGCCGTGCAGGACTGGCCGTATCTCAAACGTTTGCGTGAGGCGCACCGCAGCTACTACAAAAGACGTTTCAAGGAGTCGCCTGAGTATCTCCCCAAAGTCCGGCAGGCACTGAAGGAGCGCGGCCCGCTATCGTCCATCGATCTCGAACACGACGCCATCGTGGACTGGGCCTGGGGCCCGACGCGAGCCGCCCGGGCGGCGCTCGAGCTACTGTACTACTCCGGCGAGCTGATCGTGCATCACAAGGTCAACACCCGGCGGGTATACGACCTGATCGAGCGGCACATGCCGGAAGAACTGCTGAGCATGCCCGATCCCCACGCAAGCGAGGAGGACTATCACGACTGGCACGTGCTGCGACGGGTGGGCGGTCTTGGGCTGGCCCAGCCTGGCTCTGGCGAACAGTGGCTGGGTATCCCCGGCATGAAATCCTCCCAGCGCCAGGCAACGCTGAGGCGCTTGACGGATGACGGAAAAGTCATCCCCCTCCAAATCGAGGAAATGGAAGACAAGGTCTTCTTCATGAGGGGCGCCGACCGGCCCACACTGGAAAAAGTGCAGGATCAAGCTCCACCCAGGCCCAAAGCGGCCTTCGTGGGCGCGCTGGACAACCTGATGTGGGATCGCAAGCTGGTGAACTGGCTTTTCGATTTCGACTACGTGTGGGAGGTCTACAAGCCGGTGCCGCAGCGCAAGTACGGCTATTACGTGCTGCCGGTGATCTACGGCGACCGCTTCGTGGGGCGCCTCGACCCGGCTTTCGACAAGAAAACTGGGGAACTGACCATCCAACAATGGTGGTGGGAGCCGGACGTGAAGCCTAGCAAAGCGATGGGGACAGCTCTCAAAGTTTGTATGCGAGCGTTTATTCGCTATCTAAACGCCAGTCGCCTCACACTCAGCAAGGAGATCCAGGGGGATAAGACGCCAGCGTGGTTGGCAGACCTGGCTGATTAGGGGGAAGCAAGCTATAGGGGGCGAACGGCTACCACGGGTAAAACGCGCCCCAGCTGGCGATAGTCTTCTTCTGTCCCTTCGATGCGATAACCGATCAAGCGGACGAGGGCACGGATAGCCGTCGGGTGACGGTGGGCGTAATCCATGATCTGCTGCTCGCCCTGTTCAGGGGAAAGCTGCTCGGCGCGGGCCTGGAACCTGCGGCCACCCACCTGGCAAGAGACCTGCGGAGTCTTGCGGATGTTGCGCAGCCAGTCGGCTTTTTCGCCATAGGCAGCGACGAGAAAATAGGTGTCGGCAGCCTGGTCATAGTAGATGACCTCGATCACGGCGTGGCGGAGCAAGCCAGATTTGCGGCCGACGTGCTGAAGGTAGAGGAAGCGCTTCCCCATCAGCCAGCCAAGCCCAAGGCGGTAGAACCACACCGGCAAGCGGTAGGTTAGCCGGAGCAGGCCACGCGGCGGTTGGATCTGGGACGGGTCGATGTGGGTCATTTCAGGCCTCCGGTCTGCGCGCCAGAATGATCTCGCTGGGGACAGCCCACTGGACAAGCACCTGGCGTTTTAAAACCTGCAAATCAACTCTCTCCACGATATCCACAAGCTTCAGCGGGCGGCAGCCGGCGCAAAGGGTCGGGCTGAGGTCGAAGACCGCTTTCCACAGGCCCACCAGGGCCTTGCTGGCAGGGGTCACGCCTTCGGTCATGCTCAGGAGCAGCATGCGCCCGCCCGGTTTGAGCACCCGCCGAAAGCCCTCGATCACATCCGGGATGGCCGCGCCGGGGAGCAGATCGAGGACGTAAGCGCAATACAGGGCGTCAAAACATTCGCTTGCATAAGGGAGATGAAGGGTGTCGGCTTGACAGACCGGCGCATCGGTGCGCTGGTGGGTCAGGGCGGCCATCACGCCGGAAAGATCGAGAGCGAAGGCCAGGCCGCGGGGAGCAACGGCCGCCTGGAAGGCGCGGTGCTCCCGCCCCGTCCCGACGCCGACGTTCAGCAGCCACTCGCCGGGCCGCGGGTCGAGCAACTCGAAGGAGCGCGCCTTGGCGCGGCCCTCGTAGAGCGAGGCCCAGTCGTAACGACGGCCGAGTAGGTCGTAGATTTGTCGGGCGCGCTGGGGGGAGAGAGCCTTGTGTTCCACGTCACTACCATATTAAGGGGCTGGCAAGACCCCTGTCAAGCAGCAGTTGAATGTCCCGGCCACGAAGCCTGTGCCGGATCTGGCCTTCACTCTATGGCAGGCAATTCGGGAACAGGCGCGAAATCCTGCAGGATGATCGGGGAGTGATCGTCCCCATCGACCATGCGTAGCTGCAATTGATAGGGCGAGCGCCGCCCACCGGTGAAATCAACCGACATCAAGCCGTCCAGCACCTGATACCCCTCTACGTTCGTCAGTGCCTGGTACACTGCCTGAGCATCCAGGTTAGCAAAGCCGATCTCCAAGATAGCCTGTTGGAGCGCGTGGCGGACCAGATCGATGCTCCCCAGCATCAGCAGGCGGGCAATGCTCTGACTCTCGGGGCCAAGCTCAGCGTCCTCCAGGTTCTGGAGGGCAAACTGGATAGCGGGGTTATCGGTCTCAGACCACCAGGCACTGGGGAAGGGCGCCAAGAAGCCATCGGCGTAGCTCGGATCGGCGAGAAAATCGGAGAGCGGCTGGTCAATTGCATAGAAAGGACCAGCAACCACGAAATTCTCGCGCAGCCCAAAGTTCTCGAGGTCGTTGAGCAAATCGGCCGTCCCAAAGGCATAGGTGTTGGTGTAAATCACGTTGGCGCCGGCGACCAAGGCATCGAGTAGGGCGGTGGCGGTCTCGGCAGCGATGGCGTAGTCAAAGCTCTCGGCAGCGACCAGCTGCACGCCAACCTGCTCGGCGTAGGCCTGGATTTGCGGGGTGTAGGCAGCCTGGCCGAAGGCATCCGGCCAGCTTATATAGGCGATCTTGATCTCATCGCCAGCGTTGGCGGGCTTGACGGTTTGCCAATTGGTGGCCAGGTAATCGAGAAAGTAAGCAAACTGCTCTTCGAAGGTGGGCATCAGACTGAACACGTAGCCGCTTTCGGGAGCGTACAAAGCCTGATGGCTGGGGTAGGTGGCGAGGACAGGTACCTGATCCTCGGCGGCGCGGGCATACAAAGCATCGACCACATCGACACCGTGCAGGATAAGCAGGGAAATCTCCGCCCCATCCTCCAGCAAGCTCTCGTAATCGGCGACCGCCTTTCCCAGAACGCCCTCCGAATCGAGCAACTGCATCGCCAGACGAGCGCCGAACACGCCGCCGTCCCGATTGATGGCGGCGACCATTTCTTGAGCCGCCTCGATCAGCGGCAGGGTGCTGAATTGGGCATACTCGCTAGAAGCGTCCCCGATCATGTAGATCGAGATGGTGTTGCCGCGCAGGTCAGGCCAACTAGCTTGCTCTGTGAGCCGCAACGCCGCCTCGGCGGTGGCGGTCAACTGCTCCCCAGAGGGGGTAGGTGTAGCTGAAAGCGAGGCGCTGTCGATCGCCGCCGTTCCTGAGGCCCCGGCGCTATCGCCGCAGGCACTCAGGGATAGCAGCAGGGCAAGAAGCAGGGATAGAAGCAGAAATCGTCTTCCGGGCTTGGTCAGTGGTGTGGGTCTGGTGTTCATCTCGATGGCGATCCGCGTTGAGGGAAGTCAGGCTCCGCTAGGAAGCCGCCGGATATAACCGGTCGGTCTTGGCGGCCATGACAAAGTCGTTGGCGTGCAGGCCTCCAATGGCATGCGTCCACCAGGTGACGGTCACCTTGCCCCATTCGGTCAACAGGGTCGGGTGATGATCCTGCTGCCCGGCGATCTCGCCGACCTGATTGGTGAACGCCAGGGCGGCGGCGAAATCCTTGAATTTGAAAACCCGGCGCAAGCGCTTGACGCCATCGACCTCCAGAATCTCCCAATCGGGAACCTGCGTCTTGTACTCGGCGATCTGCACATCGCTGGCTGCTGGGGCGCCCTTGTGGCAGGGCACACACTTCATAGCTGACAATTCGGGCATCACCTTCCTCCAATCAGGCTACCAATCAAAGTCACCATTATAAAAACACGCCGCCTATTATACCGGGTATAATGGGCGCTCAAGCCCTGGCGGTCGCGGTTCCCGCCTTAACAAAACATAGGAGTTCCCAAGTGAGTATTCCGAAAGTGAATAACTACAAGAGGGAGATATCGAGCATCGCCGTGCTGGTGGTCTCCGGCTACATCGCCGCCCAGATGCTGGCCGACATCGCCAGCCTCAAGATCGGCATTGTGGGCGGGCTATCCGTGGATATGGGCACCTTCGTCTATCCGATCACCTTCACGTTGAGGGACGTGGTTCACAAGGTGTTGGGACGGCGCAACACGCGCATCCTGATCCTGGCGGCGGGAGGCATAAACCTGTTCATGGCAGCTTATCTGATGTGGTCCGCCAGCGTGCCCGGCGACCCGGATTGGGGGCTGGCCGCCGAGTTCAGCGCCATCCTGGGGCCGGTATGGCGCATCGTGATCGCCTCGATCGCCGCGGAGGTGGTCAGCGAATTGGTGGACACCGAGATCTACCACCTGTTCGTCACCCGGATCACAGAACGCTTCCAATGGCTGCGGGTGCTGGTGAGCAACAGCGTGAGCGTGCCGGTCGACAACATCATCTTCGCGGTGGGGGCTTTCGGCCTGGCGCTGCCCTGGGAAGTGGTGTGGCAGATCTTTCTCTCCAACCTGGCGGTGAAATACGGGGTCACGGTGCTCAGTCTCCCCCTGATCTATCTGGCGCCAGAGCACGATTGATCGTCCAGCCTTAAAAGGAACACCCCACTGTGCCGTGTGTGGCTGCGTTTTGAACCTGCTCTCGCAGGTTTAGGGCCTGCTCCGAAAGCTCAGCCTTGGCCGAAGCCTATCGCGTCACCTTCGTGAATTTGGGCCCTGATTTCATGGTGTTGGCTCAAAACCGATCGGCCACATCACGCACACAGCAGGGCTGATTAACTTATACCATAAAAGAATCAGGGTGGATAGGCACGCAAGATTAACGTACCCTGCAAGCCCCCACCCCAATCCCCTACAAGTCCAGTTTGATGTGCAGATCCTTCAACTGCTCGGGGTCAGCCGGAGAAGGAGCGTCGGCCATGACATCGCGGGCGGCTTGATTCTTGGGGAAAGCGATCACCTCACGAATGCTGGGCTCATCGGTCAGGAGCATGATCATGCGGTCTAGCCCGGAAGCGATGCCACCGTGCGGGGGTGTACCGTACTCGAAGGCCTCCAGCATGTGCCCGAAGCGCTGCTCGGCCACCTCAGGCTCGAGCCCGATCAATTTGAAGACCTTGGCCTGCAACTCACGGTCGTGGATACGGATCGAGCCACCGGCCACCTCAACGTCGTTGAGCACCATGTCGTATTGTGCGCCGCGCATCTCGCCCGGCTGGCTATCGATGAGGCCAACGTCCTGCGGCATGGGGGCAGTGAAGAGGTGATGGCTGGGGTCCCAGCGCTCCTCGTCCTCATTCCAGAAGACGAAGGGGAAATCATAGACCCAGCAGAAAGCCAGCACTCCAGGATCGCGCAACCCGAGGACATCGCCCAGGTGGACACGCAAGCGCCCCAGCGCCTCGTATACGACAGCGGGCTTGTCCGCAACGAAGAGCAGCAGGTCGCCCGGCTGGGCACCCAGCCGCTCCTTGATGGCCGACAAAGTCTCTTCGGCGAGGAATTTAGCGAAGGAGGAGCGCTCCTCACCCTCTGAGGTGATGGCCAGATAGGCCAGGCCCTTGGCACCAAACTGCCCGGCATACTCGGCGAGGGCGTCGATCTGCTTGCGGCTGTAATCGCCCAGGCCTTTGGCGTTGATACCACGCACGTGTCCGCCTTTGCCCACCACGTCCTCAAAGACCTTGAAGCCACAGCCCTCGGCGATATCGGTGAAGTCTTTCAGCTCCAGGCCGAAGCGCAGGTCGGGGTTGTCCTTGCCGAAGCGCTGCATGGCCTCTTGATAGGTCAAACGCGGCCAAGGGGTCTGCATGATCTTCTTATCCGGCACCAGCTCGGTCACCATCTTGGTGTACATGTCCTCAAGCAAGGCCATGACGTCCTCACGCTCGACGAAGGACATCTCCAGGTCGAGCTGGGTGAACTCAGGCTGGCGGTCGCCGCGCTGGTCCTCATCGCGGAAGCAGCGGGCGATCTGGAAGTAGCGCTCGAAGCCAGCCACCATGAGCAACTGCTTCAACTGCTGCGGCGATTGAGGCAGGGCGTAGAAGCCCCCTGGGTGGACACGCGAGGGCACCAGGTAGTCGCGGGCGCCCTCCGGCGTGGTCTTGAACAGGATGGGGGTTTCGATCTCGAGAAAACCCTGCTCGTCCAGGCAATCGCGGATGAATTTGATCAGCCGGTGGCGCAGCGTGAGGTTGCCCTGCATGCGCTCGCGGCGCAGGTCGAGATAGCGATACTTGAGACGCACGTGCTCGTCGGCTTCCTCGTCCTTGTTGACGGTGAAGGGCGGCGTCTTGGCGGGGTTGAGCACCTCAATGGCTTGAACTTCGACCTCAATCTGGCCGGTGGGCAGATCGGGATTCTCCATACCTGCGGGGCGGGCGCGCACCACTCCTTCGACCTTCAACACCCATTCATTGCGCACCGGTTGAAGGGCGTCGTGGGCCTCGGGCGACTCCTCCGGATTGCTGACGATCTGAACCAGGCCGGAGCGGTCTCTCAGGTCGATAAAGGTCACCCCCCCATGGTCACGGCGGCGGTGCACCCACCCAGCCAACGTCACCGGCTGGCCCTGGTGCTCCGGACGCAGTTCGCCGCAGGTATGTGTCTTATACATGGTGTTCCTCCAAGGCATCAATGATCCGTGCACACAAAAGAAAACGCCCGCCGCAATCTGCGTCGGGCGAAAGAATTGCACACCTCAATCTCAGCGAACGAGAAGTGCACGACCGCTCACCCGACGCGCGGCGATGTCACCATTATCCTCATTGGAATTAGCGTCGGAGGAGGTCACATAAGGTCTTTTCATGGCAGTGCACTCAGAAGTGGTTGCCGAGATTATAGCATAGTGAGAGCACGCAGACAACAGATTTACCCAAAAGGATGGGGCACGGTGCCGCTGGACAGCGACATGGCAAGCCGGGAACACCCAGGGGGCAATGTGACATTTGTCACCTGCCTTTGAGGACAAATATCCCTGTGATCCAATTCGCCAATTGAGTAAAATATCACAAATAATGTATGCATATAAGTAAATATATGCATACACGGAAAGCTAGTAGATCGAGGGAAGACCATGGACAACCGCTTACGTGAGGAGATCACCCAGCTGCACGCCCAGGTGTGCAGCGCGCTGGCCGACCCAAGCCGTATCCTGATGCTCTACGTGTTGGCCGACCACCCCCGCAACGTGACCGACCTAGCCAAGGCGGTCGACCTCCCCCAGCCCACCGTCTCGCGCCACCTCAAGGTGCTGCGGGAGCGAGGCGTGGTGCATTCGGAGCGCGAAGGCCAATCGGTGATCTACAGCCTGACCGACGAACGCATCATCGAAGCGCTCGATATCCTGCGCGCCGTGCTAGCGGCGCAGCTCAAGACGCAATCCGCGCTGGCAATGACCGCCAACGAGCGGTTCGTTGTCGAGGAATAAGAAGGAGCCCCATGTGAAAACCTTATTGATACTTGGTGCCGGTACCGGGGGTACGATGGTGGCCAACAAGATGTCCCACCTGCTCGACCCCAATGAGTGGAAGATCATCCTGGTGGATCGTGATGAGACCCATTACTATCAGCCGGGGTTGCTGTTCATCCCCTTCGGCATCTACTCACCCGCCGACGTGATCAAGCCGAAGCGCGATTTCATCCCGCGCAACGTCGAATTCATCGTCTCGGACATCGAGCTGATCGAGCCGGAGGCCAACCAGGTGAAGCTGGCGAAGAAAAAACGGCCGATCAAATACGATTATCTGGTGATCGCCACCGGCAGCCACGTGCACCCCGAAGAGACCGAGGGCATGGTGGATGGCGGGTGGTACAAGAACGTCTTCGATTTCTACACCCTGTACGGGGCCACTGCCCTGAGCCGCTTCCTCAAATTCTGGAAGGGCGGGCGCATGGTGCTTAATATCACCGAAATGCCCATCAAGTGCCCGGTGGCGCCGCTCGAATTCCTGTTCCTGGCGGATTGGTTTTTCCACCAGCGCGGCATCCGCGACAAGGTGGAGATCGTGTTCGCTACGCCGCTCCCAGGGGCTTTCACCAAGCCGCGCGCCTCGGCGATCCTGGGCAACATGCTAGAGGAAAAGGGCATCCACCTGGAGCCGGATTTCAACATCGGCGAAGTGGACGCTGGCAAGCAGGTGATCCGCTCGTACGACGAGCGCGAGATCGGGTACGACCTGTTCGTGACCATCCCGACCAACATGGGCGCCGAGGTGATCGCCCGCTCAGGCATGGGCGACGAACTGAATTTCGTGCCGGTCGACAAACACACGCTGCAATCCAAGCAATGGGAGAACGTGTGGGTGATCGGCGATGCCGGTAACGCACCAACCTCCAAGGCCGGTTCGGTGGCTCACTTTATGCTGGACGTATTGGCAGAAAACATTCAACGACATATGGAGGGCCTCGAACCACAACCGGCCTTCGACGGGCACGCCAACTGCTTCATCGAGTCGGGCTTCGACAAGGGCATCCTGATCGATTTCAACTACGATGTCGAGCCGCTGCCCGGCAAATTCCCGCTCCCCGGCCTGGGGCCGTTCTCGCTGCTGAAGGAATCGGCCGCCAATCACTGGGGCAAGATGACCTTCCGGTGGGTGTACTGGAACATGCTGCTCAAAGGCGAGGAGATGCCCTTCGAATCGCAGATGAGCATGGCCGGCAAGTGGGCCTAGGAGGCAACCATGGCAACCGTTGACACCCTAGACCAAACCACCGAGCTGGCCCTGATCCACGAGAAGCTCGACTACCTCACCGAGCAATTCGAGGCGCAGCGTAAGCGGCAGGAGGCCTTCGATGAATTGAAGGATGACCTACTGCCGATCGGCAACCAACTGATCAAGCTGACCATCGACGAACTGGCAGAGATCGGCAACGAGTTCGAACTCGAGGACCTGCTCTTCCTGCTCAAACGCCTGCTACGCGACACTCATCTGCTGCTGCACACGCTCGACCGGCTGGAGGCCGCTATGGGTCTCGTTGACGAGGTCGAGACGCTGGGCAAGCAGGCTTTCTCCAATCTGGTAGAGCAGCTAGACCAGCTGGAGCGCGCCGGCTACTTCAACTTCGCCCGGGAAGGGATGCAGGTCGTTGACCGCATCGTGGCCGAGTTCAGCGAAGAGGATGTTCGGGCGCTGGGCGACAACGTGGTCACGATCCTGAAGACAGTGCGCAACATGACCCAACCAGACATGATGGCGCTGGCTAACAACGCGGTGGATGCCATTCGCAATGCTCCGGAAGAAGAAAGCAACATCTCGGTGTTAGCGCTGTTGCGAGAATCGCGTGACCCCAAGGTACGCCGAGGCATGGCGCGCATGTTGAACCTATTGAAAACCATCGCCGACCAACCCAACGGCGTGCCCCAAAATTAACCAAACGGAAGGTAGAAGACTAAAAGGTAAGGAGTGAATACAATGTCTGCTTTAGCAAATCTTGAATTACTCGAAAGCGTCGAATTCGATGACGAGGGCTTTCTGGTCAACCCCGACGACTGGACACCGGAAATCGGCAAGGCGGTTGCCGCCGTGCTGGAGATCGACCTGACCGAGCGTCACTGGGAGGTAATCAACTTCGTCCGCAAAGAATACGCCGAGAACGGCGAGCCCCCCACCCTGCGCCGCATCACCAAGGTAGGCGGTATCCCGACCAAGGAGCTGTACGACCTATTCCCCGGTGGCCCGGCCAAGATCGCCGCTAAGATCGCCGGTTTGCACAAGCCCACTGGCTGCATCTAGTCCGCAGTCGGTAGAACAAAGGAGAAAACAATGGCTACGGTTGAAGCACCCAGTGTGCTCGATAAGATCAAAGGACAAGCCAGCAATGGCAAGAAGACCAAGCGGAAGCTGTGCCTGATCGCCTCCAAAGGCTCGCTGGACATGGCCTACCCGCCCCTGATCCTGGCCAACTCCGCCCGCATGAGCGGCATCGACGTGGATATGTTCTTCACCTTCTGGGGGCTGGACATCATCACCAAATCCAAGATGCACAAGGTGAACATCTCGACGGTGGGCAACCCGGCCTTTTCGATGGCACCCTACGCCCCGTGGTTCAAGATCCCAACCTGGATGGGGGCGATCCCGGGTATGTCGAAGGTGGCGACCTGGATGATGCACCGCGAGATCGCCAAACTGGACTTCCCTCCCATCCCGGAATTCGTGGAAATGCTGATCGACGCCGGCGCCAGGGTCTACGGCTGCAAGATGTCGATGGACATGATGGGGCTGACCAAAGAAGACCTGGTGGACGGCGCCGAGGTGCTGGGGGCCATGGAGTTCATGGAGCTTTCCAGCGATGCACAGGTGATCTTTATCTAGCGAACTGACCCGTTCTAAGCACACTAGCATAAAAACTCCCGATTGAAATCGGGAGTTTTTACTTGGCGTTGAACAGCCTTCGTTTGAATACCGGCACAGAACTGAACAATGCATCTTCAAGCCATTTTGGCATCGTCCAGGTAGAGACCACTCGGGCTGGCGATTAGCGATGCTGTATAATAAATACAGCATTTGACATAAATTGCGTTAAGAACCCTACCTGAAAGGAGGTCATGAATGGCAAAGCTTGAATACGTCGAAGGGGTCGGAAAGCAGTATGCGGATAAGCTGAGTGCAATCAGTATCACCAGCACAGACGAACTGCTCAAAGCAGGCGCAACACCCTACGGACGGAGTCGAATCGCGGCTCAAAGCGGAATTAGCCCCGCCTTGATCCTGGAATGGGTGAACCACGTTGACCTCTTCCGGCTCAAGGGGGTAGGGGAGGAATATGCCGA
>Ga0209164_1003443_pt1 | contig 15072 bp, 17 predicted proteins | sample MTBNYHSulfiMetaG_FD_187458 | JGI IMG/M metagenome (GOLD analysis project Ga0209164, IMG submission 187458) | Enrichment culture microbial communities from rom New York Harbor, USA that are MTBE-degrading - MTBE-NYH (New York Harbor Sulfidogenic)... | ecosystem: Environmental > Aquatic > Marine >...
TAACACTCGGGCTACATCACTCACTGGCTCTCTCTTTCCCAGGCCAACCTCACCGGGGGATAAATAGATGCAATCACCCCCAAGCTGACGCATGGCAAGCTCAAAACTTACCCTGGTTCTGAGCGATGATTTCTCGAATACAAGGGCCATCGTGTTCCCACACAGAAGCGTAAGTCGCTTGTTTTTCATGTCGACGGCACTTTTAATAAGTGACTGGATGTCGTCGCTACTTAGATCTGAAACTGATAATAAATCCTTACCCTGCAAATAAGACCTCCTTATATAATCAACAGTATAACATGAATTGAGGTTAATTATTTAGGGATATTGACAAAAATTGCATTATAATGCTACTATCACGTCGGTTATCGGGAAACCACCCCACCTAACTAATATTGCTGGTCAAGCGTTATCAATTGTAATAAATATTAACCAGATAAAGGAGGCTAAACAGCATGGTAGACAAGCAAGATTTGATGAAGAAAGACAAGGCGCACTGGTTTCATCCGCTGGGGTTGCCCGCGGAGACGCCGCACTTCATCTTCACCAAGGGTGAAGGTGTTTATCTCTGGGACATAGACGGCAACAAGTACATGGACATGTCCTCGGGAGGGGTACACTGTTGCAATCTCGGCCACAACCACCCCGAGGTGGTTAAGGCAGCTACGGAGCAGATAAAGGAGTTCAGCTATTATTCGGCGGGAGCCCCGGTAGCGAGCAATATCCCGGCGATCGAGTACTGTAATGCGCTGGCTGAGGCACTGCCCAAGGGGATAGACCATGTTTACCTCACCTGTACCGGTTCCGAGTCGACGGAGTCGGCGGTACAGATAGCCCGGGCTTACTGGGAATCGGTAGGGGAGCCGCAGAGGTACAAGATAATCTGCCTCGACCGGGCCTATCATGGTGCCACCCAGCTCTCGCGTAGCATGACCGGTGCCCACATAGGCCTTGATTGTTATTCCCGCCGCAACCCCGAAGTGGTGAAGATGCCAAACTTCGTCCCCGGCGAGAACGTATTCAAGAACGGCGAGGAGAACGCGCGTTATCTGGAGCAGGTGATACAGCAAGAAGGTGCTTGCACGATATCATGCATGTTCGCCGAGGTGGCCCAGGGTAACGGCGGCGTGGTATGGCCCTACGAGGAGTGGTGGCCGATAGTGCGCGAGATATGCACCAAGCACAACATCATACTGGTGGCGGACGAGGTACAGACCGGTTTCTGCCGCACGGGTAAGTTCTGGGGCCTGGAGCACTGGGGGGTGATACCGGACATGGTGAGCATGGCCAAGGGTATAAATAGTGGCATCCTTCCCTTCGGTGCGGTGGGCTTCTCCAACAAGATATTCGATTCGCTGCTAAAGAGCAAAAAGAAGCTCATGAGCTACACCACCGCCGACGGTAATGCGGTTGCGGTGGCCACGGCGATGGCCTCCCTCAAGCTCTATAGAGCCGGCATGGCCGAGCGTGTAGCCAAGCTGGGTGCCCAGCTCAGCAAGCGCCTCAAGGACCTTGCCGAGCTACCGGTAGTGGACGCTCCGATGGGAAAGGGCCTCTACCAGTCCTTCCAGATCGCCCTCAACAAGACCACCGGAAAGCCCTACAACGCCGAGGCGACCACGGCAGCCAGGGAGTTCCTGAACAGCGAATGCCTCAAGAACGGCGTTATGCTCACCTACTGTGATGGATATCCTCACCGCCAGCCGATAGTGCCGCCCTTTATCATCACAGAGCAGGAACTGGACCATGCCATTGATGTGGTCTATGATGCAATGAAGAAGGTAAAGCCGTCTTAACTACTTGCCAGTTTGCACTGTAAGCTATGCACCTGATAGCATGTAGCTATCAGGTGCATTCTTAAATGGAGGATTTTGTCTGGAAGGATTAGAGATTGCTAGGCGTATAGTAGAGTCCGCCAGTGAGAAAAAAGCTATTGATATAGTCTTGCTGGATACAAGGCACTTGTGTAGTTTTACAGATTATTTTGTCATCTGTAGTGGTGAAAGCAGCAGGCAGCTGGAAGCTATTCGTGACGAAATATGGCACGTGATGAAAAAGGTTGGTAATCCTCCGCATCATTGTGAAGGAACCACAGAGTCAGGCTGGCTCCTGATGGACTTTAATGATGTAATCGTGCACATCTTTACCAAACCTGAACGCCAACGCTACCAGCTTGATGAACTATGGCGCGGAGCCTCTCCAGTAATTCGCATTCAGTAACTGCGATTATAGAGTGGAGGTTAACCGAATATTTCGCTGTTATCGAAGAATAAATCTATCTCTTTGGCTGCATTTTCTCTTGAATCAGAACCATGCGTACTGTTCTTTTCAATATCTATTCCGTAATCAGCCCTTATAGTGCCTGCATCTGCCCGGGCGGGGTCAGTTGCGCCCATTGTCTTTCTGATAGTTTCTACCGCATCCTTGCCCTGAAAGACAGCAGCGACGATAGGGGATGAAGTGATGTAGGTGACCAGGTTTTCAAAGAAGGGCTTTTCTTTGTGGATAGCATAGTGGGATTCGGCTAGCTTTTTATCCATGTGCAGCATCTTGAGCGCTACTAGTTTCAGACCTGATTTCTCTAATCGATTGAGGATAGCACCCGTAAGACCCCTTTCCGTTGCGTCTGGTTTTACCAGGACCAAAGAACGTTCCATAGAATGTACTCCTTAAGTAATATTATTAAGCTCCATCGATCAACTTCTCCAGATCCTGTGGAGTTATCTCAGTAAGGCTATCTAAAATCATGTCTGCCTCTCTCAGGCTACTTGCAGGGTTGGTATGAGTAACCGCGAGACAGTGCATACCAGCCCGTTTGGCGGCTGTAACACCGGCAATAGCGTCTTCGATTACGACGCAGGTCTGGGGTGAAACCCCAAGTTTATCGGCGGCGAGCAGAAAGCCCAGTGGACTCGGTTTTCCCTCCTGCACATCTTTCCCGGAAACCACGACCTGAAAGAAGGTTGCTATCTTAAGCTCCTTGGTAATGAGCTCGATATTCTCGGGCGGAGCTGAAGATCCTAGAGCCTGAAGAAAACCGTGTAGTTTTAATGCCTTTATAAGCTCTACAGCACCTGGCAACGCTTGCAGGCGCCCTTTAGCCATTTTGCGGAAGTTTTCCTCCTTTTCTGTGGCGACATTTTCTATTTCGACAGCTTGTATGTCCGAACCCAGTACGGTTCTGGTAATGGTGTCATTTCTCTGTCCGAAATTTCGCCGGAAGTCGTCTTCCGTGAATTTTGCGCCACGTTTCTTGAATACATCTCGCCAGGCTCGGTAGTGAAATGGGGCAGTGTCCGCAATCACCCCATCCATATCCCAGATCACCGCCTTCTTTTTATACGAATAAATCTGGGCTTTTTGCCTACCGGCCATCAGAAGCTATATCCTTTCCGGGCAAGGTATTGGGTTGCCCTTGCTTCGGTTACTACGGTGCCATCAGCCAGTGTTAGTTGTGCGCCGGTTTCGGCAAACCGTCGTTCCTTTCTTGTTACCCAGGCCGTTATCATCAGATTCTGGCCTACTCCGACAGGCCTTCTGAATTTGATCTCCATGGTAGCAGTGACTCCAGCGACGTTATCGAAGTAAGCGGCATAGGCCATTGCTTCATCGAGCAAGGTTGTGAGAATACCACCGTGGATGATGTTCTGCCAGCCTTGGTGATATTCTGTGGGAGTAAAACTGGAAATAGCCTTCTTCCCGTCCCAATCAAATCGCAATTTTATGCCACAGGGGTTATTGGCCCCGCAGCCAAAGCACATATCAGTGGGGGAGATTTCCGTTTTATCTTTCATTAGATATCATCCCCTTTCTGCGATTATTGGGCTTGGTTATATGCGGTCTTCGTAGGTAGAGCGGATTTAACGTTGCGTTATTATCATAGTCTCCGCTGTCTAACCGCTTTTCTCCCAGTTCACCAAGAAAGCTGCTCCGCCTCAGCCTTGCTGCTTCTGAGGCTATTATTGCATTATTATGCAAATGATTACTTATTCTGTTTCCGGTATCCGGAGTGATATCGCCGCAGAATATTGTCCTAACTCTTATTTCTGAAAATAGATCTTCAAGTTTAGTAACCCTTTCATTATATATCTTCTGCCAGCGGTTATACCTAAGCTGATAGATGGCGGTAGCAATCTCTCCTCTTCCGGCATGGAATATAGGGCATACGGGAAGTCTGGCTGCGGAATGTTGATATGCCGCCGCTTCCAGGCTATTAATACCAACAACAGGTATCTCCAAGCTCAGGGCTAGCCCCTTAGCTGTACTGATACCCACTCTTAGCCCGTTATAGCTTCCCGGCCCCAGGGCTACAATAATGCCGCTAAGTGAGTTGGGCCTTAACCCACCTAGGGCGAGTAGGTTGGAGATGTGTGGCAGTAGTTGTGTGGAATGGTTCTTGCCACAGCGCCAGGTAAATTCAGCATGAATCTTACCCGCTTCGATTAAGGCCAGGCTAGCAGTATCGCTTGAAGTGTCAATTGCTAGTCGCATGAGTTTCTCTTGACAGCTCTATTCTTTAATGGTTGTTTCAATTCGGTAAGTAATTTCTGGTAACGCTCATTTCCAGGGATAAAGTGCAGGTTTCGCTTATTGGGGTTAAGATAGCCGATTTCGATTGTCAGGCTTTCAGCAGGTAATAATTTTATGCCCTTTTCCGCCCATTCCACTACAGACACGCCATTACCATATAGGTAATCATCCAGGCCGAGATCTTCAATCTCTTCTAAGTGGTTAAGGCGGTATAGATCTATGTGGTATAGAGGTAATCTGCCGTATAGCTCTCTCATTATAACAAAAGATGGGCTTTGGGCATAATCTCTGATTCCAAGCCCCCAGGCAATACCCTGTGTAAGGCAGGTTTTCCCGCTACCCAGCTTACCAACTAGGAGAAACAGGTCACCGGGCAGAGACATATTTCCGATCTGAACCCCGATTTCCCTCGTTTTTTCGGGGCTATTACTTGTTAAATCGAGACAAGTAAAAATTTATCTATCCTCAAATATTTTTCTTTAAATGTTCCCAGCCATGTATTACCGGCGTAGAGAGCTTACCACAGCTGTCTACCAACATTACCTTTCCCGTTTCCTGGGCGACCATTTCCCCAACAATACTTATCGGGCACCATTTAATCTGCGCGGTTATCTGATTAATATTTTTTAACGGGCCGGTAAAAATAAGCTCATAATCCTCTCCTCCCGCTAGGGCCATCTCGATCGCCCTATTTCCGAGAAGGGCAGCCAGGTCTGGGTGAACCGGGATTCTTTCTGTCTCTATCCGTGCACCAAGGCCGCTTTTCGTACAGAGATGTTCAAGATCTGCATGGAACCCGTCGCTGATATCTATCGCCGCTCTTATACCGTTTCTGGCAAGGAATTGTCCTTCTGCTATTCTTGGTAGGGGGTGCAGAAAAGCCTTTTTCAACGATTCGCTTTGTTCATCTCCTGTGTCGATGTTCCCGCGCAATATTTCTAGGCCCGTAGCGGCGGCACCTAGATAACCTGTAACTGCTACCTTATCACCTGCTCTGGCACCACACCGGGTAAGAACGGCTTCTGCGTTGGGCGTAATGGCGGTTAGAGTTATGTTAATCATGAGCTTATCTGCCCCGCTTATGTTACCACCCACGATAGCGATGCCGGTTTGCTCTGCTAGTTCGATTATGCCCCGGTATAGAAGAGTAACATTTTTCACGCTGGTGTGCTCTGGTATGGCCATGGATACCACAGCATAGCGAGGTATTGCACCCATGGCTGCAATGTCACTCAGGTTGATGGCAAGTGCCTTCCAACCGATATCTGACCAGGTGAAAAATGAAGGAGAAAAGTGCACGTCTTCAATGAACGAGTCTGTGGTGATCATCTCTACTCCGCGTTCGCTGTGCCAGGCGGCGGCATCATCTCCGATTCCGATTAAAAGTTTATTCCACGAAGGGGAATTTTTATCTTGGTATCTGTTAACCATTTGGTGGAAGAGATCAATCAGACCGAATTCGCCAATTTCAGAGACCTTCATAGCTACGATTATAGCATGCCCCTTTAGTACCAACAACAGATGTTTGAAACGACCCGTCCCCTTTATAAAATATTGCACCCATATGAAACATCAATGCATTATCACGCCATTTTAATCACGCGTGTTTGCTGGAAAGCAATTGATCCCGGGAAGGTCGGTCGGCACTAGATGGCGATCTAAGCGAAAATTATGCTATTCTTGATGCTGAAACATTATAATTATACTGATTTGCTTGGAATATCGGTATCATGATTTGAACTCGAGTTTCTCTAGGCCTCTATTTCGAGTTACGCTAAGTATCCTGCTTTATATTCATCTCCTTAGTGTATTTCTGGAGAATTTTTGAATAAAGCGGAAACACTATTAACCAGGACGAAGAAGCAGCTAAGGCGGTTCAATCTTCACGCGAGGAAGGGACTGGCACAGCACTTTCTTATTGATGAAGGTGTGCGTGATCTAATTATCTCATCCGCCAGCCTGAAGCCTTGCGATGTTGTATTGGAGGTGGGACCCGGCCTGGGGGTATTAAGCGAAGAAATTGCTAGCCGGGTTGCCTGGCTGATTGCCATTGAACTTGATGTTCGGCTTTCTGCCTTGCTGGAGAAGAGTTTATCAAGTTTACATAACGTATCTATATTCAATGACGATATCCTAAAGGTGGCGCCGCTGTTCCTGCTTAATCATGCTCCAAAAGATAGTCCTTCACAAGGAAATACTTGTCCATCATACAAGGTGGTCGCCAACCTTCCCTATTACATCACGTCCGCTCTGCTGCGTCATTTTCTTGAAGCATCTGTGAGGCCTCAACTGATGGTGCTGATGGTTCAAAAAGAAGTGGCACAGGCCATAGCGGCACGGCCAGGTAGAATGAGCGTTCTAAGTGTGAGTGTTCAGTTGTATGCCAGGCCAGAAATTATTGAATATGTCCCGGCGCAATGTTTTTATCCCCCGCCGGAAGTTGACTCTGCATTGCTTAAGCTGCATTGCTATTCCGATCCAGCGGTACCTGTCGAGGGGGATAGTTTTTTTCGCCTTGTACGAGCCGGGTTTACCGTTTCACGTAAACAGATTGTTAATTCGCTGGTGGTTGGACTTGGCTTGTCTAAAGACAAGGCCAGATCCTGGCTGTCGCTCGCAGGTGTATCTCCTGAGCGCCGTGCGGAAACGCTTTCTCTCGAGGAGTGGGAGAAATTATGGAGGGTATATATTAAAAATGGCAAAAGCTGAGGTACTTGAGGTTATGGCGCCTGCAAAAATAAATCTTACCCTCGAGGTCCTCGCTAGAATGGAGGGAGGTTTTCATAGGATTCGGAGCGTTGCCCAGACGATAAACATTTGTGATACCATTCGGTTCCAAACTGGTGAAGGTAGCCGTTTTGTTTGTCGTGAGAGGGGTTGGTCTGCCTCACAAAGCCTGATAGGAAAAACAGTTAACCTTTTACGGCATATAGTGGGTTGCTCGCTCGGAATCTTAATTAGTGTAGATAAGAGGATCCCTCTCCTTTCTGGATTGGGTGGTGATAGCAGTGATGCGGCTGCAACCCTCCTCGGCCTAAATAGATTTTGGGGCCTTGGTCTTACTCGCCAAGAACTCCTGGATTTAGCAGCGCGTTTGGGCTCTGATGTGCCATTTTTCCTTCATGGTGGTACCTGCTTACTGGAGAACAAAGGTGAACGGGTAATCCCACTTGCCCCTTTTCCTCATAGCTGGGTAGTATTACTTAATCCGCCCGTAGTAAGGTTTCAGGGTAAGACCGAGCGTCTCTATAATAACATTAAAGCGGAAAACTATACCGATGGAGAAGCAACTGATAGATTGATAGCTTGCCTTAAAGGAAGCGGTAATATATCTTCATCTTGTTTATTAAATGTATTCGATGATGCTGCCCCACATAGCTTCCCCGGCCTCGAGTTTTACCGAAAGCAGTTTCAGTATGCAGGCGCCGATGAAGTTCATCTTTCCGGTTCTGGGCCGATATTATATAGCCTGGTTAAAGAAAGGGTACGAGGGGAAAAGATACAGCGCAGTCTTGAGAAGTTGGGAATCGATTCCTACCTGACCGATACAAGGGATCGCTCTGGAGATATCATGAAAGGGTGACCCCCCGTCAGTTCCTGGTAAGCCAATCCTTTACTAACTCCCTCTCCCCACCTTCCGTATTTACCTTTTGGTCCAATCTGGAGTTCTGAAGCAGAGTCAGCATTTCTTTTATTTTGGGGCCGGGTTCTAGGCCCATTTCCATCAAGGCATGTCCATTCAGGCTTGGTTTGATATAACGAAGTTCTTTCAGATATAGCTCCAGGTGCTTTCGTGCTATGGGTGAACCCGTTGCCATCGCATTTATCTTGATAGCTGGCTCAAAGTAATCTCTAACGATGTGGTAGATGGTGCTGCGCTTCAGCCAGGGATGGGAGAGGGTCTTTAATCTTTCTTTTAAACCAATGGTATCTCTTATTATTCGTGTTACCGAAGTGCTCAGGTTGAGATATGCGATAATCACTTCGCTTTCCTTTTCGCTCAGGCGATACAGGAGCAAAGCAAGGTAAGTCTCTGATTCAGGAGATTCTGGCTCGGCGTGTATCCTGGCGATTTTAAACTTTTCTGAGAGCCATTCATCCCCCCGAATATCTGGATGCAGCCTGCTCAGTACCCCCAGTTCTTCAGCCCGCTTGAAGACCTGTTCTGGTTTTTCTTCTCGAAAGATACATTCAATCTCATAAAGTATCCGGTCACCGCTTATAGTATCAAGCATCGGAACATCCCTATTTAGGATTTCGAGTGTTTTTTCTTCAAGATTAAAGCCGAGCCGCTGTTCGTAGCGCAGACCTCGCCAGATACGGGTGGCATCGTCGACAAAACTGTTTTTATGGAGCATCCGGATGAGCTTGTGTTCGATGTCGCGCTGTCCTCCATAGAAGTCTATTAGCTCCCCGTAGCGCTCGGGGCTTAAACAAATAGCCATTGCATTAATGGTGAAATCACGGCGAAAAAGATCCTTGTCTATGGTGCTCGGCAATACAGTGGGAAGTGCTCCAGCCCGGGCGTAACTCTCTGTCCGCGCGGTCGCAATATCGATATTCCAGCCTTTCCATTCTATCCTGGCAGTATGAAACTGAGGGTGTGTGGTAAGCGTGGATTTCTCTTCTTCGGCTACAATTTTGGCCAGCTGGATAGCGTTTCCCTCGACCACTAGATCCATGTCCAGAATATCTTTTCCGAGGATCAGGTCGCGTACTGCACCTCCGACAAGGTAGAGGACGCCTTCCTGGCTTGATGCTATGTCGCCGGCTGTATGAATAAATTTGACCAAAACAGCTGGCAGGTGCTGCGCTATTTTATTCCCCAGGTTAATTTGCCTGCTCATTTTTTGCAATTATAGCATAGCTTTTGGGTACCTGTTACTTCGATTGCCATATATAGGTAATATTGCCTATAATGTAGCCCGTAAAGGATAAGTTATGAGAGTAGTATCCATCGTCGGCATGGCTGGTTCGGGGAAATCCGAAGTGGCTCATATATTTGAATCGAGGGGCTTTACCCGTATAAGGTTTGGTGATATCACCGACGCCGAAATAAAAAAGCGGGGCCTTGAGCTCAATGAGCAAAACGAACGCGTTATTAGGGAACATCTAAGAGAGCAATGTGGTATGGCTGCTTATGCACGGCTTAATCTATTAAAACTCGATGCCGCTTTGAAACATTCGTGTGTGGTTATAGATGGACTGTACTCCTGGGAGGAATATATTCTGCTCAAGGATTACTATGGTGAAGATTTCATTCTGGTTGCTATCTGGTCTTCGCCTGATACCAGATATAATCGCCTGAGTCAAAGGAGGTGCCGGCCTCTACGCCTGGGTGAAGCTATCGAACGTGATAGATCAGAGATAGAGATGGTAAACAAGGGAGGACCCATTGCAATGGCTGATTACACTATCACAAACGAGTCCTCACTTAACGTTCTGCGTGAAGAAACGGAAGTGGTCATTACCAAAATCGGTGATAGATGATGGAAAAATCGAATAGGCTAGGAAGTGATGAATATTTTCTGAAGATAGCCTCCGTGGTTGCTGAACGGTCTACCTGCCTGCGCCATCATGTTGGGGCCGTTGCTGTGAGGGATAAACACATACTGGCCACTGGTTATAATGGTGCTGCTTCTGGAGTTAAGGATTGTATTGAGCTGGGTTGTCTCAGGAACGAGATGAAGATAGCCTCTGGTACCAGGCATGAGATATGTAGGGGTATCCACGCCGAGCAGAATGTTATTGTGCAGGCAAGTCTTCACGGCGTAAGTCTAGAAGGAAGTACCATTTACTGCACTCATACCCCCTGCATACTGTGTGCTAAGATGCTAGTTAATGCCAAGATAAAACGGTATGTAAGTTTTGGCAACTACAATGATAATCAGTTTATTGCCTTATTCCGCGAGGCCGGTATAGCATTCAATGCGAAGGAAAGACCTTCATGTCGAATCGAGTACCTGGATTAATGCAGGCCCTTTTTACAGCATATCGAGTATCTTGTACATGTCTTCATAGGCCTTCCCAAAATCGGGGTTTATTGAGTTGAATCTTGCCTTGAGTGCCTTCATCTTCCGAATAAAACCTTCCCGGTCTTTATTGATTACCAAATCGTTCCAGGCGTCTGCCTTCTCCTTGAACTTTTTCTCGATTTCGGCCAGGTTGGGTAGGTTCATCTGGAGCGAAGCATAAAGTACCGGGTCCTCCGAGATAACGCTTTCCGTAAGGGTGGAAAGAAGTTTAAAGGTAATGCCGCTGGCCACATTTGTTTGTCTGAGACGGTTGAACCTGAGTATAGTATCGCCAGCGACTATGGCAATAAAGTGAGAGAGACCCAATACTACGGTCATAATTTCGTCGTGCTCCTGCGGACTTATTAGGTTGACCTTTGCATCCCTGACTTCGAGGAATTGTTTTGCTTTTTCGGCTATGGATTTCTCGTTTTCACTGGTTGGTGTGAGCAGGAAACTCCTGTTGGCTATATCTTTGGCACCCGGTCCGAACATTGGATGCATACCAAGTATATTCTTTGTGTTGATGTGTTTATGCATGGCTTCCATGGGAAGGACCTTGACCGAGGTTATATCGATAACTATCTGTTCTCCCCTGATGCTTTTCCCTATCTCTTCGGCAACCGCCTCGAAGTTGTCTATGGGTACCGATATGAGGACCATATCGGCATGCTTAACCGCCTCTTTATTGTTAGTGGTAAATTCGACGCCCAGCTCCTTTCCCGCTTTCAGAAGCTTGTTTTGATCCCTACCGGTGATAATTACCTGATGGCCCTCTTGAAGGGCAAAACGTGCAAACCAGCGCCCCATGTTACCTGAACCACCAATTATGGCGATATTCATAATTACCTCTTTGGGACCTTTTATTTGATCCGATCGGTCCTCGGGTATGACCCAAGGATACGTAAAAAAAGCGTTGCTTCTTCCAGGTTTGCCAGCACTTTCTTGGGCGCTTCGTCTTCCCGGTGTCCTTCAAAGTCAAGGTAGAAATTATACTCCCATGCCTTTTGCCTGGTCGGACGAGATTCTATCTTGGTCAGGTTGACGCCGAAGGCGGCAAACCTGCTTAGAAGGTCGTAGAGTGCCATTGGCCTGTGTTTCACCGAAAAAACAATAGACGTCTTATCTTGGCCCGATGGTAGACAGTCTTTCTTTGCCATGATAAAAAACCTGGTGTAATTGTTTGGATTATCTTCTATTTCTCGGGCAAGTATCTTCATCTGATAGATTTCGGCAGCCCTGGCACTGGCAATAGCTCCCGCATTATTGAGCCCCTTTTCTTTCAGCATCCTCACGCTACTGGCAGTATCGGAGGTTGGTGCCAACTGGCAGTCTAGCTGTTTTAAGAAAGTCCGGCATTGACCGAGTGCTTGCGGGTGTGAATAGACTGTCTTAACCATGTCAAGGCCAGTCGCTGCATTGGCTATCAGGCAGTGCGTGACGCGTAGTTCCAGTTCGCCACATACTTTTAGATTCGAGGTGAGCAGCAGGTCATAAGATCTGCCTATGGTGCCTTCAAGTGAGTTCTCAATGGGCACGATGCCGTACTGGAATTCATCATGCTCTACCGCTGTAAAAACATCCTCGAGACCTTCCCGGGGGATAGTTGTAATATTGGAACCGAAGAAATGAAGGGCTGCCTCTTCGCTGTAGGCCCCCGGTTCACCGGGAAAGGCAACCTCGATACCCTGGGTCCGTCGGCAGGCCCTCATAATCTGCCGGTATATGTTTTCGATTACTTGTTGGTCTATGTTTTCCTTCCGGGCAACACGATTTATATGCTCTGAGACCCTTTGCTCTCTTGCCAGGTCATTGATCTGCTTTCCCTTCCTTTTCTTCTCACTGCCGATTTCTTGAGCGATCCTTATTCGCTCACCGATTAACTTTACAATCTGGGTATCCGTTTTATCAATATGTTTTCTTAACTCTTCCAGGCTCATTTTATCACCCTAGGTATTATTCCCGACCTAATCGCAAGGTCACATATAGTAATTGCCATCATCGATTCTATTACAACCACCGCCCGTGGTACGAGACATGCGTCATGCCTTCCCTTGATAGATAGGGTTGTATTTTCCCTGGTCCTAATATCAACAGTGGCCTGGCTTTTTGCGATGGAGGGTGTCGGTTTGATGGCTACCCTGACTATCACCGGCATACCATTACTGATACCACCGAGGATTCCCCCGGAATTATTGCTCGTGGTGATAATCCCGTCATCTTCTATGCAGAAAGGGTCGTTGTTCTCAGAGCCTTTTAGGCTCGCCACCGAAAAACCAGCCCCAAATTCAACTCCCTTTACTGCCGGAATGGCCATGATGGCTTTGGCAAGTTCTCCGTCCATATTATCAAAAGGTGGCTCCCCCAACCCTGCGGGTACATTAAGGGCAATCCCTTCTACTACACCCCCCAGGCTGTCATTTTCTCCCTTTGCCTTTTTGATTGCTACGGTCATTTTTTCGGCAGCCAGCGGATCGGCGCAGTTCAGGGGGTTCTTTGCTGCTTCCTCCCTGATCATATTGATATTTGTGGCCCTGGCCTTTATATTTCCTATCTGTACAGTATGGGCGATAATCTCTATACCGAAGCGGTTAATGATTTTTTTTGCCACTGCGCCGGCCATAACCAGTCCTGCGGTAGTCCTTCCGGAAAATATTCCGCCTCCCCTGTAATCGTTAAACCCGCCATATTTAACGAAAGCGGTATAGTCGGCATGTCCGGGTCTGGGGAGATACCTCATCTGTTCGTATGCCTCTGAATCTGCATCCTTATTGGATACTATGAGACATAATGGAGCACCGGTGGTGATACCATCCATTGTTCCCGATAAGATTTCGGCCTTATCTTCCTCGGTTCTGGTGGTCGAAGCCGGGGATTTCTGCGGCTTCCTTTTCTCGAGCTCTTCCTGTATATCGTCCTCACTTATTGTAAGACCAGCCGGGCAACCGCCTATGATAACCCCAATGCACTTGCCGTGACTTTCCCCGAAGCTCGTTATGGTAAAAAGTTTGCCCAGAATATTACCCATCTGATACAACCTTCCCTCCGATGCTTCTAAGTACATCCCAGAAATCGGGATATGTTTTTTCTACGCATTCCGCGCCTACTATTGTCGTTTCTCCAGCAACTAGCCCGGCTATACTGAATGCCATGGCGATCCGGTGATCGTTGTTGCTATCAATTATAGCACCTGTCGGTCTACCTCCTGTTACGGTTAAACTATCTTCTTCTTCGGTTATTATAATCCCCATCTTACCCAAACCACGTCTTAATGAAAGAACCCTGTCGGATTCCTTGATGCGTGCCCGAGCTATCCCGCTGAACTCGCTTTTTCCTCTGGCCATTGCTCCTAAGACTGCTATTGTCGGTAACAGGTCTATCGCATCTGACATATCAGCCTGCACTGATCTAAGACGGGATTTAGTTACCGTTATTGAATTTTGGCTTATCTCCACAGATACGCCCATCTCTCTTAGCAGGTCGAGCATGATTTTATCACCCTGCAAACTATTCTTGTTGAGGCGGTAAACGGTTACTTTTCCAGAAAGTGCCCCCATTGCAAGGAAATAGGATGCCGAAGACCAGTCTCCTTCGACCTGGTATTTAGCCGCCCGGTATCTCTGTGGCTCTATGTTAAAATCCTTCATGTCACCAGATGCCGATACCGTTATCCCGAATGCTCTCATGCAATCCATGGTCATCCGGATATACGGCTTTGATCTCACTGGTGTGGTTAACCTGATATGGACACCCTGCTCTGCCAGGGGGGACACAAGTAAAAGAGCCGAGATAAATTGAGAGCTGATATCGCCAGGAAGTTCTGTAAAGCCACCTCTGAGACTTCCGCCCTCTACGGTTACAGGTGCTACATTGCCCTTGCATGAGCATTTTACTCCCAGCTGTTTTAATGCATTTATCAGCATTAACATCGGGCGTCTGGCCAGTGAAGGGCCGGCCGTAAGCCGGCATTTCCCCAGAATTATTGAACACACGGCTGTCATGAATCTCATTGTAGCCGCTGAATCGGCACAAAAAAGATCTCTATCCGGTTTGCAAAGGCTACCTCCGGTCACCCGCCATGTATTTTCCTTCTGATCAATTTTCACGCCTGCATCTGTGAGTACTCCACGTATGGCCAGGGTATCGCTCGAAATCAGAGGGTCCATAATTTCGCTTTCCCCCTCGGCTAATGCGGCACAGATAAGACCTCGGATGGTATAGCTTTTTGACCCCGGGGCGGTTACACCTCCGTCTAAATTGCTTTTCTCAATCACTACTTTCATAATCTGTAATCTTATCGATTATTTGGTCGACTACAGAATCTATATCTACTCCGGTAGTATTGATTCTGATATCTGCCGAACGTTCATAAAATGGTCGTCGAAATTTTATCATTTCACTGATAGTCAGAGCGGGATTTTCTGTGGCCAGTAGCGGTCTTTCTCCCCTATCATTTTTTATCCGCTTCAATATTTCCGGGAGAGATGCGGCAAGATAGACGATAATTGCGTTTATTTTTAAACGGTCT
>Ga0209164_1003444_pt1 | contig 15070 bp, 9 predicted proteins | sample MTBNYHSulfiMetaG_FD_187458 | JGI IMG/M metagenome (GOLD analysis project Ga0209164, IMG submission 187458) | Enrichment culture microbial communities from rom New York Harbor, USA that are MTBE-degrading - MTBE-NYH (New York Harbor Sulfidogenic)... | ecosystem: Environmental > Aquatic > Marine >...
CCGAGGTCTCCACGACCTGAAGCCCGGGATCGTGGAGGGAGGATGATGCCCCGAAGCCGGAGCTTGACCCACCCGTTGCCAGATGGTTACCCCCCCGGGCTATATTCCTCCCGCCTTTCATGAGAGCATCGTCGTTCACAGCGACGTTATCGACCTCCAACCGGAGAGTTCTATGAAGCGTCACGGTCTACTGCGCCTGTGCCTGATCCTGCTTGGGCTGGCCGGCGCGATCCACCCATCGCCCGCCTGGTCCCAGGGCATCACCACCGCGGCCATCACGGGCAGAGTGCTGGACGAGAGCGGGCAGCCCATTTCGGGCGTGCAGATCACGGTGGCCCACCTGGGCACCGGGATCGCGAGGAGCACCCTCACCAACAGCGTCGGGCAGTACTTTCTCCCCGGCCTCCAGGTCGGTGGACCGTACCGCCTGGAAGTCAGCACCTTGGGGTTCGGCACCGAGGTGCAGGAGGGGTTCTCCCTCGCCCTGGGCCAGAACCTGCAGCTGAACTTCAACCTGCGGGCCCAGGTCATCGAGCTGGATGGCATCGACGTCACGGTCAGCCGCACGAGCCGTGAGGTCATCCGGCCCAACCGCACGGGGGCCGAGCAGCTGGTGACGGAGCACCAGATCCGGAACCTCCCCACCATCAGCCGGAACTTCACCGACTTCATCAAGCTCTCTCCCCTGGTGGGAGCCGGCGGGGGCGCCACCTCCGTTGGGCAGCAGAACAACCGCTTCAACAACGTCCAGATCGACGGGGCCCTCAGCCAGGACCTCTTCGGACTGGGCTCCACGGGCCAGCCGGGGGGACAGGCGGGGGCCCGCTCCATCTCCATGGAGGCGGTGAAGGAATACCAGGTCCTGGCGGCGCCTTTCGACGTGCGCCAGAGCGGTTTCACCGGTGGACTCATCAATGCCGTGACCAAGACGGGCACCAATGATTTCCGCGGATCGGTCTACGGCGCCTACCGCAACCAGGACTTCGTCCGGAGCAAGCTGCCGGTGGACGGCACCGACGTCCCCTTCGGATCCGAGTTCACCAACAAGATCTACGGGGGCACCCTCTCGGGGCCCATCATCCGGGACCGGGTGCACTTCTTCACCGCAGTGGAGATCGAGAACGACGTGAGTCCCGCGGGGAACATCGCCGTGGGGCGCGATCCGGTGGCCACCACCGGAATCGCCGTGACCGACGCCCAGCGCTTTGCCGACCTCCTCACCCAGAAGGGCGTCAACCCCGGCAGCTTCACCGCCCGGAACCGTGAGAACCCGAACCGGAACATCTTCGCCCGGATCGATGCCCAGCTCACCCCGGTCCACCAGCTCACCGTCCGGCACAACTACGTCAGGGCCGAGGACGACATTCCCGTGAACCGGGCTCCGGGCTCGAGGTATTCCCTGGACTCCAACTGGTACTTCTTCGGTTCCACCACGAACTCCACGGTAGTGCAGCTCAACTCCGTGTTCGGAAACGGGACGTACAACGAGTTCACGTTCGGGATGAACAGGATCCGGGACCGGCGCGCCCCCAACGAGGCCTATCCGGTCATCTCGGTGTCCGTCCCCAACGCCGCCGGCTCCGGGACCAAGACCCTCATGGCCGGGGCCGAGTATTTCTCCCAGGGGAACGAGCTGGACCAGGACAGCTGGGAGCTCACGAACAGCCTCAGCTTCCGGACGGAGAACCAGCGGATCACCGTGGGCGTCCATAACGAGCTCTTCAAGTTCCGGAACCTGTTCTGGCCCGGGATGACAGGCGAGTGGGTCTTCAGCAGCCTGGATGATTTCGCGGCGGGCAACGCAAGCCGCTTCAACCGGAACATCCCCTACCGGGCCGGCGCCGATCCCACCGCCACCTTCATGGTGAACCAGTTCGCCCTCTACGCCCAGACCGAGTACCGGGGGTTCGAGGACCTCGTCCTGACGGCGGGGATCCGCTACGACGTGCCTCTCGTCCTGGACAAGCCCGAGAACAACCCGGCCATCGAGACGGCCTTCGGGCGGCCCACCGACGAGGTGGCGTCGGGCAACGGGATCTTCTCGCCTCGCCTCGGGGCGAACTGGGACGTGTTCGGAGACCAGTCCACCCAGGTCCGGGGCGGGCTCGGGATCTTCACCGGGCGCCATCCCTACGTGTGGCTCTCCAACCTCTTCAGCAACACGGGCCTTTCCACGGTCTCCCTCTCCTGCACGGGCGCTTCGGTGCCGGCGTTCACCCTGGATCCCAACAACCCGCCGTCCCAGTGTGCCGCCGGGAGCGTGCCCCAGCCCCCCACGGCCGTCATCAACCTCATCGATCCGGACTTCAAGTATCCCCACAACTGGCGGTTCAACGCCGCGGTGGACCAGCGCCTGCCCTGGGGCGTGGTGGGGACGGCGGAGTTCATGTACTCCCGGGCCGTAAAGCAGATTCTCCTGCGGGAGGTGAACGTGAACTTCGACAGTCCGGTTTCCCTGACCCAGGGGGGCCGGGAGGTCTACGGAACGCACACGGCGGGTCCCCTGGCCAGCGGCGCCGACAACCGGAGCCTGGCTTCCCCCAACCGCCTGTCCAACGCTGCCCTCTCGGTGGTGGAGCTGGGCAACAGCGACCAGGACCGCTCCTGGAGCATGACCCTCCAGGCCCAGAAGCGGTATTCCGACGGCCTGGATCTGAACGCGTCCTACACCATGGCACGGGCCAAGGACCTGTCGGGGCTCACCTCCAGCATCGCCACGTCGAACCTGGGGTACAACCCGGTCCAGGGAAGCCCCAACAACCCTGTACTGTCCGCCTCGGACTACGAGACCCGGAACAAGGTGATCCTCAGCGCCGCCTATGACGTCCGCTCCTGGTTCACGGCGTCCATGGTCTACCTCGGGCACTCCAGCGAAGGGTACTCCTATACCTACGACGGGGACGTCAACGCCGACGGGTTCGAGGCGTCCTATGCCAACGGCAGGAACAACGATCTCCTCTATGTGCCCAACGGTCCGGGTGACATCACCCTGACCGATCCGGCGGACTGGACCCGGATCAACACCTACATCCAGGGGGAGAGCTGCCTCCGCGAGAACCGGGGCAACATCATGTCGCGCAACGCCTGCCGTGAGCCGTGGCAGAACCGCGTGGACACCCGTTTCGCCTTCAAGCTTCCCACCATCCGGGGGCAGCAGGCGGAGCTGGGCGTGGACATCACCAACTTCCTGAACCTCCTCAACGCCGAATGGGGACGGAGTGAGGGCGTAACCTTCCAGACCATCGAGCTCCTGGAGCTCCGGGGTTGGGATTACGCGAACAACCGCGGGATCTTCCGGCCCACCGGGAACCTGCGGCTGGACAGCAACGACAAGCCCATCCCTTACACGACGTTCGACCTGTCCTCCCGGTGGCAGATGATCGTAGGGCTCCGGTACGCCTTCTGAGGCGTGCCGGGACGCTTCGGTCATCCTGAGAGGAGCTTGAATTCAGCGCCCCGGACCGCGAGGTCCGGGGCGCTGTCCTTCGGTGAAATGGGCCTCAGAAGTAGGCTTTGAGAGCCTGGAGGATCCTGGGACGGGCGGATGGGTCGATAGCTCCCACGGCTCCCAGGGATGCGGGGAAGCTCCACAGGTGGGCCAGCTCCAGCTGGGAGGCCTTGCAGGATCCCGGCATGCGGACCTCTTCACGGGAGAGGAGGGGCGTGTACCACTTGGGGTTCGCCGCCTCGTTGAGGGGCGCGGCCAGGAGGTCACCCTGGGCGGTCTCGCCGACCACGACCCAGGGGCGCTCGCCCTGGTAGATGGTGGAGAGGGGGCTCCCACCTGACAGGAGCTCTCCCGGCCACACCACGTCCCAGAGACGCTCCCCCGTGGCCACCGCCTCGGCAAGAAGCTGCCTGGGATCCCCTTCGCTCCGGGAGACCACGTCCAACAAGCCCTCCCCCATGGCTCCTGACCAGGCCAGCTCTCCCCAGAGGAACCCCGCCAGCTGGGTGTGGGGGCTGTGGGGGGACTTCAGGGCCGCCGGGTGGACCGCCACCAGGAGGACGGCGCCTTCCGGAGGGGGAAAGGAGAGCCGGCGCAGGGCGGCCGGCCGGATGGAAACCTCGGCGCCGGGGGGCAGGATGGGCATGTCCTTCAACCTGAGGTTGGGCCGGTGCCGTGTCCAGGGGGGCGAGGAGCGGTCAGGTCGGTGGTCGCCCCGGGCGGCGAGCCCCGCACCGCGTCCGGAGTGGAGCTCTCAAGGGTGGATGATGGGGAGAGTGGGGAAGTAGGCCCGGAACCGTCGGGGGTCCCGGGTGAGGAGGGAGTAACCCCGGACGGCGGCATGGGCGCCGATGAAGAAGTCGGGGAGCGTTCCGGACTTCGTGCCGCTCTGGCGCCGGTAGGCCAGGAATGCTCGTCCCGCCAGGAAGGCAGCGTCCCAGGGAAGGGCCTCCCGCCGAAGCTCCTCCGGGAGGGCAGCGTCCAGGTCCTCGACGCGGCGAAACCCGATGCTGATCTCGGCATAGATGATGGGGTTGATGGCCAGGAGGGCCCACTCGGCGGCGTCGGCCAATGCAGCGGACGACCACTCCGCCCACGTGGGGTCCGGGGTGAGGATGTCCAGGAGGACGTTGGCGTCCACGAGTACGGTTGCCATCACATGCCCCAGCCGGTCACGCCTTGCGGGGAGATGAGGGAGCCAGGGGAAGGGCGTCAACAGGATCGCCGCGGGTCAGGGCCATGATCTCGTCCGTGCTGAGGCGGGTGTCGGCCCGGCCATGCATGTGGGCCACCAGCCTGCGGCCACGACGTCTCTCCTCCGTGGCCTTCACCAGGCGGACCTGCCTTCCGTCATCCACGAACAGCACCTCCGTGCCGGGTAGGAAGCCATGTCGCTCCCTTACCTCCTGGGGAATGGTGACCTGACCCTTGCTGGTGATCTTCATGGTGCCTCTGCCGCGTCGGTATTACTCACATAGGTAATACTACCTCGCCGATGAGTCGAAGGTCCAGCGGTTCGGCGGCGACGGGGGCCGGTCAGGGTCACACCGGAGTCTGACACCGCCAGGAGGGCCGGCCCATGACGCCATGGGACTCGCTTTGCCAGGCCACGTCGGAGGCGCCTCGACCCCTCTCGGTCCCGCCTCTTGCTCCCCGCTGCCCCGGGGCCCATCCTCCCCGCCGGTGGAGACACCGGGGGCGTTTCGCTCGTTCGTTCCGGCGGGCGGTCCGCCCGTTCCAGATTCGGATCCGACCGGCTTCCCGGAGAGTAACCATGAGAATCGCCGTCCCCTGTGTTGCGACGCGGCCCGCCGTTGCGGGCGCGTGGCTCCTTCCGTTCCTGCTGTTCGCGCTTCCGGCCACCGTACCGGTTCCCCATGTGGGCCGGGGGGAGGCTGCGGCCCAGCAAGCGCCCCGAGACACGACGGCCCAGGGCCTCAAGATCCTGACTATCGACGAGTACGCTCTCTGGCGGTCTGTCGGGGCGGCGACCCTCTCTCCCGATGGCCGCTGGGTGGCGTATTCCTACAGCCGGCGGGAGGTGGACGACTCCCTTTTCATCAGGCCTCTGGGGGTGGCGGGTGGACGGGAGCCGGCCGCGGGGGATCCCCTCGTGGTCGTCCGCGGGAGCAACCCCACCTTCTTCGGTGACTCCCGCTGGGTGGCCTATTACGTGAACCCGAAGGAGGAATCGGGAGGTCGCACCGGGGCGGCTCCCGCCGGCGGAGGACCGGCGGCGGGGGCGGCCCGGGGTGGCGGCTCCGGCGGTCCCCGGGCCCTGGTGCTCTTCGACCTTCAGGCCAGGGACTCGGTTCGGTGGGAAAACGTCCAGTCCTTCGCCTTCGCGGACGCGGGGATGGCCATCGTGCTGAAGAAGCGCCCGGTCGACGCGGACGCGAAGCACAAGGGGACTGACCTGGTGGTCCGGTACTTGGGCACGGGGGAGGAGGAGCTTCTGGCCTACGTGGACGAGTTCGCGCTGGACAAGGCGGGGCGCCGGCTGGCCTACACCCTGGATACCCCGGAGGGCGAGTCCAACGGGCTGCATCTGCTGGACCTCACGACCCGGGCCCGGCGGGTGCTGGACGCGGAGCGCAAGGTGACCTATGCCCGCCTCACCTGGGGAGACGACAGGCGGAGGCCCTCCGCCGACGCCCTGGCGGTCCTGAAGGGTGGGGAGGACGAGGCGCTGGTGGAGCGGGTCAACGCCCTCCTCCTCTGGCCGGCTCTCTCCCGGTCCACGGAAGCCGTGATCCTGGACCCGCGCCCGGTGAAGGGGGACAGCGCCGGCGTGGAGAGCGGCGTGCCGGAGGGCGCGGCCACGGGCGTGGCGGGGTCGGGAGCGGCGGCAGCGGGGCCGGCCCAGGCCGCCAGGGTCCCGGACGCGTTCCCCGAGGGATGGGTCCTGAGCGAGGGCGGTGCCCTGCGCTGGGCTCCCGACGCCAGCCGGATCTTCGTGGCGGCCAAGCCCCAGCTTCCGGCGCCGAAGACGCTCTGCAAGCCGGAGAAGGAGGAGAGCGCAGGCCGTGGCGCGGCCGGGGCCCGGGGCGGGGGGAGCGGAGCGGATTCCGCCGGAGCGGCGGCCGATACCGCCGCCGCCAAGGGCCCCAGGATCGTGAACATGGCCACCCGCGTGGGGCCCGACGGCCGTCCCCTGGGTCCCGAGGAGGTCCTGGACGGGACCTGCCCCGAGTTCGTGGCGGACGTGGACATCTGGCACGTCCAGGACCGGGACCTCCAGTCGGTGCAGATCGTCCGGGCCAACCGGGACCGGGGCAGGACGTACATGGGAGTGGTGCATCTCGAAGGACGGGGAGCCCTGCCCACCCCCCGCTTCGTCCAGCTCGCCGACTCCACCATGGAGTCGGTGGAGGTGAGCGCGAACGGCCGCCAGGCCATGGGGAAGGACCCCCGGCCCTATGCTTCGGACTGGGAGCCCAGCTATGCCGACGTCTACCGGGTGGACCTCTCCACCGGGGAGCGGACCCTGGTCCTGGAGAAGCAGCTCCGGACCCTGGGCTTCAGCCCCCGGGGGGACCACTATCTCTACTGGAAGGGCGGCCAGGCCTGGAGCTATGGGACGGCTGGTGACCGCCACGTCAACCTGACCGGGGCCGCCCCGGTCTCCTTCGTGAACGAGGAGTTCGACCGCCTCGGGGAGAAGCCACCCTACGGCATCGCCGGGTGGACGGCCGACAGCACCGGGGTGATCCTGGAGGCCCGCTACGACCTCTGGCTCCAGCCCCTGGGCGGCGGCGCCGCCACCAACCTGACCCGGGGCCTGGGGGCGGAACAGGAGCTGCAGCTCCGGATCGTCGATCTGGAGCCCGACGAGGATCTCATCGATCTGCAGAAGCCCCAGACCCTCACCGCCTACGGCCAGTGGACCAAGAAGGCGGGGTTCTACCGCCTCCAGGGCAACCGTGTCCAGGAGCTGGTCCTGGCCGACGCCCGCTTCGGGCGGGTGGCCAAGGCGGACTCCGCCGACGTCCTCCTCTACACCCGGGAGGACTTCCGCACCTTCCCGGACTACCTGGCATCGGGGCTGGACTTCGCCGACCCCGTGAAGGTCAGCGAGGCCAACCCCCAGCAGGCGGAATACAACTGGGGGCGGAGAATCCTCTTCGACTACTGGACCGCGGACAGCGTTCGCCTCCAGGGGATCCTGGCCATCCCCGACGACTACCAGCCCGGGGAGAAGCGTCCCATGCTGGTGGACTTCTACGAGAAGATGTCCCAGAACCTCCACGCCTACCCCACCCCCATCTTCCGGGACACTCCCATGATTGCGGGCTACGTGAGCGCCGGGTACCTGGTGCTCCTCCCCGACATCCACTACCGACTGGGGGCGACCCACAGCCAGATGCTGGAGTGCATCAACCTGGCCATCGACGAGGTGGAGAGGATGGGGTACGTGGACCCGGAGCGCATCGGGCTCCACGGCCATTCCTTCAGCGGGCAGGGGGCCGCCTACATCGCCACCCATTCCGACCGGTTCGCTGCAATCGTGCCCGGGGCGGCGGCCACGAACCTGGTAAGCGACTTCAACCAGCTCTGGAAGAGCTCCGGCACCAACCAGCACGGATACGACACCTACGGGCAGGGGCGTTTCGGAACCAACCCCTACGACGACCTCGAGCTCTTTCTGGACCAGTCGGCCACGCCCAACGCCGCGACCATGGACACGCCCCTCCTCATCCTCCACGGCACCGCCGACGGGAGCGTGGAGTGGCTCCAGGCCATGGAGTTCTTCAACGGGCTCCGCTGGTTCGGGAAGAACGTGATCCTGGCCTCCTACCCCGGGGAGCCCCATCACCTGACGAAGTACGAGAACCAGAAGGACTTCCAGATCCGTATGCGGCAGTTCTATGACCACTACCTGTGGGGGCGTCCCGCCCCTCGCTGGATGACCGACGGACGGCCCTTCCTGCAGAAGGAGCGGGACCTGAACATGATGAAGGGGCAGGAGGGCGGAGGCGCCGCCGGAGCCCGTCCGGGCGGGGGGCGGTGAGGCGCACCGGCCCCCCACCGCTCAGCGGTGGCCCGTGAGCTGGTCCACCAGCGTCCGGAGCGCCGCCTCCCAGACCAGCGGCTGTCCCGGCAGGTCCTCCCGGCGGGCGCTCCTGACGGTGGCCACGTCCTCGTCGGAGAGGATGGCCTGAGCGCCGAGGCCGGCCACCAGGAGGGACGTCCGGCGGGCGTGGAGGCCTTCCGCGCCGATCCGGATCGCCTTTCCATCGGGGCCCACGAGGGCGCCCGTCAGCTGGAGCACCTGCAGGGGAGTGTCCATGGAGGTTAGCCAGGGAAGGGAAACGGTGTGACCGGTTCCGAGGTCCAAGGCCTTGGACCCCCGCCAGTTGGTGTAGCGCGGCCGGTATTGCCCCACCTCCAGGGTCAGCACCAGGAGTGCGTCCGCACCAGCACGGGCCAGGGCCTGCGCCGCCCCCTGGGCCCACTCGCCCGAGGGCCGGCCCACGGCGAGGCGCATGCGGGGCTCGCCGTCGCCGAGAGCGTCACCCTCTTCCCGGGGCGGGCACTCGTCGAAGCCAAAGTCGTTGCATCCGAACTGGACGTCCGGCGCCCGCCCGGCCGGCGGCGGGGCGACACGGCTGCCCCTGTCCCGGGCCAGGGATTCGAGGTGGGCGTTCATAGCCTCCAGGAGGGCGCCTATCTCCGTTCCCTCCCCATTCCCCGGGTCGAAGACGGGCGCCTGGGAAGCTCCAGCCTGGTAGGCGATGGGCAGGTACGCGAAGCCTTCCGCGCCGGTGCGGCGCGAGCCCGTGTAGTAGGGGGGCTCCTCGAGCCAGGCGTCCCCGACCCCGCTCCCGAGGGTGGCTCCCGCGCAGCCGGCCAGGTGCATGACCAGCCCGGCGACGGCGGCAGTCCGGGCCGCCCGGATCTTCTTCGTTGTCAGCATCAGCGGACCCTCCATGCGGGGTTGTGCTTGTCGAGGGGCCCGGCGGTCCGGCGGGCCAGCTTCGATCCGTCGGCCCATACCGTGTAGATCTGGCTCACCGTGGCCCCGGAGCCGTAGGTCTCGTGCGTCGACGCGAAGGCCAGGAGGCGCCCGTCGGGAGACCAACTGGGCGACCACTGGGGCCCGGCCAGAGGGGCGACCGTGAGCCGTCTCTCGTTCCCGCCGTCCGCGTCCACGAGGAAGATGTCGCCGAAGATGGCGGCGCCGGTGCGCTGGAACGCGATGGTCGAGCCGTCCGGCGACCACGCGGGTTGCATGTCCATGCCGGCGGTGACCTGCCTGGGGTCGGTGCCGTCCTCCTTCATGGTCCAGATCTGCGGCTCGGCGCCCATGTACTGCGCGTAGGCGATGCGGTACGATCCGTCCCCGAGAGGCGGGGACCAGCTGGGACCGTCCTGGTTCCCGGGATGGGCGTCCGTGAGGTTCACGAGGCTGGACCCGTCGGTGGCGTCCACGACCCAGATGTCCAGGTCGTCGCCGTCCATCCGGCAGGCGAACGCGATCCGGCCGCCATCGGGGGCCCAGGCGAGCTGGCCGCAGGTCGGATCGTCGGTGACGACCAGGGGCCTCACGCCCGTGCCGTCAAAATCCGCCACGTAGATGGCGCGTTGCTGCAGGCCCGGAACGAGACCCACGTAGGCGATCCGGGTGCCGTCGGGGGAAGGCGTGGGATCGCCGGCGGCAGCGTCGGGCTCGATCATGACGGCCTCGCGGCCCGGGTCGCCGAGGTCCACGCGATAGAGGCGTGTGGACGACCCGGCCACGCCATCCCAGCCGGAGAAGACCAGATCGTAGGGGAGGTCGGCGGTGACGCCCACCGCCACGGAGGCGGATGTGCCGTCCACCTTCGCGGTGATGGCGGCCGTTCCGGTCCGGACGGCGGTCACCTGGCCCAGGGCGTCCACTAAGGCCACGTCGGGGGCGCTGGAGGCCCACTGCACCGCCCGTCCCTCCACCACCTGGCCCTGGGCGTCCCGGGCAACGGCCGTGAGTTGGTGCACGGCGCCCTCGATGAGCGCGAGGGAATCGGGGTCGATCTCCACGCTGGCCACGGATACCACGGGCGGAGGGGTGATGGTGAAGGTCAGGAGCTGGGAGGTTTCGCTGCCGGGGGCCGGCAGGGTCACCCGCACCTGCGCGGTCCCCGCCGCCGCCAGATCCCCGGCGGCGAGGGTCGCCCGCAACTCCGTGGGTCCGACGTAGGTCGTGGGCCGGGCCGCCTGGTTCCAGAGCACCCTTGCCCCGACGGTGAATCCGGCTCCGCGCACCACCAGCTCGAGCCCTTCGCTGCCGGCGACGGCCGATGGCGGCTCCAGGGCCAACAACTCCAGGTTCGTGCCCGGCACCGTCGCGGGGTTGGAGCCGTCACACCCCGCTACGACGGCCAGCACCAGCATCATGAGCCATGCCCTCGTCTTCACGATTCCTCCAGGCTGCTTCTCGGGAATGCCCTCTGTGGGGCTCGGGAGGCGCAAAGCCTCCGTCGAACAGACGGGGGAACGATGGAGAGGGCGTCTTAAGGAGCGGTTAAACGGGGGGGGACCCGGCGGCCCTGACGAGCCAGGGAACCTGCCGGCTCTAAGAGACCCCGGCGGTCCGGATCCGTTCGTGAAGGGCCACGGTCTCGGGCTCGGGCTCCGCGTCCAGGACGTCCCGGAGGAGCTCCACCACGCGCTGGTAATGCTGGAGTGCGCGGGCGCGGTGCCCGGATCGGGCCCAGGAGGCCATCAGGCGGCGGTGGGCTTCCTCGTTGAGCTCTTCCCGGGCGGCGATGGCCTGGAAGATGCTCAGGGCTTCGTGGTACTCTCCGGCGGCCTCGAGAGCCTGGCCGAGACGCAGGCTAAGGTCCACGTGCAGTCCCCGCAGGCGATCACGGATATCCTCCACCCAGCCGCCCACCACTTCGTCCCCCAGGAAGCCCCCGCGGTACAGGGCCAGGATGCTTCGCAGCCCCTCGACGGACCCGGGGGCCACGGTCGGGTCGGCCATGGCCTTGCGGGCCTCGGCCTCGAACAGGTCCGCGTCGAAGAAGGCCGACACCCCTGTGGCGATGCGGTACCGGTCGTCCTGGAGGACGACCCATTCGGGATGTCCCAGCGTCTTCCTGAGGTGGTGCAAGGTGACGTGGAAGCTGTTCTTGAGGCGAGCGGCCGTGGCTTCCGGCCAGAGGGCCTGGGCGATCCGGTCCCGGGCTCCCCCTCCCGGCTGGGCGAGGAGATAGGCCAGCAGCTCCTTGGGCTTGGTGTAGGGCCAGGCGTCGGGACCCAGGGGCCGCCCATCGACCTCCACGATCATGGGTCCCAGCGCGAGCACCCGAAGCTGGAAGGCAGCCACGGGCGCCGGCCCGACCCGGGCCGCCGGAGCCTCGGCCGGGACGGGAGAACCCGCGCCCGATTCGGCGACGGGGACGGCAAGCGGCCCGGCGACGGGTGCGGGAGAGGGTGCCTCGACCTCCGCTCCCAGCTCCTCCAGGAGGGCCTCGGGGTCCAGAGCTCGCCCCTCGTTCCACGCCCGGTCGAAGGCCTCCGCCCCCGCAGCCTGGCGGAAACCGGGGAGGGCTGCTGCCAGTCGGTCCATGTCCCGCTTGAACCCCGCAACCCCGATGGCTTCCCGGAGCGCTTCGGCAGCACCCAGGAGCCGGGCGGCCTCCAGGGGCCGGCCCCGCCGTGCCGTGACCTCTCCCAGGTAATGCAGGCCCACCGAGATGAAGAAGTAGGAAGGATCCCTGCGGGATGCGGCCATGGATTCCCGGAGGAGCCCGTCGGCCTTGTCCAGCTCCCCCGAGGCCATGTAGACCGCCGAGAGGTTCTGGAGGGAGACGGCCAGCTCCCGGTCCAACCCGAAGCTGCGCGCCACCGCCACCCCGGCAGCGTTGTGACGTTCCGCGGTGGCGAGGTCCCCCGCACCCAGGGCGGCGCTACCCTGGAGGAGCAACGCCAGGCGGAGCCCGTAAAGGTCTCCTTCGGCCTCGAACCATGAGGCGGCCCGCTCACACAGGGGCGAAGCCTCCGGGCGGCCCTCACCGGCGTAGGTCATGCCCATGTAGTTGATGGCGTAGGCCTCCAACCGTGGGTCGCCGAAGGCAGTAGCCAACTCGACGGCCTCGCCCAGGAAGATGCGAGCTTTCTCCGCGCGCCCCTGCAAGGCGGCCAGCGCGCCGACAGCAAAGAGGAGCGCACCCCGGGTGCGGCTCGGCTCCACGGCCGTCGGCAAGCCGACGGCGCCCTCCAGCCAACGGCCGGCCTCCAGCCAGTGCTGCGTGGAGTAGAAGAACCACCAGAGCCGGGCCACGAGCTCCACGTGGAGGGATGGATCATGCTCCCTGCTCCACGACAGAGCCTCTCGGATGTTCTCCGTCTCCGGCTGAAGGCCCTCCACCCAGGCCTTGCGCTCCCTCCCGGTGAGATGCGGCTCCGCGGTTCGGATCATGTCCAGAACCTGCCGTGCATGGAGCCTTCTCACCTCCGTCTCCTCTCCCGATTCCACGAGGCGCTGGGAGGCGTATTGGCGGACCGTCTCCAGCAGCCGGTACCGGGCTTCGCCGCCATGCTCCCGAACCACGATGAGGGAGCGGTCCACCAGGTGCGCCACCAGATCCAGCACCTCCTCCTCGGGGATCGCTCCGCCCGCCCCCACCCGCTCTGCTCCGCCGAGGGTGAACCCGCCCCGGAACACCGAGAGCCTTCGGAGCAGGATCCGGGCGTTTTCCCGCAGCAGGTCGTGGCTCCAGTCCATGGCCGCCCGGAGGGTACGGTGCCGGGGAATGAAGGAGCGGTCGTCGGAGGAGAGGAGGCGGAATGCGTCGTCCAGACGCTCCTGGATCTGTTGTGGTGAGAGGACCTTCACCCGGGCCGCGGCCAGCTCGATGGCCAGGGGGATGCCGTCCAGGCGACGGCAGATCTCCGCCACGGCAGGTGCGTTGCCGTCATCCAGCCGGAAGCTTCCGGTCACGTCCCGGGCCCGCTCTTCGAAGAGGCTGGCCGCCTCCGAGCTCCGCAGCGCTTCCAGGGATGTCCCGTCCGCGGGAAGGGACAGGGGGGGGACCAGCCAGGCCCGCTCGCCTTTCACGCCCAGGGCCTCCCGGCTCGTGGCCAGGACCCGGATCCCGGGGCACCCCCTCAGCAGGGTGACAACGAGCTCGGCGCAGGCGTCCACGAGGTGCTCGCAGTTGTCCAGGACCAGGAGCGCCGAACGCCCTCGCAGGTAGCCCACCAGGGCCTCGGGATCCCGCCCCCCCACGTCCTCGTGCACGCCGAAGGCGTCCAGGACCGCCCGGGCCAGAGTGCCAGGTTCCTCGATCCCCGCCAGCTCCACCCAGATACCCTCCAGGCCCCTCTCCGCCAGGGTGCGCACCAGCTCCATGGCCAGGCGCGACTTCCCGCTTCCGCCCGCACCCGTGAGGGTCAGGAGGCGCGTCTGGGGGAGGAGGGCTCCCAGCTCCGCCAGCTCCCTCGTTCTCCCGATGAAGCTGGAGAGCTCGAGGGGGAGGGTCGCGGGCGTCCCGGAGGAGAGGTGGGAAGGGAGGAGGGGTATCTCCCATGCTGACGACGTGCGCTGCTGGGGGAACGGCCCCTTGATAGGAGGCATCGGCACCATCCGTACGGAAACGAAACGCGTCAGGAGAGCCGGCCGCCTCCCCTGACGTCGAGTGTGTTTCGCCAATTTCGCGGCGGCCGCGGGAGACTGTCAATCGCCGCTCGAAGGCGCCGGCATCCCCGAAGGGAGGGCCGGTGGGCGTGCCCGCGAATCCCTCGCTAGGACCCCGGTGGCGACCAACCTTCGTCCGCCGTGGGGCCGTAGATGGGGGGCAGCGGCACGTCGTTCAGCCGGAGATACACCGAGAGCTGGCCCCGATGATGGATGAGGTGGTTGATGTTCTGGCGCACGATGACGCGTCGGGGAAGGCTGAACATCACCTGGTCTCCCATCTTCAGGGACCACGAGACGGCCATGTCCTCCTCCGTCGCCGAGGCGATGGCCTCACGGGCCTCCCGGACGTTCTTGTCGAACTCCGCCAGGAGCGTCTCCGTGGGCTCGAAGCTGTAGCCGGGCCCTCCGGCCACGTTCAGCTCGGTCTCCCGAATGGCGTTGGCGATCCAGCCCGGCATCCACGCCACCAGCTGGGCAAGGTGCCCCAGCGGGAACGACTTCGGGTGGGGCTTCCACGGACCCTTGTCGCTGGGCACGCGTGCGAGGAGTCTCCGGGTCGTGGCCATCTCCTCGTCGAACTCCGGCAGCAGGGATTCGGCGATACTCATGGGAATCCTCTCGTTTCATGGGAGTGGGTCACGGGCTCAGGGCCCGTCGTCCGAGTCAAGCGACGGTCCCCGGATGTACCCTGGGTCGCCGGACGGGTGCCCCTTCACGGTGTGCCTCCCCTTCAGGCTGCGTGTGCTCCCCCTCACGCTGCGCTCAGGAAAGCCAGCAACCTCGCTTTGACGGAGGGCTCGGGAAGGCCCTCCGGGGAGGCGGGCAGCCGGATCAGGGGCACGGAATCGCCCATGGACGCGTCACGGTCTCCGTGCGCCCAGGGCGATCCCCGGTCCGCGGTGGACCTGATTCCCCCGGAAGGGGCTCCGGTCAGGAGCGCGACCCGCCCGACGCGGCCGGCATCGCCTGCCAGGAAGCGGATCAGCTCCGCGTCG
>Ga0209164_1003445_pt1 | contig 15068 bp, 13 predicted proteins | sample MTBNYHSulfiMetaG_FD_187458 | JGI IMG/M metagenome (GOLD analysis project Ga0209164, IMG submission 187458) | Enrichment culture microbial communities from rom New York Harbor, USA that are MTBE-degrading - MTBE-NYH (New York Harbor Sulfidogenic)... | ecosystem: Environmental > Aquatic > Marine >...
TTGAACTAGCTTCACAATTAGAAAGCACAATAAGAGCTTCAACAGCTATTCCCAGCATTTCTCTCGGAAAGAGTTCAGAAACCTTCTCACAAGAAGCTTGATGTAATTCAGGAAGAAGCCAGTTGGCAGATAGTAATTCCTCGCAGGACTCTCTCAATGCAGCCTACCATTATCTCAGTTATCGCCCGCGCAGCGAAGGGGAAATCAGGCAGTGGCTTCACCGGCGCGGTTTTGCTAATGAGGTGGCAGAGAAAACAATTGTCAAACTCAGGGAGCAAAACTTGATGGATGATCTTACCTTCGCCCAATTCTGGAAGGATAACCGCTTATCATTCAGGCCTAAGAGCAAAAGATTGATAAAAAAGGAATTAAGAGATAAAAAAGTAGCCGCAGAAATCATTGAACAAGTGACCCAGGACATAGATGATGAAGAGATTGCTTATAAGCTGGGCTCTAGCCGCATGCCCGCCCTCGCCCATTTAGATTATCCAGACTTTTACCGACGCCTATCAAGTTACCTTGCTTACCGCGGTTTTAGTTACGAAGTCATAAAGCACGCCGCGGCTCTTGTCTGGCAAGAAAGGGAATGACGCTAAGATAATGGACTGGGGATTAATCGCAAAAATAGCTGGTGGTGGTTTTGGATCCACCCTCCTCATCCTGGCGATTCTAAGTATTGTAATTTGGCTGATAGGGTTTGTAATGCGAAGAAGAGCCTCAAAAGATAAGAGGTGAACTAAGATGTTTGGCTTGTATCAAATGGCTTTTGGCGGATTAACCTGGGGCAACCTCCTGATGCTCTTCATCGGGGGTGGGCTTATCTATCTTGGCGTGGCCCGAAAGATGGAGCCCATTCTATTAGTGCCCATCGGGCTAGGCATCATAATGGTTAATATACCTTTTACTGGATTAATGGTCTATGCCCCGGCAGAGCCCGGTGCTATCCCACTGCCAGCATCAGGCGGACTGAAAGAGATAGCCGAAGGGAAAATAGGATTTCTAAACTTACTATACCGGTATGGGTTAGAGAGTGAAATAATTCCCTTACTTATCTTCCTCGGAATTGGTGCCATGTCGGATTTTTCCCCAGCTATAGCTCGTCCCTCGTCCTTTATGTTTGGGGCTACGGCACAGCTAGGAGTTTTCGTTGTATTCCTTATTGCTTACCTTACAGGATGGTTCACCATAAACGAGGCTGTCTGTATTGGTATTATCGGAGGCTCAGATGGCCCCCCCACGGTTTACCTTACCGTAGCTAAAGCACCGCAGTTGTTGGGCCCTATCACGCTGGTAGCTTATTCTTACATGGCCCTGGTGCCCATACTCCAGCCACCAATAATAAGATTACTTACCTCGAAGAAGGAGCGGCAAATATATATGAAGCCCCAGATAAGAGAGGTTTCCAGGTTAGAGAAGGTCATATTCCCCATAGCCGTCTTCGTGGTGGCTGCTTTACTTGTCCCTGCCTCAGCACCTCTTATCGGCATGCTCATGTTTGGCAATTTGCTTTCTGTTACCGGCGTTACTGATAGGTTAGCAGCATCAGCAGGTGGCGTATTCGTAGATGTACTAACATTTTTGTTAGGGCTGACCGTTGGGGCACTGATGCCGGCGGCGGTATTCTTGAATCCCAAGACTTTGATAATTATCGGCCTGGCTGTAGTAGCCTTTGCCTTTGGTACTGCTGGTGGCATCTGGGGAGCGAAAATAGCTAACCTATTCTTAAAAGAGAAAATAAACCCGTTGATTGGTGCAGCAGGTGTCTCCGCGGTTCCTATGGCAGCCAGGGTAGCTCAGATACAGGGGCAGAAGGCAAATCCCAGAAACTTCTTGCTGATGCATGCCATGGGGCCTAACATGGCGGGTGCTATCGCTACCTCGGTGGTTGCTGGAATATTCATGTCCATGGTTTGAATAGCTTGACAGTCGCTTCCCACAAGGGCTATATTTTAACCACCAAGGGCCATTAGCTCAGTTGGTTAGAGCACGGTCCTGATAAGACCGGGGTCTGTGGTTCGAGTCCACAATGGCCCACCACCTCGTTAATTTTATTCACCTCACTTCGGTCGGCAGCCAGGGCTTATCACAGAGGGCTGGGGAAAGGGCCACGTTGAAATTTTCCTATTATAATTGTAATATGTCCAAGGCATAAGACTTAAGGTGTTACCAATCGGAGGATATCATGGCAGAAGATTATGGAATCATTGACGTCTGGATGCAGCACCCGACACCTAAACATGTAAACCAGCCTATTTTTAATTCTCTTCGCAGATGGACAGGAAGCGTAGAGAAAGTGACCGAGGATATTCCAGTAGAGTTCACCATTGGTGCCATGGATGAAGCGGGTGTCCAGTTGGGTCTAATATGTGCCTGGTGGGGTCCTCAGGGGCCGACCATATCAAACGACGAAGTGGCAGCTATTGTCAAAAAGTATCCTGACCGCTTTGTGGGTATCGCGTCAGTTGATTTGTACCGACCTATGGATGGCATTCGAGAGCTGAGGCGCTGCGTGCGTCAGCTTGGCTTTAAGGGTTTGAGAATGGTCCAGTGGTACTGGAACCTACCCCCGACTGATAGGCGCTATTACCCCCTATATGCCGAGTGTATTGAGCTTGGGATTCCATTCTGTTGCCAGGTCGGCCATACCGGTCCTCTTTGTCCTTCCGAACCGGGACGGCCTATCCCTTACATTGATGAGGTAGCCCTTGAATTTCCCGAACTCAAAATCGTGGGGGGACACATCGGGTATCCCTGGACAGTGGAAATGATAGCGGTGGCAACGAAACATGAAAACGTGTACATAGATACCTCGGCCTATATCGCTAAGAGATATCCGGTGGAACTAGTAGACTATATGAAAAAGAACGGTAAAAATAAGGTCATGTTCGGAACTAATTACCCGATGGTTACAGCAGCGAGGTGCCTAAGAGACCTTGATACTCTTGAACTCAGCGACGAGGTAAAGAGGCTATTCCTCTGCGACAATGCCAAACGAGTGTTTGGGCTTGAATGAGAGACTAGTTTCCTCTATTGCCGGATTTCCACAGCCAGCCTATTCATTATTAATGAACTGGAAACAAGGCCCATTTCTTATTGGCAAAATTTAGCAAATTATTTTCCATTTAAGTTACGCTCTATTGACAAACTGAAGGACAAGGTTTATATTTTAAATAATTAAATATGGGAAAAGGCTGAGAACAGGACTAGTACAGCCTAAGGCGGAGTTCAGAGAGTCGGGGAAGGTGTGAGCCGATACTTGCGCGAGGCTGGAATGGACCTGGGAGCTGCAAACCGAAAGGTTAACACCTAGTAGGCTTTGTCGCAGGGGCAGCGTTATCACAGTCCAGGGTATAGCCAATTTGGGCTGTACCTGAAAAGAGATGGCCGAAAAGGCCGAAAAAGGGTGGCACCGCGAAGGTTAAACCTCTCGCCCCTTGGCGAGAGGTTTTTTATTGTGAGGCGATATGTATTATCCAACACTGGAAGAGGTTCGCCAACTGAAGAAGTATGGTAATCTGGTACCAGTTTGCCGTGACATTCAGGCTGACCTGGAGACGCCGGTATCCGCTTACCTTAAAGTAGCCCGAGGCAATTACTCCTTCCTTCTAGAAAGTGTTGAGGGTGGAGAGCGACTGGCTCGCTATAGCTTCATTGGCACCGAGCCCTCTCTTGTCTTAAGGACAGGAAATGAGAATCCCATTGACCCATTGAATCGGGTGGAAAAGGAGTTCGCTCGACTTCGTCCCGTGTCCATTGCCGACCTTCCCCGGTTCCACGGTGGCATGGTTGGCTACTTGAGCTACGAGGTTGCCCGCTACTTTGAGAGACTGCCCTGTCCCGGTCCAGATCCCCAAGGGCTCCCCGAGTCTGTGTTGATGCTGGCAGATACCTTGCTCGTTTTCGACCATATTACCCACAAAATCAAGGTTGTCTCTCATGCTCACTTAGATGGGGATGTTGACACAGCGTATCGGGAGGCAACCTGTAAAATTGACGACCTGGTGGAAAGGCTGGAGCAGCCGATTCATTCTAAGGTTCTTAAGAATGCGCCATTAAATAGGCCTGAGGTGTCATCAAATTTTTCTCCGGCAGAGTTCGAGGCTATAGTATCTAAAGCCAAGGAGTATATCTATGCCGGCGATATAATTCAGGCTGTCTTATCGCAGCGGTTGGCGAGACGTACTCATGCCAGTCCCTTCGCCATATATCGGGCATTGCGCTCTGTTAACCCTTCTCCCTACATGTACTACCTCCACTTAGGTGATTTCTATATTGTAGGAGCTTCCCCCGAGCTTCTGGTGCGAGTCGAGGATGGCATAGTATCTAATCACCCCATCGCCGGCACTCGCCCTCGGGGTAAGGATGCCACTGAAGACCTGGCTTTGGAAGAGGAACTCAAGAAGGATGAGAAGGAGCGCGCTGAGCATATCATGCTCGTTGACCTGGGACGTAATGACATCGGGAGAATTAGCGAGCCGGGCACAGTCGAATTAAGCCAGCTTATGGATTTGGAACGCTACTCACATGTTATGCATTTGGTATCACATGTTCAGGGTAAGCTCAGGGCTGGACTTTCTCAGTTTGATGCCTTCCGCTCTTGCTTTCCCGCCGGCACCGTTTCCGGCGCACCCAAGATTCGGGCTATGGAGATCATTGCTGAACTGGAAAGAGAACAAAGGGGACCTTATGCTGGCGCAGTAGGCTATTTCGACTTCTCGGGCAACCTGGATACCGCTATTGCTATACGCACCATTGTTATCAAAAATAACATCGCTTATATCCAGGCGGGCGCTGGCATCGTCGCCGATAGCATCCCTGAGCGAGAATACCAGGAAAGCTTGAACAAAGCTCAGGCATTGCTCACTGCCATTGACCAGGCAGAGGCTGACCAGTATGCTTTTATGCGTTCAGTTTTGCCCTGAATTATTTATGACCGGCGTGGGAAAGGTTTATTGAAGAATTTTCTAAAGCAAGGAGCACAGCAGTGATTAAAGAAGCCATTGAAACTATGGTCAACGGTCGCTCGTTGACCTTTGAGCAAGCGGCAGCTGTAATGGAGGAGATAATGATTGGCGAAGCCACGCCAGCCCAGGTTGCCGCTTTTGTCGCTGCCCTGCGCATTAAAGGAGAGACGGTGGATGAGATTGCTGGCTTAGCCAGCGTCATGCAGACTAAGGCAACGCCGGTCCAGGTCACTTCACCAGTGGTTGACACCTGCGGGACAGGGGGCGATGGCTCTTCTAGTTTTAATATCTCCACAACAGCCGCTTTCATTGTCGCCGGCGCAGGGCTCAAAGTGGCTAAGCATGGCAACCGGGCAATGTCCAGCCAGTGCGGCAGCGCCGATGTCCTGGAGGCACTGGGGGTGAAGATTGAGCTCGGGGCTGAGGCTGTTGCTCAATGCGTGGAGACAGTGGGCATCGGCTTCATATTCGCTCCCAGCTTTCACCCAGCGATGAAATATGCCGCTGCCCCCCGACGCGAAATCGGAATTCGTACTGTGTTTAATATTCTCGGTCCCCTTACTAACCCTGCCAAAGCCAAGTTTCAGGTCATCGGTGTTCCTTCTAAGGAACTGGGAGAGAGGATTGCCTTCGTTCTCCAGCGTCTGGGCACAGAGCATTCCCTGGTGGTACACGGCACAGATGGCATGGATGAAATCTCCATCAGTGGTAAATCTCTGGTGTGGGATATCAGTCAACATCGAGTATCGCCACCTTACGAAGTTTTCCCCGAGGATTTAGGATTTATGAAGGCAAGCGTGACTCAAATTAGGGGAGGAACAGCCAGGCAAAATGCCAGGATACTGCGCGGCATATTAAGCGGAGAGGTGGGAGTCAGGCGGAACATAGTTATCATGAATGCTGCTGCGGCACTGGTGGCTGGCAACCAGGCATCAGACCTCAAAGAAGGTGTTTGTATTGCTGAGAAGACGATCGACAGTGGACAAGCTCTGGCCAAACTCGAAGAGCTAATCAAACTCAGCCAGAGCCTGAAGAAGGAGTAGTCAGCATTCAGTATTTAGCTGATAACTGATAGCTGGAAGCTGGGGAAAAGAGATGTTGGATAAAATTATCGCCCAAAAAAAGGAAGAGGTTGAGCAAAGAAAGAAGGTAGCTACCATAACTTATTTGCAAGAGCGTATTGCCCAGCAGAAGCCGCCACTCGACCTCGCCCCGGCTCTCAAGGGCGACCACATTCGACTGATTGCCGAAGTGAAGCAGGCTTCCCCATCAAAGGGGATGCTGAGCCCCAACCTCAACCCCACCGAGTTGGCCCGAACCTATGCTGAAGGTGGTGCTGCTGCCATTTCAGTGCTCACTGAGGCAAACTATTTTATGGGCAGCATCGAATACTTAGCAGCAATCAAAGAGATGGTTGTGCTTCCATTGCTGAGAAAGGATTTCATCTTCGACCCTTATCAGTTATATGAGTCTCGGGCCTATGGCGCTGATGCCTTGTTGTTAATAGTAGCCATCCTGAGCCAGGAACAGCTTAAGGAGTTCATCTCGCTGAGTCACAGCCTTGGTTTAAGGTGCCTAGTCGAAGTTCACAATGAAGCCGAGGTGGAAAGGGCAGTTCTCAGCAAAGTGGAAATCATCGGAATTAATAATCGAGACCTCAATACCTTTACCGTTGATATAACTACGACCCGCCGACTGCGGCCCCTGATTTCCGAAGAGCGAATTGTAGTTAGCGAAAGCGGCATTAAAAGCAAAAGAGATATTGAAAAGCTCGGGAAATGGGGAGTTGATGCTGTACTTGTTGGCGAGGCTCTGGTTACCGCCGGTGATATCCTGGCCAAGATGAAGGAATTGCTAAGATGAAGGAATTTCCACCATCTACTCGTGTCAAGATTTGTGGGATTAGAGATAAGACCCATGCTCTAGCGGCGGTTGAGGCTGGTGCGGATTTTATCGGGTTAGTCTTCGCTCCCAGTCAACGACAGGTAAGTCCTGCCAAGGCCTGTGAGATAGCCAGTGCAGTTAAAAAAAGCAGCGATGCCACAAAAGTAGTCGGCGTCTTTGTTAATGCACCGAGTTCCCAGGTAAATGAGCTCGCCGATTTCTGTGCTTTAGATTGGGTCCAGCTAAGTGGCGATGAACCCTGGGAATATTGCCAGGAGCTTAAAAAAGCAATTATCAAGGTTATCCATGTATCCAGCGGGCAAAAAACTGATGAAATTCTGGCTGATATAGAGACGGGGTACCAGTTGCTTCCAGAAAAGGAGCTTGTCTGCCTTCTGGATTCACGGGTGGGGAGGGCTTACGGTGGGACGGGTCAGGTCTTTAGCTGGCAGCTGGCAAGAGAGGTCTCAGCCCGGTTTCCAGTGATGATTGCTGGAGGACTCACCCCGGCTAATGTTGGTCAATTGATCAGGGAGGTTCAGCCTTGGGGGGTTGATGTCTCCACAGGTGTAGAGAGTAATAGTCTAAAAGATGCTTCAAAGATTAGAGCCTTCGTCAAGGCAGTTAGGTCAACACATTAATGTGATAGATTATCGACACAGAGGAGGAATGGTCGGATGCTTGTCGTTATGAAAAACGATGCTACAGAAGTACAAGTACAAGCGGTTATTCGTGAGATTGAGAGCTGGGGCTTCCGTGGTATTCCAATGCCAGGTGCCCAGCGAATTGCTGTTTGCATCGTAGGAAACACGGGGGCGGTTGACGATTCGAGGTTGCTTGCGTTGGATGGGGTAAAAGAGACTATCCCTGTAACTAAACCTTATAAACTTGTCAGTAGAGAGACTCATCCGCAGTCTACGATTATTGCTATTGGCGATATCAAGATTGGTGGGGAGGAACCGGTAATAATGGCCGGACCCTGCGCTGTGGAAAGTGAAGAACAGGCACTAACAATCGCACACCTAGTGAAGCAGTATGGCGCACAGATATTTCGCGGAGGTGCCTTCAAACCTAGGACATCACCCTACAGCTTTCAAGGATTAGGAGAGGAAGGATTAAAAATACTGAAGAAAGTCCGTAGTAAAACAGGCTTATTAATCGTATCCGAGGCCACTGACCACATAAATATTGAAATTGTCGAACAGTACGGTGATATTATTCAGATTGGGGCTAGGAACATGCAGAATTATTCTCTGCTACGCCGTGCCGGTCGTGCCTCGAAGCCAATCCTGCTGAAGCGAGGTTTCGCCGCCACAATTGGTGAGTTATTGATGTCGGCAGAATACATTATGTCTGAAGGGAATACACAGGTCATTCTGTGCGAGCGCGGAATCCGCACCTTTGCTGACAATACCAGGAGCACCCTGGACCTAAGCGCTATACCTTCAATCAAAGAAGTCAGTCACCTGCCTGTAGTAGTTGACCCTAGCCATGCTGCCGGACGAAGGGAGTACGTTATCCCTTTGTCAAAAGGAGCTATAGCCGTAGGTGCCGATGGACTCCTAGTTGAAGTACACCACGACCCTTCCCACGCCCTTTCCGATGGAATGCAATCCTTGTATCCAAAGCAGTTTGAGAAGTTAATGAGAGAGATAGAGAGTATACGTAGGTAACGCTTGCAATGAGAAAAAACGATTAAGATTCGGCTCAGGCAGAAGGAGGTGTTTAGTGCTACCCGATAATAAAGGCTACTTTGGAGACTATGGCGGCAAGTTTGTGCCTGAGACTCTTATGCCGGCTTTGGACGACCTGGAAACAGCTTACAAAGAGGCGAAGCGCGACCCATCCTTCTGGGCTGAATTCGATTCTTTGTCCCGTGACTATTCGGGAAGGCCAACACCACTTTATTTCGCTGAAAGGCTCACCAGGCATTGCGGGGGGGCGCAAATCTTCCTCAAAAGGGAGGACCTGCTTCATACCGGGGCCCATAAGATAAACAATGCTCTGGGGCAGGGACTCCTGGCCAGGAGGATGAAAAAACAAAGGATTATCGCTGAGACTGGCGCTGGGCAGCATGGGGTAGCTGCCGCCACCATATGTGCCAAGTTGGGGCTGGATTGTGTTGTCTACATGGGTGAAGAAGATGTGCAGCGCCAAGCCCTCAACGTCTTCCGTATGAAGCTGCTGGGTGCCGAGCTGCGCCCTGTTTCCTCAGGTACCAGAACACTGAAAGATGCCATCAATGAGGCTATCAGAGATTGGGTGACTAATGTCGAAAATACATATTACCTTCTGGGCTCGGTGGTAGGTCCTCACCCCTACCCGGTGATGGTGCGCGATTTTCAATCAATCATAGGTAAAGAAACCAGAGAGCAGATTTTAGCTAAGCGCAGTCGTTTGCCCGACTATATCATCGCCTGTGTGGGCGGAGGAAGCAACGCCATCGGGATTTTCCACCCCTTTGTGAACGATAAAAACGTCAAGTTTATCGGGGTAGAAGCGGCAGGAAAGGGAATCAGGACTGGAAGACACGCCGCCTCCCTGGTTGCCGGTACGGTAGGGGTTTTGCATGGGACGAAATCATATGTCCTTCAGGACGATGCCGGGCAGATTCTAGGGACCCACAGCATCTCTGCCGGGCTGGATTATCCCGGAGTAGGACCTGAACATAGTTATTACAAGAAAACCGGACGTGCTACCTATGTGGCAGTAAATGATGAGGAGGCGCTGGAGGCCTTCCAGCTTATCTGCCGGACCGAAGGCATTATCCCGGCCCTTGAGCCAGCCCACGCCATATCCTATGCCGCTAAAATGGCAGGCTCCCTGAATAAGGAACAAATTATTGTAGTCAACTTGAGTGGGCATGGCGATAAGGACATGGACATCATAGTTAAAGCACTGGGGGTGAAGCTTTGAGCCGCATTGCTTCAGTTTTTGTCCAGGCAAAGCACACTGCTCTCATTCCTTACATCACAGTAGGGTACCCCAATGTTGAAACAACCTTGAAGGTAGTGCCTATTTTCGCCAGCAGTGGATGCGACATCATCGAGCTCGGCATCCCCTTCTCCGATCCCCTGGCCGACGGCGCCACCATCCAGCGAGCAAGCTATGAAGCGCTCAGGCAAGGAGTTACCCCCAAGGCCTGCCTTGAGGTGGCTCAGGAGCTAAGGCGGCGAGTGGAAATTCCTCTGGTGTTTATGACTTACTACAACCCTGTGCTGAAGTTCGGGTTGAAGCAATTCTGCTCGAAGTGTGCCGAGGTGGGGATTGACGGGTTGATTATACCTGACCTCCCACCCGAGGAAGGACAGGAACTGGAACAATCAACTAAAAGGCACGGGCTTGACCTCATTTATCTTCTCAGCCCGTCTAGCACCGAAGAACGCATCAAACTAGTGGCCGGCAGGTCAAGCGGCTTCATTTACTTAGTTTCCCTGACTGGCGTCACTGGCGCCAGGGATAAACTCCCCGAGGAACTGGAAAGCTTCGTAGCCAGGGTGAAGGCAAGAACCGAAAAGCCTCTTTGTGTAGGCTTTGGAGTCTCCACTCCGGAGCAAGCACGAAGAATAGCCAAGGTAGCTGATGGGGTCATTGTGGGCAGCCGTATTATACAGTTGCTCGACGAGGACAAGTCGCTTAAAAATGTCTGCTCTTTTATTAAATCTCTGAGGGAGGCCCTATTGTAAAAGGAGGTCAATGTGTAGTAAGCTAACCTAGTTCTGAATGGTAGCCGAACAAGAAATCGAAAGGAGGAAAAATGGAAAGAGCAATGTGGTTTTTAGACCAGAAGGACATGCCGACCAAGTGGTATAACATCCAGGCTGACTTGCCCGAGCCGCTACCGCCAACTTTGAACCCGATGACGAAAGAGCCGGTAACCCTGGAGTTCATGCATGTTCTGTTTCCTATTGAGTGTATTAAACAAGAGATCAACACCACTGACCGCTTCATTGAAATTCCTGATGAGGTGCTGGAGATTTACCGCACCTGGCGCCCCACGGCGCTGCATCGGGCATATCGGCTGGAGAAGGCTCTGGATACCCCTGCCAAGATTTTCTATAAATACGAGGGCACAAACCAGGCGGGCAGCCATAAGCCCAACACCGCTGTAGCTCAGGCCTACTACAATAAGACAGAAGGCATCAAACGTATAACTACTGAGACCGGTGCCGGGCAGTGGGGTAGTGCCCTGGCCCTGGCCGGCGCATTCTTTGATATAGAGATAAAGGTCTATATGGTCAGGATTAGCTATGACCAAAAGCCCTACCGGCGTATCGCCATGGAGGTCTGGGGGGCAAACTGCGTCCCTAGCCCCAGCCCGGATACCAAGGTAGGGCGAGAGATGCTGGCAAAATGGCCCGACTGTCCCGGCAGCTTAGGTTTTGCTATTAGTGAGGCAGTAGAGGATGCCGTAAGTCGCGATGATACCCATTACTCTCTGGGCAGTGTGGTTAATCATGTCCTTCTCCATCAGACCATCGTTGGTGAGGAAACCAGGAAACAGATGGAGATGGCAGATGCCTATCCCGACATTATTGTCGGCTGCATCGGCGGTGGCTCAAACTTCGCCGGGCAATTCCTGCCCTGGATTCGGGACAAGATTAGCGGCAAGAAGAAAGATATGAGCATCATCTGCGTTGAGCCGGAAAGCTGTCCTAGTGTGACCAAGGGAGTATATGCCTTTGACTATGGCGACGCATGCGGCATGGGCCCTATAGTCAAGATGTACACCCTGGGTCATGGGTTTATTCCACCCCCCATCCACGCCGGCGGACTGCGCTACCACGGCATGGCGCCCATCATCTGTCACCTACACAGGCTGGGCTTAGTTGAAGCCCAGGCGGTGCCCCAGACCAAGGTCTTTGAGGCCGGGGTACAGTTCGCCCGCACCGAGGGCATCATCACCGGTCCTGAGCCCTGCCACGACCTGAGGGTGGCTATTGATGAAGCCCTGAAGTGCAAGGAAGAGGGCAAATCAAAGACCATCCTCATCGCCCATAGCGGGCACGGGCACTTTGACCTGGCTGCCTATGATGCCTACCTCTCGGGCAAGTTGATAGATTATGCCTATCCTGAGGAGGAAGTAAGGAAGGCAATGCTCGAACTGCCAAAGGTCGGCTGAAGAAAATGGCTGGCGCCATGGCAAGATTCGCCATGGCGTCAGCCTTGAGGCTCGAGCCATAAATACTTGCCTATAGGAAAGAATAACAGTAGATGCTACGGGTGCTTACAAGGTGACTTTCATGTCTTCATAGCCCAGGCTTATATCGGCTTCTAGTTCCTGAGCCACTTGAGCTACTTCTTCCTTAATCTCCTGCTCAAAAGGATTCCCGATATGAATAACAATGACGCGAGGTAAATACCCCTTGAGTCGGCGAAATTGTATGAGCTCCTCCTTTAGAAACTCAGCACAAAGATGACCAGCCTTCTTGAGCCAGTCTCCATACTTATTAGGTCCGGCAACCTCAGTAATAAGCAACTGGGGGGAAATATGTTGCCAGCAATCAGATATTCCCACTGTGGTATCGCCGGTGTAAAATAAGCTTTTGCCATCCGAAGAAGTGGTTTGATAGCCCACAGTTGGTACGGAATGTTTTACCGGCACTGCTAAAACATCGTAGCCGCCAACGGTTTTTCTGCCATAAGGTTCAATAGCCTCAAGTATGAGAGTCGGTTTTTCCTTGCTGGGATATTCAAGGTAATTCGCATATATCTTGCCATCAAGAAGGCAGCTAGTGACAATATCAAGCGTGTAACGCGGGGCGTAAACTACCAACTGCCTCCGCCAGTAGTAGCCAGCGTTAGCAGCCAGTGTAACTAGGTCACGAGTATGGTCGAAGTGGTGATGGGTGAGCAAAACAGTTTTTATTTTTTTCTGTTCGGGCAGAGACAGGGCAGAGGTGAGTCCACCAGCGTCTACAACCAAAGTACCGTCAATTAATAGAGAGGTTAACCGTGCCCCTTTTTGCTCAGCTAAATGGGCACCCAGGATTTGAACTTCCACTTCACTGGCTGTCTATAACTCTGTCGGTAGCGCCAAGGAACTGCTCCCACTGAGCCAATTCTTCAGCCAGAATCTGACGACCTTTCTCGGTCAACTCATAACATCGGCGCTTTTGCTTAGCAATGTACTGCCACGAGCTTGACACAAGGCCTCTGCGCTCCAAACGGCGTAATGCGGAGTAAAGGGTGCTTGCCGTAAGATCAAAGTAGCCTTCGCTCCTCCGCTCCAGTTCCCGAGCAATCTCATAGCCATGTATGGGCAACAATTCGCCTATAATAAAAAGCAACAAAGGCTCCACAACACCCCTCAGTAATAGACGAACATAAGATTTAGCCATAACCCTTTTAGTATATCATTATTGAAAAATTAAATCACCTGTCAATTTAAGTCAAAAAAATCTAACCCCGAAAAACTTAAAAATATAACTAGGTTATTACCATTCTGAAGGAGGTTAAGGCGGGCTCTGGAAATGATGAATATGCATTCAACTCAAGTAATGTGTTATAGGGTCATCAGGCAACTACTAAGCGCCTTCCTTCCTTTCCTGGCTGCAAAATCTAATGACCTCAGCGAAATTATTGATTCTCGTAAGATTGGTGCTTTCCACAAAGCCGTCATAGGTAAGGTTGATCCAGGGCTTACGATACAGGGCACTGAACTTGTCCGACATGGCAGCCACAATTCCACCAGGCATACAGCCATGGGGCATAACCGATATCACGCCCGCAAACCTAGGATTCTCCATCCATTCGACTCCAGTCCCTATACTGAGAACTGCCTCACTTCCGCATTTCGGGGAAAGCCACTCACTTGTCAACTTCAGTACCTCCTCCGTTGAGGGCTCTTTCATATCAACGAGGTTCTGGTAATGTTTGATTACCTTGTGCTCATCGCGTTCCCAGACACGTTTTATAATGTGGCTGATCAGCGCCTTCAGGAATTTGCGGTCCCTGACAGCATCCTCAACATGCCGGTAGAAGATGTACTTTATCCATTCTCCTATGGAAGAAACGGCGACCTCCAGCCCAGCCTTTTCACACTCCCTCACCAGGTCCTGGTTGCTAAATCTGTTGGAGCGCAAAAAGATTTCACCATTAATGCCCACCAGAGGCTTGCGGGGCAGTTCAGGGTCAATAAGAGACCTAAAATCAGAATTTAGCTGGCTCAGGATATCATCGAAACCTTCTTTTTTACGGACACGACCGACAATTCTGCCTAGATATTCATCAAACAGTTCGTCTGCCGAGCCCAGCCTCTTTTCATAAGGGCGAGTGCGCCAGAGCGACCTTTGGAGATAGTCAATGGCCACGCAGCCCTTCCAAGCGAGGCGGGCAAAACGAGGGCTAATCTCAGTATCCCGATACGCATTGTTCGACACAGTGGTCCTTATGGGAATGTCAATGCCCACATCCTTAAGTATCTTGATTTGTTCCAGCGCATATTTCCCAAAGCGGCAGGGCCCATATGCCCCCGCCATAACTGCCTCTACGTTTTTCAAGTCAGTGCCATCTTCGTAACAGAACCTCAGAAAGTCGCCCAGGGTTACCCGATAGGGCAAACATTCCATGCCCGATGTTACCTTATCAGCATAGAGTAGATTGCGTTCATTGGCCTCAGGAAGCACAACTGCTCTGAAGCCGCTGCCCTCTAGAAGCGCAGCTACAAGCTCAATGTGCGGCGCCATCCTGGGAATGATAAAGGTCTTCGTGGTATCAATGACAGGCGGAAATGCTCTCCGATAGATATCTTCTTTATGTGGCGCTTCATGCTTCTCGGCAGAATGGGCAAATCCTTGAATCGTGTCGACGAAGGCTTCGAGGCGGGTAACGATACCAGCCTCAGCGGCATGCTCGTCTATTTCCAACTGTCCCAGAGGCTTGCCTCCCATGATATCTTCCACAATGTGGATTATGAAGGAGTTCGGGCCGCATCCAAAGTTTGTCAGCCACAACCCATAAAGCTGCGGGGCTGAGACAGTTATATCCGCGCCGGCTATATATTTGTTCTCATAGAACCAGTACGGACGGTCGGAGTAGTCCTTGGCATTCACCGACTTTAGGGGCAAAAAGTCCAGCGGTATGGGCACTACTCCGAGTTGAGCAAGCTTCTCCGCTATGCCCAGATTTGCCCCGGCATCCTGGGACATATAAGACCTGGCGAAGAGAACCACGCCCAACTGGCCGCTTTGGCGCAGTTGTTCCAACAGTTCCCGGCCC
>Ga0209164_1003449_pt1 | contig 15055 bp, 11 predicted proteins | sample MTBNYHSulfiMetaG_FD_187458 | JGI IMG/M metagenome (GOLD analysis project Ga0209164, IMG submission 187458) | Enrichment culture microbial communities from rom New York Harbor, USA that are MTBE-degrading - MTBE-NYH (New York Harbor Sulfidogenic)... | ecosystem: Environmental > Aquatic > Marine >...
CGTGTGAAGACGACCGGAAGCCGGCGGGGTCTTTTGGCCCGTTCGATGTCGTCGATCCAGCCGAGGTCTTTCTTGAGCACGTTGCGGTAAAGGAACAGGATGGCGCAGAGCGCCTGATTCTGGGTGGGGGCCGCCACCCTTTTTTCCACAGCCAGATAGCTCAGGAAAGCGCTGACGTGGGCTTCTCCCATTTCCAGTGGGTGCTTCCGGTTGTGGAAGAAAATGAACCGCTTGATCCAATGGCCGTAAGTCTGTTCGGTGCGATAGCTCATGTGCCGGACACGAAGCGCAGCCCGGACCTGGTCGAGAAGTTTCGGCTTTTCCATCGCATTTCTCCCGGGATGTCTACCCGCGGGTTCCGACAAGGGCCTTTCAGTAGGGCGGCCTTAGATGGCGGCGGACGTCCGGCACCCTTCGTACGTACCCGAGTGGATCAACTTGGCGGCGCGGCGGACGGGGAGGCACTTGAAAAGGCGGAACGATCGGGAAATGGCGATCCGAGGTGGGGGCAATGCTCTGAATCTTGCCGCGCTCAAAAAACTTATAGTTATTTATACAGCTATAACTTGTGAATATCAAGATCCGATTGCGTCAAATTTGAAGCCTAGATCCCCTCAGGATCGGTTTATACGACACATCAGCCACCTAAATCCAATAGGCAGCCAAATCGAGGTTTTTCGCGGCTTCAATTGAGACGTCGAATATAAAGTTATCTTTTGAGATGAAATGCCATGGAAGAAATCAGTTCGTTATACCCGAACATCGCGAAGCTAATCGCCGAAACCCCTTCCCCAAAGGACACGTTTCTATTCGACAGGACAGAATGTATTGATTATCCTTTTTGGGCTGAGCTTGAATATTTTCTTTTGAACAGAGAACGACTTGGCGATACCCGGGAAATTCTTCGGAAACTATGCTCAGAGGCACCATTGTCTCTTAAGATCGGCAAGGCATGGGAAAGACACCGAGACTTTAGATCTGCTCAATTCGAAATTACAGCAATATTTCTGATTGAGAAATACTTCGGTGGAAATGTGATGCTCATTCCCGAGAGCAGCGCCCCTACGCCAGACTTTGAGGTAAAGCTTAATCAAGAAAGATTTACAGTTGAGGCTAAGGTTCAAAGCGGGCAACAATTCGGTAATAAGCATCCCCGGTACAATGGCCCGATTCTATTTGATCCCAAAGAAGAGATTGACCTTCGGTCCTGGTTGTTTGAGGAAAGAATTAGTTCGCGGAACGGGAAGCCCATGGTGCCACAGGTTTTTGCAGCAGAGAAGAAAGAGGCTGATGTTCTTTTCTGCCAAACAGACTATGTCAAGACACAAGACAACCTTATGTCGCAAATATCCATTCTATGCCCTGAAAGCCAACTTGTAGAGCGAATGAGCCTGAAAGCTGCAAACCAAGAACCGATGGACGCTATATTCTTTCAAGTTACATACCCCTGCGTGCGACAAGCAACCGGGATGAAAGAGATTTGGCTTTGCGATCTAGGTAGCAGTAGCTGCAGGCTTGTAGTTTTATCAAGTGCGTACGATATTTTGAGAAATCATTTGAAATACACAAGATAACCTCGCTAATTCAGCCGACGCAAAAAACCGCGCGGCTGATTAGCCCGTTAGCTGCATCGAAGCCTATGAGCACACTATTTGGAAGTGACGTACACGCGGGGCTATCCGGCATTGAACTAGTCGAGGAGTCCTATGAGCTCGGGGAAGGCATTCTTCTTCAAAGAACCTTCGCTCACCTATTTGCTACCTTCATGATGGCATTCAAACCGGCTCCGCCAGGAAAGCACCATCCAGGTCCGTGGAAAAGTGCATCCGGTGGATTTAGTTTTGATGTGAGTGCGGAGCTACACATACCTGCTCGTATCGAATCCGATTTCGGATCGAAGATTGCGGTTGCCAGGACCTTACTATTCCTTCTGAGGCTCGGCGTCAATCCTGCAATCACACTGCCGGTATTCGCAAATTACCCGTTCGATACGCTAGCCGAAACTCCAGATGCAGCCGCAACGCTTTTTCCGTACGAAGTACAGCGGCGCCATTTCCCACTCGGTGTGGTCGGAGGGAGAGTCGATCTGGCTGCCGTATCTTGGGTAAGGGAGCGGTGGAAAACTACCCATAAACTTAGGGAAAGTAGTCCAGAGTTTGATTTTGCAGTCGAAGCAATCGACTGTGGGCAGTTCATAGAGAACCATGCATTGTCACTAATTTCCCTTTGGAGTGCTTTGGAAACCCTGTTCTCTCCTGCAAAAGCAGAACTACGGTTCAGGGTTTCAGCGCTTATAGCATCATTTCTTGAAGTGCCAGGGGCAAAGCGCGCCAAGCGGCAGAGAGAAATTACGAAACTGTATGACAAGCGATCGGCCGCTGCGCATGGAAAGCCATCACATGAATCAGATCACCTGTTGCACACATTCACTCTCGTTCGGGAGGTGCTTTTCAAGATTATTGACATGGGTCGTGTGCCAAGTAAACCTGAACTCGAGGACATGCTCTTTGGCGCGAACTAGTCCGAACCCAGCTAACTCGGCGCTCCACCCGACCCCGTACCGCGACGCGGTCTGCGTCGGGTGAGCTTGGACGTTCGGCGCAAGAAAAATGGAGGATTTTGATGGATTTGTTTACCAGGTTTAATCGAAAAAGTATCGACGATAGACAAATAGATACACTAATAGGGATAAGTAAAGGTCTTGTGGCTGACGGTAGAGTGGATCAATCAGAAGCCGAATTCCTATTAATCTGGCTAATTCAAGCCCGTCAAAATACAGACAATCCAGTAATAATGAATCTATTAAATAAAGTTTGTTATATGCTGGAGGATGGAGTCTTAGATCCAGATGAATCTGCTGAGTTACTCAGTATCCTTCACAAAATTAATGGTGAACCATCTGAAATAGGTGAATTGGCAAAAACAACATCCCTTCCAGTAGACTACCCACTCCCGTCTGTGACATTTGAAGGCATGGAATTTCTTTTTACAGGCACTTGTATATATGGCACGAGAAAACAATGTCAGGCGGCAATCGAGTCACTTGGCGGAGTAAATGCAAAAGGGGTAACAAAGAAACTTAATTATCTGATACTTGGTACTTACGTTACCGATAGCTGGGCGCATGAAACATATGGCAGAAAAATAGAAAAAGCCTTGCAATATCGAGAAGAAGGTGTGCCCCTTGTGATCATCACTGAAGAGCATTGGATAAATGAGGGTAGTCTTTCATAAACAGCGCCTAACCAGGCGCTCCACCCGACGAAAACTTCGCCGCGGTTTTCGTCGGATGAGCTTGGTCGTTCTGCAGTAGGATGAAGGATGATAACAATCGAAGGCAAGCCGATGGCAAAGAGTAGGAAATTTTCAGTATACCTTCTGAAGACCGGCTACGATGCACGGAATGCTTTAAAGGACGAGCACTCGCTGGGCGAGCCACTCACCGATGTCGAAAACCTACCAGCGGGAGCGACACTTTACCTAGCTGACAACACGCCTACTGACCCTTGGTGGAAAACATACTGGGGCATCAATCGCGACCTTCGGCAGGTGTTAAAGGGCGCAATTGTCTTCCTTCCTATCAATGGCAAGTGCGTTTCACTTACATTCGGGCATACCCATCACAATCTTAAGAATGAAGCCTATGAATACGACTTCGGACTACGTGCAACACTCAACGCGATAGACCCCGACAAGATTAGGGTTACCGATATTTTTCAACCCGAAGACGCCAAGCGGGAAAGGATCCAAAGCCCGGTCGCGTCCGATTTGACCTTCTTTGACATCAACAGCGATGAATCTATTGTTAAGCGGTTGACCGGGGCTGTCCGCTCGGAATTCCAATCGTATTTTCGGTATGTCACGGGCGCGAGCAACATCCGAATCAGCTCTAGTGTAGCGGCATCAGAAATCAGCAACCTATGTTCCAAGTTGCTTGAGATCTACGAGAGGGATGACTTCAAGACAGCCTTCCCCAACATCCAAAACATCACCCCAATCAAGGATCCGTCCACCATTCAGCAACTTGACGCTCGGCTTCTTGAGGCATTTCGAGAGGAGTCGATAGACCTAGTGCTTACCATTCCCGAGATCTTGGACCACGAGAGCGCTTTCCATATTGCGTATAGTGGTGCGCACGGTTCTCGAAAGACTTACGATAGCGTCTTCATTGGCCACTACCGTCAGTTTCTAAGCTCACGCAGCATTGATGATGTGGAGCTCTGCCATATGAAGCACCACCGGATGAATATCAAGGACGAGAATAACAATACAAGGGAGAGCTTTTCAATCTATCAGTGCATGTTGTTCGATTGCGTACACAGCGGCAGCCATTACCACCTATGCGATGGCAGCTGGTATCGCATCGAACAAGACTACATCCGCCAATTGAAGGAGAATCTTGACCCTTACTTTAAGGAGCACTCTGTCCTGCAGGAATGCGACGAAAAGTGGGAGGACAGCTACAATGAGTCAGTTGCTACATCCAATACCGACTATGTATGTTTAGACAAGACGAACATCTCACCGGAGGGGCAGAGTGCAGTAGAACCATGCGACCTTTATACAGTGAATCGCGGTACAGCTAATCTGATACACATCAAGATCTCGACCCGGTCGGCATCGCTTAGCCACCTTTTCAATCAGGGCACGAACTCAGTCGAGCTCTTACGTCTTAACGGGGACGCTAGAGATAAGTTGAAAAATCTGCTTCAACCCGATCAGAGAACTCCGGTTGATGACACAAAGTTTGCTGTGACTTATGGCATTATCACCGCAAAGGACAAGGCTAAGAAATCTGATGCTCTGCCCATATTCTCCCGGATCAGCCTGCGGAGAGCCATCCAGTCGCTCAGACTCATGGCGATTGACTGCGATGTCGTCTTGATAAAGGACAATATAGACAGGAAGGTCGGAAGTTTGTCCAGCTAGCCAAGACCAAGAGGAAGGAGCAGATAATCAGGGGCTGGTGAGGTGCGTGCCTCTTGTACTTGGTGAAGGCGAGAGTGCAGAGGCAATGCTTCAAGCGGACCCGGGTCCACGCGGGGCACATTGGATGGTGTTGCCAGGTAGCTCTTCGGCCGCGTGGTCCCGGTCCACTTAAGCTTGATTTCGGCACAAACAAGGCCGGTGGACAACGAATTAAGAAGCATTACTACTGTCGGTTTGTCCGTTCCGCCTAATGCGGCAAAGCCGCAGGTTCGGACTTTCTGACGGGGCATGTTTACTTGCGCGGGACTGCTCAGACTAGACGCCGGATGCGTCGCTCGTATCGACGTCGAGCCGTAACCATCCATGGTGCCCCGCTCAATGGAGAATATATATGTACATTGCCAAGCTCGCCATCACCAATTTCCGCTGTTTCCGCCAAACGACGGTCGACTTCCAACCGGGGATCAACGTGATCCTGGGGGAGAACAACGCGGGCAAGACAGCCCTTCTACGCGCGCTGCGGCTAGTGTTCGACCGCTCCGGCCGTCAGCATCCCGATCTCCCCGATTTCTACCAGGGCATCGCCGACTTCACGAAAGCCCCAAAGATCTCCATCGCCGCGACCCTGCGATCGTCAACGGCCGATAGCATTGACGACAAGGCCCTCGTGGCAACCTGGCTCACCAAATTGGACGCTCCCTGGGAAGCTCAGCTCACCTACGAATTCTTCCTTCCCGACGAAGAGGTTCCGGCATTCACCGCAGCGTGCGGGGCGGCACCCGACCGCGACCGATTCTTCAGCGTCGTACAGCAGTTCATGCCCAAGTACGTCGCCCGCATCTTCGCCGGACTCCCGGAGAACCGGCTCGTGGCCGAGCCCGACGCCCTGGCGAAGTTCGACTGCCACACCGTCGATGCGATCCGTGACGTCGAATCCGAACTGTTTGCAGGTACGAATCCCCTGCTGCGCACGATGCTGCGACAGGTGCTCGACCATGATGCCGACGAGGCTGAGACCCTCAGGCGCCGTCGCCATTTCCGCACCCTTACGCAAGATGCCCGTTCTAACCTAACGGGCCGCATGAATCTCGACGCACTCTTCCAACTCGCTAAGGACACGGGAGCGGCTGACGGCGGGACCCCAATCCTGCGTGACGCCATCGACGAAGACGACTTCATTGCCGCTCTACGTCTCTACATCGACCGGGCGCCGTTCACGGTCCCCGCAACTCATAACGGTCTCGGGTACAACAACCTAGTGTACATCTCCCTGCTCTTAGCCAGTTTGCAGTTCAAAGCGTCGGTGCCCCGGCGGGGCCAGAATGCAATCCTCTTCCCCATACTCCTCATCGAGGAACCTGAAGCACACCTCCACCCGTCGCTCCAGTACAAGTTGCTTAAGTACATCCAGAAGCGGCTCTCGCCTGAAAAGACCAGTCGGCAGGTTTTCCTCACGACCCATTCGACGCACATCACCGCTGCTTCGGGAATTGAACCAATCATCTGCCTGAACCTCTGCGAAGCCGATGGCGGCGTCCACGTCGCTTATCCCGCCCGCGTCTTTGGCGAGAGCCCGGAAGGCAAAGCGTCCCGTAACTATGTCGAACGGTACCTGGATGCCACCAAATCCAACATGCTGTTTGCGAAGGGCGTCATCTTCGTGGAAGGGATCGCGGAACAACTGCTGGTTCCCTGTCTTTCCCATTGCATTGGCCGGCCCATCGAAGCCCACCACGTCGCGGTTATTGCAGTGGGAGGCGTGACCTTCAAGCACTTCCTGCCGCTCTTCGGCGCCGGGGAAGACGAAACTCTCCGTCGCTATGCGCTACGTCGTCGCGTCGCGTGTATGGTGGATGCCGATCCGGCTCGCAAGGCCAAGAAGACCAAGGGCGCGCGGCGTCAGAAATGCTGGCCGTACGTCCTGCACCGCGACTGCAACACCTACGACTACTTCCCCGTGTCCGGCGTCGTCAGCAATTTGCAGACCATGCGAGACCGATCGCCCGGGAATATCAAGATCTGCGTCGGCAGCAAGACCCTGGAGTACGACCTGGGCCTCGCGAACGCACAACTCCCCCTCCTCGTCACGCCGTCTTGCGAGCACGAGGCGGATCTTCGCGCCCTGGCGGAGACCGCAGCGACGTTGCCGGCTCCCCTCCAATCCCTGCTCGACGGTGAAGGAATCGATACCCTCGATGCGCTGGCGGCTCATGCGGACAAAGCGAAACACCGGTTCGCCACTTGCTACCTGCTCTGTGTCGAGAATGCCAAGGGAGAGCATGCCCTTGTGGTGGAACGGCAGCTCCGCGAGAACGCCTCGAAGCCGGAGGCAGACCGCGAGCCGTTTGTATGTCCGGATTACATCAAAGACGCAATCGAGTGGACCTGCGTGTTCGATACGACGGAGGCTCCTCGTGCCTGAGAAACTGGAAATCGATTCCGGCACGCCCCTCACCGACATTGAACGCCATTTCCGCGTCGTGGCTGGGCCGGGGGCCGGTAAGACCCACTGGCTAGTGAACCACATAAAGCACGTCGTTGCAAGGTCTAAGCGGCTCTCTCCCGCGTCCCGCGTTGCGTGCATCTCGTACACGAACGTTGCCGTGAATGAGATTCTCACTCGGCTCAGTTCGGCCGCCACTCAGGTGGATGTCTCCACTATTCACAGTTTCCTCTACCGCAATGTTGTCCGGCCGTACCTCCACCTGCTGCGGGATGGTGACGGCCAGCCCCTCGTCGCGTTCGCATCCGTCGACGGTCACGATGAACACCACCCGTCCTACGCCATCTTCGACGAATGGCTGAGAAACATTGGGCAGGCTAAGATTCTACAGCGAACCTTCGAGGTGCAGCGAGATATTCTCAAGGACAAGCTGTGTCATTTGGTGTGGCGGCGTTCGGGGGACGGCACCTGGACGCTTGGGCCGCGAACGCTCGATCGCATGGGGAATATGCTCAATGCCATCTGCACGAGCGCAAACCTCATCCACTACAAACGCCGATACTGGAGGCTGGGCATCGTCGATCACGAGGACATCCTCTACTTCGCGCACCGCATCTTCGAAGAGCACCCACTCGTCTGTCAATGCCTGAGTGCCCGCTACCGCTACCTGTTCATCGACGAATTTCAGGATACGCTTCCTATCCAGGCCAATGTCGTACAGTGGCTCGCCGACGCAGGGACGGTGGTCGGGGTCATCGGTGATGCTGAACAGTCCATCTACGGTTTCCTCGACGCCCACCCGCAGCATTTCCTGTCGTTCTCGCTGCCCGATTTCCTCGACGTGACCATGCGTCACAACCGCCGCAGCACGGGCCGGATCATCTCGATCCTCGACCATGTGCGATCGGACGGCCTACGGCAACATTGCTTCCGTGAACTGGACGGGCAACCGGTGACGGTGTGCATCGGCGACCTCGACCGCAGTCTCGCGGCCATTCGTGCTGACCTGCCGCCGGATGCCATCCTCCACGTGCTGACGCGGAAGAACAAGGACGCCCACCGCGTGCGATCCGCCCTCGCGCCCGGAACCGTGGAGCCGTGGGAGTCTTTATACGATGCCGATGCCGAACGCGCCCGTTTCATGGAGCACGTCATTGCCGCGACGGAACTCGCGAGTCGCGGCCAGTACGCGCTCGCCCATCGAGAAATGATTCAGATCATCGGACGGAGAGGGCGAGTGAGAAAGCCGCTCAAGTGTGACACGGAGCTGAGCGACGTCCACCGGAAGGGAATCGCCGTCACCGTACTGCAGGAGTTCCTGACTAACCACGCCACTATCTTCGCCAGCACGTTGCTCGAGGCGTACGTCCGCTGCGGAACCTGCATCACGGCCGTGTATCCGGCGGTGACCCTGACCGCTGCAAGGGCTGGGAAGTTCAAGACGTTCGCAGAGGCCACGCCGTACGCGTACCTCTCAGAATCGGTTCGTTTGCAGGAAGAGGTGCGTCATGTGCGGACCATTCACAAGGCGAAAGGGAGCGAGGGGGACAACATCGCTGTGTACTTCGAGGATGCCGCCCGTGTCCGGCATATCACGCATCCCTCGTCGGCCCCGGCAGATGAGGAGAAACGCCTCACCTACGTTGCCTTAAGCCGCGCCCGCGATCGTCTTTTCCTCTGCATTCCGACGGATGTTGCCATCAAAGAAGACGAACTCAACAAGCTCAATCTTTGTGTCATCGACCTGCGGGAGGCCCTATGACAACTGTCTCTGCTCCCGTTTTATCGCTGCTTTCAAATCATTCGCGTCAACATGTTCTGCGGGGTGTTAATGAATGAGAGTAGCGATGCACTGGAAGTCAAGCCTGCCTCGATGGGGGCACTTTGATAGCTCGGCATCCCATTGTGGGTCGACCTTTATGCCACTGGAGGAACAAAAAAAGGCCGAACAAAGGCACGCATCCGACGCCGAACCATGTGTTCTGCATGAGCAAGTTGCTGCTATTTCAACATCCTGGGCATTCCTCGGCGCGGGTGATACCTGCCGTTCGGCGGGAGGTGCTGTTCATGGAACCATTTGCCCCTTTCTCTAAGCCGGTTCTTCAGCAGGCGCTAGAAGAGATCAGTCGGGACCCTGCGGTGGTCGAGCGGCTCGCATGGTGGTCACGACACGCACACTCAACGGAGCGGTGGCTGCAGTTCGAGCTCGCCTTTAGATTGGAGCGGTTGTTGGGTGGTGTGTGGTACGTGGGTTGCGAGCGCCACTACATCGATCTCGTGTACTATCGCTCGGACGCCGCCATTCCTCTTTGGAGCAGTGAGTATGCGGCTGGCATCGAGCTGAAGTGGTACGCGAACTGGTGGCTCAAAGACGAAGGAGCTGGATTTCGGGACGATGAAGCGAAGATCGCCACGTATAGGATTCCGGCGGCGGCCCTTGCGGTATGTCTCGTCGCATGGCCGAGGGATACATGCCGGGAATTGTCGTGGATCCGGGAGGCGGTAAAGCGGGCCGACGGTGCGCGAAGCATCGCCGAAGTGCGATCGCTGTTGACGCGTCAGCTGCGACGCCCTGCTGATTTCGATTTTGAGATCGAGTGTTTACCACACAAGGACTTTGAATCCATGAGGTTACTCATCTTGGGCTGTTACAATGACGCGGCACGAGCACCCGCCTAGCGACAGCGTGGATCCGACACCGAGGGCCGGCGTGGCGCTCTTGTAAGGGGGGACTGAGGGACATAGACAACGAGGTCACTCAGACCGAGGGGCGAAGCGGACATGATCATGCGATGCGGCAAGAGCGACGGCAGGGTGGCCGAACAAAGGCGTCGAGTCGACGCCGAGGGTGGCGCGACTCACGCCAGGCGTTAGAAGTCACAATCGGAGTCAAGCATGCAAATTGATGAGACCAAATACAAAAGCGATCTTGGGATCGAGCCGTACAGCAAAGAACGTGTGGAAGCCGCTCTGGAGCATGTGGACGATATTCGAAAGTTTGAGATTGAACTCAGACAAAGCGGAAGCGTAAGGCAACGACGATAACGTATATGAAAAACCCCATGGTTTGGTTGGGCAAGGCATCTGATAATTCAATTCTCGGTCCAATAGTGTGGCCGAATATGTGAGGGTTCTTGGCATGAAAGGTTCTCTTAGTGACCAGCTCGCTGAGGCCTTGGCCTTGGGTGAGCTAAAAATCGAACCCAGAAGAAAAAAAATTATAACCAAGAAAAGACAAAAGATTACAGAGTATGTGCCACCCTCTAGCCGAAATATAATGGATCACCTACTTCAGTTGGGTAGGGATGAAAAATACCCGCACGATTCTATCCCTAGCACGCTTCGAAACGTCAAGAATTTTATAGGAAAAGCTCAGAGGCTAAGAGATGAGGGCGTTATCCCAGTCTCAGATTTCCCATTTGCCCTATTGGGATACGCTCGGTGGAATGAAAGCGCCCAGCTTAACCAAGCGTTTCGCAATTTTCTATGTGATGTATGTTTTGATGCATTCATCGTATCGATATCTGAAAAAGATTGTTCAGCAAACATTCTTCATGATATGGACAATGCTTTTGCAGGGTTTAAAAGATTAATAGACCGACAATTCTATAATAACGTCCTGTCTTATGTAATTCGGCAGCTTGACCAATACGACTTTGATTCGGCTGAAAGGATTCTTGATGCGGTCAAAAGACATGTGCCCTCAGCGTGGTTGAACGTTGATGAATTGGTAAATCAATACTCTTTTCTTCGATCTTCTGCCCTCAAACAGCAAATTCAAGATGAGATTTTGAGGCATTTAGAGCAAGGGAAATATAGGGAGGCAGATTCTCTCTTCAAAAGAAGTGGGCTACTATCTCTCCCGGAATATGAGAAGCTCACTATTCCTTTCATCGCAAAGGATATCATGAAGGTAGTAGGCTCCTCAGAACAAGAGGAGGAACATAGAGATTTGGCCTCGGACATTTTTAAAAACGAACCGGAAATTGTCTATGAAATGACTTGGGAACGTCTCAGAGCGTTCATTGTAGACAGAATTGGTTACCTGTCACTGCCTAGATTGATTTATAGAGTCCTGACAAAAGAGATTGCAAAAAATGTGATTTATCTTGATGATCAAAGGCTGGCGCTTTTTCTTGTGAAAGTGTTAAACGGTCCTTCACTCGAAGAAACCGATTACCATTTCATCTGGGGTATCTTTTTAGCGAATCTGAAAGTATTTCAGGACTTATTGCCCGCAAACAGAAGAAAAATTGATAACATAACAAGTAGATATCCGTTTGATAGAATAAATGAAATTGTTGAGGTTTATTTGCCGCCTGAGGAAATTTGCCTAAAATTCTTGAAAAGAGAGCCACTGGAATGTGATAGTGAACAGCTTGAAGTTATAGGTAAATCTTTTCAGAAGTCCCGGTATTTCAATTGCTCAATGGTTGTAGCTTTGCTGAGGGCGAAGATAGATGGAAAGAAGATTAGATCAAAAGATATCTTACGGGGCATACTCCAAGCGGTGGTGAATAAAGCATTTAACTACAATTTGGAGACCAAGAATCAAATTAGAAATTTTATCTTTCCCAGATGTATATCTGATTTTATAAAGAAGAATTTCATGATATCAGATCGGGACTATGTTTTTTGTGAAGGCATCCTAATTGGGGAAGAAAGCAGCCCACGTGTCCTTTGCCGAGGTCGAAAATGCGAGGAAATGACGAGGCTATTATGCGAAGTTGGCAATGACAAGATCAATTCCGAATTTCTTTATTTCCTGAGAAAAGAATTTAATATGTCAATTAAGGAGTTTTTTTCCAATGAGAATTTTTCACAGGCGATGGGTTCCTTCAACAGATGGAATGAAATAGCTTATAGGCTTGTATGCGGATATGGTGAAGAAAGGGGTTGCGGTTCACCATTACTTTGTAATTCTACTCCTCAAGTAAAATCCGGATGGGCAGCCTATGCTGTAACTTACTGGCGTTGTTCAAATGAACATTGTGAAAAGCGATTTGTACCAGTGAAGCTATCTCACTGTGGTAGTGGGTGTGGAAAAATTATCGATAGTCGCTTCGACAAAATCGCCTGCAAAAAAAATGACTCAAAACCATTCTACATCTGTAGAGGGTGCGGCTTTTGTTGTAAAGAGCATGGAGTGAGCGGAATTTGTCCTAACTGTGGTGAAAGCGCTGGTTGGGATACCAAGGACCCGTACCTTAAATGGTACTCCTGTAGGAAGTGTGGACATACAATTGGCGTCCCTAACACCCTGAAGGGTTGCTTGGGGTCAGAAAATTCTGGCAGGGCTTTTGAAATTCAAAACAATTGTTGCAAAGAACAAATTGAATATCTAGGTCAACAATATGACGACGTTTTATCTGACTTCGTTCGATTTTGACGGAAATCTTCCGACTGTAATATCTCATATGATCAATGATTTGAATTTTCGGCTTCTGGTCTGCTACGACCTGAATAATTGCCTTGCGAACGTTGAAATGGGTCTTGAGAAATATCATGAGATTCTCGACGTATACCTACTGGAGTCGATCCTATTTTTAGGAAAATACCACCGGAGGTATTATGAAGGTGAAAAGATTCCCGCTTATGGTTTAAGGAAAAACCTACGGGAATTCCTCTCAACACACTCTGTTGAGTTGAAGTGTGGCACAGATATTGCGAATAATTTTTGGCTTCGGCTTTTAGCCTATGCCAAAAGGCTCAGAAAGCATGTCATGGCCTCCGGGGCCTGGGATCATTATCAGGAAGTTGAACTCCCCTTTTCCAAGGTGTTGCACGCGCTGACATTGAAGGGGGTCGCACTTGATTGTGATGCTTTAAAAATGATCCGGGAAAAGGCTGAACACGCTCACCGAAGGATTTTATATGCCTTGGATGTAAACAATGTCGGCGGACCTCAATTGAAGGATCTGAATAATTGGGCCAAGGGTTACGGTTTTTACGAATTTTTTCCTGCTGGGCGGAATGAAATTAGGGTCAAGGATCTGGAGCTCCTGGAGGATCAGCATCAAGTATTCAAGATCTTCTCACGGCTGGAAAAGTTGAAACGCATCAACAGGTTTTTGAACAGCGTTGGCGATATGCAGCGGATCCGACCGACTTATAAGACGATGGGCGCGGTTACGGGCCGGTGTACGTCGACCGTCCCCAACATCATGGGGCTTCCAAAAATCTTTCGGCCCATTGTAATTCCGAGCAGGCCTGACTTCGGAATTGTTGAATGCGATTATTCGCAAATGGAAGTGGGTGTTGGAGCAGCCCTGTCAGAAGATGAGCGCCTCATTGATGATTTCAATTCAACGGATGTCTATGAAAAGGCAGGATTGTTGCTATTCGGGGGCTCAGGCGGCTCCCGCTCAAAGGCCAAGGTCATTTTTTTGGGCATTCAATATGGCCTTTCACGGAGAACCATTGCGAGGCTGCTGGAATTGAGCGAAGCCGAGACCTCGAACAAATTGGATCGGCTTTATGGAAGGTACAGTTCCCTCACAGGCTATCTTGCATCCCTGGAAAAGTCGGGGGGACAGTGGGGGTTTGTTGAGAGTGTATCGGGGCTTAAGCGCTACCGCCGTAATCCTCTAGAGGTCCCCAATTTTTGGGAGAAAAACTGGTTTAAGAATTTTCCCATTCAAGCGAGCGCTGCTTCTATCTTCAAAAAGGCCATTATTGAAATTCACGAGGCGTTGGGGCGGGAGCCGTTCAATTTACTAGTGCCGCTATACGATTCCGTCGTGTTCGAGTGCCCACTGGATCGAATGGAAGAGTTTACCGGAATCGTCGTGGATTGCATGATCCGCAGTATGAAGGCGTATTTCCCCGTCTTGGTGCCCAAAGTATCGGTCAATGATTCAGACCCCTCTCACTGGAATGCGGAAGGGGGCAGCGGCAGCATCAAGACCTTCCTAGATGACCCGCTGTATGGCATCGATATTAGAGAAAAGCCCAGCAGCAATGTGGATTGGTCTGAATACCTGTGACCTGCTGAAGACGTTTTTTACCTGGGTTCCGGGTGGGTAGTCAAAGGGTAGCCGAAAACAGGTGAAAATCCGGAGGCTTAAACATGTGCCCAAAAATCGCGTGTTACTACGCCTCTGAATGGTGGTTCACAGATTCCAGAATCGGTTTAGGAATTGAAATCTTAATTGTTTTCAGCGTAGACAGGACCTCCTCAGGGGGTTTATTGCGTTGAAAGAATTGGTGACTCGGGGTCTCGAATTCCGTGGCCTCCAACTGAGCCAAGACATGATAAAGGCGCCCCATGATTCCATAGGCATCGATTTTGTCTATATCACTGTGTCCCAAGGGAGGTGATCGACGGGGGCTTCGAAGAGCTCTTCAGCCTCCTGAAGGGAGTTTCTATTCCACTACGAAAAGGGCGACGCTTATCCCCTGGCGATTTATGCTCTGGGCCGGAATATCCACCAAAGGCCGCAGAACCACGGCAACATCAACTTCGCCTACATCGTCCATCTGCGGGGCCGCGCCGGCGGGCTCCCCCCCGACGATCTTGAGCGTTTTGTCCGCGTTGGGCAAATCAATCGATTTTGTGCAAATCTTGACAATGTACCCCATTTGAGCTACATTTATTAAAAATCAAATGGAGGCAGAGCATGGGTAAATCATCCACCATCAGAGCCAGAATTGAACCCGATTTAAAGGGCAAAGCTGAGCGCA
>Ga0209164_1003450_pt1 | contig 15054 bp, 11 predicted proteins | sample MTBNYHSulfiMetaG_FD_187458 | JGI IMG/M metagenome (GOLD analysis project Ga0209164, IMG submission 187458) | Enrichment culture microbial communities from rom New York Harbor, USA that are MTBE-degrading - MTBE-NYH (New York Harbor Sulfidogenic)... | ecosystem: Environmental > Aquatic > Marine >...
GAAACGCCCACCGAGTTTCAAGGTCCGGTCATGGGGTCGTTGAATCAGCGCCGCGGCATGATCGTCGGCACCCAGGACGAAGGGGTCATGTGCGCCATCGAATCCCAGGTGCCCTTGGCCGAGATGTACGGTTACTCGACGGTGTTGCGCTCCCTGACCCAGGGCAAGGCCCAGTTCACCATGGAGTTCGCCCAATACAAACAGGTGCCGCAATCCATCGCCGAGGAGATTGCCAAGAAGGTCGGTGAAAAGAAAAAGAATGTGGCCTAGTGCCCATCCACAAATGACCAATTGGCCCGAAGTAAATAACCCCTGGAACGATCACGAATATGTCGCATATAGAATCGGAGGCGGTCCCGACGGACCGCAACACCCGCCGTTGGACGCCTGCCTTGTCCATGCAAAGAAACGGCAGCAACGGTCGGGTGATCCTCCTGAAGAAAAGGAGCATGGCCATGTTGAAACAAGACCTTATTTTGCGCAATCCGCTGCGCTTGCTGGGGCATGAAAACGATGACATTCTCGAACCCGGCCAATTCGGGGCCGTGCTGGCAAGGGCGGGTGTGGGCAAAACCGCATTGATCGTGCAAATCGCTCTCAACACCATGCTGCGCAGCAAGAACGTGCTCCATATCAGCCTGAGCGAGCCGGTGGGCAAGGTGGACCTGTGGTACCAGGAGGTGTTGGGACGACTTGCCCAGCAATACCAGGTGACACACCTGGATCAATTGTGGGATGCGATTGTGCCGCACCGTTTTATCATGACGTTCCAGGTAGAAGGGTTCAGTGCGCCTAAACTCGAGGAGCGCCTCACCGATTTGACGTCGCAGAATATTTTCAAACCGGATATTCTCCTGATCGACGGCCAACCTTTCGACCAGGACGTCCCCGAGGTGCTCAAGGAACTCAAGGCGCTCGCCATCCGCCTGAACCTGCCCATGTGGTTTACCATCACGACCCACCGACACGAGGCACCGGCCCAGGACGGGCTCCCGGTGCAGCTTTCCGCGGTGCAGGAGTTGTTCGAGGTGGCGATCTCCCTGCAACCCGAGGAACAGACGGTGCATATCAAGGCGTTAAAGGGCTGCTCACTCTCCGAAGCGCAACCACCGCTGGTGCTGGATCCATCTACGATGCTGATCCAGGGCGTTTAGTACCAAGCGGCCCTGAAAATGTCTGCCGAACTCACTACGGGCAGGGATAAACCCCGCCCCTACAACGCCCGGCCATGGCGATTGCTTGTATTCTGACAAATGCTAGTCGGGGCGGGCTGACTGCAGCTTTTTAGCCTCCGAGCGAATTCGCATCCCCCTCATGTGTAGGGGCGGGCTTTACGCCCGCCCGCAACGGCCGCTTAAGTTATTGGCATCGCTTTAAAAGCGTCCCGCCTGTTTTCAACAGATGCGTTGGAATTGCCGGTCTGATCCAACCCTTCGGCAGGTGTCGCCTGCTTTCGAACTATAAACCAGCCAGAGCTTCGATGCGCCGCAGCACCGGCGGGTGCGAATAGTTCAAGAAAACATAGAAGGGATGGGGCTGCAGATTGGAGAGGTTGTCGACGGTCAATTTCTTCAGTGCAGCAGCCAAGGCCCTTGCCCCTTCCCGCATAGTCTGCATGGCAAATCGGTCGGCTTCGAATTCGTGACGCCGGGATAACGCATGCACGCCAATGCTCAGCACCATATCCATGGGTGCATAGAGCAATCCGAAAAAGACCAATCCTGCATGGACGGACACTTCCGGAACGTAAAAGGCGGCGAACAGCCCCGGGTAGGAAATGAACAGGGATAGCACGAAAAACATCAACCCCGCCTGAGCGACGCCGATGAGCAGCATCTTGACGATGTGATGCCTTTTGAAGTGGCCCATTTCGTGGGCCAGGACCGCCACAAGCTCTTCCACCGTATGTTTGTCGACCAGGGTATCGAAGAGCACGATCCGCCGATACCGGCCGAATCCACTGAAAAAGGCATTGGCCTTGGTGGATCGTTTCGAACCGTCCATGACGAAAATATTGTCCAATGTGAAACCGATGCTGTTCGCATAGGCCGTGATGGCATCGCGCAACGGGCCGTCGGGCAATGGTTTGAACCTGTTGAACAGCGGCATGATCCAGGTAGGGGCTATATATTGCATCAACAGCATCACGCCCACGGTGAATCCCCATGCATAGCACCAGGCGCAGTCACCGGCATGGTTGAAAAAAAAGAGAACAGCGGCCAGCAGGGGTCCGCCGATGACAACACCGAGCAGCAGGGCCTTGAGCTTGTCCGCCAGATAGGTTCGCAAGGTGGTCTTGTTGAATCCGAATCGGGCCTCGATTCCAAAAGTGGCATAGAGCCCGAACGGCAGGGCCAACAGGCCCTTTAGAATGACCAGAACGCCGATATAGATCAAACCACTGGGCACAGGGGAAAGACCGAAGCCCCTCACCCAACCGTCCAGCCAGGCGAATCCGCCACCGAACCAGAAGAGCAGCAATACGGCCAGGTCGAAAATCTCCACCCCCCAACCGAAATGTGTATTGGCGCGCAGGTAGGCCTGGCTCCGGGCGTATTGTGCCGGGTCGTACCAGCCGGCGAACTGGTCCGGCAGCTGGTTGCGCAAGGCCTTGAGGTTGAGATAGTCGGCTATCAGTGAAATCAACGAACGGGTCACCAGCAGCGCCAGAATGAGCATTCCCAGTGCATTCATGACTGGGACAACTCCTCGGCCGGTATCGTCGCGGCTGCTGGACGCGCGGACACCGCTGCCTTGGCGAAGACCTGGTCCACGAAGTCCGCGATGACCCGATGGACGCGCTCGGAGCCTTCGCCGAGCAGGATGCCATGGCGGTTGAAATTAAAGGCCATGTATTGCTTGTCCGTGGATCCGAGCATCTGGAAGATACGTTCGGAACCCTTGGGATCCACCACCGGATCTTGCTGGGATTGGGCCACCAGGGCGGGCACCTGAACGTTGGCCAGGCGCGGTTCCAGGTAATCCATCAGGCGTTCGAGCTCCACGACGCCGGCGATGGGATTGCGGGAATAGTTGATGTGGGGATTTTCCGGGCGATTTTCCACGAACTCTTTTTTGGCTTCTTCCCAACGCATCCGATCCATCAGTCGGTTCCAGGTGTCGACGACCGGCGCCAGGCGCGAAGCGGCATATTGCAGGCGCAACGGCGTGGAAACGGCGAACACGCCGGCGATGTCGCTCACCCGGCTGGCCAGCTCCAGAGCCAGGGCGGCCCCGGTGGAAAACCCGCCGATCACCGCGCGACGGCAGGTGTTGCGGATCAGGATATAGCCCTCTTCCACCGATCGAATCCAATCCTGGTAGCTGCAGCGCGCCAGATCTTCCGGTGCGGTGCCGTGCCCCTTGAGGCGTGGCAGATAGACCCAGTAGCCTCTCTTGGACAAATAGTCGGCCAGGGTCCTCACCTCTGCCGGTGCGGCCATGTACCCGTGGCACAGCAAGATACCCAGGCGACGACGGTTGCCGCGCAGCAACACCGGACGCCCGATGTGCCTGGGCTTGGTTTCCCCTTGGATAAAAAAACGTTCGTAATCCGCCTCGAACGCCCTCTCGGCACGCTGGTGCATCTCCCGGGCGATGCGGGACCGCAGGATAAAATCGGGTGTCCAGCACAACCGGGTGATTTTTCGTTGAAGTCGCTTCAACGGTTCGACCTCGTTGGCCATGACGGCCACCGGATTGTCGATACGAGCCAGATGAAAGTCGAAAGGCGATCCGAGTTTATGTCGATTGCGGACGATAAAAGATGATTCCCGACGCAGCACCTTGCTCTGTTCGGCGACGGTCAGAAAATCCTCCAGCTTGCTGTACCGATCATCGACCAGGAGGTGATTCTGGTTCTCCTCGATGCTGTGATGCAAATGGATCGCAGCCGGCGATGCGCCTCGTTCAATGGCCAGGAAGGCGCGCCGGCAGAAGCGGCTGAGTCGAATCCTGTCACGAAGGCTGTGTTGTAAAACAGAAGCGAAAATATGGTCGTGATTCACGGTGGTCATACTGTAGATGGCCTCCATGTACCGTTGCATGATCTTCAAGGCCGCTTTGCGCAAATCGCCGACGCTCGGCAGGGGGTCGTCGAATTCGAAGGACGCCGGGTTATGCATGTCCGCCAGGATCGATCGGGTCCGCAGGTAAGGCGCCGCTTCGATGGCTTTGCCGAAGCGGATGTCGATGTCCACACCGGAAGTCAGCATGGCCCCTTCGGTCATGAGCTCTTCGGTGAGCTTCTCGGGTAGATCCTCCACCAGTCGTTCGGCGATCTTTTTCAGGATGTTTTCCCTGGCCCGCAAGGGATAATAGGTGATGTTCACCGGAACGATATAGGTGCCCTGGGGACTTACATTTGACATGGCCTCCAGGTTGAACAGGGGCAACAGCCGTTGCATTTCCAGAGGCGCATGCTCGGCCAGCCACATGAAACGTTGACGGTAAAACTCGGTTCGCAGGGCCAGGTGGGCGGCGCCGGTGTGGGGCGGGTGTTTGCCGCCGGCATATGAAACCATATAGCGGCCCTTCTCGATGATCTTTTTATTTTTCACCATGCGCCCTTCGGGAAAAATGATCCAGCCGGCCTCGTTGGTCAGCAAGGTCTTGACGATCAGACGGTCCCGATGAGGATCCTTGGTGGAGACGGCGCCCACCGATTCCAGGAAGCGCCCGACGGCACCGATGAAAAACTCCGAAGAGGCCAACGACCAGATCGGCGTTTGCACCAGTTTGTGCAGATAGTAGGGCATCAAAAAGGTTTCCAGGCGCGTAAAGTGATTGATCACGAATATCTTTGCGCCTTCGGGGATGTTCTCCGTGCCGTGCAGGGCCACCTTGGCTTTGGAAAGATTGGCGAGGGTTTTGAACACCATGCTGGTGGTTCGATACGCAAATGGATTCATAATCTAAGTATTGACAGGTTTGGGGCTAACCTTTAGATTGCGACCGAATTCATACGTCGTCGGTGCTTCCCATTCGGCCTGTGTCCGCCCGGAAGGACGAGCGGCACCACGAACCATAGAGCGTAGATGTACCGAACAGATACCAAGAAGTCAAACAGGCTTTTATCCTGATGCAACCGTTTCTTGCCGTTGCCTTGAGCGGTGGTATTGACTCTCTGGTGTCCGCCGCCCTTCTGAAGGAACAAGGCCACCGATTGATCGGCCTGCATTTCCTCACCGGTTACGAAGCGGGTTTCCCAGTACCGGAATTCCCATCTGCGCCCAGCGGATCCGACGCCATCGCCACTTTCGCCCGCAAATCGATGGATCTTCTGGCCACACAAATTGATATCCCCATTTACATCATCGACTTAAGGTCAGAGTTTCAACATCTGGTGGTGCGCTATTTTGTGGATACCTATGCCGGGGGCCGGACCCCCAACCCGTGTCTGGTCTGTAATCCCACCATTAAATATGGCTTGCTCCTTTCCGAGGCGATACGCCTGGGGGCCTCGGGAATTGCGACCGGCCACTATGCTCGAATCGAGCGTTCGACCGATGGCCGTATACACCTTTTGCGCGGCCGTGATGCGAAGAAAGAGCAGTCCTATTTCCTCTCACGGTTGACCCAGCAACAGCTGGCCGCCGCCACACTGCCGTTGGGACACATGACCAAGGCCCAGACGCGCCATATCGCCCAGCAGATGGGGTTGGTGCCCGCCAGCAGGCAGGAAAGCCAGGACATCTGTTTTATCCGGAGCAAGGGCTATGCGGATTTTTTGATGCAGCAACCCGGTTTCTCGTCCAGTCCGGGTCCGATCGAAAACAGCGAAGGGGAATCGATCGGCCGTCATCAAGGGTTGCATCGTTTCACCATCGGCCAGCGGCGTGGGATCAACTGCCCGGCGGCGCGTCCCTATTATGTGGTCCGAATCGACATGACACGCAATTGCCTGATCGTCGGCCATAAAGAGCAGTTGCTGAGCCGGCAATGCCGGGTGCGAGACATCAATTGGATCGGCCGGCCGCCCACGGGACCCATCGCGGTCGAGACCAAGGTGCGCTACCGCCACGAGGCTGTGAAGGCGATGGTAACTCCCATCGGAGAATCCGATGCCCGGATTGAGTTTGAAACGCCTGAGCCAGCCGTGACACCCGGGCAGGGGGCGGTCTTTTACCAAGGGGATGAGGTTCTGGGCGGGGGATGGATCGAATGATATCCTTTTTAATCATCACGCTGGGATGCAAAGTGAATCAGTGCGAATCTGCGGCACTGGGGCATTCCATGGAGACCGCGGGGTATATCCGGAGCGACGGCAAGGACACGCCGGATGTCATCATCGTCAACACCTGTACGGTCACCGGCAAGGCGGCCATGCAGTCTCGCCAGGCCATTCGGCAGGCCAGGCGCAGGCATCCCGCAGCCCGTATCGTGGTGACCGGCTGTTATGCCCAAACTGCCCCCGACGAGATAAAGGCCATCGCAGGGGTCGATATGATCGTCGGCCATGACGACAAATTGCGCATCGCCGATCTGCTCGCTCGCGAACACCATGTCGCCGATGCGTTGCCCTCCGTCCACCACAGGAGCGTTCACGGCTGCAATTTTTCATCGATGCCGTCGGTCGCCTTCGAAGATCGCACCCGCGCCTTTTTAAAAATCCAGGACGGATGCAACACCCGTTGCACCTACTGCATCGTTCCCTACGCGCGTGGGCAAAGCCGCAGCATGCCGGTCCAAGACGTCCTCGAACACATGCACGCCCTGGCGGGCAAAGCGGTTCGGGAAGTGGTTCTCACCGGCATCCATCTAGGGGTCTATGGTGCGGACCTGACGCCGAGCAATTCGCTGGCGACTATCATCGAGACGATCGTGGCGAAGACCGCGATCGAACGGATCCGGCTCAGTTCCATAGAACCGGCCGAAGTGGAAGAACGTATTGTAGCATTCACCGCGCAGTCCGGTGGCAGGGTGTGCCGCCACTTTCATATTCCTTTGCAAAGCGGCGACAATGGTGTGTTGCGGCGCATGGGAAGGCCTTATACCCGCGAGGCCTTTTTTGACCTTGTCAGCCGGATACACGCTCGAATACCGAGCGCGGCCATTGGTGTGGATGTCATGGCCGGATTTCCCGGTGAGAGCGAAGCCGCTTTCGACAACACCTACCAACTCCTTGAAACGTTGCCCATCACCTATCTGCACGTATTTCCCTATTCACCGCGGAAAGGAACGCCAGCGGCCACCTATCCGCAAAAAATACCGGAAAGCACGGCCAAAGAACGTTGTCGCCGGTTGCGCGAGCTCGGCGACCGCAAGCGGACCGCGTTTTACCACTCCATGATCGGTCAACGGCTCGACGTGCTCACTGAAACCCGCACCGATCCGGAAACAGGTCAGGCCCTGGGATTGAGCGACAACTATGTGCCGGTGGCTGTTATGGGCGGTGATGTCGAAGCAAACCGGATGATATCCGTCCGCATCACGGCCATCGCCCCAGATGGCAGGGCCGTCGGCAGGCTTTAGTGTGCGAAGATACCCTCCAATCGTTCAAGGTCATTGATAACGCGCCAATTACCGCCGCCCTTTTCCGTCTTGTCACGCCATTTTTCGACCCGGTCCAGGTATTTTTTGGGATCCCGGATGTCGTCACGCAGTTTGGTGACATTCAAGGCAATGACGTTGAACCCGGAAAGCTGAAACGGCACATCGCGAACATGCCCTTTGGCCAACTCTTCCTGGAGATCGGAAAAAATCAGGATATACTTCTGCCCTGCGCCGGCCTCATTGAGGTATTCGACGGCTTGCAACAGACCACCTGAAATATCTGTATAATTGCTCCCTCTGACAGTTGTTACGAATCCCTCGATGGTTTGCTGAAACGATCGCTTCTGGTTATTGGCCACCGAAGGCCTCGGATCGAATCGGACCTTGGCGACGATGTCTTTTTCACTGAAACTGCCGGTATCGATTCGTCCGACCGCCAGGGAATCTCCCGGCTGAAGGGTGCCCAGCAGGTAGTTGATGATGGTCTGCGCCTTTTTCAATTCAGCGGTATAGGTCCCGGAAGTATCGAGCAGCATATAGACCCCCCGGCTGCGATCGACACCTTGAGAACAGCTCGTCATCATCATCCAGACGATCAATATTAAAAAGAGGCCCTTGGATCTCATTCAATCGCCTCCTTTTGCTGAACGTTGTTTTCCGGTCGCCGGCACCTTTCCCTGGCCTCTATACCCATCTGACCACGGCTCTCTTCAGTATCCTTTGTCTGCGATCTCTTTTGTAAAATGACGCCTTCAAGCCAGAGTGCAGGCACAATGGCGAGATCATAGGCATTGATGATCAGCCGCGATATGTAAAAACCCAAATTTCCCAATAGCCGCAAAACGAACGCCAGGATCCGCAGGGCGAAGGCGGCCATCAGACCGAGTAATGTTCGGGAAGAAGATATAAAAGATTCAAAAGGAATCGCCACGAAGGTGAGAATAAATGGCAGAATAAACCCCATGATCATCTGTCCGTAGGTCGGGATATTACTCGTCACGGTCTGCGAGGTGTCAATTCCGGCCAATGATTGCCGAAGCGCTTCCATGTCGGCCGCTATGCGATCGCGCATGAATGCCAGGGAGGATTCGACGCATGCCAGAATAAACAGAAAAGTGAACAAAACCCAGAAGATGGTTTTTCTTTTATTGTCCTCCATGCTGCCGATGATGGAAAACAACCGGGTGATCCGCAGCGCATCCATGACGAAGAAACCAAGAACAATCTCCAGGGACACGATGAACATGCCGGCCACATCGGAGGTTTTGAAATTGCCGATATAGCTGTTGCCGCCAACCATTTCCGACATGGGCAGCGCCACCAGGTTGAAATTGATCATGGCACCGACGACCGCGACGGCCAGCACCACACCGGAAATGAAAAATTGAGTCAGAGAGGATGAAGAGAGCTGACGCGCGGCTGTTTCGCTTTGATTCAATGTCTTTTCATAATTGTCCATGTAGCGATCGATCTTCTTCGAACGCTGATTCAAATTGGAAATGGCTTTTTCCACGCCGCTGAGAGTCTTTTTTACATTGCGCCAAAATGGCAGCATGCGACTGAGAATACTGTGACGTTCGGCGACATCCCGGCGGTGTCTCTCAACAGCCGCCTTGTGCTGTTCGTTGAGTGTCTGGTGAATTTCCTCCAACATATTGACGACCATGCGATCGCCGGTGGGTTTGATGTTGGCAATAGCGTCGATCACTTTGACCCAATCGGGCAAGGTCTGGGGTATTTCCGCACTCTTTTGGTAGTCTTCTTCCAGTTTGAGCAAGTCTTCGGAAAGCATGCGCTGGACCTTGGGGTATCCTTCCAGGTCCCTGCAGACGGCATCGCCGATCCGGTCGAACTCGCGCTCGACCTTTCGTTCCGCCAGTTCCAGACCAGCGGTCATCAATACTTCCTGATTGCGAAGCTGAAGCCGTTTTTCGGCCAATTTCACCGAAGAAGCGGCCAAGCGCATGGAATTATAAATAATTCTACCGAATGAGGCCATGGAGCGATGAAACGGCTTGCGGGCGAAATACATGGCCAACAGTAACAGCACCAGCCAAAGAATACCGGAAAGCATAGGGATGGGGGTGATGGATAATATATGCGCCATGAGAACCTCCACGATTTGGTGTCCATCCACAAAAAACTCTTATTCGTACCAGAATCAGTTCTACAACTAACCCAATTTTTTATGCAACATATGCGCCAGCCTCCGTGCTTTACCTTTTGATATGCGAATCCAGAATTCTCAACTGTTTGAGCGCTTTTTGTACAAAATCCATACAAAAATTGACAGTTTCGTAAAATGCGCCTGGGGATACAAAAGTGGACAAGTTCAGTTCGTCGGGTGTGTTGGTGCTATCGGGGTCGGGGCAATACGATTTGGCATTTTGAGGTTCACTCTTCGGCTGGAACTTCGGTACCGGAAAGGTCTTTTTTGCCGGGGTTGTTGATGGCCAGCGCCTTGTCTCCCTCCAGACGCACATCATAAAAGGCGTAAGCCTTTGCCATTTCGCGCAAGCTCTCTACGGATTCCTTTAATTGCAGAATGTGCCCATCCGTACACCGGGGTACTGCTTCGCTTGCGCGACGGTCACCATTGGGACCGATTTGCTCGATGATGGTCATGCATTGTCCGGTCTGCTTCCATATGTACAACAACAACTCCTGCAAATTGGCGGCGAGCTCATTGATGCCCGATCCAATCTGACCGAACTCATCGGCACCGGAAATATCCACTGTTTCGTTGAGTTTTCCCTGGGCCAGGTTTGAGACTGCGCACTGGATTTTTTGGAGGGGACGATTGATTCGGCGCACGGCGGTTCGCAGCCATATGACCGATAAGATCAAAACAGAAAGATAACCGGCCGTTAGAAGCAAAAAAACACGCAACTTAATACCGGAATAAATCGTTTGCGCCGCATGGCCGTCACTGAACGCCGGATCTGACAGCGTAAGGTGGTAATTATCCAAGCTGCTGGATATCTCGTTGTATACCAGGATAAAGGCCAAGGCAGCGGTGAGCATTACGATCAGCAGTAGCGACCACATCCATCGGCGAATATAGGACAATCCATTATTCATGAGCGGCCAAATCAAAGGCTGAATATCTGTATGTAGTAAAATTCACCGTACTCTTGCATGATGACGGGATTCACATCCGATCCAGGGCGGCAACCTCCTCATCATTGAGCATGCGCTCGAGGTCAACGACCACAAGAAGACCTCTCTGCGTTTCGGTGACGCCGCGGATATACTTGCTTCTTAAGCCCGAGAGAATAATGTCCGGTGCCGGTAAAATGGTGTCTTCCCGAACCCTCAATATCGGCGTCACCGAATCCACTCGATATCCCACCTGTCGGCTACCGGCCTGGGCGACCAAAACCCATGATTTTTCTGCGCCCTCGGCCGATGGGACCGCACCCATCAGATGCCCCAGGTTGACAATGGGAATGACTTGCCCCCTGAGCTGAGTGATCCCCTCTACATACCGAGGCGCAGCAATTGCTTCTCCCACCTCCGGTTCACGCAGGATTTCACGAATGGTCAGGATATCGGCACCCAGCAATTTGGGACCGACATGAAAACCGATGAGTTGAACGATATTTTCCTGGTCTAAATTCAGCGCCATAAGGACTTATCCAAAAAAAGGCGGCGTGCCGCAAAGGGCCTGAGGCACGCCGCTTTTTTGTTCATTCAGCGAAAACTACTCGCCCGGGTTTTCCCGTTCGCCGGGATTGTTGCTGCTCGCGGCGTCGAATCCTTCGACAACCTCGCCCCTGCGGATCTTGAACTGGGCAACCTGTCGGGTCAAGTTGGCAGACAAGCGCTGCATCTCCAGGGTAATACCCACAACCTGGCTTGCACCGGACGCCGTCTGTTTGGCGCGTTCCGCAGATTCGGTGGTCACTTCGCGCAGACGCTGGGATCGACCGGCCTGGGCATCGGTCAATTGCTTCACCTGTTCCGAACGCTGTACGATGCCGCGCATTTCTTCACCCACGGCGTTGGATCGCTCCGTGGCCTTGGCCACCTGTTGGGAAATGTTGTTGGCTTTTTCCACCAGCGCGGAAAGTGCTTTCTGGGCCGCCTCGCGGCGCGCACCCTGCTGACCCGCCATGCCGGCGATATCTTTTGCCAAACGGCTCAAGTCGTCGACCAGTTTATTAACTTCGGACGTATTGTCGGCCAGCAAGTCAGATGCCCGGGCGATCTCTTCGATGGCACGCATGTTGATTTCACCACCCTGGGCAATCTTGTGCAGAGCGCCTTGGGAACGGTCCGTCAGACGGGTCCCCTCTTCTACCTTGTTGGTCGAATCCTTGATCAGTTGGGTGATCTCTTTTGCCGCCTCGGAAGATCGCTGGGCCAGCTTTCCGACTTCGTCCGCGACCACCGCAAAACCGCGTCCGTGCACACCGGCTCTGGCCGCTTCGATGGCGGCGTTAAGCGCCAGCAAGTTCGTTTGTTCCGCAATTTCGGTGATCACGCCGATGATGTCTGCAATCTGCTCGGAGGAACTCTTAATGGCCTGCATACCTTTAACGGTGGCATCCACCGTGGTTCGACCTTCTTCGGCCGCATCAAGCACCATGCGGCCTTGCTCGGTGGCCCGGTTGGCGGCGCGCGTCATCTCTTCCACCGATTTTGCGATCTGGCGCATCGACTCGGTCATCTGCAGCACCTGTTCGCTCTGGCGCTGCGCGATCGAGGTAACCTTGCCGCCGGTTTCACCCATGGCCGCCACACGTTCCGTCGCCACGCTCGCCTCTTGGATCTGCTCGCTGCTCGCCTCGTCCATCTGTTTCATCTCTTGAATCAGTTCTGACAACCTTTCAAAAGACGTGTTGGCCACCTCCGCCTGGCTGCTGGAAGCCTGCTGGACCTGACTGGCGGTTTCACCCATCTGCGCCACGGTGTCGAGCACCGTGGCCATCTGTTTTTCTTCCTGTTCGGCGCGGTCCCGGTTGGCCGTTGCGCGTTTGGCCACATCCGCCGACTGGCTGTTCACGCCTTTGGCGGCATCTTCGACCATACCGAATGAATCGCGCATGGCTTTCATCATGTTGTTGAACTCACGTCCCATCATGCCGATCTCATCCCTTGAACCGACGGGTACGTCGAGGGTCAAATCGCGTTCCCGCGCCACCTGACGAATCGTGTTGGCCATACCGAGAATCGGGCGTGTGATGTTACCCACCAGCAACCAGATGACACCGGCCAGAACCAGAATGGCCAACAAACCGATCATACCCGCCTGGATGGAAATCTGGCGCGCGGGCGCGGTGATGGTTGTTTCCGGGATATTCGTGGCCAGGCTCCAAGGTTTATCCGAAAAGCCTATCTGAATGGGTGAGAATGCGTAAAAGGCCACCTTGCCAGAAGTCTTGGAAAGTTTTCTTTCGGTGGCTTCCATACCGTTTTTAACGGCCTGGATGCTCTCCGGTTCGAATTCGAAAAATTCCATCGGCTTGCCGACGTTGCTCCAACGGGTGGGATGGGCGGCAAACATTCCGTTGTTGGCGATCATGAATCCATAACCATCCTCATAAAATCTCACGCGCTTGATGATGGCTTCAAAGGATTTCAGCGGTATATCGATACCGACGACGCCGACGACCTGGTCCTTGAAACGAATGGGAACGGCCATGACCGTCTTGTATTGCTGTTCGCCGTTGATCTCGAAAATGGTGGGATCAAAAACAACCTCACGCCCTGTGCTCAGGGGGGTCAGATAATAATCCCCCTTGCCCGGGGTATTGTACTCTTGCAGGGGCATCAACTGCGGCAGACCCGTGAGGCGGTTCCAATAAGGCACGAAGCGGCCCGATTCATCATGGCCGGCGGCATTGGCAAACTCCTTGTCCTTATTGTCCAGCGCATTGGGCTCCCAACAGGTCCAAACCGCCACAAAGCTGGGGTATTCCTCCAGAATATTTTTCAAAATGCTATTGATGGTACCCCGGTCCGGGACACCACGATTTTTCATGCCTTGCATGGTTTGGGCCAGGGTGCGGGCCGTGTCGATGGCCACCTGCATGTCGGCCTGCACAACCGTGGCCCAGTGACGACCTACCTCCTTCGCCGCCTCTTCGGCCTGCGCTAATGCATTGTCGCGTGCTTTCCACCAGATATAGGCAATGGACAAAGAAAGCGCCAAAATAGCTACTAAAAGGATCTGAGCCATCATTTTGGGCCTTAACCCCAGTGATCTGATCTTATCCAACATGTTTCTTGCCTCCTGTCCGTAGTTGCCGAAATTTTTCCCGGGCAATTTCCATCCGATGCTAAATTATTTATAGGCCATCAATCCGAGAGCAAACTTTCTCTTTGGGACTGATTCGCGAAAAATTCCTCCCCTGGATGAACTCGAGCTCTGCAGGTTTCCAGGGGAACCCAAATACAATTTGGTAATGCTTTTTTGATTATCGGTTGATTAAAAAAAACCTTTAACATGGGCGGGAAGAATTAAATCGATTCGGTTATGCGTTCAGTGAATATAAAAGTAATTAAATTATATATAAGAACATCGATCCATAAAATAAAATCCGGGTTATTGTCAAACAAAAGATGGCCGGCAAATTTCTTGAAAATTAAATAATATTTGAAACTTGCCTGGTAAAAGGGGCAGGGTTAAGGATTAGGGGGATATTGTTCTTGAAAGATAAAAGTCAATGCCATTAACTTAAGGCGTTTGGTTTTCATCCGGGCGGGGCTAAACCCCGCCCCTACAACGCCTGGTCATGGCAACTTCTTGAATTATAAGAAGTTCTTGTAGGGGTGGGCTTTATGCCCGCCCGCAACGCCCGCTTAAGTTAATGACATTGAGATAAAAGCTGAATCGAGGAAGCAGGATTTGTCGGCCGATCGCTGCGGCTGTCGAATGGATTTCTTGTCTATGAGTTGAGGGGCAGGCCTGTTAAGACCCCAGTGCCGATGAAGTCATTTCATTTTGGCGACGAATGAGTGAATTGATCTGCACTTGCTGAGATAGGGATAGCGAGCCGAATTCCACACCGATTCTTTTAATCATCAAAGAAGCCAATGATCCGTTGGGCGCACTATCGATGGTCGAAACCAACCTGGCGGGCAGATTGCGGATAAAATAGCCTTTGCCTGCTGCAAACAGGTCCACATGGAGGTCGCGGCGGCCGCTGAGTCGGTGGGAAACCGCATCCAAATCGACAAAAGTGAATGCCATGCCGGTCGAGCTGATCTCTACCATCTGCCCCATCATCTCGGGTTGGGTGTCAACGACCACGTAAACATTATCATCCACCTGCGTTCGTTTTTCTTTGCGACGGTTGTCCTCGGAAATCTTTTCCATTTGCATCATTTGTTTCCCCGCACATGGCATTTAATGCTTGAATAGCCTTCACCCGCGAAAAGACATTACCAATTTAAAATCAATGTCATTAACTTAGGCGGGCGTTGCGGGCGGGCATAAAGCCCGCCCCTACGAGATCTTGTTATCATACAAGCAGTTGTCAGGACCGGGCGTTGTAGGGGCGGGGTTTAGCCCCGCCCGGATGAAAACCAAACGCCTTAAGTTAACGGCATTGA
>Ga0209164_1003451_pt1 | contig 15054 bp, 11 predicted proteins | sample MTBNYHSulfiMetaG_FD_187458 | JGI IMG/M metagenome (GOLD analysis project Ga0209164, IMG submission 187458) | Enrichment culture microbial communities from rom New York Harbor, USA that are MTBE-degrading - MTBE-NYH (New York Harbor Sulfidogenic)... | ecosystem: Environmental > Aquatic > Marine >...
TTCGGCGGCGTTTTCGGGCGCGGCCATCTCCACGAATCCGAAACCGCGGCCTTTGAGGATGTTGACGGACGTGACTTCGCCGTACTGGGCGAAGAGCTCCTTCAGCTGGTCCTCCTCGGTTTTGTAGTTCAGGTTGCCCACGTACAGTTTTCTCGAAGAATCCATAAAAGTGACCTCCTCACTCTTCCCTTCGGCCTCGATTCCTGAACGGAGCCGGGCCCCAAAAAGAGCGACGGTATTTTTCCACAAGGCACCGGCAAAATCAAGCGTTCCGGGATCCTCCCCCGGCCGCCGGCTCGCATGTCTTGGCTCCAGTCAAGATTTCCTGAGGTTCGCTTCTCAGACAAAGAATGGAGACCGGCGAAAGGGCTTCGGCCGGGAGAAGACGGCATTTCATCGGCGCCGCTTTTTTGCTATAGTTCAAAGCGCCGATCGGGAGGCGCCCATGAAACGCAGCCGCTACGTCCTCATCATCATCCTCGTTTTCATCGTCCTCGGTGTCGTCACTTTGGCCAGTTTTTTCCTCGGCTCCCTGAGTCGGACTCCGTCCGTTCCGGCCCGCGCCTATCTCGACATTCCCCTCGCCGGGGAGATCGAGGAGTGGTCCTCGCCCACCTGGATCGACACCCTGATCCTGGGCCGGACGCCTCTCTCGGTCCACGACATCTGGTGGAATCTCAGGAAGGCCCGAGGAGACCGTCGTATCCAGTCCGTGCTTCTGCGGCTCAATGTCCTCCTCTGCGACTGGGCCAAAGTCAATGAAATCCGTGAGGCGGTCATCGATTTTCGCCGTTCAGGCAAGCCGGTCTATGCCTACATCGAGGAAGCGCCGGATTTCGACAAGGAATATTTTCTGGCCACGGCCTGCGATCGCGTCATCCTTCACCCCCTGGGTTGGCTGGGCGTCAACGGATTGAGCGGGTCCGCAATGTTTCTCAGGGGAACCCTGGACAAACTCGGCCTCCAGGCCGAGGTCGAACATGTCGAGGAGTTCAAGACGGCTTACAACATGTTCACCGAGAAGGGCTACACGCCGAGCCACCGCCTGATGGTGGAGTCGATCCTCGGCGATTTGTTCGAGACGTACGTCGGGGCGGTCGCCGAAGCGCGGGAAAAGAGCGAGGAAGAAGTGCGGGCTTGGATCGACAAAGGATTCTTTCAAGCCGATGAGGCGCTCCAGGCGGGCCTGGTGGACGACCTGATGTTCGAGGACGAGGCTCTGCGGCTCCTGGCCGAGGCTTCCGGCTCGGACCGTCGAGTCCGTCACGAGGATTACGCCAGAATCAAACCCGAGTCGCTCGGTCTCAACCGCGGCCGGAAGATCGCCCTGATCTACGCCATGGGAACGATTCTTAGCGGCGAAAGCTTGAACGACGGGATGATCGGCAGCCGGACCCTGGGCCGCTGGCTCCGTCGGGCGCGGGAAGACCAAAACACGGCGGCGGTCATCCTCCGGGTGGACAGCCCGGGCGGATCGGCCGTGGCCTCGGATTCGATCTGGCGGGAAATCGCCCTGACCAAAAAGGTCAAGCCCGTCGTGGTTTCCATGTCCGACCTGGCCGGTTCGGGCGGTTACTGGATCTCCATGGGGGCGAACAAGATCGTGGCCCAACCCCAAACCCTGACCGGCTCGATCGGCGTCGTCTTCGGCAAATTCAACCTGAAGGGCCTCTACGAAAAAATGGGCGTCAGTACCGAGAGGATGGTTTTCGGCGAACATGCCGACGCTTTCTCCCCCTTCCGGTCCTTCACCCCCGAGGAACGCGCGGCGATAAAAAAGCAGATTCTGTGGATCTACGACCGCTTCCTGACCAAAGCGGCCGAGGGCCGCGACACCACCAAAGAAGAAGTGGACACCATCGGCAAGGGCCGGGTCTGGACGGGGCGGCAGGCCCTTGACCTCGGGTTGGTGGACGAAACGGGGGGGCTCTCGAGGGCCGTCGCGCTGGCCAAGGAGCTGGCCGGTATTTCCGCCTACCAGGACGTCCGCCTGGACGTCTGGCCGCGGAAGACGTCGCTCTGGGGATCGTTCCTCGGCCGCCGGGAAACCGGGCTGAGGACCGCTCCCCGTTCCCGCCTTCTGAAATCCCTGGCCGATCTCGAAAGACTCCTCAACGGCGACCGCGTCCTGAGTCTGATGCCTCTCGATCCTGCCCTTCGCTGAGGAGCGTCCCGGGCCCGCTCAACGGCAGAGCGTCCGATAAGGGCACTCCGGACACAGGCCCTCCCGGTGTCCGAGCGGCTCGAAGGATTGGCCGGGATCGCAGATTTCCTCGAGAAGGAGCCCGGTCATCCGCTCGAATTTCGCGCAGTCCTCGCGGCGTTCGGCCTCATCCTCCTTCTTGAAAGCCGAGATCTCGATGTGCCTCCCCAAGACGTTTTTGCCCAGCATGAGGACGCCGCCGCGCAGCTTCTCCGCGGGCAGGTTGAGGATCCTCGACAGAACCAGCCCGTAGAGGGGAAGCTGAAGGCTCTTGACCGCCTTCCTCCAAGTCCGGGAGTCGTCGGGCTCGAGCTCCTCGAAGAACACTTTCAGGTACCTCTCCTTTGCTCCGGATTTGTAATCCAGGATGTGGATGTCCCCGCCCCTTCGTTCGATCCGGTCCGTCCGGGCGCCGAGGCGGAAGACGCTCGTCCCGAAATCGAAATCCGTCTTCCAGGTGGATTCCAGAGAATCGATGATCAAGCGCCTTTTCAGGCCGTCGAGCTCCTTGACCAGGGGAAGCTGATAGCGTTCGAGGAAATCCGCGAGATGGCGTTCGGTCTGCCTCTTGAGAAGAAAGGCGCTCCCGGCTTCATCGCCGCCGTACAGGGCCCCGTAGCTGCGGTCGATGACCTCGCGAAGACGGCCGGGATCCAGGTCGCGGGGCCGGAGCGGCCGCCCCAGACAAGGCCGGAAGAAATCCTCCAAAACGGCATGAACGAACGTGCCGATGTCCATCCTCTCCGTCCGGGGGATCACGTCATCGGCCTCCCTGATGTTCAGGACATGACGAAAATAAAACTTCAGGGGGCAGCGGAGATAGAGGTCGAGGGAAGAAGCCGAAAACCGGAATTCCCGGAGCCGGTCCGCCATCTCGTTCGTTTTGCTTACGGAGCCCGGCTTGTCGGGTTTGAGGGCCACCCGGTACTGCACGGTGCGCAGGAACGAATCCGCCCTGGACCGGCCCCTTCCCTTCTGACGCTCCCAGAGCAATTGCTCCACGAACCGGCTGGGCTCTTTCTCCGTGTTCTCCACGAAAAAAATCCGGGCCTTTCGCGCTCGCCCGAGCAGGGTCCGGAGGAAATAGGACATGCGCCCCTCCAGATCCTCGTAGGTGGGAAGGCCCAGCAGCCGGCGGGCGGCAAAGGGCAGGAGAGAATCCTCACGGGAGAAGGCGGGAATGACTTCCTCGTTCATGTCCAGGAGGGAGACGTCCTCAAGGGGAAGTCCGCGCGCCTCCCAGAAGCCGAGGACCTGGAGTCCGCGCAGAGGGGTCCCGGGGAAGGGAACGGTTCCCGACTGGACGACCTTGCGAAAGAGCTGGACATAGCCGGTCATGTCCTCGAAAACCGCGGCCCGAAACCGCGAGCGGCGCAGCAGGTCGAGCCGGCCGAAGGCGGCCTCGGCATAAGGGTGGAAAAAATGGTGAAGGCGAGCCGTGCCTTGGCCGGAGATCGTCTGCAGAACACTGATGAGCTTTTCGGCGAAATCTTCAACGTCACGGATGTCTCGAAACAAACGGATGGTCCGGTCGTGGACGGAGCGGAGATGCTCCAGGAAAAGGGCGACGTCGGGTGATCCGTCAAGGGTCGGTATCCTCTCCTCGATGGCCGCCCGGACGCCCTCGTCTTTCTCGATCTCCTCCAAGACCCAGAAGCTTTTCATCCGGCGCCGGGTCAGGGCTTCCCGGACGGAATGGAACAGGACGCGCGTCAGGTCGGCCCTTCTCTCCGGCCCGGGGAAATAGAGGTTCTTGACGTAGGGATGAAGGACGAAACGCAGGTAATGCGTGGCATAGACCCGCCCGACCTCGTCCCGCGTCTGGACGAGCTCCAGGAGCTTGTCGAAAAAACTGTACAGGGGAGTGCGGGCCAGAGGATAGCCCAGGGAAATGTTGAATCCCTCCGCGGGCAGCGCCGAGAGGGTCTGCTGATAAAGGGGGAAAAGCGTCTCGGCGGCGCAGAGGATGACGGCTTGGCGCTCCCCCGGACGCGGCGGATCCCGCGGATCGAGGCCCAGGGCCTTGTTCAGGGCGAAGACTTGGCCGTGCGTATCCGGGCACTTGGTGAACTCGATGTCCGGCCCTTTGTCTTTTCCCCCGTCCGGACCCGCCGGAAACGAGTCCGGGGGGATGTTCAGCAGCTCCAGCGCCCGCTCCCAGCCCCGGACTTTGTTGAGCAGCAGCCTGCCCAGCCCCCATTCCAGAAGGCGGCCGATAAGCTCCCGCTCCTTTCTGGCCAGGGCATACAGACCGGCGAAGTGGACGACCTCGACATCCGAGAGATGATCGAGGCGCAGTCCTTCGACCACGGTCTTGAGCCGCGAGGCGGGCGAGGAAAGCCTCAAGTCCTCAAGACGGCCGTAGAACCTTTCATGAAAATCGGCCAGGGACTGGATGCGGCCCAGGGATTCGCGGGGCACCGTTTCGCCCGACAGATGCTCGACTCCCCGAATCTCGTCCAGCCCCGCCCCGGCCAGGCTGACCTCCTCCAGATCGTTGAACAGCTTAATCCCCAGGGGGAAGAAGGCGTCAGGGGAGAGGAATCCGGAGCGGCCCAAGCGGGAGGGAATCTCCCGGTGGATGTCGAAGAGAAGAGAAACGGCATCCAAGGGGTCGATGATTCGCCCGCTCAGGCCCAACCGGTCCTCATAGAGCCGGTTGATGAACCCGTCCAGAGATTCGATGACGGGCGGAACGAAGGCGGACGTCCGACCTTCGGCCAAGGCGCTGCGGAGATAGTGACCCGGCCTCCTCTCCGGGAACACGATCCATTGTCGACCGTAGTCCCGTCCGAGTGGCTTCAGCTCCGATGCCAGGGCGGAAACGAGGTCGGTCCCGGGAGGAAGAAGGGTGATTTTCATCCGAGTTCCTCCCAAGTGCCCCGGTCGAGATAGGCCAGAACGCCTCGAACCTGTCGGCCCGGAAAAACCTCGGAAGCAAGGCGCAGGTAGAGGCGCAGTTGGGCCCGATTTTCCTCCTCCCAGATCCGCCGGACTTCGGGATCGCCGGAATCGCCGGTCTTGTAGTCCAAGACGGTCACTCGCTCAAGGTCGACGATCACCCGGTCCATCCGGAACACCTCTCCCCGGCGGTCGCACACCTGAAACTCGCGGAAAACCTCTCTCCCCGGCCGGCGCTCGAAGAACGCCCTCAGCGGGGATGTTTGGAAAAAGGCGGTCAGAACCCGCTCAGCGTCGGCCGCCCAAGGAGTCCCGGACCCGATCTTCGCCAAGACGAGAGTTCCGAGCCGGTCTTTCCAGTCCTCTTCAAGGAAATCGATGCCGGCCAGGACTTCGTGGAAGAAGATCCCTCGGCGAACGGCTTCGAAATCGGATTCGGAGCGGGTGTCGGGGGGAGCCTCGCGCTCGACCCTGAACCGCAGGGTCAGTTCCCCGTCGGCGCGGGCTGCGGACCGCAGCGGGCGCGGCCGGGGCCGGCCCAGAGAGGCCGGCAATCTGTCGTCCAGGATGTTGAAGGGATAATCGGACTTCCGAACTGGGCTTCTGACGCCGATGACGTGGAGCTCGGCGCTGGGCCTGGTCAAGGCCACATACAGGGCGTTCATCCGGTCCACATCGTGGCGGTCCCGTTCGTCGGCGTAGATCCGGGCGAATACTTCGTCCACCTCGGCCGACGTCTTGGTGAGCTTGAGGAGCCGGACTTTCGCTCCCTCCGCGTCGAGATAGAACTCAGGCGGAAGAAACCGTCGGCCGTATTGGAGCAGGATCACGACGGGGAATTCCAGACCCTTGGCCTTGTGGATGCTCATCACCCGGACGGCGTCGATGTTGAGCGGAACTTCGATGTTCCAGGCGGGGTCCGGCCTGTCCTGACGGGAAGACATTTCCAGAAACTCGCCCAGGTCGTTTTTGCCCGCCGCCTCGAAATCCTTGACGGACTCAAGGAATTTGACCAGCGTCGCCTCCTCCTGGGGAAACAGGCTGAAAACATCGAACGTGCCGTATATTAGGGATGCCAGGTCATAGAGCGGGTAGTAGCCCACCAGACGGAAAAGCCTCTCGAAGCAGGTCTCCCACAGGTCGGGATGATGTTCGCGGAAGGCGACGTATAAGGGGCTTCCGGACCGGCGGCGGCAGTCATAGAGGAATTTGTGCCAGAAGGCGGAAGAGACCGGGCGCCCGTCGCTCTCCATTTTCCGGGCGAGTATGCTTCCCAGCAGGAATTCGGCGAAGGCCAGGTTGTCAGGCGGGGAATCGAGGAAGGTCAAGAGCGCCAGTATTTCGCGGGTGATGGCCCGCTTCCGGATGTCCAGGCTGCTGAAGGGGATGAAGGGAATGGGCGGCTCCGCCTCGCTCAGCCAGGACGAGACTTCGACCACGGATTCGTTCTTATAGGTCAGGACGGCGATGTCCGAAAAAGAATACCCCCTCCGCCGCAGGTCCCTGATCCTGTCCAGGAGAACGGCCTTCTCGGGGAGGTCGTCCCCGGCCTCCGCCCGGTCCTCCTCGGCTTTCTCGTCGGCTTCCGGGCCGGTGCTTTTGCCGTCCAGGAGAGCCAGGGTGACATGCCCTTTCCCCCTGTGTTTCTCAGCGACCTCCTGGTGGAAATCGGTCAGCCCGCTGAGGGACGCCTTGCGCTCCATCTCCCCGAGCTTCGGGTCCGACTTCAGCTTCCTCAGGAAGACCTCCTTGACGAAGTCCAGGATCCGCTCGCCGCTCCTGTAGTTCGTCACCAGCTCTTCGACGGTCGTCTCGACGGAGTCGAATCCCTCGGCTTCTTCCTCACCCCGCGCCTTTTCCAGATTCCTCATAATCCGGAAATCGGCTTCCCGGAAACCGTAGATGGCCTGCTTGGTGTCGCCCACGACGAGCAGACTGCCTCTTTCGGCCAGGGAGTTCTCGATAAGCGGTCGAAGGTTGGCCCACTGGATGGGAGAGGTGTCCTGGAATTCATCGATCAGGTAATGACAGACCTTATCCCCTAGGCGGAAGTAGATGTCGGGCACGATGCCCTCACTGATGTAAGACGACAGCCGCTTGGGGATGTCCTCGATGAAAACGATTTCCCGCCGCTTCTTGACCGCTTCCAGGGTGTCGGCAAACGCGGCCAGAGCCAGGAGGTAGGGCCGGAAATACTGACGGGCGTGGAGGTTTTGGTATTCCCGGCTGAGGGCCTCCATCCCGCGCCAGGCCCGATCCACGTCGCGGAGGAGCGCTTCACCGCCCGTCTTCGGGATATCGGACTTCCGGACAGGGTTCGTCTTGAAACTCGCGCCCAGGATGTCGTTGAATCTCCCCTCCCGGACAGCCGTCTCCAACCGGCTATAAGTCGACCGCCGGTTCGGTTCCACGCCGGCTCGGTCGAGAAGGCTCCGAATTTCCGCGGCCCGGATCCGCAGCCCGGCTTCGACCTCGAGCCGCCGCCCCTCGACATTCTCGACTTCGGGCTCCTTGGTTTGGGCGTTCAGCCGGGCGTAAAGGCCGGTGATTTTCTCCAGGATGAGGGGGGTGGGATCCCAGGGAAAAGACTGATCCGGCTTCTGGGAGGAAGAGATGAGCTCCGAGATCTTGAGAAACGTCTCCCCATCGGCCGAACGGGCGCTCACTTTGCGCAGGAAACGGGAAAAGGCGTATTCCAGCAGGTTGGAGTTGTCGAGCACGACCTGGAAATGCGGAGGCACCCCCAAATCCAAAGCGGAGGCCTTGAACACCGAAGTCATGAAACTGTCGATGGTCGTCACCTGGAAGTCGGAGTAGCGGCCGAGGATATCCTCCACGAGCCGGCCGGCGCGCAAGGCGAGCGTCCGGTGGTCGAGGGAGACGATCCCGAGAACTTGCGCGGACCTTTTCTCGTCCCCGAAGGCGAGGTCTTTGAGCCAGGACAGGATCCGGGATTTCATCTCCCGGACGGAATTCCTGGTGAAGGTGATGGCCAGGATGTTGCGCAGGTCGTTGGGCGTCTTCTGGCCGACCTTCTCGGACAGCAGAAGCTGGAGGTACCACAGCGCTAGGGCGTGGGTTTTTCCGGCTCCGGCCGAAGCCTTGAGGAGGACGAATCGAGGAAAGCCGAGATCTTCGTCCTTGACCAGCGGCTGGGAGGTCTCGGGCCCGGCGGGAGACTGGAGGAGCCGGGGCCTATTTTTTCGGGTCGACAATGACGATCTCGTCCGGACGCATCAGCCACAGCTTGTCCCGGGCCTCGAGCTCCACGGCCCGGGGGTCGGTCTCAAGCTCGCGGATCTCCCGCTCCAGGCGGCTTTTTTCTTCTTCCAAACGCTGTTTTTCCAGGAGGAGGGCCTGCTGGGCCCGGTGCGCCCGGCGGATTTCAAGAAATCCCTTCTTGCCGAAGAGCGTCGTGATCAGGAACACGATCAGAAGAAGAGCCAGGCCGGCGCCGATCCAGCGCCGTCCGCCGCGCCCCTCCCGGCGGTTCCTCGGATCCTTCTGTCCGGCGGTCATGACAACAGCTCCAACCCGAGCTTGATCAGCCGGCTCATTTCCGATTTCGTCCCGGCCTCGGCGTAACAACGGACGAGCGGCTCCGTTCCGGACAGGCGCAGCAGAAGCCAGTCGTCTTCTTCGAAGTCGAGCTTCAGGCCCTCGATCGTCTCAACGTCGACGACCGGGCGGCCACCGAGCTTGCGGGGCGGATTTTTCGTCAGCCGTCTCAGTTTTTTTTCTCTGTCCGGCGTCAGGGTGATGTTTTTCTGGCCGTCGACCTTGCGGCCGTAGCGACGGTGGAGATCCTCGATCAGCTCGGTCAGCGTCCGGCCCCGGGCGGCCATCATCTCCGCGACCAGAAGTCCGGCGAAAATGCCGTCTTTCTCCGGGAGATGGCCCCGCACGGCCAGGCAGGCGCTTTCCTCGCCGCCGAAGATGATTTTGTCCTGGAGAAAAAGGTCGGCCAAGTATTTGAATCCCACCCGGGTTTTGAACAGGGGAAGCCCGTGGGCCCGGGCGATGCGGTCGACGAGATGCGTCGTCGCCACCGAGCGCGCCACCCCGCCGCGCCAGCCCTTGCCGTCGACGACATAAGACAGGAGAAGGGCCAGGATGAGGTTCTGGTTGACGAGGTTCCCTTTCTCATCCACGATGCCGAACCGGTCCCCGTCGGCGTCGGTGGCGATGCCCAAACTGCATTTTTTCTCCTGGACCAGCGTCTTGAGGGCGCTCAGGTTCTCCTCGGTGCAGCAGGGCGTCATTCCCCCGAAGTACGGGTCGAGGTAGCCGTGAATCTCCTCGACGGCGACACGGTTTTCCTCGAGAATTTCGTCCAAGTATTCGCGGCTCGTTCCGTAGAGCGGATCCACGGCCACGCGCAGCCGCGCGCGGCGGATCAGGGCGAAGTCGATTTTCTCCTGGAGAAAAGCCAGATAATCAGGGCGAAAATCCACCCGTTCGATGAACTCCTCTCGCGGATAGGAGGGCGGCACGGTGAAGGATGGCGCGAGACGCTTGATCTCGGCTTCGACCTCGTCGGTCTCGGCGGGCATGGCCGGCGCTCCCGTTTCGGTGTTGTATTTCAGGCCGTTGTAGTGCGGGGGATTGAAGGACGCGGTGAAGTTGATACCCCCCTGCGTCCCTCGCTTGATGATCTGATAGGCCTGGGCCTGGGAAGGGGCGTCGCGCTCGGCCAGGAAAGCGTAAAGGTTGTTTCGGGCCAGCACCTTGCAGGCCTCGAAGGCGAAACGATCGGACAGGAAACGGGTGTCGTAATTGACCATGACCGAAATGCGGCCATCCGAGAATTTCCGTCGCAGGTGGTTGGCTATGGCCTGGACCACGAGGCGGACGTTGTGGAAAGTGAACTCCTTGCCCATCACCGCCCGCCAGCCCGATGTTCCGAACCTGATCATCTCTTCCCCGGAAACGTTAACACAAACCTCCGGGACGGGGCAATCTCATTTCTTCTTCTTGCTCTCGACTTCTCCCGTCATGGGCACGAACCGGACGTCGAGCAGCCGCCGGACGACGGGCCGGCCCCGTGTCTTCGTCACCAGCACCAGAACCTGCCGGCCGAATTTGCTCTCGAGCGGCATGACGAGACGCCCCCCGTCCCGAAGCTGGTCGAGGAGCGGCTCGGGCACGACCCTGGCCGCGCCGGTGATCATCATGGCGTCGAAGGGCGCTTCCTCAGGCCAGCCGAAGTAGCCGTCTCCGCATCTCACCTGGACTTTGTAGCCCAGGCGGCGCAGAAGGCGGTCCGCTTTCTCCGCCAGGGCGCAGTGGATCTCGATCGAAAAAACCCGGTCGGTAAGATAAGCCAGGACCGCCGCCTGGTAGCCCGATCCGGTGCCGATTTCGAGGACTTTTTCCCCGGCCTGGAGGGCCAGACTCTGGGTCATATAAGCCACGATATAAGGCTGGGAAATGGTCTGGCCCTCTTCAATGGGCAAAGGATAGTCATCGTAAGCCCGGTTCCTGAGGGCCGGATTGACGAAAAGATGACGCGGCACCCGCCCCATGGCCTCCAGGACCCGCGCATCGGTGATATCCCGACCGGCCAGCTGCAAGGCGACCATCTGCCGCCGTTGGAGGTCATAATCCTGGAGACCGAAACATCCCGCTTCCCCCCCCCAGATCAACAGAAACAGGATTCTGAACGCTTTTTTCGACCGTCCTGACATAGGTCCTCCGCCGACCGGCTTATCTTTATTTATATCAAAGAGTTGAAAAAAATCAAGGCCCTTTCCCCCCTCTTCCGAATTTTGCGGCCGTTTGCCCCGTTTTCGGCCTCACCCCTATAGGTGAGGATGTAAAATTAAAAATCACCCTTGGATTCATCGCCTTGGGTGATTGTCGGCTCCCGACCCGGAAGTATAATGAGGCCAATCGCGGAGCCGATATGTCTCAGAACAGCAAAGAAGACTTCACCGCCCTGGCCTATTCCGAGCAGGGAAAAAAGGCTGTTTATCCCGGCTCGTTCGACCCCATCACCAACGGCCATGTGGATATTATCACCCGGGGGCTGAAGATTTTCGGCCGAATTTTGATCGCCGTCCTCGAAAATCCGGTAAAGGAGCCTCTGTTCACCGCCGAGGAACGCACGGCCATGATCAAGGAGATCTTCTCCCGGGAGCCGCGAGTCGAGGTCAAATCCTTCGGGGGGCTTCTCGTGGATTTCGCCAGGAATCACGACGCCCGGGTCGTCATCCGGGGTCTGAGGGCCGTGTCCGATTTTGAATACGAGTTCCAGATGACCCTCATGAATCACAAGCTCAACCCGGAACTGGAAACGCTCTTCATGATGCCCAGCATCCGCTACACGTTTCTGAGCTCGAACATGGTCAAAGAGGTGCACCGGCTGGGAGGATGCATCCGGGACCTCGTCCCCCCTATCGTCGAGGCGGGTCTCGATGAGAAAAAAAGACAGGCCGAGAGGTCTATATCTTAAGACCGGAGTGAAGATGATGTTCGGACTGGGCAAAAGCAAAAACATCGTCGCCGTGGACATCGGATCCTACGCCGTCAAGGCCGTCGAGCTCGACATAAAGAAAAAAGGAGAATCGCTCCGCTATCAAGTCGTCCGGGCCGGATACGAAACCCTGCCCCGGGACGCCATTGTCGAAGGAACGATCATCGACAGCACCTCGGTATCCGATGCCGTGAAGTCGGCCCTGGAGTCCGGAAAAATCACGAACAAAAACATCCTCATTTCTCTCTCGGGCAGCTCGGTCATCGTGAAAAAAATCGCTCTGCCCCAGATGAAACCCGAGGAGATGGCCGAATCGATCGTCTGGGAAGCCAAGCACAACATCCCCTACCCCTTCGAGGAAACCAGCGTCGATTATGCCATCCTCAATCCCAATCCCGCCTCGCCCGAGGACAACCTGGACATCATGCTCGTCGCGGTTAAAAAGGAAAAAATCACCGCCTACAGCAACGTGATCTATCAGGCCCAGAAAAACCTCGTAGCCGTGGAAGTGGACGGATTCGGGCTTCTCAATTGCTACGAGATCAATTATCCCGAGCTCTTCCCGGAGAAAACGGCGGCCCTGGTCAACATGGGGGCCCACGTGACCAACATCATCGTCGTCGAGCGCGGCATCCCCCAGGTGTTGCGCGATCTGGACCTGGGGGGGTTTTTCTTCACCGAGAACCTGAGCAAGGAGATGGACATCAGCTTCGAGGAAGCCGAAAAACTTCTTCAGGGCGCTCCGGCCGGAAGCCACAACCCGGAACAGCTCAATGACATCCTGGAGAGAAACATCAGCGACATGCTCGCCGAAGTCGACAAAACGCTCTCCTTCCACACGGCGGAGGGCGCCCGGACGAAAAAGATCGATTTCATCTTTCTCAGCGGAGGCCTGGCCGGGCTGAAGAGAATGACCGGCGCTTTTGAGCGGGCTTTTCAGACGCCCACGCGGCTTCTCGACCCTTTCCGGCACATCCAATACAACGAGAGCCGTCTCAATCCCGCCTATTACCAGAAGCTGCCTCTTGTCTTTGCCGTGGCCACGGGCCTCGCCACTCGGACAATGGACAAATAAAATGATACGCATCAACCTTTTCAAACCCGAGAAAAAAGACATCATCATCACTCCCGCCCTGGAGACGCCCGGCAAGGAGACCCCTCTCGAATCGCCGCGCAAATCCTCCACTACGTCCCTCATCATGCTCCTGGTGGTGGTGGCCATCGCCGCAGCCGCACTGACCCAGCAACGGGTCACGGCGAGAGAAAAGAGGCTTTTGCGCATTGCCGAGGACGACAAACGCAAGCTGACCGTCGTCCTGGCCAAGCTCGAACAGCTCGAGACCCAGAAATCGATCGTGGAGAAAAAGATCGGTCTCATCAACCAGCTCAAATCCCAGAGGGAAATCGCCGTCCGGATCATGGACGTGTTGAGCAAAAACCTTCCCGACTGGGTCTGGCTCACCGAGGTCAGCTACGAGAACCAGCTTTTGCGGATGAAGGGTCGGGCCATTTCCAACACCATGATCGCCGAGTACATCGCCAAACTGGAGCAAAGCGAGATGTTCGGCGCGGTGAACCTGGTCGAAATCGCCCAGAGGACCCAGCGCAACGAGCCGTTCCTGGAGTTCAGCCTCAACGCCACCTACGGTGTCCCGGAGCCGGCTCCCGAACCCGCCAAGCGCGCGTCCCCCGCCGTGCGGAGGTCGAAATGAAACAACAGAGTCTGGTCGTCACCATCGCCGTCGCCGTCATTCTGGGCGGCGTGTTCTTCTTCGCCTACTACCGCCCCAAGGCCGTCCAGCTTTCGGCCATTAAAGCACAGCGGGAAGCCGTGGAGACCGAAGTGGCCAGGCTCCGCCAGAAAAAGCGGGAGATGGACAAGATCGAGCAGGACCTGAAATCGCTCCAAGTCACTCTCAAGAGCCTGGAAACCATCATTCCCGAGAAGCGCGAGATCAGCGACATCCTCTCCCAGTTCCAGCACCTGGCTTACTCCAGCAGGCTGAACATCACCAAGTTCACCCCCCGGGGAGAGACGCCCCGGGAATTTTACGCCGAATGGCCCATACCTATCGAGATCACGGGCAATTACCACAACCTGGGGATCTTTTTCGACCGCTTGAGCCGGTTCCCGAGGCTGTTCACCATCGAGAGGTTCGCCATCAAGACCCTGTCCCGACAGACGGACCTTTCCACAATCTCCGCCAGTTTCACCTCCAAGACCTACATCTTCCTTGAAACGCCGGCCGTCGCCCAGCCCCAAGCGAAAAAACCGACCCCCAGAACCGCGGCCAAGCCCGCGGCCAAGACCTCCAGGAAAAGCGAGATACAGGGGATTTGACATGAGGCGCCAAGCGAAGTTGCGTGTTTTGTGCCTTCTTTTGCTCGGCTGGGCGTGGCTCGGCCTGAGCGGTCAGGAGGAGGAGCGTAAGCCGGCGACCGACGTTCTGAGCGTCCCGCCGCCCCTCGAATCCGCACCCGTCCTTTACACCTCGGAAGGAAGGCGCGATCCCTTCAAGGATCTCCTGGCTGGGACGGATGTTGCGGACAAATCCAGCACGGCCAAGGGGCGCCAGGTGTCTATCGACGACTTGATCCTGATCGGAATCATCAGGGCCAAGGGAAAACTCTACGCCCTGGTCACCACCGGGCCCCAGGGTTTTCCCCACAGAATTCAGCCGGGCGACAAGTTCGCCGATGGCTATGTCCTTTCCGTGGGCGAGTCGAGCGTCACTTTCCGAAAAACAACGGATCGAGGCGTCCGCCTGCCCCAGCCCCGGGATGTGATCAAAGAAATCTCCCAGGAGGAGCCCTAAGATGAAAAGGAAAAAATGGTTTCAGGCCCTGCCCTTGGCGTGCGGCATTCTCTTCCTGGCTGGCTACGCCCAGAACACCGGCTCGCCGGTCCTGATAAAGAATGTCCTCGTCCAGCCGAGCCCGGTCTGCCCCAAAATCATCTTTCAAACCGACGGCGAGCTCGACATCACCCAGGCCGCTTATTCCTTCACCCTCCCCCGCACCCTCGTCCTTGAGATGGGGAAGGCCAGCATTCCTTCCGATCTCTCGGTTTCCAGCGAGGGAGAGCCCCTTTTCGAGGAGATCAAGTTCGTCCCCAACGGCGAGGGGTTTCTCAGGCTTTTCCTGAGCCTGAAAGAACAGGCGTTTTTCCGCCTGTCCTCGGGTCCGGGACAAACGGTCCTGGAGTTGAACAAAATCCTCGATCCCCAGACCGCCGATGTCTTTGACCCCGCCTTCCGCCAGCAATTGTCCCAAAGAAAGATCGTCACCTCCACTTTGGGGGCGGTCGACGTCCTTAGGGAAAACGGAAACGTTCAAGTGCAGGCCATGCTCGGCAACCGCACGCCTTGCCATGTCTTCGCCATCAGCAACCCGCTGCGGCTGGTGATCGATCTGTTCGACACCGTCTACAACCGGCCGACATCCCTTTATCAGGTCGGAGCGGCCGGCGTGTCCA
>Ga0209164_1003453_pt1 | contig 15034 bp, 17 predicted proteins | sample MTBNYHSulfiMetaG_FD_187458 | JGI IMG/M metagenome (GOLD analysis project Ga0209164, IMG submission 187458) | Enrichment culture microbial communities from rom New York Harbor, USA that are MTBE-degrading - MTBE-NYH (New York Harbor Sulfidogenic)... | ecosystem: Environmental > Aquatic > Marine >...
TCAGTTGAGCGGTACGCGCTTCAACCATCTGTTCCAGATGTTCCTGGTAATTTCTCAGCTCATCCTCCACCCATTGTCTGACCCTTATCTCCCGGCCCATTTTCACGTTGAGTTCCTTCATGTTGTCGGAAAGACTGCACGCCTCCCGGGCAGAGGCTTCCGCCCTCTGCCGGGCGAGTGTCAGCGATTGGTTCTGCTCCTCGATCTGCCCCAGCATATCGTTAAAGCCGTCAACCAGATCGCCGATCTCATCCTCCCCCTCTCTCGTTGCGCGGATTGAATAATCCCTGTCTTTTGCAATGGATCGCGCCAGATTTGCCAGTCGGACCAGAGGCCCTATGATCAGACGCTGAAGTCTTGCTGAGAGGAGCAATGTGCACAGCAGGGATAAGAGCAGGATCGCGGCGATGATGCCCAGGTGGGTTTGCAACGAAGCCTGCATTTCCTTGAGGTTGGACCGGATGAAAACGGTGCCGACAGACATGCCTTCGAGGTTGATGGGCTGAAAGCAGGAAAGGCCTCCGTCCTCAAAGGAGCAGCCTGTCCGTGTGCAACGAATGGGGATTTTCGCCTGGACCCCGTCTCGAACATATCCCGCCAGTAACCTGCCGGTTTGCGTATAGATCGAGGCCACGACGATCGATTCGTAGGATTTCAAGGCTAACAGGGTTTCTCTTGCGTCGTCCGGGTCGTCAAACAGCAGCGCGGGCGTGCAGGTGTGCCCGACGACCTTTGCAAGGGTGGTGAGGTTACCTTCGGTTTCCTTCCGGAACATCAGGCTGTCGTAGGCCGTAAACGCTGCAAACGCCAGGATCACCACAAAAACATTGATCGACAGGATGATCGCCAGTAATTTCTTTCTGATCGGGAGATCTTTGAAGCGGGCCAGGTGCATGTCGTCTGGATTCCGGGTCTTTAGAATCTTAGGTTGCAAGGCCGATTCACAATATCGGACAGCCTCAGGAGCCTGGATCGGATCTTGAGCCCTGCGTGCTCCACAGCAGAGAGATGAATCTCAAACCGCTTCGGGTGCTGGGCCGTGTGTTTTCTGCATGCCAGGTGTTTGAAGCATACCATTCCCCCCATCTGCGTAAATCCGTTCATATCGCTCACGGTGAGGACAGGTCGATCGCCGACCCTGTCAAGGATATGGCGGGCGATACGCTCTTGTGACCGGCCCACAAACAGGACATGGCACGGCCATTCGAGGTCTTCGACCGCATGGTATGCCTCAACGGCCACCTTCCTGCCCTTGTTCGGCTTCTGGCTAATGGCTTTAAACAGCTCAAACAGGGTGTCATCCCCGATCACCCCCACCCGGAGCGTGTTGTCCTCACCGATGGCATCCTCCGGCCAGTCCACGAAAAGGAGAAAGTTGTAGAGATACAGGGCCTTAATCCGGTCTTCTTCGGTTACGGCCGCAATCGACAGGGCGCCGCCCTCCAGGAGGAGGCTTAGGATAACGGCCAGAAAGAAGATGTGTCGTTTCGCAGGGAACATGGCAATTCACCACCGGCATCAGTCCCACGAAGCCGTGAAATAACGATCGATTTCATCATAACACGGCTGGAACATCAGGGTTTTGTCCATGATGGATATCGCATGGACTGTACAGAGGGGGGCCCAGAACGCCTCGGCTGCAATGGTTTTCTGTGCCATGGAGAGAAGCTTTCGACGCTTTTCCTGATCCATCATCCGGTTGGCCTCATTGAGCATGCGGCTGACCTCGGGCGTTGTGCCATAACACCCCGGTGCGTCCGCGATAAAGAAGGGATTCATGATGGCGCCGGCATCAAACATCGAGTAGCTCCCCCAGGTCATAAATGCCAGGGGCACCTCCCCCTGCACGAACTTCTGATAGAACGCATGCCATCCGCCGCCCATCCAGCGAAGACGGGTCTGGATACCGACGGCCCCGAGGTCATGGGCGATGCTTTCGACCGCAGTCTCGTTGACGCAGGCAAAAAGATCTACGGTGAAGCCGTCGGGATACCCTGCCTCGGTCAGAAGCCTCCTGGCCCTGCCCGGGTCGTAGGCATAGCGCATCACATCCGGTTCATGACCGAAATGAAGGGGACTGGTAACGCTGTCGGCCCTGTCTCCATAGCCCCTATACGCTTCCTGGATGATCTTTTCCCTGTTGATGGCATGATTGACGGCCATTCGCACCCTCCTGTCCTTGAAAAAGGGAACGCCGCTCCGTCCCAGGGCGTCCATGTTCAGAAAATTGATCCGGACGATCCCTGTGCTCTCGATCTTCAGGTGGGGGATCTGGTTGATAAAGGGAACCTGCTCCTGGTAAACGCTTGTGGAACGGACCATATCCACCTCGCCCGAAATCAGGGCCTCGATATGGAGCAACTGCTCTGGCAGGATTACGGCTTTCAGATGCTGGATTCTGGCCTTTCCCTTGGGCTCGCCGAAATAGTCGGCGTTGGCCTTGAAACAGACCTCCGAGGAACCCGTGCGGGAGACGAATTGATACGGTCCGGTCCCAATGGGATGGCTTTCGAATCCCTCCTTTCCCACGGTCCTGTAGTAGTCGGGCGGATAGATAAATAAGATATTGGTAATGACCTCGAGCGCCGTGGGATCGGGCAACGAGGTCCTGATCCGGATGGTATGGCTATCCACCGCCTCCACCTCATCAAAGGAGGTCAGGTAGCGTGAAACAGAGGAACCGGCGCCTTTCAGCAGATCCATGGAAAACAGGACGGCCCGTGCGTCAAAAGGCTCCCCATTATGGAACCGAACCCCTTTTCTGAGCGTGAATTCGATGGTTTTGGGATCGAGCCACCGGCAGGATTCTGCCAGACAGGGGACGATCCTTTTCTGCACCGGATCCCTGTAGAGGAGCGTGTCCCCCCAGTTGTGATACAAAACGAGGATCTGGCGGCTGGTGGTGTATGCAGGATTGAGGATCGTAATCGGCTCCGTACCCAGCGACACCACCAGGGTGTCTCGTTTTGCCTGGCACGGTGTATCCATCAGGGTCAGCGCAAACACTGCCAGGAGGGTCTGTAGCCATATCTTTCTCATAGCCCTTCTCCATATGACTGAGCGTGCGTTTCCAGCCGCTCCTGGCCCCGGAGTCGATTTGGAACTGCCTTCATGCAGCAAACCCCCATGCATTCCTGAAGCTGCGGTTGTCTCTCTGTGCGGCAATTTCCGGCATCATACCAAAACCCGGGCACGATCTTCAACAAAAAGGAGCAAACGAAAGCTTGCATGACGCACGGCATTGTGTGTGAATCCAGGGGACGCTGGTAAAACAATAAGTTTCTTCTATCGGTTGTCAGTTATCTGTTATCAGTTATCGGGGATCAGTTATCAGAGGATAGGAATAGCATTGCCCGTAAATGTGGTTTTGCTTTACTGCCAGTACAGGTCATCCCAGAATCCGCCATGCTCTTTTTCGTTCACAACGGTAAGGAAACAGGGGTGATTGTGCCTGATCCCCTCAATTTCGTCGCGGAGCGGGATACCTGAAATGATTTTCACAAAAGGTAACAAAGAAAACGAAAAAAGATCGCAGATTCAGGCGAGCAATTGGGCTATGTCTTTATCGGTGAATTTCAATTGTCTTAGAAGGCGCTTACAATAGACCGGATCGAGGGTCTTCCTTCCCATCTGTACAGGTGCCGAATACCTCCTACCTTCCAGAGTCCTTGAGTATATCGCATGATCGGTTTTTCCCTGTCTTACAAAAGATGCCCCTCCCTTTTCGAGCAACTTTACAAGCTCTTTACTGGACATTGAGGCGATGTTAGGCATATGAGGGGACCTCATGTACCTCAAGCGGCCGGAGAAGCAAGCCCTCTGCAGGTTCTCGATACCATTCAGGCTCGGTGTCCCTTAGGAACTCTATGAATTCCTCTGTCGGCACAGGCGAAACCACCGTTTCGGGGTGTTCTTTTATATCTTCCAGATACAATTCAATTGCGTCTCTAAGATTCTTTTCGACGCTTGCCAAATCGTCCCCGGTTGCGGAGACATTAAGTTCTAAACACAAGGCCACATATTCAAGCCTGCTTTTTCGGACGATAGCGGTGTATTTTGGTTCCATGCCTATCTCCATGCGCTCAATGGGGGATAAAGAAGAGAACGAAGAACAAGACCTTCTTACCCTCGTTCTCATGGCTCATAACATCTTTATATCTTCTTTTAAGAGTGTTAATTTGTCAATATTTTCGTTAACTGACAGCTTACCCGTTGGTTGAACCGGATCTGACCCTGCTTGATCGTGCTTGTGTGGGCGGTTTAATCAACGATTCCGCTGGAATGCCCAGCCGCTTGTGCAAACCCCAAACCATTCTGAGTGTCAAACCGCGTTTGTGATTCAGAACCTCGTACACGCGATTTCGTTTGCCAATAATCGGCTCAAGATCCTTAACCGTAAGGCGCTGTTGCTCCATTTCAAATTTGATTGCCTCCACGGGGTCAGGCAAATCCAGCGGGTAGTGTTTCCTTTCATAAGCCTCGACCAGGGTGACCAACACATCCAGCTTTTCTCCTTCAGGAGTGCCTGCCGGCGCCTGCATCAAGGCCTCAATTTCCCTCAAAGCCTGGCGATAATCCTCTTCGGTTTTTATAGCTTTAATGTCCATTCGAGTCGCTCCGGACTACACGGTTTGTGCGTCGATTCGGTCGTATTGAGCGTGCGTCCCTATAAATCGGATATACACGACGCGATATGCATAATTGATCCACACAACCAAACGATATTTGTTGCCCGCAAGGTTGAAAACCACCCGACCATCCTTGAGAATGCTGGCGCTTCCAAAAGCCTCTTTGAGATCCGCCGGTGATTCCCAGTCCGCCTGTAAAACCCGACGATACCATGCTAACGCCGGCTCCTTTACGTCGCCATATGCCGGACGCCCCTCCCAAAATGTTTTGAGTGTTGAAAGCGCGATAATCCTCATCTGCATCAGTATAGTCCCAATATGGGACCATTGCAAGCTGTTTTTTTACAGAAGGCAACGAAGAGAACCTTGGGGATCACCTCTGATTCGATAGCAGAGGAGTTGCGGGGTTGCACCTTCATGACAAGTCTATGTCTCCAGGCCTGCACACCTCGATGCCGGCCACCTTTTCAAATGCCTTATCACCTGTGGCCAGGAACTTGATGGCGTTTTCCTGCATGCTCGCGATAATAATGGAGTCGTTTACCATTAGACCATTAGCCAGGCGGACCATATGGCTTTTCATAATTGTATCAAATCGTAAGGGATGGATCTCGACGCCCATGTCCTGGATCTTCTCTGCGTTGATGAAATACTCATTGAGTTGTTTGAGTTTCTGAGGCGCCTTGGCGAGCTTTTTTACGATATTGGGCGGTTGCACCAACCCTTTTCTTACGGCCTCAACCATCATCAAGCGGTGAAGGACCTCCAGGATTACGTTAACGCCCGTCATCGCAGCCAACTCTCCCTGCTCACATCTGCTCAGAAAGTTAGAGCATTCATCACTCACACCGGTGAAGTGATAAATGAAAATATTGGAATCAACAAAAACCTCTGCATTGGATTGGATTTCAGTGAGCTTCATGGACCCCTTCTTCTTCCAGGATAGCTTTTAAGGCTATCGGTGAAATCGCCATTGCACCTCGTGTTTTCTCAGATACATCCTTGTAGCGGAGACTTTGCTTCTTCTCCTTAGAATCCAAATACATCTTCAGCGCATTCTCCAGCAGTTGACTGAGGGCCTTCCGCTCTGAGAGCGCCGCCTTTTTAGCTCTAAATATCAAATCTTCATCGAGCATGGTTCCAATCTTCTTTTTCATGGTCTATCTCCCTTTTGGAATCCAATTATATTATTGAGCCGCAGGGCTGTCAAGAAATATAGATAAATTTCGAGAAGTCTATTTATGGGAAGTGGGACGACCAGGTGCTGGGGACTGGGTTCCGGGTACTGGGTGATAGTCTGTAATGGAGAGGAGGATCACCAAAAATCCGCCTCCCTGAATATAGGGGCCATGCCTATATTTTCCCTATATTTTTCTGGTATTGACACCCGGTATAAACCCCATCTATGATTAACAGCAGTTTGTCTTAGCCTGAAACCAGGGATATTCAGACCGCAAGCGAAATCAAGGGTTTGTCAATTTGATCATCATATGTTACCTGAAAGCCTTCTATCTTGTAAAGACATCTCAACGCCGGTCCTTCTCGCCATCAGCCGATCTTTTCGCACTTCACCTGTACGCCATTTATTACCATCAATCATTCAACCTCCATTCAGGACGCAACCCGATGAACAGGCGTCTCAGAGCGGCCATACAATGCTCCTGATGGGCCTTGTCAGCCTGCCGGGAGTTCAAGATCTCTTCGAGAAAGAGCCAAACCCATCGTAAGATGAGGACGGGAAGCTACGGCTTCAAGTCTGTTTCATATAGATTGTCATTGAGCATCTTTCAAAGTCCGGCCTGCCATCCGCATGAAAAGGCGGGTAACCTGGCCTGAAGGGTACGGATAGCCTCATACACGTTATGCCGGGTTCCGGGGCCTGCGGGATGCAGAGACTGAAACGGTTTTCCCGCACCAGTTATCTGATGCGGATCGGAATCTGATTCTGTTTAAGCCGAGCGGTGATTTCCATCAGCAAAACCCAGGTGATTTGATGGAAGCGGAAATAAAGGTGGTTGTGGCAGAGGCCCGGGACCTGCTTCGCCAGGGGATCCTGAGTGAACTGGCAGGCGAATCCGGGATCGCGGTTGCCGGTGAGGCCCTGACCGCCAGGCAGGCGATTGAACTGGCCGGAGCCGCCCAGCCTGACGTCTTCGTTCTGTCTGCGTCTCTGCCCGGAGAGGCCCCCACCCGCCTGGCTCGAACCCTAACGACAAAAAACGCAACCAAAGTCCTGATCTTCGGCCATGCCCTCCCCCCGGATGAGATCTTCGAGTTCCTGAAGATGGGGGCGACCGGCTACCTCAAAGAGGATGCGCCGGCCGGCAGACTCGTTAAGGCCATACAGACTGTTCACCGGGGAGAGATGTGGGTGCCGCGCTGCCTGATGGCCCGCTTCTTCCGGTCCATGGTTCAATTTGAACCGATAAAGCAGAGCCCGGATGCCACATATCCCTGCGGGCTCAGTCAGCGGGAGGCGGAAGTCCTGTTCTGCCTTAAAAAGGGGTACTGCAACAGGGATATCGCAAGGGAGCTCTTCATCAGCGAGAAGACCGTCAAGACCCATCTGGGAAATATCTTCAAGAAACTCAACGTCAGCCAGCGCCTCCAGGCGGTCATGGTCGCCTTGAAGCAGGGCCTGGAGTAGCGGCATCCTTTTTGTGAAAATTCCGACTTAAGTCCGATTGACTTATCCCGAAATATCGTTTTACCTTTGCTTCCAGAGCGGAACCAGTCCCCACATTTCCCCCACCAAACCCTGGAGAGAACAGATGTCCCTTTCAACGGATTTGGCCATGAAGATCAGCAGGGCTGCGGCCCCCGGCGGACCCGGGGGCGCAGGAAAGACGCTTATCATCATTCAGCGGCCCTACGCGCACCTGGAAAAGGAACTGCGTCGCACCTTCGGAAACGGGAACAACACCCGCGTCATCATCGACCGGCGCATGGGTGAGCGGCGCGGCCGGATGGAATCCCTCTCGGACGATCGGCGCCAGGGGGACCGGCGCGCAGAGAGTGAATTGCTCCTGGAGCTGGTTATCAGCTCCTAAGACCAAAGTCCTACGACTTTGGTAGCAAAACGCCCGCTTACTTCGCATAAAAATTGGTCCTTTAGTCCAATTGACAGGACCATTTACTTCATATATCCATTCAGCTATTGCTCAAAATCCGGCCCTGATATTTTCGAATGGGGGCTGAATGCCCTTATGGACAAACAGGGGACATTTCAGATCGGACGAGGAATTCTAAGATCGCTGCAAGCAGGGGGCTCGACAGGACGCCTGCGGCACCCGGAAGGCGGGTGAGATCCTGATGGTTTCACGAACCCCGGCTTCGGGCTGAACGGAAGGGGGGTGATTTGGGCAAAGGAGGCATGGGACCAGAAGGCGCCGGCATTGAAGCGGTTTTCCGCCTTTCTTTTCCAAGAGAAAAGCAAAACGGGGGAATTAGCGTCGCCCCGGGTTCTTTGAAAAGGAAAAGCAAACAACAAATTCAGCTCAGTTATAAGGAGGACATCATGGGAAAAAAATTTTGGACTCTCATGGCTTCGGCTCTGGCCCTGTCACTCATTTTGACAGGACGGGCACTGGCAACCACCTGGGAGGTGCCTGGAAACTTTGCAACGATTCAGGAGGCGATTGATTCTCCGACTGTACTACGTGGAGACAGGATTCTCGTGGGTCCCGGAAATTTTGAGGGGGTCGAATTAACAAAGTCTGTCGAAATAAAAGGAATTGGGGGGGCAGTCATAAACTCTGGACCCATGCACCCGGCCGGTTTGTCCCAAGGCTTCAGGCTCATGGCCGAAAGCGATGGCGCCACGATCAGCCACCTTACCTTTACAACAGATCTTTCCATCATGAATGGAGCCGCCGTGGATGACGTAACCGTCACCCATTGCACCTTCCTTAACTGCATCCAGGCAGTTTCCAACTGGTGCGGGAGTAGCTGGGAAATCAGCCACAATCTGATCATCGACCTGCGAACTAGAAACGGCGGAGGGATTGGAATCCTCGTTGCTGATCGTTTTGGCGGTATAGTTAAGGACAACGTGGTTTCCCACAACAAGATATATGGGACGCTGCATGTTGACCCTAATGATGGGGGCGGCTATGCCGGATCCGGAATTGTGATTTATGCGGATTTTCGCTGGGGAATGGCGGGTGCTGCAGAAATCAAGAATAACCGCGTTGTCAAGAACACGGTAGGTCTCGTCAGTGATAACCCTGATGTAGTCGACGTCCACGCGTTTGAGCTTACTGACACCAGAGATAACATTAGTGCAGATCCCTATCCGGTTCTCTTTGACAATGCGATCGGCTTCAATGATTTCCGGGGGACTGAAAGTCAAATTCTATTGACACCGGAAGAACTTGCAGATTGCAATGAGATCTCCCGGAATCTGGGCGACAACCGTGGACACGGGGCGCATCCGTCGGTGTTCGGTCCTGGGGGAAATTAAGGCATTAGCGCTTTCGCGTCCTGTAGAAAAGGCCTGTTCAAAGAATATCCATACAGCTCATGAGGAGGGAGCCATGAAAAGATTACTCGTATTGGCGACAGCGTTGGCACTGGTCTTGGGCACCCAGGGCTTTGTGCTGGCAGAAGGCGACATGCAGTTCAAAAACGCCTCTGAATTGTGCAAATACTATGATGATTTTGGTAAAAGCCACGGCGAATGTGTCAGCATAATGCAGAACTGTTTTAATCGTGGCAGTGCTACCCCGGTTTGCATCTGTAAGGTCTGGGAACTGCTCTTCCCCGTTTCATTCTATGACAACTACGAAAACCTGGGTCTGTGTGTAAGCGGCCTTCGAGTCGCCCCCGCAGACTAATGGATGCACGGCGAGCTTCCAGGTTGCATCATGCATGTGTGTTTTGAAGGTGGAGCCTATTCTGGGCTCTGCCTTCTCCTATAAGGGGGCAAAAGTCTGGCGTATTCTTCGCATAAATAAAGGGCTTGTGGAGCAACGAAAATACAATCGGTTACTGTGGTAAAAAATGTGCCTTTTCCTTGTTCAGGGGTCCTGCCAGCCGGTGGTCCGCGCTGACGAGATCAGACAGGGCTGGATGGTGTTTCAGTAGCAGTCTTGGATCCCGTTGCCCCCACCGGCTTAAACAGGTTGGGCATTTTCTTTTCAGGGAGTAAGCAGATGATACAGGATCGACAATCCTGTCCAGCAGCTTTTTACAGCCAGTTCCGTCTGTCACGCCCCAGCCATGTCGGTGCGGGGGTTGTCTCGATAATCCCCTCCCAACCCGTTCTTTGGCCAGGAGCATTTAGCGAAAAAATATCTCACCGGAAATCTGCAATTCGTGGAAGGCCACCGGTATCCTGGGGTGGAACATAAGGCGAGTCACGGTGATAATATCAGCATCCACATAAAGAGATAAAAAAAATAATGGCAGCTCAGGTTAACGGCGAAAAAAGAAGATACCCGCGGTTCGAGGTGCGACGGGATGCCTTTGCGGCGGTGAAATCGGGCGATCACACGGTGGGCAGGGTCCTCGACGTGAGCGAGGGCGGGCTGGGGCTAACCTATGTGGATGGGTTAGGCTGGGCCGAAAAGGAGGGGACGCTGGATCTTTTCGCACCGGGAGGGATACGGTATCTGTCCGATGCCCCCGTAAGAGCCGTTTCCGACTTCGAAATGCCCGGGGAGGTCCCGTTTTCCAGCATTGTTCTGCGGCGCATGGGCGTGGCGTTCGGAGCGCTGTCCGATGCGCAGCAAAGGCAGCTGCGCGGTTTTATATTGGAAAGCAGGGGAGGAGGGAATCGAAATATTGTAACATTGTAACATTCTTCATGGCCCATGGGCCTGTGAGGAAAACCAGTTGATATAGCATTAAAGCCAAACCCACCGCGAGGTGGGGACGGAAAGCCACGGGCCTCATGGGAGGCAGCCGGGTTGCCGAAAGGTGACCCGTTTTTTTTATTGAGCGAAAAATGTCTTTTCGCACCTAAATTTTAATGAGAGCCATGCAAAATCCAAGAAAGGGAGGCAAAAATCTATGAAAAAATTAGGCATCATTTTAGTGGGTTTGGTTTTCTTGTTCCCCGGGATCGTCTCAGCAGCAGAAGAATTTCCTTTGATGGCTGGACAGAACCTGGAGGTAGGCTACGTGGCAATTTGGAATGATAACGACTATGTTTATGTGAAATACGTCATTACCGATGATAATTGGTGCATAACCGAGACTCATTTACAGGTGGCGGCTTCACTGGAGGGGATCCCCCAGAAGAACGGCAACCCGATACCCGGTAAATTTGACCAGAAAGGCGTTCACGAATGTGTTTCAGAAGTCAATTACGCTGTCCCGATAGCTGAATCTGACAAGATTTATGTTGCGGCCCATGCAGTTGTTAAAGAATTAAGCTGTTATGATACTGCCATCCTGTATGGGTTACAAAGAAATAGTGGGGTCATATACAGCGTTGATGTTCTTTCTGGTGCATCCGTGGCTGAATTTAGCGTGGTAGCACCTCCAGTGGCCAGTGCTAAGCCAAACGGTCTCGCATATGACGGAGTAAGTGGGCGTATGTATTATTGCGATTATCAGTACACAACAACACTTTATTTCTGGGATGGTGTAGAAAATGTTGCTGGTCCACTTACTGTTGAAATTGCAGCTGCAGACTGTTATGGCGGCAAATACTATTACATTGATTCTGCACCTCCGGGTACCGATGATCTTTATGAGGTTGCTTTTAATCCAGACGGCACCATCGCAACAAATATTAAGCTCCTTGACATCTCAGGCAATGCACACGGCTGGACATTTAATGGGGACATCGCGGTGAAAGATGGCATCGTCTACGGGTGGGGATATTGTGGCACTCACAAAAAGTATGAATTCTTCACATACGACCTGGCTACATCGGCATTCAATCTTACGCAAACAAGCTACCAAGCGTCACTTCAACTTGCCTTTGGATCGGATGGCATCCTGTACGGGCACAGATCTGGAGGTTCTGGGCCGTTCTTTGTTGTTGATGTGACAAATGGTGGAGTAACTTCTGTTGGTATCCCACCTGGGCTACTTTTTACGGACTGCGCTTCAGGTAGGATTTGTGAGCCTACCTACGAGACTGCCTGGGGTGATGGCTATGAATTTACCGGCAAGAATTGGGCAACCTATATCGAATACTTAATCCCAACTGCTGAATAGCCACAAGGTGGTTCAGCCCTGAGGCAAAGGCAGGGATTTCACATCCCTGCCTTTTTTTGGCCTCACAAGACCGGAGGACGATCCGCCATATTTTTACCCTTCTTTATGGGCGCATAATCGTGTGACAATTGTGGGTGATCCTGAATGAAACTGCCGGAAACTGGAATAATCGAAACTTTCGCCATGATAGTGGACGTCAATAGTTTTACCAATATGGTGTCAGAATGCTCACCAAGTGACAGCATCGCTCAGTTCGTCAGAGATGTCCTTTCGCTCGGAATTTGCATCGTTCAAGAGCAAGGTGGGGCTGTCGTCAATTTTATGGGTGACGCATTCCTGGCATTATTTGATAACCCCGATTCAGTCTATTTCTCCTGCGCCGGGATAGCGAAAGGCCTTGATCCTTTTTATGAACGTCTGCCTGAACACCGGAAAGAACACTCTAACGATTGGCATGGCGCTGCACGAGGGGGCGGATTGAAAATTGCCGTCGAATATGGATGGATTGACATCTCCACGATTTGCAGCGACATACTTGGACGTCAGAGATTGCTAATTGGCCGACCTATTAATTACGCGAGTCGGATTCTATCTGCAGGATTTGGCAACAGGTGTCTCATAGGGCCGGAAGCCATGAATAATCGCGGTATGGATAAATGGAAAAACAGCGGGCCTTATTCTGTAAAAGGCAAGCCGGGTGAAGGAGATTACGTTTTTTGGCAATTGGATTTAGGAGATATCTGGCGAGAAAGTAAAATAGGGGAGGATGAACATATCGGGGGTGAAACCATTGCTGTTGGTTAGCGCTATACAGTCGCGTTTCACAACAGACCGGCAGTCCATGCGGCCATTTTTTCAATAGTCGCTTTTTATTGAGTAAAACAGTGCCGTTGACCAAGGCCCGGTTGACTTCCCGTGGCTGAATCCGGTTGAACCCTGTATTGAGCACCGGCGATGGAGGGGGACGCCGGGACCTGGGGAGGAAATGCTGGAGGGCGGAGGATCATCATTTGAGAGAGCTCAAATAGGCGTGGAGGCCTATCTTGCTTTTTTTGATGCCGAGCTTTTCCCGGATGTGGTTCCGGTGAAAGTCGATGGTGCCTTTTGTCAGGTTCAATTCGTCGGCGATCTCCTTGGTTGTCTTCCCCTCCAGGATCAGCTTCGCCACCTGCTTCTCCTTGTGCGTAAAGGCAAACTGCGTCAGGGACAGCCTGCCAGAATAGGGTGCGGCCATATCCGCCAGTCTGGAATCGATGGCCATGACGTAATCTTTGGCTTTTGGATCAAGAGGACAGGCCTTCAGCTTTTCCACATAGGGAACCAGTCCTTTCTCAACGGCAATCAGAAACTCCTCTTCGATTTCTTTCCTGATCCGGGTGGACTTCCGCAGCAGGACTTCCAATGCATCGTTTACCATTGACAGCTGGCCCGCCTTTTTCTTGAGCAGGCGCTCCTGTTTTACAAGCTTCTGACGGACCGATGTGTATTCGGTGATATCCGTGCCGCAGACTGCCAGATGCGTGACATTTCCCGCTTGATCCAGTATCGGGTGAATGACGTTTTCGAGCACCCTCCCGCTTCTCTCGTCCTTCATCCGAAGCGATTTACCGCTCTTTATAACCTGTTCAACCCGGGCCTTTCGCGATTCGGCGACCTGCGGAGGAAACAGATCATAGATACAGCGACCCAGCAATTCTTCCACCCCCGTTTTGAACCGTTTGGCTGTGGTCTCGTTGGCCGCGATCACGGTCCCTTCCGTGTCTATCAGGAGCTGGGCATCGGGGGAGGCGTTCAACAGCACATTGATCCGACCGGTGGTGTCTTTCAGCCACTGATCCATCTCCTGGATGCTCTGTTCAAGGTTGTTGTTGATCCGGTGAATCCGATCGTCTGCCTTCTTTTTGGCAAGCGCAACCTCGATGGCGGATCGTGCCTGGGCGTCGCTCATCGGTTTGATGATATATCCGTATGCTTCGACACGCTTTGCCCTTTCCAGGATTTCCTCGTCATCGTAACCGGTCAAAAAGATGGACGGGATGTTGAGCTCCCTGTGTATGATTTCAACGGCGGCAATGCCGTCGATCTCTCCGGGCATGACGATATCCATCAGGATGATGTCGGGCCGCAGATCTCCGGCCATCCGGACGGCGTCCCTGCCTGACCGGGCGATCCCGACCAGGTGGTAGCCTAACTGCGGGATGAGCATTTCAAGCTCCATGACTGTGGAGACATCGTCATCCACGATCAGAACCGAGGTCATGGACCTGTTCGCGTTGCCTGCGCTCAGCCCATTTATGGGAGCCTGCTCTTTTGGCATGCGCATGGTTCCACCTGCCCGGAGGCATTGTTTGTGATAGGGGGAAAGGCGCTATCCGTTAACCGTTGCCAGCCGGCGATTATTGCTTGTACGATTGTTACAGGAAAAAAGCAAGCGGGTAGATGCCGAAGTACACAGCGCCATCATGATGGCAACGGTTCATTTTACTGCGACCGCCATGCAGTAGATGCCATCCGCCCTGTAATAGAGGGGTTCCGCCCTGTAATTCATGAACGGCCTGAGATCCAGAACGATCCGCAACCTGTGCTGATCGGGATAAAAATGGGTGCGCACCTGCCGGATCAACGCCCCCTCAACCGGTATTCTGGATCTGCCCTTCCAGGAATGCACGTTCAGGATATCCACAACGATCCTGGGATTCGTTCCCACAAGAGAAAATACCTCCGGGCTGCAAAAGGGCTTCAACACAAAACAGACCTTCTCGGCCCCGCTCTTTTCAGTGAGAAACCGGATGTCGCCGACAAGCACGCCCCCGGCATCGGCATCCCGGGTATTTTGGTCAGCAGGGCGCCCGGCAGGGACGGCTTCGTCCTTTTGCATCGCTGTCTGGACCTGCGCCGGACGCTGCAGTCCCTCCCATCCCCGGACGCCGGCATCCGCGGCAGACGCCGTCACCGTCATGGAGAACCCTGCCCAACCCAGAATGGATACAAGCAGCTTCATTCCGCAGTTCTTCATCACAGACTGCCCGGCATGCCGCACGACAGCCTGCTCTTTTTGATTTTGCCGGAGGCCGTTTTTGGGAATTCATCGATAATTTCAATGGCTCCAGGGATCTTATAAGCTGCCACTTTTCCCCGCAGGAAGCCGGCCACTTCATCATAATCGAGTTTTTCCTGCGGGTTCTGAAGCCTGATGAATGCATGACCGGTCTTTCCCCATTTCGGGTGGGGAACGC
>Ga0209164_1003454_pt1 | contig 15031 bp, 16 predicted proteins | sample MTBNYHSulfiMetaG_FD_187458 | JGI IMG/M metagenome (GOLD analysis project Ga0209164, IMG submission 187458) | Enrichment culture microbial communities from rom New York Harbor, USA that are MTBE-degrading - MTBE-NYH (New York Harbor Sulfidogenic)... | ecosystem: Environmental > Aquatic > Marine >...
CGGCGGCTTTTTCAGGGGGATCCAGGGATCGGATGCCCGGCCCCGGGGACACGGCCTGCTGCGGTTCGAACCCGGGGCATGCGGGTTGTGCAGGCCCGGGAAGCTGCTGCGGAAAAGCCCACGGATAGCTGATATCTTAAAAGCTTTTTTTCAGCACCGAAAACATCGTTTTAAGGCCCAAAACGGCCCTTTTTTTTGGTCTGATCCCAGATAAAGCCCCAGAAAAACGACCTCAGAAAAAGAAAAGTGGACCCCAGAAAAAGACGTCAGCAAAGGGATAAGCGGTCAACTGATACCGCAGAAAGCTGCGAACAACCTTTTCGGTGAAAACAATCGGGATTAGGGCCATGCTCGTTTCACCTTCAGTCTATTGTAAACTCTGGTGTTGCAACCGCAGGGTAAATTTGCCTGTCCTCATCTTTTCTCACTTTTTTACCAAATGGCTGCGAACGTTTTGAATCTTCCACAGGACGGCAGGATGTTCGGTTATTGTTTTCGTATCTGTGGAGCCTGGTGGGAATAGCAGGTGCGGGAGCAGCTCCCTCCGCGATATGCCGGCAATGTATTCCTCTTCATGCGGCTCCAAGGATAAAAATTGCTGTATTACGATCCAAGCTCTATCGATGAGGTCAGCAAACCGCAGCGGCTTTGAGGAAGCCAGCATAGGGGCAAGGTTTTCGGAAAAGGCGCGATCTGTAAGAAGGCTCTGCAGGCGTTCCTTGGTATACGTGGGAAGTGGATGATCCAGAATAGCGGAAAGGGCTATGAACCGGCTTCTGAAGGGACGTGAGCGCACCATTTCCAGCGTTTCAGTTGTGAGATTGGCCACATCCCAAACATCCCTTGCAGCGCCTCGGTCCAGAAGGGCGAGCAATTTGCCCACAAGCAGTTCTTCCGGTCCAACAACCCGAACCTTAACGCGATCCAGTTCGCCGGGTTGCCATAGTTCGCGGATCTCCGGTTCAACCAGAGGCAGCCTAAAGACATAATTCAGGTCCACCTCGATTCGATCGACCGGCCCCATGACCGATTGGAAGGATAGAAAAATCTTTCGCCCGGCAAATGAATCTGCGGATCGCTGGGGCCGATATCCTCGTCGCCTGCTTAACTCATAAACAGCTTCCTCCACCCGTGGCCGGTCCTCAAGCATTTTCTCCCGTTCGAGGTTCCCGATATAGTTATAGTCGAGATCAACCGAGAGTCTTTTCGGGGGACCGAAGCAGAGGTTGAGTACGGTCCCGCCTTTGAGTGCAAGTACCTTTCCGAGAAACGGATGCCGCGTGATGTCTCCCGCCATTTCTCCCAGGCGGACGACCTTCTCCAGCGGGGCAATCTGGAAGCCGGTTTGGATCGAACATGCCTGTAAGTATTCCCGACTAGGGCTCATTCAGTTCTTCCTGTCGCATCAGTTCATTTGGAAGAATCAGATTCCAACGTGACGCAAGCATGCCGCCGCGTCGATTCCGTTCGAGGTAATGAGGAGAGCGCGGGCGGTGTTGCTCCAAATGGTTCAGAAACTCCTCGGGAACATGGAAGGTCTCGCGGAAGCGTTCAAGAAACCAACCCATCGCCGCCCACAGATTCGCAATGCCGTATCTTTGAAGGATTTCATCGACAAGGGCGAGATCGAGAACAGCAAAACCGCTTGCCGAAGTCACCAGCTCTTCAAGCCCTCCCACCAATCCCGGCCTGCGAAATCCTTCGATCAATGTGCGTTCGGGTCCGGTCGTCTGAAGCAGTTTGCCTTGGCGTTCGATTTTTCGCGTGCCCACATGGCTGCCGGATTCCGCCAACATAGGAGCCGGGTGTTCAAGGAAACGCACCGTAGTTCCACTGACAAGAAGCGGTCTTCGTCGCTCCTCAGCATAAAGGGTGCATTGGTTCCATACCGAGTGGGCAGCACCCTGAAGTTCAAGAGCGCTGTGGTGTGAAAAGACGCCCTCAGGCCGGAAGGCCGCCGCCACTAGGAAGGGGTCCGGACGGAATTCTTGCGCCTTTGCACCCGGGGGAACCACGGCGTATACCCCTCTGACCACGAGTTTCAATCGCCCGTTTTCCACATGATATTTGAGTCTTTCGACTGTTTTCGTACGATCGCCGGAAAGCCCGAGAGCCGTGCTCACTTCATCGAGCGAAAAGACCGGGTGGGATGAAAAGAAATCGAGTGTCTTCATTTTACGTTCTGTGCTTTAGTAGGGAAAAACATCCCCTGTATTGACACTAAACGTCAAGCAGAAGCCAACCTCATCCTTACTTGACATTCCGTGATTTTATAGGGGAAATTATGCCCTTTTCGAACACGAAATGTCAAGTGTTTTTATTCCCCTGAAATCTTGCGCATGGAAGCGAATGCTTTCCGTCGGCTTTTGTATTTGATAATTTGACCGGTCCGCTAAGGAAACCGATACTAAAGATCTTGCCTCCGGGCGCAGTTATCATTACAAAAAGTAGTGATAACTACGCATTTGAAGAATTGCAGTCGGAATTTCTTTTATTAAGAATCAATGGGGACATTGGCAATCCATACTAACTCAAATTTTGCCGTCGCAAAATCTTGGCAACGGCATCGCTTCAAGACCCCCAAAAAAGAAAAGGGCAGTTAAAAAAGTAAATCCCAACCACCTCGTTGTTAATAGTTATTTTATTGTTCAAGAATGTCCCTGTTATCCTTTTGTAAGTTGTTTTAGAACCAATGTCCCCTTTTATGGTCGGCAGCCAAAGTGAAAAAGTTCGCTGCAAAAGCTGCGGGAGCGGAAAGGTCAAGAAGATGCTGTCCGCCCCGGCGGCTTTTTCAGGGGGATCCAGGGATCGGATGCCCGGCCCCGGGGACACGGCCTGCTGCGGTTCGAACCCGGGGCATGCGGGTTGTGCAGGCCCGGGAAGCTGCTGCGGAAAAGCCCACGGATAAGGATTGTCGGCCCTGAATCGCTGATCCCTTGACGGGTATGCGTATGGCTTGGTCCGACTCCAGAAAAAATGGACAACTATCGACTTTCTCCCTCCACGTCTCCGCTTGAACCAAAGATCAGGGGCGCCGTCGTAAACACCTGCAAATATGCTCATGAATGAATATAATTCACGGCATGAACGAAAAAACATTTCCCCGGCACATGATGACCGTACCGGGTCGGCGATTGCACGTGACACCAGCCGTCATAATTCTTGACAAGGCGCCGTGTTTTCCTTACACTAAAAGTAAGGAAAATTATTCCTTACTAAGAGGTGCATGATGATTACAGCCAAAGTAACATCCAAAGGACAAGTCACCATTCCCAAAGAGGTCCGGGAAAAGTTGGGCGTTCACCCGGGGGAAGATGTGGGTTTTGAGGAAAAAGAGGGACTGCTGGTGATCAGCAAAGTCGTTACCAAATCCCCCTTTGACAAATGGGTGGGCAAACTGAAACATCTCAAAGGCAAGCGCAGCGACAACCTGGTGCGGGAGGCCCGCGGGCATGATCACAGCCGTTGATACGAACATCATCCTCGATATCCTCATTCCGGGGGAGCCTTTCGGAGAATCCTCCAAAGCACTTTTAGACCGCCAAGTATCCAAGGGGAAACTGATCATTTGCGAGATCGTTTTTGCCGAACTTGCGGCCTGGTTTCCCTCTGAAGAGGAACTTGCGTCGTTTCTTGCCGATACCAGGATAAACCTTGTCCATTCCAATGAGAAGTCCCTCGCTATGGCGGGTTCAAGATGGGCCGGATATGCGCGGAAAAGTGCAAAAAACCGGTTTTCATGCGGCAAATGCGGCCATGCCTTTGAGGCGACCTGCCCCAAGTGCAAGGCGGTCCTGACGAAGCGGCTTCATGTCCTCGCGGATTTTCTGATCGGCGCCCATGCCCTTGTCCGGGCGGACTCTATTCTTTCACGGGATCTTGGGGTGTATAAAACCTATTTTGGCGACCTGAAGGTAATCGACTCGCTATGATAAAAGCGGTGGAACGGAATAATATAAGTGTGGTTAATCCATGTCGTAGTTTCCGGAGAATCTCTCTGGGGATTCTATAGGATGAATCTGAAGGTATGGATGCCTGCTTTCAGGAACTTCCGGTCACACGAATGAAAGCGAAAAATAATTGGTAGACGGTGAGTTATTGAATTATTGAAGAGCGTCCCGGTTACCGGAAAACCGCAACGGTTTTATTGACCGTATTTACAATAAAATAGGAGGCGAAGACAATGCCCTGTATCGAGCTAAAAGACGGGACGCTGATCAACGTAAGAGACGGAGCTACGCAAAACAAATCATTCGCAGCGGCCTTAAAGAGTGGGGCTATCGAGAGACAGATTCGATCTATGTTAAGGGACTCGGATTTACTAAAGAAGAAAAAGCGGTCCGTAAAATTGCCGAAGCGTTAGGGCTTGACCTTTACTCCTTAAAATCTTGGAACGGCAACGCTTCGAGACCCCCCAAAAAGGAAAAGGGCACTCAGGGGATTCTATTAGAATGAATCTGAAGGTATGGATGCCTGCTTTCGAGTAGAATTCCCGGTCACACGAATGAAAGTAAAATAATAATTGGTAGACGGTGAGTTATTGAATTAATAAAGAGCGTCCCGGTTACGACGGTTACGAATGTTGTTATTTTTTTTCAGTTGTCCAATGTTTCAATCCACGCCCCCGCGCGGGGGGCGACTTTTGACGCCGTTAGAGCATTGGAAAAGAAAATTGTTTCAATCCACGCCCCCGCGCGGGGGGCGACGTGAGAACTTGCCGGGTTCCGGTATGCTCGGCGATGGGTTTCAATCCACGCCCCCGCGCGGGGGGCGACTAAAATCACTTCTTCATCCCGACCCGCTGAAGTTGTTTCAATCCACGCCCCCGCGCGGGGGGCGACAACGCTGAACTTGTATAGCTTCACGCAATTCATTGTTTCAATCCACGCCCCCGCGCGGGGGGCGACCGGTTGTGCCTGAACCAATAAAAATATCCAAAATGTTTCAATCCACGCCCCCGCGCGGGGGGCGACCGGTTGTGCCTGAACCAATAAAAATATCCAAAATGTTTCAATCCACGCCCCCGCGCGGGGGGCGACCAAGGGGTCATTCCGGGTCATAACTGAGTATTCAGTTTCAATCCACGCCCCCGCGCGGGGGGCGACTAGGAGTCGATAATCTGGCAAACCCAGTTAGATTGTTTCAATCCACGCCCCCGCGCGGGGGGCGACCTGGTTGCCGTATGCCCTGAGTGCGACGAGGTTTTAGTTTCAATCCACGCCCCCGCGCGGGGGGCGACTTAAAGAATAACTGCAACTCTCTCTTGCATAACGTTTCAATCCACGCCCCCGCGCGGGGGGCGACGAGAGAAACATTGCGGATACTGGACCCGGAACCTGTTTCAATCCACGCCCCCGCGCGGGGGGCGACTTTTTCAGGATAGATGATTCATCAAGGACTATGCCGTTTCAATCCACGCCCCCGCGCGGGGGGCGACAACCAAACGCCAATCATTTTCTGTTTCCAGTTTCTGTTTCAATCCACGCCCCCGCGCGGGGGGCGACCGCCGGCGGGATCGGATTATATTGCCTTGCCTTTGTTTCAATCCACGCCCCCGCGCGGGGGGCGACTTGACTTTGTTTACATCGACGCGAACCATACTTTTGTTTCAATCCACGCCCCCGCGCGGGGGGCGACGGGGTGCGCCGAACACATTCGCCGGTCTGCTTATGTTTCAATCCACGCCCCCGCGCGGGGGGCGACGCCGAATTTGATGGCGAGGTCGATCTTTCCAATGCGTTTCAATCCACGCCCCCGCGCGGGGGGCGACTTTTTCCGGCCGATCAGCAGCGAACACCGAGGACTTGTTTCAATCCACGCCCCCGCGCGGGGGGCGACGCCGGACAGGTTAGCGCCGGACAGGTCAGCGCCGGTTTCAATCCACGCCCCCGCGCGGGGGGCGACACCTCAACATCTCCGCCCGTTGCCACGTTAGGAGTGTTTCAATCCACGCCCCCGCGCGGGGGGCGACTTGGTATAAAATTGCCGAGGGGATAGTTGATTATGTTTCAATCCACGCCCCCGCGCGGGGGGCGACGTGACATCGACCATCACCGAGCAGTACATCACCATGTTTCAATCCACGCCCCCGCGCGGGGGGCGACCTGAAGTTCATTTCGACTGCGCTTACGGTAAATTGTTTCAATCCACGCCCCCGCGCGGGGGGCGACTAAATTCTCGGCCACCTCTTTGCGGCTCAAGGCGTTTCAATCCACGCCCCCGCGCGGGGGGCGACACCATCGTTGCGGCGACTGACTACGGTATTCACATGTTTCAATCCACGCCCCCGCGCGGGGGGCGACTGTCTCCTGTTAACTTGTTGAAACAGGAGAGAAAATTGGTGTTGATATGCGAACCTTTGCATCCGAAACCGTTTTAATTTCGGATTCTAAAGGTGGCACTTTATAACTCACCGTTATCACACTTAATAAACAAAATGCGAACCTGCCGATGTAATAACCAACCCCAAAGTAATGGCAATAAAGACTTTCCGGAGATTTGGCGGATTGTAAGCTCATGGTTCGCAAGCCTGCTCAAACGATTAAAGGGTCATCCGGGTCTAAAACTTTTTTTGCGCCAATATGTTCCACTCTGCGTTTCCAATTTGCACCCAGAAAATAAAACCGCAAACTATCTGCCTCAGGATCTATTTCATTAATCAGCTTTTGCCTGAAAAAAGTCCACAGCGCCGGATCAACCTCGCATTCAAACACGGAAAACTGGGCACGCTGCCCATAGTTTTTACAGATTTTTGCGACTCGCCGCAGCCGCGTCTGTCCCGCCGGATCGATTGTCGAAACATCGTAGCTAACCACCACCATCATGATCTACTTACCTCCATATAAAAGGTGGATAGCCGTCAAGATCGCCGCGAAGGTATCTTGCAAACAGCATCGCCTGGATATGAAAAAGCATTCCCATGGCCACTTTTTCGCCTATGAACGGGTGCATGATTTCATCCTGTTTTCGGTTCTGATACGTCACAAGCACTTCTTTTCGGGTTTCATCCGTCATGAACACGGCGCCCGTATCAGTTTTTTGAAATCCGCTTTTCTGCACTTTGCGAAGATTGATCAGTGAAAGAACCAAGCGGTCTGCAAAAAACGGTCTGAATTCCTCCATCAAATCCAGCGCAAGTCCCAGCCGGCCAGGGCGGTCCTTGTGAAGAAAACCGACGGCAGGGTCAAGACCGACTGTTTCGACAGCCGAGCGGATGTCATGCATGGTCAGAGTGTAAATGAATGACAGCAGGCAATTGACATTATCGAGCGGCGGTCGCCGGTTTCTGTCCTCAAAAACAAAATCCTCCTTTTGGGACGTTATGAGGTGATTAAACATGCTAAAATACATATGAGCTGAATCGCCTTCAATGCCCCTCAGGGTATCAAGTGAAGGTTCCTGCGGAAGCCGTTCCAGGTGCCGGCTGATCCTGTTTGAAACGTCGCTGAGCGCCTGGCAGTCCACCTTGTCGCAATGATCACGCATGGCTCGCTGCAACACCGTGCGGCAATTTGCCAGCTTGCCGGTGAGAAAAGATCGCGTGATTTCGACAGCAGCTTCGGGATTATCCGCTCGGCGATACTGCTCCCGGCGCAGGAGCACATTCCCCGAAATCGGTCCCTGCACGCGCGCCAGAAAGCGGCCGTGAGTCGTCAGAAAGCTCACGGCCACATCGCGCTCAGCGCAGAAACCGAGCAGGAACGGACTGCACAGCACATTTCCGAAGCAGACGATTCCGCCCAGCGTGTGGATCGGCAGCCGCAGGCGGATCTCGTTTTCCACCTTTACCGCCACGGTCTCGCCATCCTTTGAAAGATAAGCCCCCTGGGAAGTTACAAAAAGAGTGTTTAGATGCTTTTTCATTCTTCCTCGGTCATCTTTTTAAGGTATGTCATGACGGATCGCTTTTTCTGCACCACTTGCGGTAAACACCGGTCGATTAAAGAGCAGCTTTTGCATTTCTTTGCATAAGCCGCTTTCGGCGTAATACCCGAACGGATCAGTTCATGCACTTTTTGGGCGGTCATTTGGGTTTCATTTTGCAGCGCCTGATCAATGGCGACATCCAGCCGATGCCGGGTTTTCCCATAGTAGAGTGCGCCGGCCGGAACCTCGGTTCCGAGCATTTCCTCGAGACACATTGCCTGGGCGCAAAGCTGGACCTTGTCGCAATCATCCCGCTTGGGCTTGCCACGCTTATATTCCACCGGGAAAGGCCGCCAGCAGTTGTCATCCCGGCGGTGGAACTCAACCACGTCTGCCTTGCCGATCAATCCCAGCCGCAAAGACCGCAGCGGCAACCCGCGTTCGATCCTGATGTTTCCGCGGGATTCCTGACCCTGTTCATGCGCCCGCTCGTGAATGATCCGTCCTTCGGCTGTAAACAGGTTTTCGTTCCAGGTCTGCTCAATGTGGATCAGGGCGCAACGGCGTTGGCAATACAGAAAATGATTTAAGGTGGAGATGGGAATTAATCCTTCATCCGAATACATTAATACAATCCTTTTCCATTATAGGATTGCAAAACCGTCTTTATCTATTTTCTCCAGTTTCAATACAGCTTCCATATATCCGAGAAATGGTGAGTATTCGGCATCCCAAAGCCAGAGGCTTGGATACCTCTGCGATTCCTGGATGGCGAGGCTTTTAAGAATCTTTTCACGGACACGGACACTGCCATTCTGAATCTCACGCCATGAAACATCTTCGTAATTTCGAACCTTTTGAATGATCTGTTTATCAATGATCGCTAGTTGTGACTGATCCTCGAAGACCTTGAATTCCTTCTCGACAGTTCTGAAACCATAAATGCTTTCTTGTTTAACCAGCTCTGCAGATATACTTGCGCTCTCTCGGACTTCACGTAGCATGGCTTCCGTGCAAAGGGCCGGAGAAATCGTTATGTTTCGATCAAAAAAATCACACAGGATGCGTGAAGAAACGTCAAAAGCTGGATTCCTGGTAACGCCGCTGTCGTTTGCATCGAGTATGATCGTCCAGACATCCGCATCCTTATGTTCGGAATTGCGATTCACCCGCCCGGCAACTTGCAGCAATGAAAGAAGAGAAGAACATTCGCGTACACCTGTCCTGAACGATAAATCCACACCGGCCTCAACACAGGATGTCGCAAACAGGCACCATCTTGAGTCTTCTTTATTTAGCAATCGCGCTCTCACCGACGCAAGCGTGGTTTCACGGTCTTTCGGAATCAGAGAAGTTGATATGTGCATGACATTTCCTTCTCCGAATGCGGCTACCGCCGCCTGCGCCGCAGCCGCCGCAGTGTGCACGGTATTCAGTACGATAATTACCGGACCTTCCAGCGTCACCACCCACTCAGCCAGATTGTCAAGGGTCATGGTGTTTGGGCGAATACGGTGTTGGACGCGCACGGCTTCAAAATCGTGTAACTGCTCTTTTTGTATGGATGAGATGATGTTGGGTAGACGGATCGGGTCTCCGAACTCCTCTAATTCCCAGAAATGACAGAGCGAACCGGAGGCCAGCACCCAGTGACACGACCAAGCCGAAGCGGCATGTTGAATCCATTGCCAGGCCAGCGGCAACAGCTTTGGGGGCAGCATGGCGTGAGCTTCGTCTAGACAAATCGCGCTTCCCGGCAGATTCTGCAAGCGCCGCAGGGTGGAAGGGGTGGCAGAGGCCAGCGTTTCGAAAAACGTGACGGCTGTTGTAACCACAATCGGCGCGTCCCAAAGAGCGGTTAGTTTGCGGCTCGCTATATCCTCAAAGTCGGCGCGGTGATGGATTTCCGCCACCACATCCTCACCGCGTTCACCCGGCAAAGTAAGGGCTTTGCGATAAATCCTTACCGATTGTGTAATGATATTGGTAAACGGCAAAATCACGAAGATTCGCCTCAGGGACCGGTGTTCCGCCGTAGAGAGTAAACTTGCCATGACAGCGGTGGTCTTGCCCGTCCCAACCGGTGCGTCGCAAATCGTAATCGGACTGTTATGCTGACTTCTGGCGCATGCCGCGAAAAATGCGGTGCGTAGCCGGTTGCGGTCGGTATCGTCATTTTCAGATTCCAATCCGTCCACATAACGGCGTAAAGCTTCCAAGCGTTCAGCAGCGCGTAATTTTGGAGGCTCTACCCATTGCGGTCCCTCATTTGAAGCAAGGGCCGCATCGCCATGGTCGGCATGGGTCAGGCAGGAGAAAAGGACACGGAAATCAGAAGGCTTTAATTTAGGCGTATCTTTTACCGGTGTTTTAACCACAATATTTGGACGGACATTTGCCTCGTGACGCGCCAGATATTCCAGTAGAGCACCATCCACATGCTGACGGATTTTCTCGTTGCGCATATCGCCTATGTCGTTGCAATCAGGCAATCCGGCATGGTGGGCAAAAACTAGGAGTGCAGATGTGAAAGCATCCTGCGCAAGCAAATGGGCGACGCCCGCGTCGGCATGGGGTATCGGCAACCGCGAAGCTTTTATATCGCCTGCTAATACATATTGATTTTCATCATCGAGCTTACCTATGTCGTGGTATTCCGCTGCGAGCTCTAAAATGCGGCGGATTGCATTGGTGTCCCAATTCGGAGTGAAGTGCAGTGCTTTGTCCAAATAGCTTTGCCCCCGATCCAAAACATGCAGAACATGTTCCGGATAGGGTTGGCGGGGAGCGGTTTCAGATGCACTGCGGGCGTAATATATCATATCACGCACCCATCAGGTCTTTGCAGGAAGCGAGTTTTGTATTTAGATCGTCTGGTAAATTTCCCGGCACCTCATAATCCACCCATGATTCGGACGGAGCCATTGGATCATCGCCCTTGCGTCTCGGCATTAAAGCATCAATCAACAGGTAATCCGGGCAACTGCCCAATGCATCCGTATGTTCCATCCACCATGCATGACGGATGCGCACATCGGGACGGATGGCCGAACGTGTATGATCATAAGCATAGGGAATCAGACGTTTCAACAATTCGACATCACAAACTTTGCATCCTGATTTTTGGGCCAGTGAGGGATTGATAAAAAATGGCATTACATAAACACCGTGCTGCACTACGCGGTAAGCCAGTGGTGCCATGCCAGAACCCTTTTCATCATCAAGTGGCGCCTTTTTAGTGTTCGTATGCCTTTGAATGATAACTGATGATACAGATAACCCAATCCCCATTTGAACGATGCCTGTCTTTATAAATCCTTTATCCATATCCTTTTCAAGAAAGGTGTTACCAAAAAGACGAGCATCCCAATACTTTTTGACAAAAGGGCTCTGTTCAAAGATAGATTGATTAAATGCAATCTTCCCCTTGCCTTTTTGGGGCTGCCCTTCTTTCTGTTCATCGTGAATAGCAGCAATACTACGTTCGCGGGATTCCAAAATTCCAAAATGATATTCATTCGGCGCGTTCGGTAAATCTTTGGTTACTTTTTGATATACCGGCCCTTCGGTCAATTCCATCAGGTCGCGGAGTTTGCGCTTGAACGAAACCGGAGAAATCTCACCCTGCCCATTGTCACGGACACGCGGGTCACTTTCCTGATCGGGGTTCCCGTTCGGATTGGAATTTACCGCCTCAATAATCAATAAACCTGTAACACGCTTAATTTCGTCAGTCATATTTCATCTCCCTGTTTGGTTGTGTTGTCAGAATCAGTCTTATTGTCATTTGGTTTTTCACTCTTCGGGAAAGACGCCAAATAACCCAGGAATATTTGGGCACGTTCTTCCGGTATTAAACGTTTTGGCCATATCAGCGTATGAAGTTGGTCGGCGGTTTCTTCCCATTGTTTAAGCCAGTACCAGACCAGTCTGCCCTTATCACCTTTTTCGCCGCCGCCTCGCGCCCATTTGATATAAGGTGCGGAACGCATGGCAAGCTGACTCAGTGTTGTAACCGGCGACTCCATCATGCTGACCAGCAACGAACTCCCGCACAGTTCAGGCGGAAGGTCCTTCTTGCGCACTACCTCGCAATACAACCGATGAATCTCATCAGTAATCCGCAGGCAGCGTCCCAACAGAAACGCGCTTTCCTTCATGAATTCCTCCTTATTTTTTTTTGATTTGTACAGTAACAATCCCAATATCCCCGGATATATTTCTTTGTCGAACAACGATGCAACTTCGTGTTTTCCCGTGCTGCGGCATAGTGTTAGGAAATATCCTTGGGAGTGCTGCATGAAACGCTCCATCATATGCACAACCAATCCCTCGTTTTGTCTCTCCAGCAATAAACGTAAGCCATCCGTTGGTTCAAAGATCCTTGCCTTGCTTTTATTACTGTCCGCACGAGTACCGTCTTTTTTCCAAATCGCGTTTAGGTGCCGATGGAGTCTGATAGGAAAGACAGTCAATCCTTCCACTATAATCGGATATGGTTTTCCTGTTTTTTCGTTCTTATCCTCACTCCAATTCCGAACGTCCAGGGCTGGGATATTCTGACAGCCTCTATGCCATGCGGCGGATGCCAATTCCAGTGATTCCACTGTAGCGTTGCGATAATAGACAACCTTGGTTCGGGCCTTGTCCATTTTACGCAAAGAAAAAATTTCCAGTTGCGCATCTGAAACGGCCCTCCCCTGACCTCTCAACTGTTCGATAACTCTTTTTGCAAGCCGCTCAAACTTATCCCCTTTCTGATACGAATCGTCTTTTTGCGCTCCAAACAGTTTGGCAAGCGGAATTTTATCTTTCGGAACAATACGCGGGTAGGCGAACAACAGTTCTTTGTCACCCGCGACACCATAGGTTTCCCCGTTGCGTTCAGCATCGGATAGCCATTCCAATGCGCGTTTTGTACGTTTGCGTGATTCCAAACCGGTTGGAAAAGTGATGCTTTCACAGCAATCATAACGTTTCTGAGCTGGAATAGCTTTCACCTGAGAACGCAATTTTATATTTCCCAATAAAGGCAAACTGACTGGTGGATAAAGATCTTCCAAGCCTTTCTCATGTGGGCTATATGCATCTGAATATTTTGTATTTTTAGGTGTATACGAGAGCCATAGCAATTCACTCAATCGTTCCATTGTCGTCAAGCTTGACAATGGATATTTGTTGTATTCATACACGTCTAAGAAGATGGAAGGTTTAGCATTCTTTTTCAATAAGTTATCCGCAATATCTTTGGAAAATGTTCCGTGAACTTTATTCTCGAATTCATTTAGAAAGACATTTATATCAATTTTTCTTACAGCTTTTAAAAATAGCTGTAATGTTTCACCTTTTTCAAAATTATCCACGCAATATTTTTCTAACTCTCCACATACTTTGTCAAAAATATTTGATAAATTAGGTGGAAAATAATTGAATCCTGGAAGTGAATACCCGTTGTTGGGCTCAAATTTCCATAATTGCCTCGCATGTTTTTCATTCAATAAATCAAGATGTTGGATATTTCCATCTGGCGTCAGCCATATTCTTACACAAGGTGCCCCTTTCGATACCTTTGGCAGACGACTCAATTTTGGAAACCAGTCCGGTGGTTTGATGCCCGCCATTTCAATCGCATTTGCAGCTTTCACTAATTCATCAATCATTATCCACCTCCATCCCCTTTAGCGGATAGGTCAAAACGCCCCGCTCTATCAGGACATTCTGGTCATACGTGAACCGGACTTTGGAGTTGTAACCGTCCGGAAAAACTTCCCGCAGCATCGAGGGGAGCACGCTGCTGATATCTTCTTGAACCTTTGTCCCGTCACGGAAAGGTCCCACATAAGACGGCGTAAACTCCTTCCATCCCAGACACGGTAGTGTGAACCACTGTCCCCGTTTGAGACGGCGCTTGAAAATCTCAGCATAGGCGTGTCCGGGTGAAGTCGTTTTGCTATCCCAGGCCTTGGCTTTATTGTCCAACCTATTCTTACTTCGCACCGGATAAACATGGGCATACATACGGTAGCAAACATCCGTCAGTACCGTCGCCAAAAACTGATAAGCCCCGTCGGTTCCGCTTTTACGCAAAGGGCCGTTGTAATTTGTGGCGTAGCCATGGAAACGCAGCGGTTTGCAGATTTCAACTCCCAACGGCACAAGCTCTACCGCTGGTCCCCACAGAATTGATTCAAAAATTCCCTTTGCCGCTGAATATGTTGGAGCAGGGTAACTTACCGGGCAATCGCCCGTATCCGGCCGGGTCCACATAGCTGTCGAACCGGAGATTTCAAGCGATATTTCGTACCTATTCATTAAAACACCTCCTTTCTTGTTCGCGGTTGTCATTTTGTTTACGAACCAAACCTTTCACCCTTCTCAAACCTCAACCCGAAATCAAAGACAGCATCTCCGGATTTGTATGTAATCAATTGGCTGGTAACTTTAACATCTTCCCGGAGCCCGCGGTTATAAAAGCGCAGCAATTCATGATCATACATATAAAGTCGAGCTTCCTGGCTAAGGCGATGGACCCGTTTGAACTTCCGGTGCAGGGTGATCGTTAATATTCCAGACGGCATTTTATCTTTTTTTGGCATGTTATTCCCTGAATTTTGCACCAAACTCTTTGTAAACGTACGTTCAGTCTCCGAGGCTTTATGAATACTGCGCTGAAATGGATTGGAAATATATCTTGTTTTTACCACCGGGGTAAAAGCCGCTTCTTCAGCTACCAGCAAACACAAACCATTAGCGGGTTCATATGCCTACTCTCGTGGCCAGTAAAATAAGGCCCTCACAAGAAGTGTGTTTTTGATATACTTATAACAGTATGAAAACATATTAAAAATAAACCGTGCAAAAAATTTCTTGCACGAAAAATTGACGAAACCATGCAAAATTCAGGTATTCTGTTGATTCCAGTTTCAGTCGTCGACAAAATGTCGACGATTCAATTTTTGTTTCCATTTATAATCACACCGTTTTGACAGATCCGGTCAAACGCTCAAAAATTTTTTTAAATATTTTGCAGAGAGTCTAAGGGACCACTTATTTATTAAATAACAATAAATAGGGCTAACTAAATCAATTTAAAAGCATCAACTTAAGCATGAAAACGCCTGTAAATAAAAGTTATACAATAATCAGAAATCTTGTCATAGTGAGA
>Ga0209164_1003455_pt1 | contig 15031 bp, 9 predicted proteins | sample MTBNYHSulfiMetaG_FD_187458 | JGI IMG/M metagenome (GOLD analysis project Ga0209164, IMG submission 187458) | Enrichment culture microbial communities from rom New York Harbor, USA that are MTBE-degrading - MTBE-NYH (New York Harbor Sulfidogenic)... | ecosystem: Environmental > Aquatic > Marine >...
CCAACTTGTTAGCGTCCCTTCTCGATGACCTTGATAAGCGTGTTCGCAGGCAGTGTTTCCTTGAGATCCATGCCGAAGAGACGAGGCTCACCGAGGGAGCGGCGGCGGACCTCTACCGGAGGGCGGAGCCAGAAGGGCAGTCCCTGGCGGATCTGGGTTACCTGGCCTCGGTGCATCCCCTGGAGCTCTGGGTCGCCCGTTACCTCCTGGAGAACCCGGAGTCCACGCGACCCCAGGTCCTGGAGGCCAGCCGGCCCCATCGGCAGGAGGTCTACGGATGGCTCTTCCGCACCAGCCGCCGCAACGCCCAGGACACCCGCATCCGTAGCATCCTGGAGATGGAGGCCTTTGCCGAGGTCCTGAGTATGTGGAAGGAACTAGGCTACCCCTTCGACAACATCGTTCCCTCCCTCGGCACCTCCATCGGAAGCTCCGGCGACCGCCCGGCGGCCCTCGCCGAGCTGGTGGGGATCCTTCTGAACGACGGCGTACGCCTACCCACGGTGAGAGTGGACGCTCTCCACTTCGCCACGGGCACACCCTACGAGGTGAACCTCCACCGGAGGGCGGCGGAGGGCACCCGGGTGCTGTCAACGGAGGTGTCCGCCGTGGCCCGGCGAGCCATGGTGGAAGTGGTGACCGAAGGAACGGGCCGGCGCCTTCGCACGGCCCTGGTGGGTCCCGACGGACAGCTCGTTCCCATCGGAGCGAAGACGGGCACGGGGGACAATCGCTTTCGGGTCTTCGCCCCCGGCGGCCGCACCCTGGAGTCCCGTCCGGTGAACCGTACGTCGACCCTGGTCTTCTTCGTGGCGGACCGGTACTTCGGCGTCATCACCGCCTACGTGCCTGGCCAGGAGGCGGGAGACTTCGGCTTCACCAGTTCCCTCCCGGCCGAGATCCTGCGAAGGCTCCTTCCTCAGTTGGATCTGTTCTCGACGAGCTGACTCACCCGGGCGCAACCTTGCTCCCCCCGGCTAAGCGCCGGCTCTGGACAGGGCCATCTCGATTCTGGTGTTCTCCCACTCCATGAGGATCCGGCCCGCGTCCTCTCCCGTGGCCTCCCAGGTGAACGTGAGCTGCTCCACCCTCCGGTCCGTGCCCTGGACGGGAACGGTGAAGCTCCCCACGTCACCCTCACGGATCTCGGCGTTGATGGGAACCCCCCAACGTTCCGCGCTCACGTTCACCACGATCTCCCATTCCTCCGGCCCCGGGATGGCGAAGATGGAGTAGCTTCCTGGCCCGAGGTGGATGCCTCCCAGGGTAGCGGGGAAGGAAAGGTGGAGCGCGGTGGCCTCGTTGGCCCCCATGCGCCAGGGCTCCCCGAAGGGCACCAGTTCGCCCATGACGGTCCGATTGTTCGCCGAGGGCCTGCCATAACAGAGCTTGCCGGCCTGGCCACCGAGCGTCAGGACCGTCTCGCCCGGAGGACTCGGGCGCTGAGCGGCTTCCTCCCTCGCGCCCCTCAGGTAACATGGCAGGTCCTGAGCCAGGACCACCGGTGCCTCTGAAGCCGCGGCGGGTCTCGCCTCAGGGCCGAGAACTTGAAAGAGCGCGACCAGCACGCCCGCACCAGCGATCGTTCCGGTTAGAATGGACAAGGGACGCATGGATCCTCCTCTTTGCATCAGGGACGCGACGATGTCTGTGGGTCGCAGGTGTCTACACCGAGGCAGGAAAGAGGGTTCGCTCACCCGATGTAGAGTTCGTGCCACATCATGAAGTTCAACAGTCCCCACAGGGCGCGTCCGTGATCCCGGCGCATGGCCAGGTGCTCGTCCACCAGAGTCCGCACTGCCTCCGGGCGGAAGAGCCCGGTTCCCTCCACCCGCTCGGGTCCGCAGTAGTCCAGGAGAACGTCCTTCAGGTCTCCGCCGAGCCAGCGGGAATAGGGCATTTCGAGACCGATCTTCTTCCGCCGCAGGATGGAGCGAGGCAGGTGATTCTCCAGCGCGACGCGCATGACATGTTTCTTCCTGAGGCCGGGGAGCTTCATCCGTGCGGGCACTCTCGACATGAACTCCGTGAGCTCCGGATCGGTGAACGGCACGCGGGCTTCCAGGGAGTGGGCCATGGTCATCCGGTCGTTCTTGATCATGAGGTCGTCGGGAAGGAATACCGCTGAGTCGATGTGCAGGAGGCGGTTCAAGGGATCGGAGGCTCCGGATCGCCCAAACACCTCGCGGAAGTGCCTTTCGGGAGGCTCCGGCGTGAGGGCGTTCCGCACCGCAGGGCTGTACAGGCCCTGCTTCTGGGCCTCCGTGAGGACGATGCGCCACCAGAGGTGCGCATCGGCGGGGTGGAGGTCCTGCCCCCCCAGGAACCGCTTCAAGCGAAACTCCAGGCTCAGCTTGTGATGCGACACGGGTAGCCGGTTCACCAGGGGCCCGATCACCCCGTTCCTGATCCAGCGCGGGATGCGCCGGAAGAGCCTGGAAGCCTTGAACGCCGCGTGGGTATCGTACCCGGCAAAGACCTCGTCCCCACCCTCTCCGGAGAGGAGCACCACGACTTCTCCTCTAGCCAGGGCGCTGACGTAATAGGTGGGGATTGCCGAGCCGTCGGCGTAGGGTTCGTCGATGTACCGGAGGTACCCGGGGAGAAGCTCCCGAACCATCGGGGGTGTAACCACCACCTCCTGGTGGATGGTGCCGAAATGGCCGGCAACGGTGCGAGCGGGCTTCCGTTCGTCGAAGGTAGGCTCGTCGAACCCCACGGAGTAGGTCCGGATGGGCTCCGCCACCCGGGGCTTCATGAGGGCCACCAGGGCGCTGGAATCCATGCCACCGGACAGGAGCACACCGATGGGGACGTCGGAGACGAGCCGACGCTGGACGGCCCGGTCCATGAGCTCCAGGGACCGCTCCACGACCCAGCGCTCCTGCAGGGATTCGTCCGTGGCGAAGGCCAGGTCCCAGTATCGGTTCAGGGTGCACTCGCCGTGCTCGGAGACCCGCATCCAGTGGGCCGGTGGAAGCTCGTGGATCCCCTCGAAGGAGGTCTGGGGGCCCGGCACGTAGTCGAAGGTCAGGAAGTCGTGCATGGCCTGCAGGCTGACCTTCCTGGGGACCCTTTCGTCGGCCAGTAGCGCTTTGATCTCCGAGGCGAACCGGAAGTGATGTTCGTCCCGGTGGTAGAAAAGGGGCTTGATCCCGTAGCGATCGCGAAGGAGGAAGAGGCATCGCTCCCGGGCGTCCCAGATGCTCATGGCGAACATGCCGTTGAGCTCGTTCACCATCCCCACGCCCAGCTCTTCGTAGAGGTGGAGCAGGACCTCCGTGTCGGTGCGGGACCGGAAGACATGGCCGCGGCCGCGCAGGTCGTAGCGCTCCGCGAGCTCCCGGAAGTTGTAGACCTCTCCGTTGTAGACGAGGAGCACCGAGCCATCCTCGTTGGCCATGGGCTGCCGGCCCGCCCTCGAAAGATCGATCACCGAGAGCCTGCGGTGCCCCAGGGCGGCGACCCCATCGGTCCAGGTTCCCCGGTCGTCGGGTCCCCGATGGACCATGGTGTCGGTCATGCGGTCGAGCAAACCCCCGACCGGATCCACGGGCTCGGGGCCCAGGCGGATTATGCCGCAGATGCCGCACATGCCTGGGCGTCTCCCCGTGATGGGCCGCTCACGGAGGAGAGTGGGCAGCCTTTGAGATTCCTCAACGGATCCTCGGACCCAGGGAGGCGCGGGAGATCTGATCGGAGAGGAGGCCCACCGACCAGATCATGACCGCCCCCAGGAAGCCCATCACCACCGTGTCAGAGAAGTCCCCGATGAAGAAGTCCCAGACCATCTTCCCGAAGCCCACGAGGAAGAAGACGGCCCCGAGGGGAAGGAACACCTTCAGGGGGTTGTAGAACACCACAGTCCGGAGGATGAGCATCAGGAAGTCGAAGGCGTGGGACGCCCGGATCTTGGAGTCTCCCAGGCGAGCCCGGTAGTCGATGGGGTGGAAATGCACCAGGGAATCGTTGCAGAGGGCCGCCAGCGTGATGGAGGTGGTAAAGGAGAATCCGGAAGGGAGGAGGTGCTCGAAGCGTTCCACGAGGCCACGGCGCACCACCCTGAGTCCGGAGTTGAGATCGGGGATGGGTCGCCCGGCCAGGTAGCTGGCCAGGTGTCTCAGAAACCACTTCGCCGGTCGCCGAAGGGCGGGAATGTGGACGTCCGCGCCGGTCCGCGCTCCCACCACCATGTCGAAGTCGCCGGCGAAGGCCAGAAGCTCCGGGATGGCCTCCGCCGGGTAGGTTCCGTCGGCGTCCGTGATGACGATCGTGTCGAAGCGGGCCCTGGCGATGCCCGCCTTCAGAGCGCCGCCGTATCCCAAGGTGCAGGGAAGTCTCAGCAGGGTCGCCCCTTCTTGCGCAGCGAGGTCAGCGGTCCGGTCCGTGGAGCCGTCATCCACGACGACGATCTCATGGGGTCGCTGGAGCCGCTCCATGACCTCCCGGACGTCCCTGACGCTGGATGCGATTCCCTCCTCCTCGTTGAGAGCAGGCATGACGACGCTGACCCCGTCTCCTTCAGGTACCCCTCCAGGTCGAGTCATGGCCAGAATCCCTGCGGTGGCGGCTCCCGGCTCCAGCGTGGCGTTCCGGGCTGAAGCGGCTGTCATAGCACGGCAACGATACGTCAGGCACCCCTCCTTCCGGAAGGGTCTCTCTCAGGGGAGACGCAGCACCGCCAGGATTGGGAGGTGGTCCGAGCCCACGTCCTGCCCGAGCCAGGACCGGACCACCGTCCAGTTCCGGTCCGGGACGATGTGGTCGATCCTGGCTCGGATCCACCCGTTCAAGCGGGTGCCCCCAAGGCCTCGACCCCTGAGGGAAAAGGCGTTCTGCCAGTCCTTCCATGCTCTGCGGTAGGACCGGCTCTCCGGGGGCGTATTGAAATCACCCAGGACGACGTGGGGCCCCTCGAAACGGTCCGCCCAGAGGCGGGCCCGCCGCAGCTCCACGGCGCGGAGCAGGGACTTCTCCCGCGTCTTGGGGATTCCAGCGGCCAGGCGTCCCGACCGGATCAACTCGAATCCGGCCCGGGGCGTTTCCAGGTGGAGGTTGGTGACGTGGACCAGTCTGCCCTCCACATCCAATCGATAGGTGACCACGATGCCGGAGCCCCCGGCGAACTCGAGGGCTTCCCGGTCCATCTCGATCACGTCCGCGAGAGGGAAGCGGCTCGCGAGGCAGAGACCGCTGCGGGCATCGACGTGCCAGTCGGGGATCCTCTCGAGGCCCTCCGCCAGGTTTCTCCCGCATTCCTGGAATGCCACGACGTCGGCCTCCCACTCGGCCATGAGATTCACCGGAGACAGCGAAAGGGTTTCCCCTCCCCGGGCGTTAAAGCTCACGAACCGGATATCCCCCTCCGATTCCGCGGGGGATAGAAGAGTGCGCCATCCGGTCCGGAGGCCCATGACCGGGCCGAGGACCACCAGCGCTCCCATAGCCAGGGGCAGGAGCAGGGGCCGGTCCCAGACGAGGACCGATGGAAGCAGGATCGCCAGGGGGAGGAGAAGCACCCAGCGTGGCCCGAAGAGGAGGACGGTGGAGGGCCACCAACGGTCACCCAGAGTCCACAGGAGGATCGACGCCGCAACCACCAGAGCCACGTAGGCCACCACGCCCAGCCAAACGCCCACCCGCGCTCGCCCCCCCGACGCCGGCTGCCGGAGGTTCGCCCACCAGCGAAGGGTCCGAAGGAGGCGCGTTGGGTCCACGGCAGACCGGCACACGGGGCAGCGCGCGGCACGCCAGAATCGTGCGCCCCCGGCGAGCCGCACGCGGTGTCCTCCGCCCTGACAGGTGATGACAACGTCTCGGCTGTGGGGTCTCATGGGCATCTAGGGTTGGGATTCCTGATCTCGCGAGTTGTGGTCTTCCACGATTCGATAAGTGTGTCTTCAGCCGGACCGTTCTGGCCAGGCCCCACCTCTCAGGTCGCCGGCTCCAGCGCCAGCGGCGGAGGGAAGTGAGACAGTCCGGCGGGAGTTTGAACGGACTATTGCACTCAAGCGGAAAGTCTTATAGTGTGGGGCTTGAAACACTTGTTCCCCAGCACGCGCTCCAGTCTCGAAGCCCGGTTTCTCCGGTGGATTCCTGTCATGCGACCCATCGCCGCGAAACAGAGCAGCCTCCGTTACCCCCTGAATGAGGTCCTGGGCACCCCCGGCCAGGTCCGCCTTCTCCGGGTGCTCGCCACGGAACCCCACGAGTCCATCGCTCCCCATGAGGCTGCCGAGCGGACGGGCATGACCGAATCCGGGGCTCGGAAGGCCCTTCGCCGCCTGGAGCGAACCGGGATCGTGGAGAACGTGGGAGATGGCAGGGCCCACCGCTACGCACTCCGCCGGGAGGCTGGGCTGGCCGACAAGATCGCTCGCCTCTTTGAGCTGGAGCAGCGGGGCTCCGATGCCATGCTTCAGGCCCTGAGGCGAATCCTGCGGGGACTCTCCACCCCTCCCAGGACGGCCTGGGTGAATCATTTCCTGGAGGGATGGGCGGACTGTCTCGAAATCGGCGTCTTCCTGGATGAGGGTTCGGAGAAGGGATTCCTCAGGGAGCTTTCCCATGGGCTGGCGGGGGTGGAGCAGGAGTTTGGGGTCCGCCTCGAGGTTCGGTTCTTCTCCCGGGCCGAGCTCGCCGACATCGATTGGTCCAAGGCGGTTCCCCTGGTGGGCACGCCCGTGGCCGACGGGCCTCCCCTCAATTCCCGGTCCCCACAGTTCGCCACGGCTCTTGTTTCCCTCCTGGAGGAGGACCTCTCCCTCCTCAAGCGGGCCAGAGAGCACGTGGACTGGGAGCTGAAGCACCGACACCCCGGCAACGGCCACGATCTCTGGGAGTGGCGGAAGGTCCTGGACACCTATCCCATCCCCAGGCTGCTGAACTTCCTGGAATCCGACTCTCCTCTGGCGGTGCGACTTCGCCAATCCTCACCCTTCCCCGCAGTGCTTTCTCCGGAGGAGCTGGATCGTCTGGAGGGATTCTCCCTGCCACCGAACTGATCCTACCCCGGCCATCCGGGATTCCTCCGGCGGGGGCCACCGTGTTCTTCCATCAGGATTTCGCCTCCCCCTGGCCCGGGGCTCCCAACACCTTATCTTGGCCCCACGCTCGACGCGCCCCCGCGGACCGAGCCCTCGGACCCAGAAGAAGGAAGGCCACGATGGAATTCAAGGAAGTCAAGATCCCCGAAGGCGATCTGATCGGATACGAGAACGGTGAGCTCGTCATCGGCGACCACCCCATCATCGGGGTCCTCAGGGGGGACGGGATCGGTCTGGACATCACCCCCGCCATGAAGGACGTGGTGGACGCGGCGGTCGAGAAGGCTTACGGCGGCCAGCGGAAGATTGCCTGGACCCCTCTCTACGCCGGGCTCGAAGGGCTCCACCACTACGGCAGCGAGTTCCCCGACGAGACGGTGGAGGCCATCAAATACCTCCGCATCGCCATCAAGGGGCCCTTCACGACGCCTATCGGTGAGGAAACCCACGTCTGTCTCCACTGCGCCCACCAGCAGTACCACGCCGGCACCTGCGACAAGTGCGGCAAGGATGACGGCGTGTGCGAGCGCTTCCGCTCCATCAACGTCCGCTTTCGCCAGCACCTGGACCTCTATGCCTGCGTGCGCCCGATCCGCTACTTCGAAGGCGTTCCCTCCCCGAACAAGTATGCCCACAAGGTGAACTTCATCATCTTCCGGGAGAACACCGAGGACGTGTACGCCGGTCACGACTTCGAAAAGGGGAGCGAGACGGCTCTGGCCATCATCGATCTCATCAAGCAGAAGACGGGGCGGCAGATCCGGCTGGACTCGGGGATCGGGGTGAAGCCCATCAGCGTGTTCGGCACCGAGCGACTCGTGCGCAAGGCGCTGCAGTGGGCAAAGGATCAGGGGCTCCCGTCGGTGACGATCGTGCACAAAGGCAACATCATGAAGTTCACCGAGGGCTCCTTCACGAAGTGGGGGTACGAGCTCGCGGCTCGGGAGTTCGGGGCCGTCACCGTCACGGAAAAGACGCTCTGGGACGAGCTGGACGGGAAGATGCCCGAGGGGAAGATCCTGGTGAAGGACCGGATCGCCGATTCCATCTTCCAGCAGATCCAGACCCGGCCCGACGAGTACTCTGTCCTGGCCCTTCCGAACCTGAACGGGGACTATCTCTCCGACGCTGCCGCCGCCCTGGTGGGCGGGCTGGGTCTCGGCCCGGGGGCCAACATGAGCGACGACGTGGCCCTCTTCGAGGCGACACACGGCACCGCTCCGAAGTACACCGGGCTCGACAAGGTGAACCCGGGGAGCCTGATCCTCTCGGCGGTGATGATGCTGAACCACATGAAGTGGAACGAGGCTGCCGACCTGGTGGTCAAGGGGATCAGCCAGGCCATCAAGGATGGGCACGTGACCTACGACCTGGCCCGGCTCATGAAGGCCGAAGGCCGTGCGGACGTCACCGAGGTGTCCTGCTCGGGCTTTGGCGGGGCGATCATCGCCAGGATGTAGGTTGGGGGACGGCCTCCGCGGGAGCCCGAACCGCGGCTGCCGCCCCGGGGGCGGCGAGTGGAAGGGTGGGGAGTGGAAGGCGAGTAGAGGGGGCGGCCCGGGAACGGGCCGCCCCCTTTGTGGATCGAAGCCGAGAGAAATGCTTGGCCTCGGCTCCTGTGCCGTCCTATCTTCCGGCAATTGGGTTCTCCCTTCAATTCGGTTCATGACTTCAGCTTCTTCGGAGCCGGGGTATTCCGGAGCGCCGGCTACCTGCGGGTTCGGGAGGTCGGTCCATGAGCATCCAGCTGGAGCACCTGGAAGGGGCCTTCGCCGGTCGCTATGAGTTGGTCCGGGAGGTGGGCCAGGGCTCGAGGGCCGTGGTGTATCTCGCCCGGGACTTGAAGCATGATCGCTCCGTAGCCGTCAAGGTCCTCCGCCCTGAGTTCGCCGCCAGCATCGGAGCTGAGCGATTCCTCAAGGAAATCGGGATCGCCGCCAAGATGACCCATCCGCACATCCTCCCCCTCTTCGACTCGGGCCAGGCGGATGGGGCCCTGTTCTACATCACGCCCTACGTGGAAGGCCACTCCCTGCGGGACCGGATCGGGCTCGCCGGTCGCCTGCCCGTCCGGGAGGCCGTGGATCTGGCGCGCCAGGTAGCCGAAGCTCTGGATCATGCCCATAGGAAGGGCATCGTGCATCGGGATATCAAGCCCGAGAACATCCTTCTCGAAGAAGGTAAGGCCGTGGTGGCCGACTTCGGGATCGCCCGGGCGGTCTCCGCGGCTGCGGCGGAGACCCGAACCGAGGCGGGGCTTGCCCTCGGGACCCCCTATTACATGAGCCCGGAACAGTGCGCCGCGGAACCCGACGTGGACGGCCGGGCGGATCTGTATGCCCTCGGATGCGTGATCTTCGAGATGCTCATCGGTAGGCCGCCCTTCTCTGCCCCCACCTCCCGGGCCGTCATCGCACAGCATCTGAGCCAGCCCGTACCCTCTCCCCTGGCCGAACGGCCTGAGATCCCGGTTTGGCTGGACCGCGTGGTGGTCAGGCTCCTGGCCAAGGATCCGGAGGACCGATTCGAGACGGCCGCGGCCCTGACGGCAGCGCTGGCGGTCCATTCAGGATCGGACCTCGGCGCCGCCAGCGATCCCTGGATGCGGTGGTTGTACCGCCTTCACCGCCGCTGGCGTCCGGTCGCGGCGGGGGCCCTGCTCGTGGGTGTGGCGGCAGGGTATTTCCTGGCCAGCCAGATCGTCGATCCTGCCGGGGTCACACCCGAGCGGGCTCCCCTCACCAGCATTGCTGTCTTCCCCCTGCAGGATCTGAGTGAAGGCGACCACTCCTACCTTGCCCTTGGACTCACCGACCGCCTCACCCACCATCTAGGAGAGCTGCAGCCCCTGACGGTGGTTCCGGCAGCCACCATGCGGGAGCACGCCCGAACGGGGGTCTCCCTGGACTCGATCGTGGCCCGGCACGGCGTGGGGACGGTGGTCGGGGGAACCGTCACGGCGACGGACCGGGAGATCCAGGTCCTGGTGGAGATTACCGATGCGGTCACCGGCAAGCGCATCCCCGGCACGGGCGTGCTCACCCGCCCCAGGGGCGAGCTCATCCCTCTCATGGAGGAGCTTGCAGCGGATGTGGCCCGGGTCCTGCGCCAGCGCCTCGGGCTCGAGGTCACCCGCCGGGAGCTGGAGGCGGGCACTGACTGCTCCGATTGCCTGGGGCTCCTCTTCAAGGCCGAAGAGTTGAGCGGCCAGGTCAGGTCCCTGGTCTTCTCCGGAGAGACGGAAGAGGCAAGGAGGGCCCTCGCCGAGGCCGATTCGATCCTCCGGTCCGTGGAGGCCATGGATCCTGAGTGGGGGGCGCCGATCCTCGAGCGGGGGTGGATCGAGGCCCAGCGCGCCAGCCGGTTCACTCCCAGGGCCGGTACCTACGATACGGTCGCCTGCAATCTCGGCATCGGACACGCCGAGCGGGTCCTGGAACGGGAGCCGGACGACGCCAAGGCCCAGGAGCTCAGGGGCGTCCTCCGGTACTACCTGGCCGTGGGATCAGCCGCAGATACGGTTGCGCGGGCGCGGCTGTGGGCCGGTGCCCAGGAGGACCTCGAAGCGGCGGTGCGCGCCGATCCGACGGCAGCATCCGCGTTGAACATCCTCAGCGCCATCCGGAGGCAGGACGGCAACTTCGTTTCCGCCAGGGATGCCGCCGAGCGTGCCCTTCAAGCCGATGCCTGGCTCTTCAACGACGAGAACACCATCTACACCCTCTGCCAGGCCTTCATCGACCTGGAGGACCTCGACCAGGCGAAGCGATGGTGCGTCGATGAAGGCCGTCAGCGCTTCCCGAGGCGGTTGGGGTTCGTTTCGGCCGAATTCGTGCTCCTTGCCCGGTGGGCGGGATGGGTGCCGGACGTGGACTGGGCCTGGGCCCTGGTCGACACCGCCCTGGACCTATCCTCCCCGGCTCGGCGGGACACATACCGCCCCCAGTTCTGGATGGAGGTGGCGGCGCTCCTGGCCCAGGGTGGACGGCTCGACAGCGCCCGGGCCGTGATCCAACGGGCCAGGACCGTAGCGCCCTCGGACGACCCGGGGCTGGACTATCGGGAGGCCTACGCCCGTGTCCAGCTCGGGGAGTCGGAGAAGGCCATGGAGCTCCTGGCGAGGTTCCTCGCGGCCAGGCCGGACCGGCGCACCTACATCGCCAAGGACTGGTGGTTCCGGTCGCTCCGGGACGACCCCCGATTCCAGGAGCTGGTGGGAGAGGCGGGGGGGTAGGCTCCCACCCCGGACTCCTCCGGCCTCGCCGAGGTCCCGCCCCCCATCAGTTGTTCTCGTCGATGAGCTCGGGATCTTCGGTGTAGATCTCGTCACCTACCGCCACCGCCACGAGGTATCGGTACTTCCCGGGATGGATATCCGGCCTGACGTCGTCCCCGATGGTGCCCCGGGGTGCCCGGAGCCGCCGGTGAAGCAGGGGGCTCTGGGGATCGAAGTGGATGGCGAAGGGATACCCGGCTTCGCACGTCCACTCGACCCGGTCCCCGGGGCGGATGTAGCAGGGGTTGGGGGTGGTGATGACCCTCGCTGCTGTAAGGTCCACGGCTATGGCGATCGGATGCAGCTCGGATTCGGAACGCATGATCTCCCCTTTCTTCTGGAACCCCCAGGATGTCGGGGCCCTGTCCCGACGGGACGGGGACCCTCCCGGGCTCGGGCGCGCTACGTTGACCAGGTTGAATGGGATATCGCGCGAAGTATTGGCCCCGAAGCCCAAATGTGCAAGAGTCTTCGCATCCCGGGGTTTCCTGGGGGACCGACCTCTACACCAGGAGGAACTCCTGATCCAACTCCGGAACCACCACGGGCTCGTTGCCCCTCTCCCGTAGCCTGCCCGCCAGGGAGCGGGTGGCCTCTTCCTCTCCGTGCACCAGGAAGGTCTGCCTTCCCACCCCTCCAAGGGAATCGTACCAGGCCAGCAGCTCGTCCAGGTCGGCGTGGGCGCTGAATCCCTCGATGGTGCGGATCTCCGCCTTCACCGGGTGCCACTCGCTGAAGATCCGGACGGGTGACACGCCGGTCTGGATCAGGCGGCCCAGCGTGTTGGCGGCCTGGTAGCCCACGAACAGGACGGTGTTCCTGGGGTCAGAGATGTGGTGGCTCAGATGGTGCTTGATCCGCCCCGCCGTACACATCCCCGACGAGGAGATGATGACCGCGGGCCCTTTCAGCTGGTTGATCTCCATGGACTCCTGGACTGAGCCCACCATGCGGAGGCCAGGGAACTCCAGGGGTTCGTCGCCGGCCTTGAGGAGGCGACGGGCCTCCTTGGAGTAGGCTTCCGGATGGAGGGCGAAGACCCGGGTGACGGCCGCCGCCATGGGACTGTCCACGAAGACCGGAAGCCCGGAAAGGCGGCCTCCCTCCACCAGGTCGTTGATGCGGGCCATGACCTCCTGGGTCCGCCCCACCGCGAAGGAGGGGATGATGAGCTTCCCGCCCCGCTCAGCGGTCGCCCTGATGACGTCGAACAGGAGCTCCGTCCGGTCCCCCGCTTCCGTTCTCCGGCGATCCCCATAAGTCGACTCCATCAGGAGGTAGTCCGGACGCTCCACCGACTCGGGAGGACCCATGAGCCGGGCCCCGTCGACCCCCAGGTCGCCCGAAAAGAGGATCCGCCGTGTGCCGTCTCCCGAACCCACCCTCAGCTCCACGATGGCGGCTCCCAGGATATGACCTGCCACGTGGTAGACCAGCGTCCCGGCACCGTCGAGTTGGAGCGCCTGGTGGATCGGCACGGGCTGGATCCGCTCCGCGGCCTCGACGGCCTCGTCCTCCGTGTACAGCGGTGTCACCCACGAGGCGTCCCGTCCAGCCTTCTTGAGGCGCTTGATCTTCCAGCGGGCATCTTCCTCCTGGATCTTGCCGGAATCCGCCAGCATGATGCGGCAGAGGTCTGCGGTGGGTTCGGTGGCCAGGATGGGTCCCCGATACCCCCATTTCACCAGGAGAGGGACCCGGCCGGCGTGGTCCGTATGGGCGTGGCTGAGGATCACCGCCCTCACCTCGTCCAGGGCAAAGGGAAGCCGACGCCGGTTCCTGTCGTGGCGTTCCGGCCCTCCCTGGATCATCCCGCAATCCAGGAGGACACTCCCGGCATCGGTCTGGACGCGGTGGCAGGATCCCGTGACTTCGCTGGCTCCCCCGTGGAACGAGATGGCAAGCACGATTCTCTCCCTGGTCGAAAGCCCCCGACTCGAGACAGTCCCATCCAGTGGCCGGGCCGGGTTCCGGTTGACGTCACCTTCCCTTGATCCTACGGCATGCGCGAGTCTCCGTCACCTCCCGACGGCGTCCGCGGCCCGCCGGCGGGTTCCGAGGACATCGGACCGCAGGGCTTGCACGTGGGTAAGGCAGCCCCCTAGCGTTGGGATGGATCCTTGATGAGTTGGGTCCTTGACTACACCGCATCCACGCCCTTCCCGGGACCTGCGCGAGAACCGCCTTCGGAGCCTGATGCCCACTTCCTTGCCTGGGTCGCGATCAGACCGGCAGCGGCGCGTGGCCGCCCCGAGCCTCGCGCTTGTCCTGACTGGCCTCGCTGGATGGCTCACGGCCTGCGACCTCGGGTCAGGCCCGGCTCCCCAGCCTGGCTCCATGGTGGCCCTCGTCGTTGACCACCAGACCGCTACCGTGGCCACCGCGGTGCCCGCGCCCCCGGCGGTCCGGGTCCTGAGCAAGAAGGGGAAGCCCATGGCCCGCCGGGAGGTTCTCTTCTCGGTCGTAGAGGGTGGAGGGCGCGTGGTGGCGGGGGAGCAGGTGACCGACGGAGAAGGCGTGGCCCGGGTGGGCTCCTGGGTCCTCGGCTCCGCCGCTGGAGAGAACGTCCTGGAGGTCAGCGTCCCGGAATTGGCTCCCCTGGTCTTCACGGCCGAGGCCGTGGCGGCTTCGCCTTCCACGCTGACGCTCCTGGATGGCCAGGAGAGGGAAGGGGTGGTGGGATCGGAGGTGTCGCCTCCCCCTGCGGTTCTGGTCCGGGATGCCTACGGGAACCCGGTCAGGGGCGCCGCCGTCCGATTCGAAGTGACCTTCGGTGGAGGGGCTGTGGAGGGGGGGAATGCCCAGACCGACGCCGAGGGTATCGCCCGGGTCGTCTCCTGGACCCTTGGCACGGCTCCGGGACCAAACGTGCTCACGGCCTCAGTGGTCGGCCTTCCCGCAGCAATCCTCGTGGCCTCCGCCGTCGCGGATGCGCCCGCCGTGGTGACGGCATTCCAGGGGGATGGGCAGACCGCAACCGTTGGTAGCCAGGTGCCCCTTCCCCCGTCCGTGCGGGTGGCCGACCGGTTCGGAAACCTCCTTCAGGGCGTACCCGTGGCCTTCGAGGCGGCCCCGGGGAATGGCGTCGTCACGGGGGAGAACGCCGTGACGGACGCGTGGGGCATCGCTGCCCTTGGGAGCTGGACCCTCGGTACCACAGCCGGGCCCCAGGCGCTGCTGGTCAAGGTCGAGGGATTGGATCCGGTGACCCTCTCGGCCCAGGCCATGGCGGGAGCCCCCACTGCTGCCCGGATCCAGGGAGGGGACGATCAGGTCGGGACCGTCGGCACCCGATTGGAGGCTTCGCCCTCCGTACTGGTACAGGATGACTATGGAAACCCCGTGCCGGGAATCGCGGTGACGTTTTCCGAGACGGGATGGACCGCACCGGTTGGCGCGGGAGGAGTCTCCGTACCGGATCCTCGTGCCGTGGGGAGGTCCCTTCGGGGTCAAGGGGCGTCGGAAGGCCTGGATGCGCTGAACGGGCGAAACGCTGTCACCGACTCCTCCGGCATCGCTGCGGTGGAGAGCTGGACCCTGGGGACCGTTGCCGGGAGGTACCAGGTGACTGCTCTGGTGTCGGGAATCGGTGCCCCGCTGCTCTTTTCCGCACTGGCCCTCCCCGATGTCCCGTGGAGCCTCGAGAAGGTCCAGGGGGACGGCCAGTCGGCCCGGGCCGGCACGCCCGTGTCGGTACTCCCCTCGGTGA
>Ga0209164_1003458_pt1 | contig 15022 bp, 10 predicted proteins | sample MTBNYHSulfiMetaG_FD_187458 | JGI IMG/M metagenome (GOLD analysis project Ga0209164, IMG submission 187458) | Enrichment culture microbial communities from rom New York Harbor, USA that are MTBE-degrading - MTBE-NYH (New York Harbor Sulfidogenic)... | ecosystem: Environmental > Aquatic > Marine >...
CCCTTCTCCCCAAGTACCGGGGAAGGGTCCCCATCAACTGGGTCCTCGTCAACGGTGAAAAGGAAACCGGCGTGACCCTCCATTACATGACGCCCCGCCCTGACGACGGCGACATTGTCCATCAGAGACAGATCCCCATATCCGAAGACGACACGGCAAGATCCCTCCACGAAAAGGCGGCAGCCGCCACCTCAAAGATGCTCGACGAGATTCTCCCCCGAATATCGGACGGCACGGCCCCAAAGGCGCCCCAGGATCACGCGGCCGCAACCTATTTCGGCGGCCGGTCTCCCCGGGACGGCGAGATCGACTGGACCCGCTCTCCAACCCAGGTCCGGGACCTTGTCCGGGCCGTGACACTCCCCTACCCCGGCGCCTTCAGCCATGTGGGCGATCGAAAATGCCTCTTCTGGGCCATTACTGAAATTGAGGAGAGAGGCCTCGGAGCAAGACCGGGAACAGTCCTGTCCGTCGATCCCCTGGTGATTTCCTGTGGAAAGGGTGCTGTATGCGTTGATTTCGGCCAGACGGAGGGGGGGGTCTACATGAGCGGGACCCAGTTGGCTGCCGAACTGGGCCTTGTGGAGGGGATGTCTTTTGGAGAGCACGCGGCCAGCCGGGCCGAGGCCATGAGAAAAAAGAGCGTCCTCATCCTGGGCGTGGACGGGTTCATCGGAAACGCATTGAGCGAGCGGCTGCTGGAGAGCGGCAGGTATGAGGTGCATGGAATGGATCTGCGGTCCGACTATATCCAGCGACTCCTCAAAAATCCGCAGTTCCACTTCGACGAGGGCGACATCTCCATCCATCGGGAGTGGATCGAATACCACATCCGGAAATGCGACATCGTGATCCCTCTGGTGGCCATAGCAACGCCCATAGAGTATACCCGGAACCCCCTGAGGGTGTTCGAACTCGATTTTGAAGAGAACCTCAGGGTGGTGAGATACTGCGTCAAATACGGGAAGCGGATTATCTTCCCCTCCACATCCGAGGTCTACGGCATGTGCGACGATACGGATTTTGATGAAGATCATTCCAGACTGATCCTGGGGCCCATCCGGATGCAGCGATGGATCTATTCCTGCTGCAAGCAGTTGCTGGACCGGGTCATCTGGGCGTATGGGGCCCAGAAGGGCCTCCAGTTTACGCTGTTTCGACCTTTCAACTGGATCGGCCCCCGGCTGGACAGTCTCACGTCAGCCCGCATCGGAAGTTCACGGGCCATCACCCAGCTGATCCTGAATCTGGTGGAAGGCTCTCCCATCCAGTTGATTGATTCCGGCAACCAGAAGCGATGCTTCACCGATGTATCCGACGGCGTGGAGTGCCTCTACAGGGTCATCGAAAACCGCGGGGGCGTCTGCAACGGCAAGATCATTAATATCGGGAATCCTGACAACGAGGCCAGTATTCGGGAATTGGCCGAGCTTCTGGTAAGCAAATTCAGACAGCACCCTCTCCATTCAAGGTTCCCCTCCTTTGCAGGCTTCCGGGAGGTGGAGAGCAGGGCCTATTACGGCGAGGGCTACCAGGATATGGCCCACCGCAAACCGAGCATCCGAAACGCCAGACGGCTTTTGAACTGGACCCCCGTGGTGGAACTTGAGAAATCGGTCGAAGATACCCTGGATTTCTTCCTGAGAGAGGCCATCCGATGCGGCGAGTTTGAGATACTGACCGGGGAATCCCTGGTATGCGGCGACACGGCATCCCACAGTGAGCAGGATCTATGAAGGTCGGCCTGAGGATCGATGTGGACACCCTCAGGGGAACGCGGTATGGCGTGCCCGGCCTCTGCAGGCTCCTGGCAGAACATGGAATCCGGGGTTCCTTTTTCTTTTCGGTCGGTCCGGATAATATGGGCCGGCATCTTTGGCGGCTGATCCGACCCAAGTTTTTTCTGAAGATGGTCCGGACCAGGGCGGCCAGTCTGTACGGGTGGGACATCCTCCTGCGAGGGACCTTCTGGCCGGGCCCTGTCATCGGACGGAAGCTCGGTCCGGTCATCCGTTCGGTCTCCGACGCAGGTCATGAAGTGGGGCTGCATGCATGGGATCACCATCAATGGCAGACAGGGATCGACCGGATGACCGGCGAGGCCATACACCGCTCCATCGATCAGGGGATGTCGCTTCTGAGGGAGGTGATCGGGCAAACCCCTGTCGGTTCCGCGGCCCCCGCATGGAAGTGCAACGACCTCGTTCTCATGGAAAAGAGCAAATTTCCCTTGACCTACAACAGCGATTGCCGGGGCCATGACATCTTCTATCCCTTGGTCCGGGGGAAGCAGCTCCCGCAACCCCAGATCCCGGCCACCCTTCCCACCTATGACGAGGTCATCGGCCGCGACGGCGTCTCCGAAAAAACATATAACGAGTTTCTGGTCTCTTTATTGAAACCGGAAGGGCTCAATGTCCTGACCATCCATGCAGAGGCCGAGGGGATGGTCTGCGTAGGGATGTTTGACCGGTTTCTTCGCATGGTGCGGTCAACGGGGGGGACACTGGTCCCTCTTGGGGAATTGCTGATGGATGCCCATGACATCCGGCAAGCGGCAGTGGTTCAGAGGGAAATTCCCGGTCGTGAGGGATGGATTTCCTGCCAGGGAGCGGCTTCATAGGAAGTCATGTCATGAGGAAGTATTCCCTTGCCGTCATCGGTCTTTTTCTGATCCTCTACATCCTGCCGCTCGGATGGCGTCCCATCGCCATCCCCGACGAGACGCGATACGCCGAGATCCCCAGGGAGATGATCGCCTCCGGAGACTGGGTGGTCCCCCGTCTGAACGGTTTCCGATATTTCGAGAAGCCGGTGCTGGGGTACTGGCTCAACGCCTTCTCCATCCTCCTGTTCGGCGAAACCCCGTTTGCCATCCGTCTGAGTTCCGCCTTGGCGACCGGCATGACCGCGGCGATTATCTTCTTCCTGATGAGACGATTCGGCCGAGGATCGGAGGCAGGCATCCTTGGGGCCGCAGCCTATCTGACCTGCCTCCTGGTCCTGGCCCTCGGGGTCATCAGCATCCTGGACAGCATGCTCACCCTCTTTCTGACCGGGGCCATGGCATTCTTTTTTTTCGCCTACCGAGAAGGCCGCCCTTTAAAACGGGCCGTTTTTCTCGGCCTGTTCGGGGCCTTCTGCGGACTCGCGTTTCTCATGAAGGGGTTTCTGGCCTTTGCCGCCCCCTTCATCACCATCGTGCCGTTTCTGATCTGGGAGGGCCGTCTCAAGGAACTCTTCCGGATGACTTGGATCCCGCTCCTGGCCCTTTTGCTGGTCACTCTCCCCTGGTGCATCCTGATTCATCTTCGGGAAAGCGATTTCTGGCACTATTTCTTCGGGGTCGAGCATATCAAACGGTTTCTTTCCCCGATAGCGGGCCAGCACCCGAAACCCTTCTGGTATTTTCTGCCGATAGTGGCGGGGGGGGCCTTCCCCTGGATGATCCTCCTCCCTGCGGTCTTTTCGGAAGCCAAGGCCGCAGTGCGCCGCAAGGACCCCCTTGTCCGCTTCGCCGTCTGCTGGTTTCTGTTTCCGTTTCTCTTCTTTTCGGCATGCAGCGGCAAACTCGTTCCCTATATTCTCCCCTGTTTTCCGCCCCTGGTAATGCTCATCATCACGGGACTCACAGGCTATTTTGAAAAGGGAAAAAGAAGGGCCTTTAATATCAGCGCAGGGTCATTGGCGCTTCTCCTGGCCGCCGTCGCAGCCGCCCTTGTGCTGAACCAGATCACCCGCATCATGGGCGTCCGGGCCTATGATCCCCCGGAGACCTGGAAATGGGTGGCAATCGCAGGGGGTTTTCTGGCGTGGGGGGCAGGGGCCTTTTTTTCGGCGAGGCAATCCAATTGGAAAAAAAAGCTCGCGCTCTTCACCCTTGCTCCGCTCCCTCTTCTCTTCAGCGCGCACCTTGCCCTGCCGAATTACGTCATGGAAGGGCGGGCTCCGGAACATCTTCTCTTGCGCAACCAGGGCAGGGTTCACGCGGATACCCTGATTGTCGCGGAGGATCATCTGGTTCATGCGGTCTGCTGGTTCTATCAGCGGGACGATGTCTATATTATTGAAAATAAGGGAGAACTAAGTTACGGTCTGGATCGCGACGATTCGGTTCCGCCCCGTTTTTTGGCCGTCGGGGACCTCAGAAAACTCATCGATGCCCATTCCGAAAAAGGGGGGGTAGTCCTTTTCCTTAAGACCAAGAGCTACATGAAAGACAAAGACCGCCTCCCAGCGCCCAAGTTCAAGGATACGGACAATGGCTTTGTATTTCTGAGGTTTCAGGGATGAAAACAGATGAACCTGCGAGCCCCTATCCATATCTCTGCGTCTCTGAGGCCCTGTGTGAGATGGGTATGATTTCGGCCGGTCCGGATCAGGGGTCCCCTATTGATTTACGTTTATCAGCAGGTAAACCCCGAAAAAGAGAAAGAGGCTGTTTGCCAGCCACGCCGCAAGGATAGGCGGCAGGATCCCTGCAAATCCCAGGGTCCGGGAAAGCCCCAGCACCAGTAGGTATACGAAGCAGAGCGCGATGCCGATGGAAACGGCCACGGGCGTGCCCATTTCTTTTTTCCACAGGGCGACCGGGATTCCGATCAGGGCCATGATCAGGATCACAAAGGGGAAGGCGATCTTGATGTGAAGTTCGACAAAATAACGGGTGGCATCGTACCCCTCCGCCCTGAGCCTCTTGGCAAATCGGTCCAATTTCTGATACCCCATCTCTTCGGGCTCAATTTCCTGTCTCACAAAATCCTCCGGCCTCTCGGGGATCTTGAGGTCGAACCGTTCAAATCGGCTCAGATCATACGTCCCGTCCTTGTCGCGATTTTGAATGATGCCGTCTCTCAGCTCCCACAACCCATCCCTCCAGGTTCCTGAACGGGCATCGATTCTCCGGAGCAGATGAAACCGATCATCAAAAAGATAAAAGACGGGTTCCATCATGGTCAGGGTCTGGTTGTCAAATTCTCTCATCCAGTAGATGCCGTTGTCCGACTTGTACCAGATATGACGCTGCCCGTGGAAGTGACCGGCCTTTTCCTTCCTGACCTCTACCCGCCATATCTCATTGGCGCGGGAACTGGTATAGGGGACAAGGGTCTCTGAAAGGAGGAACATGGCGATAGAAAGAAAAAAGGCCGTGGAAATAAGCGGCTGCGAGATCCTCCAGACATTCGTCCCGCACGCCCTCAGGACCATGATCTCGTTGTTTCGTTTCATCAGGCTGAAGAGGATGATGAGGGTGGTAAGGGTGGCCACAGGGAGCATCTGCACGGTGACGGCAGGTACCTTGTAGAGAAAATAGGAAATCACCACGCCCTTGGGCGCCTGAACCTTTATAAAGTCGTCGATCCCGCTGGTAAAATCGATCATCAGATAGATGGCGATAAAGACCATCTGACAGATGATCAGGAGTTTGAAAAACTCCCGGACAAGATATCGCGTCAACACAGCCATCTTCTTAAATCCCCGTCACCTGCCCATTACCCGCTTTTGCCTGGATTCAGAGATCGCGGCCTCAGGAGCAGCGGGGGCGGTGTCACCGCATCATCCGGCCATGGAATCAGACCCGCAAGGCGAAAAAACGACTCGTTCCCTACCATAAGATTGGTGCTGTTGGCCGCCACAGGTCGAAAAAGGCCCCAGCCGCGAACCGTGGGCCAGTCGCCCGGCCTCAGATTGACGAGGAGAGGCCCCTCCCTGCCGAGGCGCTTGAGATGCTCTTCCCCCTTCAGGAAAAAATCGCTCTGGTCTCCTAACCTGCTGCCGAACTCGAGTTCGCCGACATTGTCCACCAGGATGGTCCGACGCCGGGTGTAGAAGCCCAATCCCTGGTCGAAGGTGCGCCATTCGGCCACCCGTATCTCTTCGGGCAGGGGCATCGGCATCCCCTTCATGAGCCCCCCGACCTTTCTGTAGTTGGCCCCCACCGGAACGATCATGACCATGGAAGGTATGAGCAGGACAAGGACAAGGGCCGTGGCAGCGGGGACCAGGCCCCGTCTGAAAGCGGACAGGCCCATCAGCACGCTTCCCAGCAACAGGGCAGACTGGGCGAGCCTAACAGGCCATTTCAGTCCGCCGACAGGGAGCATTTCCTGTGCCTGGGCATAATAGGAGACAACCGGAATAGCCGCAAGGAGGAAGACCGCCGTAATCCCGGCGCACCATCGGGCCGACGTCCTTGTCAATCCCCCGTTTACCAGGTAGAAGGCAATCAACAGGGCCATTGCCGGGTAGGCGGGGAGGATATACGGCACAAGCTTGGACCGGCTCAGACTGAACAACCCGACAACGGCCCCTACCCAGATAACCAGGAAGAGGATGTCCTCCGACTGTCGGGCCTCTCCCGTCTCCTCCCATTTTCGAGATCGGATCGACGGCAACCCGATGGCCCTTACGGCACGCCTCAGCCCAGCCAGGGCCGCAGGGAAAAAAAAGGCGGTCCAGAACAGCATCCCGAAAGGTAGAATTACGAAAAAATACCAGATGGGCCTGGCATGCTCTTCACTCACCAGACGCCCGAAATGCTGAACCACAATATAAAAATGAAAAAACTCGGGGTTGCGGAACCCCACGGCCAGATGCCACGGGAGGACAATGACGGCAAAGATCAGAATACCTGGGGCCCAGGCCATGGAACCCAGGGCGCGCCAGTCCCTTCTGGCGGCGATAAAGAAAACAACGATCCCACCTGTCAGGACAATGGCCGCCACCCCCTTGGTCATGACCGCGAGACCCATCAATGCCCAGGCCGCGATGTACCATCCTCTTTTCGCCGCCCCCGCCGGCGTCCTGTATCCTCCCCACCATGCCCCCCAGGTTGCGGTGAGAAGGAGACTGAAAAGCCCGTCGATAATCGGGAGGCGGGCCAGGATGAGGGGGATGACGCTGGTGAGATATATCCCTCCCGCCATGACCCCGACACGCATCCCGAAAAAACGGTTCCCCAATACCATGACCAGGAAAACCGTCAGGAGGCCCGCCAGGGCGGGCACCACGCGCACGGCCCATTCGTGGTGTCCGAACAGGGCCATGGCACCGGCCGTACACCAGTAAAACAGGGGGGGCTTCTCAAAGTACTTCACATAATTGAGGCGAGGGGTGATAAAATCGCCGCTCTCCAGCATCTCACGCGGGATCTCCGCATAGCGGCCTTCATCGGGATCCAGAAGCGGGTAGCCGTTCAGGCCCACGAAGTAGATGCACGCGGCCAGGCCCATCACCAGCAGCATCATGGCAATAACGGTAACCCGTCCTTCTCCCTGGTGAGGCCTATCCGCCGGCAAGGTAGATCATCTCCTTTGACGTATATTCGGCCACGTCCGCCAGGCCGTCGAGGGGCATGAAAGAGAGGGCATTGGCGGAAAAGAGGACGGTGGCAGCGGCGGGGAAGTCCTCGTCAGCGAGATAAAATATGTATGAGAGCGCGATATTGGGTAGGGGATGGAGGATGAGGGAAAAATCGCCCCCGATCCCGTCCGCCCCGCCGAATGACGCCTTGATGGCCCCTCCCCTTTCCTTGATCCGCAAGACATGGGGGATAAGCACCCGTTCGCTGTTGGCGCTGAATGCACCCTGATAGGGCATGCTCCCCTGAAAATCCCTGAAGGACGTAAAGGGTTCCATCCGGATCCGCTCGGGGGCGGCGTGTCGCGCATACAGGGAAATGAGCAGGCCTTTGGGATCAAGACTCAAGGTCCCCGACAGGGTGATCTTGTCGGGACCCAGGCAACAGACCTGTCCAAAGGCGCGGAAGGTGAGGGTGTCCCCCTCCCTTTTTGCCCCGGTCGATCTCTCCAACTGGGAGAACGGACGGGAAAAGGCCTCTCTGAGGTTCTCGCAGATAATCTTCTCGTAGCTGGTTGACACGAAAACGTCTCCTTGGTATGCCCTGCCCGGCCCGCCTACCAGAGGCCCCCGATGCCAAAATAGATCAATTTCTGGTATTCCATGATGACTTCGCTCCTATATCGATCGCTCCTCCACCAGGTATCGGCCTGGAAACCCGAATAGCGGGAAGGGGATACCATGATTTCCACCTCATTGCCGTCAAAGGCGTTCTGGAAGACCCGATACGTCCGCCGGGCCCTGTATGGGGGGGTAACAATGATCATGGACCGGATCTCCTTTTGCAGCGCCCACGGTTGCAGCGCTTCGGCCGCTTCCCGGACACTGTCAACGCCACGGTTGCTCACCGTACATGCGGATTCGGGAACCTTCAGCTGCTTCAGGGTCTCCATGAAGAGATCGCTCGCCTCCGGATAACTCCCCCCCTCCTCCTTCAGGATGTCCAGGCCCGCAGGAGGGGATTTGCGGGGGATGAAGATCCGGGGGGCCAGTCCCTTCCGATACAACCGGGCCGCGGTCAGGGCCTGACCCAGCGGCGGCCCCGGCGTACACACGATCAGATCGGCCTTCTTGAGGGGATGATCCAGGATCAGGTAGCCTCCCAGAGCGGTCAGGATGGGAACCCGGTAATAGGAGATGACCGCGTAACCGATAACCAGGAGAAACAGGATCCATTTCAAGATACCCGGCCCTTTCAACCGGGTCCCCTCCGGTTCTATGGGCCTGTTTTCCGCAGACGAGGGAGACCTCTCATTCCCCATGTCGCCCTGACGCTTCTGCCCCCCGGCAGGGTCGGGACCCATCCAGCCCCGGAAAAAACCGGCCATATCCTCGGCGCTTCCGTCTTTCTGGGTCTTGGACAACGACACCTTCATGCTGCACCTCTTTTTATGGGAAAACGGATCCCCCTTATCTTATCATATCACCTAAAACCTGCAAGCTGTTCCCCGTTTCATTTTATATTAGATCTGACTCCGGTTAGTTATGCTCCATATAAAGTGGAACACCGCTCAGCATTTCAATCCGTACTTGGGATTATTGCTTGCCCAGAAAATAATGTGACATCCATGAGTTACAGAACCCAAAAGATCAAGGATCGCGGGTTTTAGGTGGCAAAACAATATAGGACAAAATGATTTGAAAGAAAAAGACAGCAAAGGGTTGTCTGTTGGGTTGGCTTTTGTTGCCGGCTCATTCGATGTGGGACGCGGGCCGTTTGATGTTCAATCTTCGTTTCTTGGATCCTGCCGATAGACGGGACGCCCTCGTCTGATCCCGATGAATCGCTACAAGGTCGCTCTCGTCTGGAATTGCTTAATCCGTGCCTGAACAGGGTTTTCGTTCAGTCCCAAATTATTCTGTCTCTTTCGCCCTCAAATCGATAAACCCGATAAACGCAACAAACCCAACCAACCCACTTAGTTTGCCGGTCTTGGCAGCGGTTCCAGTTTCACCCTTCGGTTGAGGGCCCTGCCTTCAGCGGTTTCATTGGAGGCTTTAGGCGTCGAACACCCGTATCCCGCGGTAGAAAGCCGGTCCTTTTGAATCCCCTTCCTGACCAGATACCCCTGAACTGCTTTTGCCCGTTCCAGGGAGAGTTTCCGATTGTAGGCCTTCGTCCCGACGTTGTCTGTATGCCCCTCAATCACTATCCTCAAAGACGGGTTGTCGTTCAATATTGCCACGACTTCATCAAAGATCGGGTAGAAGCGGGGTTTGACGTCGCGTTTGTCAAAATCAAAAAAGGCCTCATCAATCACCCAGCAACCTTCTGTGTCGACCCGTGCACCCTTTGGCGTACCAGGACATTTGTCCCGGTAATCGGGAACGCCGTCGCCGTCGCTATCCAAAGGGCACCCTCGGCTGTCGACGCCTACCCCTTGCGGGGTGCCGGGGCATTCGTCTAGATAATCGGGAACCCCATCGCCGTCGCTGTCCAAGGGGCAGCCTCTGGCATCCACCGCCACCCCAAGGGGTGTTCCGGGGCATTCGTCGATCTTATCCCGAACCCCGTCGCAGTCCGAATCTTTGGGTTCGGCCGGAGCGGCAAGATAGTTCCGGATCCGGACATTGTTAAACATGGCCGTTACCTGCTTGGTAACCGCTCCGTCGCAGCTGTCGTCAATATCGATGGCATCGTTGGCACCCTGAAAATCCAGGATATCCCCATCTCCGGTTATTGCCCTGAGATTGAGGCTGCAGCCGATCTTCCTGGCCTTCCAATCCAAAGAAGCATCTGTTATGGCGAGTTGGAGTATTCTGGGCATCCTTTCTGCCAGGTGGACGTCCTCCTTTTGTAAGGCAAGTTGGATTGATCTGAATTTTTGGGTCCACTCGGAGACAGGCACGGAAAAGCTGAGCATGTCCCAAGCGTCCCTGTCTGTGGCAATGCCTCCTCTTTCGAGTTCGCTTTTGAAAAGGTCCATGACCGTGTCGGCCGGCAGTGAACTGACCAGGTGGATCTCACGAGCTCCGGAATTGTCCTTTGGCGCGTCTCCTGACACGGGGCATCCCCTTTCCCCGAATCTCATGTGGTCGATCCTGAAACCCTGGGGGAGCGTCGGACAATAATCGCGGTGGTCCGGCAGGCTGTCCCTGTCGGTATCCAAGGGACATCCCAGGCTGTCCACTGCGACGCCTTGGGGTGTGCCCGGACATCTATCCTGGTATTCAGGGATCCCGTCTCTGTCCGTGTCGATGGGACATGCCCTGGCCAGGAACCCGGTCAAAGACGAGGCCTTCTCATCAGGGGTTATGGTGAGTTTGAGGATCAGGGGGAGTTGGTCCGTAACTGCAACGTCTCTTCTTCTAAGTTCGCTGGTCGCAACGCCCACGGCAGTATCGGTCCACATCTTGAGATTTCCCCACCAGGGGTGGGTGAATGACCCCAACAGCCTCCAATCCGTATCGGTTTGGGCATTGATAATAACGACTGATCTTGCGATATTCAATTCAGGCTTGAGAATCATCCCGGGTTTTATGGGGAGCTGTCGAGGCGTATAGAAGCGATCCGAAGCCTCGAGTTCGTAATAGGTCCGGTGCTCACAGCCCCATGAGAGGATCCCTGCGAACAGGATCGAAAGGCCTAACACTATGGATTTTAACATGTAAGCCCCATTTCAGGTCATAGTGTTGAATAAACTCGCGGGTTTCACCCCAATTCGAAATATTTGGAATAGTGGAATGGCCGAACGTTTACGCCTTTTTTATCTCTTTGTGGCTCTGTGGCTTTGTGTGAGACATTTTTTCAAGTGTGGTTGTACAGCATTCGTCTATTTGCTTTTGGGTTCCTCGCTGTTGGGCAGAATGACATCGGTATTGATGACCCATGTACCCCCTTTGCCTTCGCATGTGACCTGATCCCTCTCCACGGGGATCCATATCCCCTCCTTGGCCTCGCAGTCGGCCGGATTCTCTGCCCTGGGCACCCACTTGTAACCCTTTTCCTTGCATACAGGCGGGTCCATCTCGGGAACCCACTTCCCGCAGTTCTTTTCACACTCGGCCTTGTCCCGGCCCTCGGTCCCTTCACAGTGAGCCTCGCCAACCCGATTGCCTTCGGAATCCGTACAATAGCCTGAGTCCGGGTCCCCATCAGACCCCCTGCAATAGGCCGTGTCCGGGTCCCCGCCCGGCCCCAGGCAATAGGCACATCGATAGGCATCTCCCCGCAGGCCTTCGCCGGTTCCCAGGTTGACAAAGAGGTGCGTGGCCCCGATTTCAGCGGCATTGTCGAGCAGCTCATTCAGGGCGTTATTGTAAGCGACGTCACGCCATGCCACGTAGGAAAGGCAGCACCCGCCCCACAAGAAAGACGCCCCCCTCACAGTTCCAAGAAATTCACATTCCGATTCAACCCGCTGAATCTGAACGGCGGAAACCATATACACGCGGGATGCCCGCGTGGAAAGATCGGATGCGCAGGAAGTCAGCATGAGCGAGACGAGCAGGCAGGGGAGGAGGGCCATGCATTTTATATGAAAGGCTGCATTTCTCTTCTTGTTCATAAGCATCTCCGCACACACGATGTCTCTTTCCAAGTCTTCGGGATATGGGGTCTCATTGTGAGGGCAAAGGGCAAACAGAACGCGTTCATCGATCGTCTGGATTATATGGGCAGCAGTCTCCCCTGTCAAGCCGGGATTTCCGCTCGAACCTGAGATGGGCGCTCTCTTACTGCAAATTCATGTGACCGCCGCCTTCCCGCTCTTCAGTGGCATCGGATCGAGGTCCAAACCGTGGGCGGTGCATGAGGTCTCAGGGGCGACCCGAAAACAGAATCGGCTATAGAGTGCGGGGGGCAGTCTCTTTCAAGAGCCATTCATCAATCGTCCATCCATATCATATCTTTGGGATATGGCCGAATATAGGGACCTCAACCGCTGTGGTGATGTCCTTTTCGTGACGGATAGGGTTCTTGAGAAAATCAAGGCCAAGGACGATGCCTACACCCACTCCCAGTCCTCCAAGAATCCCGGCCAGCAAGATCTCGTTTTTGACCGTCTTTGCGGGGGCCCCCGGTGAGGTGGGGGAGTCCAACAGCTTGATGTTCTCTGCAATTCCTGCTTCCTCCATCTGCAGCTTGAGAACGATCTGATCCAGATACTCAAAACGCTCTTTGGCGCCCGTTACCTGACCATGAAGCCGTGAAAACTCGGACTGAAGTTCCATGTCTCCCAGGAGGCCTGTTTCAGGGCTCATATACGTTGGGATTTCATAATGATTCCTGAAATCCATTAGACTTTTTGCAGCTTCGTTCAGGTGCTTGCGGGCCATATCCCTTTGCTCTAAAGCAAACTTCTTATCAATTCGGATTGCCTTCTTGTTTTCTTCGAGGTTTCTGGCCATCCACACAGAGACATAGCTCTTTACGATAATAGGCGCCACATTTTTGTTGGCGGACGTTGCAGTGATCCAGATCATGGCGTTCTTGGATTTGCTTTTGATGATGACCCTGTTCTGCAGAGCGGCGATCCGTTCCCTTGTTTTCTCCTCGGGGTGGGAGGCAACAGGTTCCCGGCCCTCCGTGTTTTCTGAAGAGAAAAGCCATTTAAGGCCGATCCAGCTCTTCGCCACGGTCTTAAGGCCAGTGACGATCTGCGCATAGGGATCCAGATTTACATCCAAGTCCTCCTTCACCTTTTCAGGCAGTATCTTGAGGACCTCTGTGATCAACGGGATGCTTCTAAGGGATTCCGCTTCAGAAAGGACATAGGTTTCATCGCCGGTTCTCGGTACCATGGGATTGGTTTGGGTCCCGGAAGAGATCTTGGAGCGGGGTTCCTGGACCAGAAGTGTGGCAATGCTGTAGAATTCAGGTTTGATAAACGAACTCAAGATGAGCGAAACAATGCTGCCCGAAATGAAGAAAGCGATAACCAGCCACTTCCTCTCCAGGATCGGCGTGAGGTATTTTGCCGTCAGAAAAGAAATGTCTAACGGCGACTGCTTCGCATCTGTCTGTCCATTCATATCTTGAGACCGTTCACGGATTCAATATAAGTCGACCGATGCTTTCCACTCGACGGTTTGACAGGGTTCGATCAAAACTGCCTGTTGTACACAATGGCATCCACCTCTCCTCCCCCGTCCGCAATGGCGTCCACGGCATCGATCAGCATGGTCTTGGACGTCATTTTGTCTTGAACAACGAGGACGACCAAATCGCACAAGGTGCTCAGATAAACCGGGTCCACATTATTGATATTGCTGATCAGGACCGGCGACGTATCTATAATAATCAGTTCAAACTCGCTCCGCATGTCATGCAACATATTCCTTATGAATGCACGATTCAGAAAAAAAGACAACTCATGACTCGGCTCGCCGGCCGTGATGACCTTCAGCTCCGCAAGGCCGGTGTCCTTGATGGCGTCTCTCCAGTCCATCAGATCCATTGCGATTTCATTGAAACCTCCTGCCAGTGTGAGGCCGAATGCCTTGTGGAGAAAGGGACGCCGCATGTTCAGATCGATGAGAACGACGCTCATGTTGGTGAAATAGGCCGCGTTAAAGCCCAACACGGAGACCAGGAAGGTATTGCCTGCATCGTCGTGAGGGCTGGTGATCAGGACCGTTTTCTGTTTATTCGCCTGAAGCGCCTTGACCACATTCTCCCGGATCCTGTTAATTTCTGCATACCGATAGGCCTTGCTCAGCTTGTTTCTCAGTTGAGCGCCTATTTCCGATGCGTCTTCATCACGGCCTGGGGAAATCCGTCTCTGCCGGACCGGTTCTTCGAGGGGCGGGATTTCGGCGTCCTTGTGATCCTCCGGCCGAACGCCCAGGTCTTTCATATCGATTCCGGTGAGGGGATTGATGCGGTCGATGTCTTCCTCTCTGGAACCGGTCCTCGATCTTCCTTTCAGGATGCTGATATCATTCAGATCAACTCCATTGATGGGACTCACGCTGGAGAGCTCAAGCTCCTCCGAAGGCTCCCCTGCCGTGTCGGGCCGTGAGATGGCGATGCTCTCCATGTCAATCCCTTCAAAGGGATCGACATCGATCGGTTTGGGGATCGACCCGAACAGGTCGCTGCTCGTAACCTCTGAACCGTTGCTACTTTCTGGCGTTTTCTTTCTCGACAATTTGTGCGATTTCCTTTGCCAGGGCTGCATGATCCTTGGCGCCATACTTGGCCGGATCAAATTCAAATATGGTCTTACGTTTCATGTGGGCCCGGTCGATGTCCACATTGTGACGGATGGTCGTCTTGAAGACATAAATTCCTTTGCTGGAAAAAAAATTGATGATCCTGTCCCGGTTCTTTACATAAACGTTAGCCCTCGAGTCGTATTTGGTGAGAAGAACGCCCATCAGCCTCAGCTTCCCGTTCTGGCTGCGGATATTCTGCAATATTCTCAAAAAGGTCGCGAGGCCGTCCAGGGCAAACTGATCCGAGGTCGGGATCGGAACGATGGCATAGTCTGAAAGCATCAGGGCATTGTTGACCATGGCGCCGATATTGGGCGGCGTGTCAATCAAGATGAAGTCATACTTGTTCAGGCCTGAGTCATGTCTGGAGAGCCTCAGGAATCCGAGAATAGAATCGGGCGTGTTGGCGGCGGTCCTCTCCCAGAGCATGCACCGAATGGTATTGGGGATGATGTCAACATTGTCATTCGAGGTGGTGCAGGCCATGGAGGACAGGTTCGCTTCC
>Ga0209164_1003465_pt1 | contig 15001 bp, 22 predicted proteins | sample MTBNYHSulfiMetaG_FD_187458 | JGI IMG/M metagenome (GOLD analysis project Ga0209164, IMG submission 187458) | Enrichment culture microbial communities from rom New York Harbor, USA that are MTBE-degrading - MTBE-NYH (New York Harbor Sulfidogenic)... | ecosystem: Environmental > Aquatic > Marine >...
CTCAAAAATGATCATAAGGGCTGATGCGACGAGCATGGCCAGGAAGAGCAGGCCTTTGAGGTGAATGAGCTTTGTACTTTTGAGGTCAGAGTTCATCTCTTGCGGAGCCAGCGGGGACGGAAGGCGTCCCTGAGTTTTTCAGTGAATCGCAGGCCCATCCGCTGGGTGCTGTGACGGAATTCCATCTTGCGATGGTCTTCGGAGGTGAGTTTTCGCTTTCGGCCGAAGAGAGCAAGCATCAGGCCGGCCAGGAAGCCAAGATGTCTTCCGGCAGCCATTGTCATCGCACCACCGCCGAACCCAAAGCCTTGAGAAGCTCATCGCCGGTCATTGACCTCCAGCTATCGGCACCCCAGAGCTGGTACTTTTCAAGGAGCTCGGACTTCCGGGTGTAGTACCTCGTTATGACCTCTATACCGCCTTCGGCGGCTGCGGAGGTAATGTACTTACCATCGGCAAGCCAGCGGCTGAATTCATCGTCCATCTCGGCCGGATAGATAATAACGGTAGCGTAACGGTCAGACGTGTATCGTGCGAGATGGATCTTTGCGCGCGAGGGCGGAGCGCTCCTGATGGCAAGGTCGACCAGTGCCTTATATTCCCTGCGGGCGGTAAGTTCGTCATAGGCATGAAAGAGAATGCCGCTTTCGAGATGGAAGAGCTCAGGACGGATACCGCGAAGCTCCATGGTGCCGTCGGGGCGGGCTCTGCATATCTTGTATGCCTTGCAGCCGCCGTACTTCTGGCTTTCAAGGAGCTCGGTCACTTCCTGCGCAGTGAAGCCGACTCCGCAGTGGTCGCCGAAGTCGACCACATAGAGACCCGCATATTTCTGAGCATTCTTCAATTCAGGCAGTTTCATCTGGTATCCTGCAGATACGGGCCTGCAGTGTCACCGTTTGACATTGGCGCGTATACGGTCAAGTATGACTCTGGACTGGGCTTCGTCACCCCAGAAACCGACTCGTATCTTGACCTGTACGGCACTTCTGCTGGAGCCGTCAATCCTGATCGTAATCTTCTGATCTTCGGAGTTGCGGGCGACGACCCTTCCGGAGAGGGCATCGTGCGACTGCTCTACAGCCAGAAGCTTGAGGTCATTGACGGCCTTTGCCGTTGCATCATAGACGGTCTGCACATCCGAGTCAAAATAGGCTTCGATCTCGCCACGGACGTAGACCACAGTGCCTGCGGTTGCCGCGCCCACGGCAGCCACGACACATCCTGTCGCCGCCACGCCAAGCACCGCCAGCATGACAAGCATTGCGAATCGTTTCATATGTCACCTGCTGTCTCAAAAGCTTTCAATACGAGCCGGCCGTCACTCGACGACCAGCTTTGCGAATCTTCTCTTGCCGACCCTGACGACCATGCCCGTTCGCGGGGTGATCATATCATTGGGGTCACTCAGCCTCTGGCCATCGATGCTCGCGCCGCCCTGCTTTATGGCGCGTTTGGCCTCACCTCCGGATTCCACCAGACCCGCCTCAAGCAGCAGCTTGCTGGCCATGACGGGTGCGGCTGTCATCTTCACCTCGGTCATATCATCCGGCAATTGTTTCTGAGCAAATACCCTTTCGAACTCCGCGGCGGCGGCATCAGCAGCTTCCCTCCCCCAGTACCACTCCACTATGGTCTTGCCGAGGCGGACCTTTGCTTCTTTGGGATGAGTCTTCGAGGAATTACAGAGAGCGGTTATCTCCGACTCGGGCACGCTCGTCAGGAGCGTATAGTAGTTGGCCATAAGCTCATCGGGTATGCTCATTACCTTGCCGAACATCTCGCCTGGAGGGTCAGTAACGCCGATGTAGTTGCCCTTGCTCTTGCTCATCTTCTGCGTGCCATCAAGGCCTATCAAAAGCGGCAGAGTGAGGACGACCTGTTCGGGCTGGCCGTAGAGCCGCTGAAGGTCGCGTCCGACAAGAAGATTGAACGTCTGGTCAGTGCCGCCAAGCTCTACATCGGCCTGCACCATCACGGAATCGTAGCCCTGCATCAGCGGATAGAGGAACTCGTGGACACTTATCGGGTCGCCTCGCTTGTAACGGAGGGCGAAATTGTCCCTTTCCAGCATTCGGGCAACTGTCATGCTGCTGGCCAGTCGGAGAACGTCCTCGAAGTTCAGAGGTGCCAGCCACTGGCTGTTGTACCTTACCTCCAGCTTTTCGCTGCTCGTATCGAGAACTTTTGAAGCCTGGTCGAGATACGTCTTAGCATTGGCATCGATGGTCTCGCCCGTCAGCATCGGGCGGGTTTTGTCCTGACCGCTGGGGTCGCCGATGCGCGCGGTGTAATCGCCGATTATCATAACAGCCTTGTGGCCCATATCCTGGAACTGACGCACCTTGCGAAGCTGGACCGTATGGCCCAGGTGGATATCAGGGGCCGTCGGGTCAAGGCCAAGCTTTATCCTGAGCTGGCGATTGTCTTTTGCTGCCTCGGCTAGCTTTTGCGCAAGCTGTGATTCCCTGTAGATCTCGACCGTGCCGCGCTTTGCGATAGCGACCTGCTCGGCAATACCGTCATGCATATACAAAGACCCTTTTCTGGCAAAATGAACAAGGGTGCCTATTATACTGAAAGGCCGCCTGCATGGCAAGCCGTCATCCGGACTAGGGTTGTGCGTCCGTTCTTGGTTTGACGATCCCACCTGAAACGACCAGCGTCATGGCATCCTTGCTGTCGAGATTGAGAGGCCTGATCCAGTCTTTTGGGACAATGAGCATCTGTCCCGCAAAGTTGTATGACTGGGGCATATAGACTGCCACCCTCTCAGCGACGCCGGCAAAATCCATGCTGTCAGCTGTGACAAATCCCACTGTCATCGGGCCGCCAGGTGTAAATTGTATGAGGACAGGTCTATCGAACTTCTTCTTTTCACCACCTAGCGCCTGGGTAATGTCCTTGACGGAGGAGTATATCATGCTGAACACCGGGACCCTGCCAACGAAAGTGTCGATGAAGCCGATGGCTCGGGCGCCTACGTAGTTGGAGGCCGCAACGCCAGCCAGTAAGATGACTATCAGCATTATGACCAGAATCGCAGCCGCCAGAGCAGCCTGCAACCAGAAAGGGGGATTCTCGCCCGTTATCCGCTCTGGCGCAAGGCTGTAGAGCATCTTGAACACCCATACCACAATTGCGATAGTCACAACCAGCGGAACGCAGACCAGCAGGCCTTTGAGAAAGTAGTTGGCAAGCTTATTCATAAGAACCCTTCCAATCACAGGAAAAGCACACAACCGCCCGAATGGAACGGCCGAGCGCAGTCTATTCGCTGGCAGGCGGCCTGTCCAGCCTATTCGCTCTGGGGCGGAAATAGACGCGCCAGCTTACGTATACGACGATTGCGCTCACAAGGCACAAATCACACAGAAACCCTATGGTCTGGTAGCTCAGTAGCCTATACAGCGGATTACCTGACAGCAGCCAGAACGGATTCATTTCGATGTATAGGAAGGAATCGACAAGGACATGAAGCCATACCCCCAGTACACCGCCGATGAGCATATTGCGCAGACTTGTCTCATATGGCAGACACAGCAGCTGCATTGCGAATCGTAAAACGCCCCGCAGGGGACAGGCAACAAACGCCCATACCAAGCCAACAACCGCGCCGCCCAGGAGGGTGTGACATATCCAGTGTATCGGCACATCAAACTTGAAGTACATCACAAGCAATGGCTCGATATCTACCGCAACACTGGCAAGAATGAAGACAGGCCAGTCGACCCATCGACGTAAAGGCCAGCCTGCGATGCTGTGTATGCCGAAATGAAACGGGGTGAATGGCACGTTTCAGGCGCCCAGATAGTCGTCTTTGAGCAGGTACTCTGTAACATATTCCCTTACGGCGGTTTCCATCCGCGTCAAAGGTACCCTGCATCCGGCAACGTGCGTCTTGCCCATGTCAGCCTGGGTGAAGTATTGATACTTGTCGCGCAGCGCATCAGGCATATCGATGTAGTCAATGGCTTTCTCGCGCCCCATCGCAGCGAAAACGGCAGCAGCAAGGTCATTCCATGTGCGAGCCTCACCTGTACCCACATTGTACAGACCGCCAATATCTCCGTTATCAAGGAAGAACAGCGTTATTGCGACCGCGTCTTTGATGTAGATGAAGTCGCGCTTCTGGCCGCCATCGTGGTATTCGGGCCGGTATGATTTGAAGAGGCCCACACGGCCATTCTGGCGTATCTGGTGGAAAGCCTTGTTCACGAAGCTGCGCATGTCGGCTTTGTGGTATTCGTTGGGACCGTAGACATTGAAGAACTTGAGCCCCACAATACGGTCCAGAAGGCCATGGTTCCGCGCCCATAGATCGAACATGTGCTTCGAGTACCCATACATGTTCAACGGGACAAGCCTGTCGAGCTCACGCTCATTGTCACTGAAGCCTCTGGAGCCATCACCGTAGGTGGCCGCGCTGGAGGCATAGATGAAGCGTATGTCCTCGTCAGCAGCCCATTGGGCAAGAGCCTGTGTATATTCGAAATTATTACGGACCAGAAACGAAGCGTCTGTCTCGGTAGTCGACGAGCAGGCGCCCATGTGTATCACGGCCTCGACCTCGACCCTAAGGATATCGCCCTGTACGGCGTCGAGAAAGACATCCTTCTCCATGTAGTCAGCGTAACGAAGCTTGCGCAGATTCTTCCACTTCTCATCCTTGCCCAGTTCGTCAACGATAAGAATGTCGGTCACTCCACGGGCATTCAGCTCGGCCACGATCGCCGAGCCGATGAATCCCGCCCCACCCGTCACAACTATCATACGCAGTCTCCAGAGAATCCGCCGAACAGCCGGCACTTTCTGAGGATACTGTATTCAGTGCCGTGGCCTGTGTCTACCCTTTTTGCCCGTCGCAAGGCGCGCAGAGAAAAGGGCCGCCCCCGGACGGCCCTGAAAAAAGTTGAAGTTGGAACTACTACCGGCACTCTGCCGGCGTCAGGTTCTGGCGATATTCGCCGCTAGCACAGCGCGATATAACTGGCAATGGCCAGAAGCAACACGCGTTTCTTGCCGGCGACGAACGGAAGCCACACCTTTGAATAATACTTCATCATCATGTACCGACTCCCAAAAAGCTCTTTTCAAAGACCCCCCGGCCGGAGCCGGACTCACTGCCATCCCTGGGTGCCACCGCAGCGTTCTGGGGGTATTATACCACAACCGGCCGCATTACCCAAAGAAAACCTCTTCGTTTCCCATAAGTGCTTATTTCACAAGATGTTATGGTGATTTCGATTCTCGTCTGTTAAGATAGGGGCTTTGCCTGATGGGGCACTACCGCAGACAGCTGGAGTCGGCCCCCGCCGAGGAACTACAGGCGCAGGTTGCAGGCAATGCGCTCCGTCAACCTTGACCGCCAAGGGCTTTGAGCGCCTTGGTTAGACTGACCAAATGGGCCATTTCCTCGCGAATAATGGTCTGAACCCGGTCCTTGGCAGCCGGCGAAATAACAAGCTCTTTCAGGCCGACATAGAAATTGATGGACTGTTTCTCAGCCTCTATGGCAGCCTTGTAGACCTGTTCAGGGTTCTCATAGCCGGTGAACTCGACCATCCGCCCGGATTTGCCTTCCCAGCCATGGCTGGCTGCCAGAGACTGGAGATAGTAGGCTGCTTCGTTATCGGGGTCAAAGACATTGCCTTCGCGCTCTGCTGCGGAGAGCTCCTTTCTCATCTCAGCGAAGGTCTTCTCATGCCCCTTTTCCATTTCGGCCAGGCCAAGGAACATCTCCACAACCTTCGCGTCACGGGAATTCTCGGCAGCCTTGCGGTAGAACATGGCACCTCGGCGCTCGATCTCGATTGCCATCTCGAACACTTCGTCAGGGTTGAATGTTATTGCCATCTGGCACCTCCAACATTGATGTTTTCGTTTTCGTTCGCTAATCACCGGCTGCAGCCGGCGGATTGAACGTTCTGCCGGCCAGTTCCTTGTCGAGCATGAATATGCCGCCTGGCGCGCCGGCCATGAGCTTCAGCTTCTGAACGATGGCATCGGCACTGGCCTCTTCTTCCACCTGCTCGGTCACAAACCATTGCAGGAAGATCTGAGATGCGTGATCCTTTTCTGCGATTGCCAAATCTGTCAGGCCGTTGATCAGTGCGGTCACTTTCTGTTCGTGCTTGAGCGCATCCTGGAAGATATTCAGTGGGTTCTTCCAGTCGGTTGGCGGACCATCGATCGCCGCCAGCTTGACCACACCCTGTCTCTCCAGCAGATACTCATAGAACTTCATAGCATGTGCCATCTCTTCCTGCGTCTGTACCTTCATCCAGCCGGCAAAGCCTGGGAGGTTTTCCTTCTCGAACCAGGCTGCCATCGAGAGATACATGTAGGCTGAATACATCTCGGCATTAATCTGCTTGTTGATGGCGTCCGCCATCTTGCTGCTGATAGTCATCTGTCATGCTCCTTTCCACAGGCCGTGCAGATTGCAGTACTCTCTGGCTGTCGGGGTTCCGGTTTCCTTCACCAGGAACGTGGCCTCCGGGGTGCCACCCGGCTTGAGGAACTGCCTGTAGCTTTTGCCGCCGATAAGCAGCTCAACCCACTCGATATAGTGTTTCTCTTCCATGGGATGAGGTACCGAGCCGACCTTCACCTTGTAGCCGCCATCGATCCTCTCGATGACCGGAACGTGCTTTTCTTTTGCTGCGTCAACGGTGTTCTCTTTGAAGAGCTTCATCGGCTGACCGCAACAGACAAGCGCACCGTCACCCGCGTGCAGCACCTCTACGATATTGCCGCATAACTCGCATTTGTATATTTCCAACTGCTTAGCCATAATTACCCCTTTCCGATTTTATGGTCATCTACTGTGTCAAACGATTCCGATCTCTTTGTGTTTCGCAAGTGTTCTGTCAGCGAGATTGTCAAGAAGCTTATAGTCATCTGCCTTCGGAAGGCCCTTGATTATCACAGGTTCAATCATCTCAACCTTGAGCTGTGGCATCAGAGCCGTGAGCTGCTCGACCATCCTGCCGCCCCAGCCATATGAGCCGATAATCGAGGCGAATCGCGTTTTGGGCCGCAGGGCATTTGCCAGGAATGCGGCATAGGCGGCGGCTGGATGAGCTCCGGTCAGAACTGTCGGCGAGCCGATGACAACGGTAGCTGCGTCGACGAGCGAAATCGCAAGCCTGCCGACATCAACACCAACAAGGTTGAACTGCATCACCTCTACCCCGCGCGAAGCCAGTGCATCAGTGAAATGCTCAACCATGAGACGTGTACTTTCATGCATTGAAACGTAGGGCAGTACAACCTGATTCTTTACCGAATCACTGACCCAGTCTGCATAGGCATCCATTATGAACCGCGGGTTTCTGTAGACCGGACCATGGCTCGAAGCGATCATCTGAATATCCAGCTTCTTGAGCTTCTCCAGGTTGTTCTTGATCGGCCCCCGGAAAGGCATCATTATTTCAGCGTAATATCGTTTTGCGCCCTCCATCGTCACCGCATCATCGTCGCTGAAAAGCTTGCTTGATGCAACATGCGACCCAAAGAAGTCGCAGGGAAAGAGTATCTTGTCTTCTTTCAGATACGTACCCATGGTCTCGGGCCAGTGCACCCACGGGATGTAGACAAACTGCAGAGTCTTGCCGCCCAGCGAAAGCTCCTCCCAATCCTTGACAGTAACGAACTTTTCCTCGGACATCTCCAGCAAGTCCATCAGCATGGATTTGCATTTCAGATTGGTGACCACTTTGGCTCGCGGGTAGAGCTGGAGCATATTGGGCAGAGAGCCCGAGTGGTCCTGCTCACCATGGTGCGCGATGATGTAGTCGATATCCGTGACACCGGCATCGTGCAGATTCTGCACAAGTACATGGGTCTTCGCGGGGTCGACTGTGTCGAGAAGAGCCGTTTTGCTGCTGCCCTTTATGAGGTACGAGTTGTAGCTTGTACCGACGGGGAGCGGAATGAGCTCATCGAACAGTCTCCTATCCCAGTCGACGGCGCCCACTGAATATACACCGGGTTTTATCTCTTGCATATCAGCATCTCCTTCCGCCGCCCCAACACCCCCGCGAACAGCAGGACTCCAGAGCCTCTGAGTGTACCGAGACAGCGCTCCGGATGCCACGTTTTTCTAGAGGCATTTCTTCGCAGCCGCAATCGCAGCGTCGTAATCAGGCTCCTGGGTGACCTCTTTCACGAGTTGCGCGTATGTGATTACGCCGCTCTTATCGACCACATAGACGGCTCGTGCATCAAGATGAAGCTCTTTGATGAGCAGGCCCCAGGCTCGACCGAAGGATGCGTCCTTATAGTCGCTCAGGACTACTATGTCCTTGACCTCGGCGCCCACACACCATCGCTTCTGTGCGAACGGCAGATCCATGCTTATGGTCAATACCGCAACGTCGCCTTCAAGCGCGACGGCTTCCCTGGCGAATCTCCGCGTCATGATGTCGCACACGGCCGTGTCTAGCGACGGAACGCTTGTCACGATGCAGACCTTACCCTTGAATTTCGAGAACGGAACCGGCGAAAGGTCCTGCCCCGTCACGGTAAAATCGGGAGCCTTATCTCCGACCTTTAGCTCCCTGCCCAGCAGCGTCAGCGGTTCACCCTTAAAAGTTACAGCACCTTTTCTTTCCTGTTCAGCCATCTTTTTGCCCCCACAACCGGAGTTATTAAGACATAGCAAAGCGGCCAGCACGACCGCACATTTCACGACTCTTTGCGACATAGGACCTCTTTCGGGATTTCAGTAGTTCAGAGCGTCCAATTCAAAATGAGCCTGTGGATGGGCACACGCCGGACACGTATTCGGCGCTGCCGGCCCTTCGTGTACGTAGCCGCAGTTCCTGCATACCCAGCGAACAGTCTTGTCCTTCTTGAAGACTTTGCCTTCTTCGATGTTCTTTGCCAGTTTGAGGTATCTTTCCTCGTGTCGCTTCTCAGCCACAGCGATACTCCTGAAGACAGTGGCTATTGCTATGAAGCCCTCCTTCTCAGCGATCTTGGCAAATTCAGGGTACATCTCGGTAGTCTCATGGTGCTCGCCGGCTGCCGCAGCCTTGAGGTTGTCGACCGTCTTGCCAATGACACCCGCCGGAAAGGCTCCCACTATCTCGACGTCGCCGCCTTCAAGGAGTTTGAACAGCCGCTTGGCATGTTCCTTCTCCTGGTTGGCAGTCTCTTCAAAGATCGCTGATATCTGGATGAAACCCTCGTTGCGCGCAGCGCTGGAGAAATAAGCATAACGGTTTCTTGCCTGTGACTCGCCGGCGAATGCGGTCAGGATGTTCTTTTCAGTCTGAGAACCTTTCAGCTGCATGTTTTGCCTCCATTATCTGAGTTCTTATGTTTGGTTGTCACATTCTTTTCTTCACAGCGGTCACAAATGCCTTCGAAGTAGACGCTCCTCCTCAGCACTGTGAACCGACCTATCGCATTCGGCACTTCTATATCATCAAACGGCTCATGATGAAAGTCGATGATCCTCTTGCAGCGGACACATCTGAAATGCTGATGGCACTCATCGCCGCCGTCAAAACGTTTTGCATCTCCGCTGCCTTCCACGATCGATGCTGCCCCCATCTCCGCCAACAGGAGGAGTGTCCGGTTAACGGTATCGAGGGATATGCCCGGATATACTGCCCGAACCCGCCGGTATACCCACTCAGCAGACGGGTGCTCGTCGGTCGCGATAAGCTCACGGTATACCGCCATCCGCTGAGGAGTGACCCGCATACCGTTCACTCTGCATTGCCGCTCAAAGGCTGCCATCCGGCGGTCAATGGCCTTTTCGTCAGGCAGCATTCTGTCCGATGCCTTGTTCTGCACAATAGGAGCTATTACGATATAGTAGTAGCTCCGACTTGTCAAGACGAATTTCAGAAAATGTTCTCGACGAGTTCCCGAGGCTCCAGCCGATAGAGGCTGCCGCGGCCTTCAAAAAAACCGTGGTGCTGTATCATGTGAACACCTAAGTCCGTCCAGCGCAAGACTTTACCGCTATCCAACCTCCTGACCGTCGTGATACGCTTGCGGACGCCGCCGCCATGCGGCCAAGGGCACACGTTCAGCCCCTTGTGTTCCTCTATGGTTACCTCAAATCTGCCTTCCACGGTGACCGAGGTACCAAGACCCTGAGCCCCTAGATGAGTGAGTTGACGCATACGACTAGCCACTTCTTCAGCTAAGTATCCCAGCCGACCGAGCGTCGAGACATCCTCTTCTATAATGTCGTACAACGCGCGCTTGTCCGGCCCAAGGAACCCCCCCATAACAAGTCTGCTGCTGCGCATAGTCTCCTCCAGCTTCTGCACATCCGGCGGTCTTTTCAGCAACTGCTCCTCGCGCAGTCGTTGTTCGCGCCGCGAAGGCCTGTTATCATCCGTCTTGTTTTCCATACCCTGGCATCTCTTTTCCTGTCTGCGTCGCGCTGTTACTACGCGAACTTATCATAGTATATCTTCTCCTGCGGCATCCCCTTTGACTTAAGGACCTTGATCGAAGCCTCGATCATTCCCGGGCTGCCGCAGAGGTATGCTTCCATGCCTGATGCATCCTTAAGATCCCGAGCCAGTGCCTCTGTCACCAGACCCGTGTCACCCTTCCACCCGCTGTCTGGCTCCGGCCTGGCCACCACTGGAACAAACTTGAAACTGGACAAGTCCTTTGTGAACCTATCCATCTCATCGACAAGAGCCAGGTCCTTCGTGGTATTGGCCCCGAAATAGAACGTCACTTCTTTTCCGGAGTGCTCATTCTTCATCTGGTGCAGCAGGCACTTCATAGGGGCAATACCACTTCCCCCCGCGATGAAAACTGAGGGTACAACGTTTTTGGCGAGTCGGAACTCGCCATAGGGACCGTTGAATCTGACCTCATCCCCTTCCTTCAGATACTTGAAGCACCATGTTGTGCAGATACCGTCTGGTACGTATCTGATGACAAGCTCGATGGCGCTCCTGTCGGCCGGGTCACTGGATATGGAATATGCCCTGTAGGTCTCTTCATTGTCCTTGTACACCGGCGTAAGAAGCTGGATGTATTGACCCGGCACATAGTCTATCTTTGCCGGATCCACCAATTCAAACCTGAATTCCTTCATGTCGTGTGTGAGATCGCGAATCCTGGCGCACGTTGCCTTGTATTCTCTGATACTGAAGAGCTCTGATGGTATCTCAATCTTGAGGTCATTACGCACTTTTACCTGACACGACAACCGTACCCCCGAATCGCGCTCATCCGTTGACAGCAAAGGTTCTTCCGTTGGTAGAACAGGGCCGGCACCTTCCTTGACCTTGAGTTTGCACAGACCGCATGTTCCTCTGCCACCGCACGCGCTAGGAATAAACATCTTCTGGCCTACAAGCGCTCCCAGCAACGGCTGCCCGCCCTGAACAGTGACTTTCCTGTCGTCGGTCGATTCGTTTATTGTGATTTCGCACTCACCATAGTTGGCGATGTATCTCTCGGCAATAACCAGGAGCAGCGCCAATGCCGCCCCCATGCCACTGACTGCCGCCACAGAGATGACTATTCCCCACATATGACCGCCTATCGTGATGCGAACTCCATTACTATCCAGCAAGTACTCCTGTGAACCCTATGAAACCAAGCGCCATCATACCCGCGATCAGAAGGGCTATGCCGGGCCCCTGAAGGCCCGCCGGGATCCTGCTCACTGCAAGCTTCTGCCTTATGCCCGCCATTGCCAGTATCGCCAGCCACCATCCCAGCCCACTGCCCAGTGAATACCCTATCGTGACAATGAATGAATACTGCCTTATCAACATGAAAAGGCCAGCGCCAAGTATCGCACAGTTCACGGTTATCAGCGGCAGAAAGATGCCAAGGGTCTGGTAGAGCACGGGCGAATACCTTTCGATAACCATCTCAACGAACTGCACAAATGCTGCTATCACTATTATGAAGATGATCAGCCTGAAATACTCCAGGCCCATCGGCACAAGAACGTGATAGTAGATAATCCAGTTGAGCAGGCAGGTCGAGACCATCACAAACGTCACCGCCGCCCCAAGGCCCATCGCCGCCTTCACCTGCCGCGATACCGCCAGGAATGAGCACATGCCCAGGAAATAGCTCAGCAATACATTCTGCGTGAATACTGCGGATATGCACACAACAAACGCCTGCCAGCTCTGTGCCGCTATGCCTTCCATCACTTCTTAACTCCCTGGCTACCAAGTCTTATCTGCATCGATTTGAACATCCACGTCACCATGGCCAGCATGAAGAACGCCCCCGGCGGCATAACCATTATTATCCACTTATCCCAATACTGGCTGCTGAAGAACGGCAGCTGGTATCCCAGCAGAGTACCCATTCCCAGCGCCTCCCGTACGATTGCTATGATCAGAAGCACGAAAGAATAGCCGAGCGCGTTGAACGCGCCGTCGATAAAAGCGCCGGCTGGCGGATTGTTCATTCCATATGCCTCGGTCCTGCCCATGACAATACAGTTGGTGATAATGAGGCCGACATATGCGCCAAGGTTCTCACTCATCTCAGGCCAGTAAGCCTTGAGGCCCTGGTCAACAAGAATGACATAGAACGCAATAATAAGCGTCTCGACCATCATTCTCACATTACGGGGTGTGTAGTTCCGGAGCAGCGAGACCGTGAGCGAGCTCATCGCCACCGTCCAGACCAGGGCCACACACATCACGACAGTATTAAGCACAAGGTTCGTGACAGCCAGCGTACTGCATATTCCCAGAACCTGAACAAATATGGGATTGTTCCGCCACAGACCATCCTGGATCAGCTTCATGCTGCGGTTCTGTTTCGTCCGCGGGCTCATTGCTCGCCTCCTCTGACGCCCATCCGTTGCTGCCAGTCTTCCAGGTCTTCGTTCATTAATAGCTCAAGTCTTGTGCTGGTCTGTGTAGCGCCAGTGACTGCGTGGACTTCGCCCGGCCCAAGTGTCGTGCCGGGTCGCCTGATATTGACGGCCTTGCCGATCGTTGAAAGCCTGAGCCCCGTGAATTGATCACGGAACTCATGCCTGGTTATCTCCGCTCCCAGACCCGGCGTCTCGTGCTGCTGGTAGAAGTATATGCCGGTAACCGTTCTCATATCCGCCCCTACGCCGACGACACCTTTGATCTGGTCCCAGAAACCCCGGCCCTCTATCGGTATCGCATAGGCTGCGATTTGACCGCCCTCCTCAATGTAGTATGCGCCGGCTGTCGCGTTCGTCGGCTCCTTCACGCGTCTGGCGAACATCTCGTGAATCTCTGAATTGCCGAGCCTTCTGCCCGGCGCAAGGGCTAGCGCATACACTACACTCTTCTCGAAAGCTAGACGCTCATTGGCCAGGACCCTGTCATGTGTAACCGCTCCGACCCCGATGACGACACTACTGAACGCGGCTGTCACGATGAACATGTACAAAACTGGATACCAGGGCTTGTCTTTCATGCCTTGCTGCCCTCCGGCACCTCGCCGGCTGCGCCGCGCTGCTGGTACGCGTTGACCGCATAGTCCATTATTGGTGCAAACATGTTGGCAATGATAATCGAGAACATCAGCCCGCCATTGAATATTGAGAAGTTGCGTATGATGGTTGTCGATGTCCCGATGATGATGCCGTAGGCGAGCTTCGCCTGCCATGTCTTGGGCGCGCTTATGGGGTCTGTTGCCATAAAGAATGCGCCGAACAGGAACCCCCCGCCGAGCACGGCGAATTCCGCTCCATAGAACCGCGGCACCCCAGCCAGGGTCAGGATAACATTCCAGGTCGTATAGGCGAGTATTATCGCCAGTATGATCAGCCTGCTGGCCGTCTTCGTCCAGAAGAGATATATGCCCCCAATGAGCACAAGTATCACGCTGTTGACACCCATCGTGCCGCTGATCCTGCCCGTCAACATGCGGCTGAGCATCGAGCCGGCATTAACGACAACGCGCGTCCCTTCCTCAATGCGGGCCGGAATATCATCAACTGCGCCCTCCGTGCCGGCGTCCGCTGGAACGAGTCGCCCGCTCTTCATATATGCCATAGGAGTCGCCCCCGTTACGGCATCCGCAGTGGGAGCGGTCGTCCACCTGTCCAGCGCCCCCCATGGCCCTTGGGCGACTTGTGCCCATGTCGCCGTAAGTGCTACTGGAAAGCAGACATAAACAAAGCACCGGCCTGCCATTGCCGGGTTAAAGAAGTTGCGCCCAAAGCCTCCAAAGAGCTCTTTTGTCACACCAATCGCGAAAACCAGACCGATGACAAGCACGTGCCATGGGACTGTCGGGGGCATGATAAGGGCATATATCGTGGTTGTCACAAATACGGCTTCACTGACCGGCTCTTGGCGCCTTCTGCATGAGAACCACTCGACCCCGAAGCCCACAGCAGCCGAGACGACCACCATCACAAGCGAACGCCAGCCGTAGAAATAGACCCCTCCCGCGACACATGGCAGCAGCGCGACGATCACGCGCCTCATCATGGGCTGTTTTCGCAGCAGTCTGGTTGTCGACCCATCTGCCATCACGCTCGCCTTTCCTGGAAAGTCAGGACACGTGCCCCCCGAATACCCGCCCTGGGCGGAGATCAGTTCACGGGCTCAAACTCATCCTTGCCTGCGCCGCATTCCGGACAGACCCAGTCTGAAGGAAGTTTTTCAAAAGGTGTACCCGGGGCCACGCCATTATCGGGGTCACCCGTTGCCGGGTCATATATGTATCCGCACATGACACACTTGTACTTTTTCATGCTCCATCCTTTCAGGAACTCGCAGACCCAACGCCCCGAAAGATAATAGCCTGCCCCGACATGATTTGCAAACGCAAATTCCGGCGAGTCCGCCCTGTCAGAAGCTGTATCGCATGCCTCCGTATAGATTTGTGTTGTTCTCGAACTGGCCGAAGAAAGTCTTCTCGCTGCTGCCGAAGAACACATTGCCGCCTGCTGTCACTGCCAGATTGTCCGTGACCTTGTAGTGGACGTTTGGCCGCAGGTAAGCATCTGCATCAGCCGGCGAATAGTATGCAAACAGAGACAGCGTCA
>Ga0209164_1003466_pt1 | contig 14999 bp, 15 predicted proteins | sample MTBNYHSulfiMetaG_FD_187458 | JGI IMG/M metagenome (GOLD analysis project Ga0209164, IMG submission 187458) | Enrichment culture microbial communities from rom New York Harbor, USA that are MTBE-degrading - MTBE-NYH (New York Harbor Sulfidogenic)... | ecosystem: Environmental > Aquatic > Marine >...
GGCAAGGAAGCTGCTGTCAGGAGCTTGCAGGATGAGGGACGCAAGGTAGCCATGGTCGGAGACGGGATCAACGATGCGCCGGCCCTTGTGCGTGCCGATGTCGGTATGGCGATCGGTGCCGGTACCGATATCGCGATCGAATCCGCCGATATCATCCTCATGCGCAGCGATTTGCAGGAGGTTGCCACTTCGATTTCGCTCAGCAAGGCTACTTTGAGGAATATCAAGCAGAACTTGTTCTGGGCATTGTTCTACAATACACTGGGAATACCGTTGGCCGCCGGTATCTTCTTCCCATTCTTCGGTTGGCGCCTGAACCCCATGTTCGCAGCCGCCGCGATGAGTTTGAGCAGTGTGTTCGTGGTGACCAACGCATTGCGGCTGAAACGGTTCAAACCGACCTATGATAGACACATACAACGTGCCAAGATTGGCAAAGGAGAAATGGAAACCATGGAAAAGACGATATTGATCGAAGGTATGACCTGCATGCATTGCTCAGCTCGGGTAGAGAAGGCACTGAACGCGATCGACGGGGTCCGTGCCACGGTCGATCTGCAAGGCAAGAAGGCCAGTGCGACAGTCGCGGAAGGTGTGACCGACGCCATGTTGCGCGATGCGGTGAGTGAAGCTGGATACGAGGTTGTCCGGATAGCGGGGAAGGCCTGATATGAAGGCTGACCACAAACAGGTTACCCAGGCGTTGAAGACCGCACGCGGACAACTGGATGGGATCTTGCGGATGGTGGAGGAAGATCGCTACTGCGTTGATATCTCCAACCAGTTGCTCGCCACCGAGGCTTTGTTGAAAAAGACCAACAAGATCGTGCTGCAAGCCCATCTGCAAAGTTGTGTGAAGGAGTCGTTCGAGACCGGGACCGATGTCGAACAGAAGATTTCAGAGATCCTGAAATTGCTCGACAAGCTGGTCAACTGATCGGTCTGGGCTATTAGTCGTATAAACAGTCCTTCGGTTCAATTGAAAGCCTCTGCCACCGACATGGCGGAGGTTTTTCACATATCACGGGCCTATCCCAATCGCAGATAGGCAATATGACCTGTTGGAAAGAGATAAAAATTCGAGTAATCGTTGTATTTTAATTAAAATGATACTATATGAAAAATTAACAAAAAACCTTGTAACAGAGTCAAGGCAATTTGCATTGATGATGGTGTGAAAAAATGGATACAATCATCCGGTGTGGCTGATTGGAGGAATTGGAATGAAACTGATGGTGTCGGTGGTCCTCCAGGTTGGTTGCGGGTGGTTTCTCTCATCATCCTGATCCCAGGTATCGCAATCTGGATTTGGACTGTGGCCTTGATTCTCATCCATGTGCCCAGGAAGGAGTTGATAACCACCGGACTGTACTTGTGGGTCAAACACCCCTTGTATACGAATATGGCAGTATACGTTTTGCCCTGGCTCGGTTTTTTGTGCAACACATGGCTGGGAATTCCGATAGGTATCGTCGTATATGTCGGTTCCAGACTGTTCTCACCACGTGAAGAGACTATGCTCTCGAAGATTTTTGGCAAAGCCTGGGACGATTATGTCGGCGAGGTACGGATTCCATGGCTGTAATCGACGATCCGGTCACTTGGCCAGCAGCATGTCCCCGTCCTTGATCCAACCTTTCTTACGCATGGCATAACTGAACATGAGGGACAATAGGGCGGGCAGGACGATATGCATGAGAAGGACTTGCGGCCAAGCTTGGACACCCATGACCGCAATCGCATTGAATTGGCCGACCAATCCACTGGTGCCCATTCCGGCGCCGGAGCTGTTGTTCTCCATCTTGAATACCACGGTACTGATCGGACCGAGGATTGCAGCCGTCAGGGTAGGTGGGACCCAGATCAACGGATTCTTGACGATATTGGGAATCTGAAGCATGCTCGTTCCGATTCCTTGGCTGATCAACCCGCCGACCTTGTTTTCCTTGTAGGAACTGACGGCGAATCCGACCATCTGGCAACTGCAGCCGACAACCGCCGCCCCTGCCGCCAGCCCACTGAGGCCGAGGCTGATGCATATTGCGGCACTGCTGATCGGGAGCGTGAGGACCATTCCCACGACAGTGGAAACGAGAATGCCCATGGGCAACGGATACAACGTGGTCAAAGCATTGATGAAATTTCCCAAATAGGTCATGAGTGCCGCAATCGGCGGGGCGATGAAATGGCCGACGAGCGAACCGAACAGGATAGCCGTCAACGGGACAACGATGATATCGACACCGGTCTTGCCCACGACCTTTTTCGCCGCTTCGGCAGCGGCCAACCCGGCGAGCATCGCTCCGACCGGTTCCCCGAGTGCCATGCGGATGATTGCGGTTCCATCTCCCATGACAAAGGTTCCTCCACCGATTGCTCCGGTGACGGCGCTGCAGATGATCCCCAAAGGTGGAGCTCCCACAGCAATCGCGACTCCGACTCCGATAGCGGGGCCGGTGAGGTATTGGGTCACCATGCCGATCTGCTCCAGCAGGAGGAAGCTGGTGTAGTGGCCGATTTGCTTGATGATCAGTCCGATGATCAAGGAGGCGAACAAACCATGGGCCATGCCGCCGAGTACCCGGACAATATATGCGGAAATCTTGTGCTGGGTCATGGGGAACTCCTCTGTGTCGTTTGTCTCAGTCGAGACGGGTCGTGGGAAGATTTCGGATTGCCAAGACAGTGACCGATCCCTCGCCGAACACTCCTTCCATATATCTGATATAGTCGTTCGTCCGGTCGATCGGTGTGTAGACCTGTATGGTACCGGCAAATCCACCACCATGGACTCGACAGGCACCGGCACCTTCCAGGAACCGCTCGGTCATGGCCAGAGCAAGGGGCAGACCTTGTTCCCGTACGACGCCTGTGCTATAGAGGTTCTGGAGGAATCGGAACGAACTGTTGCCCGATTCGTTCACCAAGTCGAGATAGGTTTCCATATCGTGGTTCTGCAATGCCGAGAGCATCTTGTCCACCCGTTCGTTCTCGGATAGATAGTGGTATGCGCGAAGGATAGCCCGATCGTTTTGTACATGTTGCCGCACTGCCGCAAGCGAATCCATGAACAGGCCGAAGGGGACATCGCGGAGGACATCCTGGTCGAAGCATGCGGCCACGGCATGCATTTCCTGGGGAATGGCGGCATAGTCGGGAGTCAAGTCGGCATGGTTTCCACCGGTATCGACAACCAACAGGTCGTAGCCGAGCTCCCTGAAATTGCAGGATACGGGGGTAATGGAAGGATGCTCGGGGTGGGCGAAATCTATGCCGACCACGCCACCTTGCCCGCAGGCGATCTGGTCCATGAGTCCCGAAGGCTTTCCGAAATAGGTATTCTCGGCAAATTTTCCCAAGATAGCCAAATCGATGGGTTGGAGTATATCTCGGTTGTACAGGTTGTTGAACAATGTCGCGACCAGCACCTCGATCGCAGCAGATGAGCTGAGTCCCGAACCCTTGAGCACATTCGTGCTGGTATTGGCCACGAATCCACCGATTTTCAACCCCCGTTCAAGAAAACCCTCGGCAATGCCTCGGACAAGGGCATCGGTCGTTCCCTTTTCTTCCTTTCGGAAGGAGGTGTCCCGCAAATCCACGGTGACCGGAGGAAACCCTTCCGAAACCAGTGTCGCCACCGGCTCGGAAACCGGTGTCGCAACCGCTATGGTATCGAGATTGATTGTAGCGGCGATAACCTTGCCAAGGTTGTGGTCGGTATGGTTTCCGGCCAATTCGGAACGGCCGGCTGTACTGAACAGTCCGGTCTGCGCAGTCACGCCCGTACGAGACGTCTCGCGATGTGCAGACAGGAGCCTCGAGAAGCGGGAAGCCTGCTTTTGTGCATCGTAACCGTCGCCATAGAGTCTCGGCAACAATTCGGTGAACCCGTCACCCTGTATGAAGGCTTCCAAGCGGTCCTGTTCAGCCATAGTGTCCCTCCCATATACCTATTGGACGATATCGGTCGACACCGGTCATGTCAAGTAAATCGTCATCGGTACCAGAAGGTACGGTTGTTGCGGTACTGGCGGGGACTCATGCCCATGACTTTCCTGAATTGGCGGCTGAAGTAGTTGGCATCGTTGAACCCCGTCGCTTCCGAGATGTCTCCCATGGTCAGGTCGCTGGCACGGATCAGGCGGCACGCCTGCTCGATCCGCCGCTGGATATGGAATTCGACAGGGGAGAGGCCGGTGGCATTCTGGAAATGGCGGTTGAGGGTGCTGGCGGACATGTTTGTCAATTCCATCAGCTCCTTGGTACTCACCGGACGGTCGGTATGTGCCTCCAGGTAGCTGAGGGCGTCGGCGATGCGCATGATGGTCTGGTTGTCTTTGCGGGGGTGTTCCGCGTAGATCCTGAAGAGCAGTACCAGCAGATGGATCAGATAGGCGAAGGCTTGGCTTTGCGACCCGATATCGGTCTCTATGGAATCGGCTTCCAGCTGCATATGCTCCAGCAGCGGCAACATCTCGGCCAGTTGCGCCGGAGTAAGTTGCATGAGCGTCGAGATTCCCGTGTCGTTGCGATAATTGGGCTCTATCCTGAGCAGGGCATGATATCCGGGCATGTTGCGCAGATCGTAGAACGATTCCTCGAACAACTTGTTGTCGAACAGGATATTGTAGAGGTGCAGGTCCTGGACATCCCGATATCCGTGTTCCAATCCCGGGGTAATGACAAACACATTTCCCGGAACCAGGGGAAAGGAGTTCGATTCGGTGAAATGGGTCCCTTTTCCCGATACGATCACCACCAGTTCGAAGAAGTCGTGGCTATGCAACGGGTAGGGCAGTTCGGGATCCCGCTCGATGACTTTCATTTTGAACGATGGGTCGTAAAAGTAATCCGATGCAAGCAACTTGAGATTCATGATGAAAAAATAATGCTAAAAGTTGGCCGATTTGTCAAGGCGGGATTGCGAAAACGGGGGTAGCATGAGTACAGGTGATGATCCACTGGGAGGAACACATGGATACGAAATCATACGATACAGCTCGAGAGGCATACGCACTACTCGGAATAGATACGGATGCGGTCATCGATCGACTCGCAGCAATTCCCGTCTCCATCCATTGTTGGCAAGGCGACGATGTCGGTGGTTTCGAACGTCCCGGCGCAACCCTTTCGGGTGGTGGTATCCAAGCGACGGGGAACCACCCGGGGAAGGCGCGTTCGATCGAAGAGCTCCGAAGCGATCTGGAGAAGGTGTTCTCCCTGGTTCCCGGACCCCACCGGCTGAACCTCCATGCCAGTTACGGGGAATTCGGTGGAGAATTCGTCGACCGTGACAAGATAGAAGCGAAGCATTTCGCCGGATGGGTCGAATGGGCCAGGAAACTCGGCGTTGGCATAGATTTCAATGGAACCTTCTTCAGCCACCCCTTGGCCGATTCCGGCTATACCTTGGCGAGCAAGGATCCTGCCATCCGGCGCTTCTGGATCGAACATGCCAAGCGGTGCAGGGCGATTTCCGCGTGGATCGGCGAGCAACTGGGTTCCCCCTGTATCCTCAACACATGGATTCCGGACGGTGCGAAGGACCGTACAGTGGACAAGATCGGCTACCGGCGGATACTCAAGGATTCGCTCGATGAAATCTTCAGCATCCCCTATTCGGCGAACCATATGCGTGACGCCATCGAGACCAAGTTGTTCGGTATCGGCAGCGAGGCCTTCGTGGTGGGTAGCCATGAGTTCTACATGAACTATGCTGCCCGCAACGACAAGATGCTGTGCATCGACATGGGACACTTCCATACCGAGGAGGATATCTCCGACAAGCTGTCCTCGATCCTCCTCTTCCAGGACGAGGTGTTGTTGCATGTGAGCCGGCCACTCCATTGGGACAGCGACCACGTGGTGCTGTTCACAGACAGGGTCCGCAACGTCGCCGAGGAATTGGTCAGAAGTGGAAAACTGGAACAGGCGCATATCGGACTCGACTACTTCGATGCTTCGATAAATCGGGTCGGGGCATGGTCCACCGGTGCCCGTTCCATGCGCAAAGCCCTGCTCTTCGCCCTGCTGGAACCGCAACGGAAGTTGGTCGAGTTGGAAGAGTCGGGAAGCGGCTATGCCAAGATGGGACTGTTGGAGGCCTTGCACACCATGCCCTTCGGTGCCGTATGGAACCGGTATTGTGAAAAATTCTCTGCCCCGGACGACCTCGCGATCATCGATATGGTCGGTGCATACGAACAGAAGACCCTCAAGGAGCGTACATGATGGTACAACACGATATTGCAGCTTTGCTGGAAGTCTCACGCAGATACGGTACCGACGCACGATATGTGCTGCTTGGCGGTGGCAACACCTCGTACAAGATCGATGATACCATGTACGTCAAAGCCTCGGGCCATGCGTTGGGAACGATTTCCGAGGACGGATTCGTCGCCATGTCGATGCCCCGGCTCATGGCTATCTGGGACAAGACATACCCAGCCGATACCGAGAAGCGTGAAGAGGAAGTGCTCGCCGATCTCATGGGTGCACGCAGCGATGGCCAGACAGGTCGTCCCAGCGTCGAGGCCCTGTTGCACGGAATTATCCCGTTCACTTATGTCGTCCATTTGCATCCAGCCATGGTCAACGGGCTCACCTGTGGCCAAAGTGGAAAGGAATGGGCCCGGAAGCTGTTTCCCGATGCCATTTGGATTCCATTGGTCAACCCCGGGTATATTCTTGCCAAAACAGTGCGCGACGCCCAACGGGAATATGTGAAGTCCCATGCCAAGCAGGCGACCACGATGTTCCTACAAAACCATGGGGTGTTCGTCGCAGCCGATACCATCGGGGAGATCGATGCTCTCTACACCGCGATAATGGAAACGCTCAACCACGCGATTGTCCGCAAACCGGTGTTCAACGAAGTGAAGGTGGACGCACAACGGGTGGCCATGGTCCAGCAAGCCATGCAACAGCACTATGGAAGTCGGACGACGTACCCGGTCATTGCGAACCGGGAGGTCGCCAACCGGTTGACCGATCCGGAAGCCTTCAGCTCCATTTCTTCCGCATATACACCGGACCATATCGTCTACAGCGGTTTCAAACCGCTATGGATCGGTGAAGCCGTCTTCGGACAAGAGAGTCCAGTCCAGGCGATGGTCTCGGCCATGCAAGAGTTCGAGCATACGTATGGGGTTCCTGCCAAAATCATCGCAGTGCAGAGGACAGCGGCTTTCGCGGTCAGTGAAGCTGCTCTGGTGCTGTTCCTGGATACGGTCAAGGTGTCCGCCTTCACCGAGAGTTTTGGCGGCCCGCGGTTCATGGATGATGACCAGATCGAATTCATCCGCACCTGGGAAGTGGAGAAGTATCGTTCGAATTTGAATGCTTGATACCCGAACCCGTGGTTCGGAATCACATAGATCACCGGAAAATCCGGAAAAGGAGTACACACATGAAAAAAGTTGCTGTGTTTTTGCTCATCGCGATGTTGGCGAGTACAATGGTGTTCGCCCAGGGTGCCAAAGAGGCTCCAGCCAAAGAGATGTACGATGTCGTCATTTTGGTGAAGAGCATGGGAAACGGATTCTTTGACGCTTGTTTCAAGGGAAGCCAGCAGGCAGCCGAGGAATTGGGGAACATCAAGACCACCTACATGGGTCCTGTCCAGACCACTGCAGAGGGTCAGATCGAGATTATCGAAACCCTGATTGCCCAGCGTGTCGATGGTATCGCTATCAGCGCCAACGATGCCGATGCATTGATCCCCGTTACCAAGAAGGCCATGGCCGCTGGTATCAAGGTCATTTCGTTCGACTCCGGTATCAACGAAGGTGGACGCATTGTCGATCTCGTTCCCTCCAAGGAAGAATTGATTGGTCGCCAGCAGATCCAACTCGCCGCCGAATTGGCCGGTATGAAGGGTGACGTCGCTGTCCTTTCCGCTTCTGCCCAAGCGACAAACCAGAATGCTTGGATCAAGTGGATGAAGGAAGAGATCAAGGATGCCAAGTACAAGGACATGAAATTGGTTGAAGTCGTCTATGGTGACGATGCGCCGGACAAGAGCTATCGTGAAGCTGTCGCCCTCATGAACAAGTACCCCAACCTGAAGGTTATCATTTGCCCGACCACAGTCGGTTTGCTCGCAACTGCCCAGGCCGTCAAGGATGAAGGCAAATCGGGCGTAGTTGAAGTTACCGGTCTTGGTCTTCCTTCAGAAATGAAGGGATACATCCTCGATGGTACCGTCGGACAAATGGCGCTTTGGAATCCGATCGACCTCGGATACACATCCACCTACATTCTCGAATCCTTGATCACCGGAAAGGTTGCCGGTGCCGTCGGCGATTCGTTCGATGCCGGCAAGATGGGCAAGGTCACTGTCGAAGCCCGCGGTGTCGCTGTCATGGGCACTCCGTTCGTCTTCAACAAGGACAACATCGAAGAGTACGCCGCGATCTTCTAGGTCGGACGGTTTTTGGGACAACCGACGTCGATTGGCGTCGGCTGTCTTTCTGCGGTTCCTTCCCGCAAGGCAGGGACCGGGGATGGACAGTTGCAATCGCATTCGCCAGTATATACCTAATTGAGAGGAGAACTACCTGTGGCAGAGACGCTGTTGACCATACGCGACCTCACGAAGTTTTTCCCTGGAATCAAGGCCTTGGACAACGTGCACCTCACGGTGCGAACCGGTGAAGTCCATGCCTTGATAGGGGAGAACGGTGCGGGAAAATCGACTTTGGTGAAAATTCTTACCGGAGTGTATTTCCCTACCGGTGGAACCATTACCCTGGAAGGCCGTGAATTGAATTTCAAGAACGCTATCGATGCCCAGCAGGCTGGTATTGTAGCTATACATCAGGAAGCTTCCATGTTCCTTGAATTGAGTGTCACCGAAAATATCTATATGGGACACCACCTGCGGCATCCAAAGACCAAACGGTTGGATTGGAAGGGTATGCGCGAAAAGACGGGCGAATTGCTCAAGCAGTTGGAGCTGGCAATAGACCCAGATACCTTGGTCAAGAATCTCAGCGTGGCCCAACGGCATATGGTGGAGATCGCAAAGGCGTTGTCATTGAATGCCAAAGTGGTGATCATGGATGAGCCTACGAGCGCCCTGACCACCAGGGAAGTCGAGGACCTATACCGGATCGTGCGGCAATTGCGCAAGGAAGGAAAGGCGATCATCTTCATTTCGCATAAGTTCGAGGAGATTTTCGAGATATGCGATTACTATACTGTCTTGCGTGACGGACAGTATATCGGTGAAGGGAAGGTCGCCGATACTTCGACCGATGAGATCATCAATATGATGATCGGGCGCAATATCGACCATATGTTCCCCAAGAAGGATCCGAATATCGGCGATGAGATTCTCGCTGTAGAGAATCTCAGCCAACTGGGGGCGTTCCAAAATGTCTCCTTCAGCCTCCACAAGGGCGAGATCCTGGGATTCTTCGGACTTGTTGGTGCCGGTCGCACAGAAGTCATGCGGACAATCTTTGGAATCGACAAACGTTCTGGGGGATCGATAACGATCGGGGGCAAGCCGTATGCGCCGAAAGGCCCGCACGATGCCATGGCCCACGGAATCGGATTCGTTCCGGAAGATCGGCAACGACAGGGAGTAATCCTTTCCATGAGTATCGGAAAGAACATCACTATGCCCCAGCTGAGCTCCTTGTGCCGCTTCGGCATCACCAACGCTAAAAAGGAATTGGAAGTAACGAAAACCTATGGGGAGATGATGGAGATCCGTGCCGCGGGATGGCATGTCGATGCCGACACCCTCTCCGGCGGAAACCAGCAGAAGGTGGTGCTCGCCAAGTGGATCGGGACCAATCCCCGTATACTGATCCTGGATGAACCGACAAAGGGTATCGATGTCGCAACGAAGGCCGCCGTACACGAATTCGTCTCGCAAATGGCCGGCGAAGGAATTGCCGTCATCCTGATTTCCAGCGAACTTCCCGAGATCCTCGGTATGTCCGACAGGGTGGTTGTCATGCACGAAGGCGATGTCACTGCGGTCTTCGACCGTAAGGAAATGAACCAGGAGCAGATCATGCGGGCAGCCCTGGGCGAAACGAAGGAGGCCCTCCATGGGTGATATGCACATGAAAAACACCCGAGATGGCAATATCCTGCAGCGGGTGTCGAAGGTATTGCTTGCCAGACGCGAGGCAAGCCTGGTCATTCTCCTGGCCGTGATTCTTGTTCCGATTGTCATCAGGTCTCCGCAATTCCTCTCGTTCACCAATATCGATCGGATTATCAACGATATTTCGATTCTCTCGATAGTTGCCATAGGTGAATTCTTCGTAATCCTCTCCAATGGAATCGACTTGTCCGTCGGTTCCATAATCGCCTTCAGCGGCATGGCCAGCGGGATGCTCAACGAGGCGTATCCACAGGTGCCGGTGTTTTTCCTCTTGCTGCTCGGAACCGGACTTGGTGCGGTTATGGGAGCGGTGAACGGTGCTCTTGTGGCATACGGAAAAATTCCGCCCATCATCACGACATTGGGAACCATGAGCATCTACCGGGGATTGACGTTCGTATTGAGCAAGGGGACGTGGGTCACCGCACATGAGATGACGCCGAATTTCATCGGCTTTCCACGCCAATCCTTCCTAGGTATATCCGCCCTGATCTGGATGGCGTTGATAGTAATCGTGGTGACCTATTATTTCAGTCGTTTTACCCGGTCCGGTCGGGAAATCTACGCGATCGGGGGCAATGCGACGGCCGCAAAATTTGTCGGAGTCAATGAAAAACGGATCCGGTTCATGGTCTTCGTGATATCGGGAACCCTCTTCGGTTTCGCCGGATCGCTGTGGACCGCCCGATATGCATCGGCAGTGAATGAAATGGCGACCGGTTTCGAGATGCAGGCCGTCGCCGCATGTGTGCTCGGTGGGGTGAACTTCGCCGGAGGTGCCGGTGCTATCCCAGGAGTCGTCCTCGGTGCATTGTTCCTCGGTGTCTTGAACAATGCCTTGCCGGTTGTCTACCTGTCGACCTTCTACCAGACCTTGGTACAGGGAATGGTCGTGCTGCTCGCTTTGGTGATCAACACGGTGGTCGACCAACGCAAGACCCGCAAGCTCCTTGAACAACGGAGGGCTCGATAATGGCTGAACAACGTGATTTGGTTGCAAAAACGAGATTGATCCAGGAGGCTGGATGGCGCAACACCCTCATAGAGCTCTTCACCAAGTGGGAAGTCCTGTTGGGCATGATCTTTGTGCTCATGGTGGTGTTCTTCTCGAACCTGTCGCCGTATTTCCTCGATTATTTCAATCTGATGAATGCGACATTCCAATTTTCCGAGAAGGCGATCATGGCATTGCCCATGATATTCATCATCATGTGTGGCGATATCGATATCTCCATCGCCAGTATCATCGCCTTGTGTGCCTATGCTGTCGGCACCGCAAGTGCGGCAGGGGTCTCGACGCCAGGTTTGATCGCCATTGGTCTCGCTGTCGGAGCCGCGGCAGGTATGGTCAACGGATTGCTGATCACCGGTTTCAATATGCCCGCGATTGCGGTTACGCTTGCCACACAATCGATTTACCGGGGAATCGCCCAAGCTGCGTTGGAAGAGCGCGCTATGACGAAATATCCGTCGCAATTCGGTTTCTTTGGACAAGAGTTCATTCCCGGCACCATGATTCCATTCGAGTTGGTGTTGTATATCGGTCTTGCGATCGTCATGGGATTTGTCCTCCACAAGACTTCGTATGGTCGTCGTCTCTATGCGATCGGTAGCAGTCCGGAAGCCGCGCGGTTTTCCGGGATCAAGGTCAAGAAGATAAGGATCATCAACTACACGCTCATGGGGTTGTTCAGTGGAATCGCTGGTGTATTGTTGACCAGTCGTATTTTAAGTGCCCGTTCGAATATCGCCACCAGTTGGGACCTCGAGGTGATTACCCTTGTCGTTCTCGGTGGAGTCTCCATCAACGGGGGAAAGGGAACCATGTGGGGTGTTGTGATCGCTTCCTTCCTGGTCGGATACTTGAAGTTCGGTATGGGGCTGCTGAAGTTGTCGGGTACCATCATGACCATTGTGATCGGGACCTTGCTGATCATAGCGGTATTGTTGCCGAGACTCTTGGATGGGTATAAGAACAACAGGAAAATGAGACGGCAACAGGCACAAGCCGCATTGCAGTCCGCACATGCTTGATGGAGTGCTTATGGAAGAGAATAGACGCGCGTTCATGATGAAATTGAAACCTGGTTGCGAGGCGGAGTACGAGAAACGACACACGGAAATTTGGCCGGAACTGAAGCGATTGCTCTCCGACAGTGGAGTCTACGACTATTCCATATACCTGCACAAGGAGAGCGGTTCCTTGTTCGCGTTCCAGAAGACACGAGGTGGTGCCGGTTCGCAAAGTCTCGGCGAGACCGGGATAGTGAAGAAGTGGTGGGCGTTCATGGCCGACCTCATGGAGACCAATGCCGACAGTTCGCCGGTCTCGATTCCATTGGAGGAAGTCTTCCATATGGATTGAGGCCGAAACATACGGCTCACACTGTGACTGTTGTCACACAATCATATGATGAACTATGGTATCTTGTGGCAGTTCCCAGGAGGGTAGGTGCATGAGTACCATGGTGTTGTATGGTGTCACGGCAATGTTGTTGGCATTCTCATTTTTCAAGGACAGGAAGAAAACCCTGCAGGCGTTGCGCAAGGCCCTCAAGGCGTTGGAGAATATCCTGCCCGAATTCCTTGTCGTCATTCTGCTGGTGGGGCTCCTGCTTGCCTTGATGGATCCTGCGTTCATCTCGCGCTTGATAGGTGTGGATTCCGGTATCTTGGGTATGGCGATTGCCTTGCTGGTAGGTTCCATCACGCTGATTCCCGGTTTCATCGCATTCCCGACTGCCGCCATGCTGCTCCAAGGTGGAGCGGGATACATGCAGATAGGTGCGTTCATATCGACGCTCATGATGGTCGGTGTGGTCACCGTTCCAGTGGAAAAGAAATATTTTGGGCTCAAACTGACAGTGCTCCGCAATAGTTTTGCTTTCCTGTTCTCTATTGTTGTCGCGCTGGTCATCGGTCTGGCTATGGGGGAACTATGAGCAAGCTCATCAAGCGCTATAGGGTGTTTCTGGTCGTATTGGTGTTGTTGGGGATAGTGTTTCTCCTCGACAGGGAATTGGGCAAGCTCACCTTCCGGAATGCTGGATATACGATCAAGGAAATGCTGTTGATCATTCCTCCGATTTTCGTGTTGCTCGGGTTGCTGGACGTATGGGTTCCCCGTGAGACGATGGTGAGGTTCATGGGGGAGGGTTCCGGTGCCAAGGGGGTGCTGCTGGCATTCCTGCTTGGGTCGGCGGCGGCAGGACCGTTGTACGGGGCGTTCCCGGTAGCAAGCGTATTCATGCGCAAGGGGGTCAAGTTCTCCAATATCCTGGTCTTCCTGGGAGCCTGGTCGACGACAAAGATTCCCATGTTCCTGTTCGAGCTCGAATCGTTGGGTCCCCGTTTCGCTCTGACCAGGCTGGCAATCAATATTCCCGGAATACTGGTCATCGCATGGACTTTGGCAGCCTTGGTGCCCAAGCAGGCCATCGACGACATCTATCGGAAGAACCTGGAGATGAACAGCAACTGAACCCCAACCGTAGCGAACGGAAAGAATCATTGGGGTATTCACAATACATTTTTGTGTCATTTCCCAACAAAACGAGGGTAGCGGAACAATTACTATTGGCCCATTTTCAAACGAAGTGAGGTAACGGAGCCACGAAGTGGATCCACTACCGAACGAGACAATATGAAGTGACCCCCAGTTTGCAAACCGTGGATTCGCCGTGCATACTGGGAAAAACAATTAACCGTATGCGGCTACCGCATGCAAATGGAGGTCACCATGAACACAGTAATCCACATCGGCATCGATGTCCACAAGGACAGCTATACCCTGAGCGCATTCAATTTCTCCAGCAACCGGAGTTTTGGGCAAGGCAGGACCGACAGCAAGGGCAGCCTGGTCATCAAGTATGTCGAGCGTCTTCGCAAGGAGCACCCGGGATGTGAATTCGTATGCGGCTACGAGGCGGGCCCCACCGGCTTCGGTTTATACCGCGAACTGGAACGCGCAGGGATTTCCTGTGTGGTCATGGCACCGACGACACTGCCGAAAGCGTCGGGCAATCGGGTGAAGAACGACCGGCTCGATGCCCGGGAGCTTGCCCGGCATCTTGCGTTCGGCACCTACAGCGCGGTACAGGTCCCCACGCCGCAGGACGAGGCGGTGAAGAACTTCAGCCGGTTGCGCAACACCCGGAAGGAGTCGCTCAAGAAGGCCAAGCAGAACCTGTTGTCGTTCCTGCTTCGGAAGGGACGGACCTTCAGCGAGGGCAAGAGCTATTGGACCTTGATCCACTTCAAGTGGTTGAAGGGCCAGGAGTTCGAGGATATGGTGGACCAGGAGACTTTCGACGAATACCTGCAGGAGGTGCATGACCAGCAGGAAAAGGTGGACCGCTACGACCAGCGGATAGAGGAGCTGGCAGGGCGGGACGAGTATCGGGAGAAGGTGGCGAAGCTGTGCTGTTTCCGGGGGATCGAGACCCACACGGCGCTGTCGCTGGTCTCCGAGATCGGCGACTTTTCCCGGTTCGCCACTGCCCAACAGTTCTCCGCGTTCCTCGGGCTGGTGCCCAGCGAGGAGAGCAGCGGGCAGAGGGAACGGCGCGGGGCCATCACCAAGGCGGGCAACACGCGGTTGAGGATGCTGCTCATCGAAGGGGCAAAATCGACGCTCAGGACCAGCATCCTCGGGAAGAAGTCGAAACGTCTGTTGGCGAGGCAGAAAGGAAACGATGCCGGGGTCATCGCCTATGCGGACCGTGCGAACCGGAGATTGCACCGGGTATATGGCCGGCTCACAACCCGTGGCGTGCACCACAACAAGGCGACTGTCGCGGTGGCGCGTGAGCTCTCCTGTTTCGTGTGGGGCATGATGAACGGCAGGATCGATTGATAATTCGGTATCGGAATC
>Ga0209164_1003469_pt1 | contig 14996 bp, 9 predicted proteins | sample MTBNYHSulfiMetaG_FD_187458 | JGI IMG/M metagenome (GOLD analysis project Ga0209164, IMG submission 187458) | Enrichment culture microbial communities from rom New York Harbor, USA that are MTBE-degrading - MTBE-NYH (New York Harbor Sulfidogenic)... | ecosystem: Environmental > Aquatic > Marine >...
CTGTTGTTTTTTTGCCCTCAACCTGGAATCCCGCTACAGCGGGAAACCCGGAACCTGTGAACGCTTACAGGAGATTTCTTTCGGGGTGCTTACATGGATTCAATGGCCGACAGCTCTGCGGAGACAAGTCGAAGCCGTTGGCTCAACCCTCTGGCCATGGCATGAACCAGTCGGGTCCCCACGTGAACGTCTTCCTGTATCAGTTCCTCGATATCGTCCATGTGAATCGCATACAGCTCGCAGTCCTCATCCGCCACTGCACGGGCCGACCGGTCGGAACGTTCCAGCAGCGCCATTTCACCGAAATAGAGCCCCGGCCCCAGGCTCGTGAACCGGGTGTCCATGTCCGTTCCGGAAGATCCCAGGATGCTGACGCATCCCGAGCCGATCATGTACACCGTATCTCCCGGTTCTCCTGCCTCAAAAATCGTTTCGCCGGCATCATACTGCCTTTTTTGCATGATTGCCTGGACCTTGACCAGATCCTCGGGCGTCATGTCTTTGAGCAGCGCAAAACGTGAGAAATCCAACGGCCCCAGATCTCGGGTCGCTTCAGGAATGAATTTCCGGATCAACCGGTTTTCAGCCGCCTCCATGGCCCGATCCAGGTCCGGAAATATATTATGATCCCCCACGCTTTCCATAAGCCCCAGGTCTCTGAGGTACAGGACCATCTTCTCCCGCCTGCGGCTTCCCCCAGTCAGGCCCGAAAGCATAAAGGTGCCGCCATTCCTCTTGATGTCGTCGCAGATGCGCTTGATCAATTCGGCGCCCGTGATATCGATGGTGTCCACCCATTTGAGGTCAAAAATAACCGTCCCGGTTCCTTTCAATTCCGCATCCACATCGTCGGAGAGCTTGTCGGCCGTTCCAAAGAAGAGATGCCCGGACAATTCATACACCAGGGTTCCGTTTCCGTGTTCTTTCAAAACAAGGGATTCCGCTTCGGTTCGGATTCTCTTGGAATGGATGAGATCGCACCGAAACTTTTTTCGGTAGACTTTCGCGCTGATGAGTTCCCGAATGAAGAGGATCGCGGCAATCATGAAACCGATGCCCACTGCAATCATGAGGTCCAGTGCCACGGTGATGACGGTCACGACCCCCACCACAAGAAGATCTTTGAAAGCCGTCTTTTTTCGAATCAGGCTGAGGCTGTAGGTGTCCAGCATGGATACGGCGGTCACCATGAGGATGGCGGCCAGGACGCACATGGGAATCCAGCCTGCGGCAGACCCCAGGGCCACCAGTATAAAGAGTAGAATGCCCCCGTGAAGAACCCCCGATAGTCGTGTGCGGCCTCCGTTTTGAATATTCACGACCGTTCTTACCGTGGCCCCGGCGCCGGGGATACCCCCGAAAACGGCGCTGACCATATTTCCGATACCCTGACCAAACAGTTCCCGATTGGATTGATGCTTGGTTTTCGTGCTGACATCCGCCACCAGGGAGGTGAGAAGCGAATCGATCGAGCCTAATATGCCCAGGGTGAAGGCAGGCCCGATGAACATGGCCGGGTGTTGAACAATGATACGTGCAATGTCGGCAAACGAGATGGCGATGAAACCAAAAGGGATGGGAAAGCCCGAGGGAATAGCGCCGACGATGAAAGGATTTCCATCGAATTGGGCCAGTGACGGCACAAGGGTCTTTCCAACCAGAAGATAGGTTCCTGTTCCCAGAATCAGCCCCGCAAGGGACGCCGGAATCTTCCGAGTCATTTTTGGAATAATAAGGATCGCGGCAATGGTTGCAAGCCCGATGCCCAGGATGGGAAGCACGCCGATGTGTGCGTCCAGAAGTGTGGGGGAAAACGCGCCCCCGGAACCAAAGAAGGATTTTATGCCCAGCATCGGAGCAATCTGCCCGACAAAAATAATGACAGCGATTCCGTTCATGAATCCCGCAATCACGGGGTATGGAATGAACTTGATGAGCGTACCGCAGCGCAACAGGCCCATTAACACCTGAACCAGGCCCCCCATGCAAACGACCACGGCGGTCAGGGTCAGAATGGCGGAAAGGGGATCGGCGTGTTCAAGGATTGCGGGATGTTTCATGGACCTCGCAATGAATTCGGTAATCACCACCGTCATGGGGCCCGTGGGACCGGTAATCTGGGAAGCGGTGCCGCCGAACAGGGCCGCAAAGATACCCGTAAAGATGGCCCCGTACAGCCCGGCCGCCGCCCCCCCGGCCATGGCTTCCGGTGTTCCGATAGACGCAAAGGCCGACACCCCGAAGGCAACGGCCAGGGGAAGGGCAATCACCGCTGCGGAAATGCCCCCGGAGATATCCCCTTTCAGATTTTTGAACATGGAAGGTGACATCGTGTTTGCTATCGATTCTTTCGGCCCCCTTTTTCCTCGGCCGATGATCGGATCGCCTCCGCCTTCTTCCTGAGTTCGAGATAATCCATGCGTAAACGTGAATTGGCGGCCCAGACCATTTCCATATAATCCCGCTCCGTTTCCGTAATGAGCCGAAGCCCCAGCACCTCGGGCCTTTCGCGGATAACACTCCCCGCAGGCACCCGCGTAAAGGAGGGAAGCGTTACCATCTTGGCAATGGCGCCCATCCCCAGCCAGACGTGATCCTCGAGGGTTGTCTTGTACAGAGAGGAGCGGAGGGCCAGAAAACACTCTCGTCCGATGATGCACGGTCCATGGATGATCACGCCGTGGGCGACAGAGGTCTTGGGACCGATGACCACCGAGGCACCCGCATCGGTGTGGATAATGACGCCGTCCTGGATATTGACCTCCGCATCGATGACAATGGGGGCGACTTCCCCACTCGGTCCGCGCTGATCGGCCCGGATAACGGTCAATGGCCCCACAAACACGTCTTTGGCGATTTCAACATTGCCGATGATCTGGGCCGAAGGATCTATCAGTGCGGTCGGGTCGATTTTGGGATAATCGCCTGCAAGGTTGGGGCGTATATTGTAGGGCAACGATGTCATCTTCTTTCCTCCATGCTCGGGGTTCATGATCGTGTTGAACAAAGCGGGGCCTGACGGCACAGGTTCGGCTGGATGCCCCGACGTCGTGCAACAGCTGATTTACATTGGAATTTCAGTTCTAATGGTCTTGTCGAAAACCGGAAACGATTGCCTTTTGAAAATGGACTGTATCTCGAACTGACTACCAAAATCGCAAATCCATGGGAACAAGGCCTTTTCCATTCGGGCGCCAGCCTTGAATTCATATTAGCCCCCAAAACAAGGCGAGGTCAATCCATTTTTATGCTGGATAATTCTTGGGCGGCTTCGAAGACGGGTCCCGCATCGGGCCTTTCCCGCGGGAGTCTTTGCGTTCTCCTCCTTCGAAGGAGATGGCCATGTCATAGATCGCGCTTTGCGAAAGGAATGATGATCACACCGGTAACTCCCGCAGCATCTCATGGATTCCTTTGTGCATCCCGTAGCAAAACCTGTAGGCGCCGTGTTTATCCCTGGTGAAAAAGCCAATCCATTTGGAAAACCGCTGGGTAAAGGATCAACGTCAAGCATTGGCGGGAAGTCTCAGGCCCTTCCTGACAGCGGTACATCCGGCGGGTCGGGTTTCAGGTCTGTGGAGATGGAGAGATAAAACCTGACTCCCTTTTGCGTGTCCGGGTCCACCCAGATCCGGCCCCCGTGCCGCTTCAGCATCTCCTGGACAATCGCCAGCCCCATGCCCGTTCCGGTTATGCCCTTTGAATTCTTTCTTCTCTCGAAAGGTTCAAAAAGCCTTTCCTTGTCTTCCTCGGGCAGGCCTAACCCGTCGTCCGCAAAGGAGAATACATGAAAGCCCTCTTTCCTTTGGTATCCGAAGCACAGCTCGGAGAGACCGTCCCCCCCGTACTTGAGGGCATTGTCCAGGAGATTGCGAAAGATGCGCGTCATGCCCATCCTGTCCGCGACAACCGACGGCAGTCCTTCTGCGCCCACCACCCGGATCCGACGATCGTCGAGTTGCTCGGAGAACTCCCCCACAATCGTCTCCACCACGTCTCCGACAGGGATCTCTTCCAGATGGAGGGGCGCCTTTTTGGCGCCGATATAGGCGTTGATCATCTCCACCAGGGCCAGCATCTGGCGGGCGGTCCTCAAAATCAGATCGCAGTGCTCCATTCCCTTGGCCTCGAGCCCCGAGCCGTATTTTTCCTTCAGCCGGTTTGCGAGGGCATACAGACTGGCGGCCGGGCTCTTGAGGTCGTGCGAGATGGAGTAGGCAAAAAAGGTGATCATCTTCTCCTTTTCCTCGAGGGCCGCCAGCTTTTCTTCCAGGTCTCTGTAGAGCCTTTCATTGTCCACGGCAACAGCGATCTGGTTGCCGATGGTGGTCAGAAGATCAATCTTTCCATGATCCAGCACAATATCCTTTTTGGCTGACAGATTCATGACCCCCAGGACCCGATCCCGGGTCATGAGCGGAACGCACATAACCACTTCCAACCCCCTCTTCTTGAGAAGACGGACCCGCTCCCTGTCCTCCAATTCAGATACATGCTGGGCGATAAACGATTTGGATCTGACCGCTTTGCCGGAAAAGCCCGTTTGAATGCTCACCGCTTCGAGACCTCTGGGGTCTATGCCATGGTGAGCGAACAGATCCAGACGGGTTCCATCCACGTTCAACAGATAGACGCGGCCCGAATCCATCTGGAAAAAGGCCAGCACCTTCGACAGCGACTGTCCCAGGACCTGCCGCAATTCCAGGGGCTTGAATAGAAGGTCGTTCAGCTCGAGGAGGATGGACATCTCCGGGCTCCTCCTCCTGACAGACGCCTGATTCACTTCGAGGGTAATGTATTTCTCATCCGGTTCCATTAAGTCACCCGTCCTTGCCTGGCAAAGCCCATGTTGCTAATAAAAATGGTCAAGCCGAAAAACTCCAAACCGCCTTGTCCCCATCCGGAAAACCTTCACAATCCTTTTTTCTCAAACCGCCAAAACAGCAGGAAAGCACCGGCTATAAAGAGGGGAATGATAACCCAGTGGCTGACCCCCAGGACCTGAGGCAGGGTGATGCGGCCCGGGGTCCCCCAGGTGTACACGGTTTTTTTAAGAACCGGATATGCTTCCGCAAATAGGCCCGCCCCCACGACCATGCCCAGGATCCCCCACAGGGCGTCCCAGCGACCTTCGCCGAGGGCGCCCATGGATGTGCCCGGGCAATACCCCAAAAGACCCCATCCAAGGCCGAAAACAAGGGCGCCGATAATAACCGGACCCAGGATGGTGGCCTTGAAGGAGCATCCCGATCCGTCACCGGAGCCGGATGACAAGCTCGAATTCTTCGGTGCCAGGATCCCTTTTCATCTCAAAGCCGAGCTTTTTCCCCATGGCGAGCATACTTCGGTTTTCCCGTAAAACAATCCCCTGCACCGCTTCAAATCCCCGCCTTTTGGCGATTGCAAGGCAGTTTTGGAGAAGGGTCGAACCGATCCCTTTCCCGTGCCAGGGATCGCCCACCACCACGGCAAACTCTCCCTTCTTTCCGTCCGGGTCTCCGATAATCCTGGCCACCCCCAGCATCCGCTCTTCTGCCTCGGGATCATCGTCGAGGGCCACCAGGGCGATCTCCCGGTCGTAATCGATCTGGGTGAACCTTGCCAGCATCTCCGGACTGAGTTCCTTTACATGGCTGAAGAAACGGTTGTAGATGGTTGTGGGGGACAGGACCTTGAAAAAGCCCTGAAAGATGGGCGCATCTTCCGGCCTGACAGGACGGACAAACAGACTGACGCCTTCCTGGGTAACCAGATGGCTCTCATCCTCCTCGGGATAGGCACTGATCACCAGGTGCAGGGGGGAAGGCCGGTCCGACGCGGAGACGAGGATGCGGGCATCCACCGCCACGGGCTCGCCGTCCTTGATCAAAACTGGATTCATGTCCAGTTCGGCAATCTGGGGAAAATCGATCAGGAGCTGGGAGAGCCGGATGATCATTTCTTCGAGGCGCTCCATGTCCGCGGGGGGCCGGTTTCTGTACCCCTGCAGCAGGGTCCAGGCCTTCGTCTCCTCCATCATGCGCCGGGCCAGCAGTCGGTTCATGGGGGGAAGTCCCAAGGCCCGATCCTTGAGGACCTCCGTAAAGATGCCGCCCATGCCGAAGAGAATGACCGGACCGAAATTGGCGTCCCTTTTGGCGCCCAGAAGGATTTCGAAATCCGGGCTGGAAAAAAACGGCTGCAGGGTGACCCCCTCGATCCGGGCCTCGGGCTTATAGCGGCGGGCCGACTCCACAATCCCTTGAAAGGCCGAACGGACGTCCGCGTCCGAGCGCAGGTCCAGGCGCACCCCGCCCGCCTCGGTTTTGTGGGGGATGTCCGGGGAATGGAGCTTCATGACCAGCGGATATCCCATGTCCCGGCCCAGGCGGGAGGCTTCTTCTTCGCTCACCGCGGTTTCCGTCCGGATCACGGGGAGGCCGTAAGCCGAAAGAACCTTCTTGGAGTCCGATTCCAGCATAAACCCCTCCTCCGGCGCCCCGGCCAGCAGGCGCCCGGCCTTTTCCGAATCAACGGCGATATCCCGGGTCAGCTTGGGCGGGATTTCCATCAGGGATGCCATGTTCCGGGCATACGCAACCATGTACAGAAAGGCCCGGATTGCCCGTTCCGGCGTCTCATAGGTGGGAATCCCCGCCTTATTGAGGACCTCCAAGGCCCGTGCGATGCTCTTGCCTCCCATCCAGCAGGCAACCACGGGATAGTGAAGATCCTTCAGGGTGGATGCCAGGGTTTCGGCCACGGAAAGGGGATCGGCAAGGGCCTGGGGGGCCAGCATGACGCAGACGCCGTCCGTGTCCTCTCCTTTTGAACAGACCTCCAGGGTGCGCCGAAAGCGTTCCGCAGAGGCGTCCCCAAGGATGTCGATCGGATTGCTCCGGCTCCAGAAGGCCGGCAGAAATGCATCGAGTTGTTGAATCGTTTTGGGATCGAGGGGCCCCGGCTCCAGGCCGTACCGGGCAAGGGTGTCCGTGGCCATGACGCCGGGTCCGCCGCCATTGGTGACAATGGCCAGACGCGGGCCCCGAGGCCTTGGTTGTTTGGCCATCAGCTCGGCACAGTCGAAAAGGTCCTGAATGGTGTCCACCCGCACGATGCCCGCCCGCTTGAAGGCGGCGTCATAGGCCGCGTCCTCTCCGGCCATGGCGCCGGTGTGGGAGGCGGCTGCCTTTGCCCCCGCCTCGCTTCTGCCTGCCTTCAGGACAATGACGGGCTTAATGCGGGACACCGACCGGGCCGCGCTCATGAATTTGCGGAAGTTCGTCAGGCTTTCGATGTAAAGGAGAATGCTTTTGGCGGAGGGATCGTTCCCGAGGTAATCGATGAGGTCGCCGAAATCCACATCCAGCATGGAGCCGATACTGACAAAATGGCTGAAGCCGATATGCTCCTTGAAGGCCAGGTCCAGGATGGCCGTACAGATGGCCCCGCTCTGGGAGACAAAGGCCAGTTGGCCGGCATCGGGCATCTCGGAGGCGAAGCTGGCGTTGAGCCTGGCGGCCGGATGGATAACGCCCAGACAGTTGGGGCCCACGATACGAAGTCCGCCGGCATAGGCCGTGGACCGGATCTGTTCCTCGATTTCCCTCCCCTTCTCGCCGACCTCCTTTCCCCCGGCCGAGATGACGATAGCGCCCGCCACCTCTCTTTCAACGCATTCCTGCACAATCCCGGGCACGGTATGAATCGGCGTGGCGATAACCGCCAGGTCCACCCCCGGTTCCAGATCCGAGACGGACCGGATGGCCTCAATCCCATGCAGGGCACCGTATTTCGGATTTATTGGCAGCAATTTCCCCTGAAATCCGCCCTCGATGAGGTTTTTCATCAGCGCATTCCCGATGCTGCCTTCCTTTTCGCTGGCCCCCACCACCGCTACCCGGCGAGGCTGGAAGATTCGGTCCAGATGGTACTGACTCATGATATGGCGGCTCCTCTATGATGAAAATTGTTCCAAGGATCGAAATGCAGGTTTTCCGCCCTTTGACATGTCACGAGTGCTTATCCCGAATGCTGAGAACAGGCCGGGTGGCAAGCCGAACGACCTTTCCCGCGACCGAGCCGAAGACAAGACGCTTTAGTCCCGTCTGGCCCCGGGTTGCGATGACAATGAGGTCCACCTGTTCATCCTCGGCCGTCTGCACAATCTGATTAGCGGGATCACCCAGGGACAACACCCTGCGGACCGAAACCCCTTCAGGGATCCTCCTCCCCGTTTCTTCCTCCAGGGTCTTCATGGCCGAGACCTCCATTATCTGCTGATATTCGTGCACATTGAAGGCCGCCGAACTCGTGTACTCCGTTGCGATAACGGGAATCGGCGCAACAACATGGATGGCAATCAGCTCGGAGGAAAAATGCAGGGCCAGTTCGGTAGCCACTTTCATCGCCTCAAAAGATGGATCGCTGAAATCCGTAGGGCACAGGATTTTTTTTAAAGGCAACATGGGAGCCTCCTTTCTTGGGTATCCATAGGGATTGAAATGGGATGTGCCATGGCTTATTGCGGGTGCTTTCGATATCAAGCAAAGGTTAAAGAAACAAGCAGCGCCTCGTGCCGGTTCATGAAGAACAGATGAAACCAGCCGGCCAGGGATCATCCGCACCCGTACGCCGTCCTTCAGACGGGGCCCCGATACAGTCCTTTGCTCGGCCCCCCCCGGTAATGGAGCGTATCCGACCACTGCCCGGGGATACGGGCCGCCGGAGGAAAGGATGCGGAAGAGACATGAAATTTATTTTACAATGTCAGGCAAGCCGGTGTAAAGGTTTTCCGATGATCAAATCCCAGGTCCGCACGGATAAGGTCAGGACGGTCATGGCGTCTCACCTCGAAGAGGAACCTTGGAGAGGAGAACACCGACATAGGGCCAGCGCCGCATGCAGACCAGTACCATCGCCTTCCAGGCCGGGGCATCTGGAGTGTGACCGGTTGAAAGGCGATGGTTTCACCTTCTATTGAGGTGATTGGGCGGGGTCATTTTTTTACCAGTTCAACCCGGCGATTCTTGGCCCGGCCGGCGTCGGTGGCGTTGTCGGCAATGGGACGCGAGGCCCCATGACCGGCGGCCGTAAGCCTCTCTCCTGCGATCCCGGCCTTGATTAACGCCGCGACCACGGCCTCGGCCCGGTCCAGGGAAAGCTTGAGATTGGCATCAGGGTCGCCCGTGGAGTCGGTATGGCCCTCCACCTTTAACCCGAGGTCAGGGTTCTCTTTCAACATCCCGGCGATTTCCAGGATAACGGGGGATGCGGTTTCATCCAACTCCGCACTGTTGGTGGCAAAGTTGATGTATACCGCAACGTGTCCATCCTTATCCAATGCTTCAAGGAGCTTCCCCGCCTTCACCTCCTGCGCCATGTCGCCGGACTGGACCACGGTCAAGAGATAGGATTCCCCGCCATTAAACACCTCCACGATGACCCAGGTTTCCCGCCCATCCTTAACCAGCTTCATGACCGCCTTTTCCCGGCCCTTTTCAATGACCTTCGCTCCGATCTGTTGCCCGGCGTTGATGTGGTTCTTTACGATCTGATACGCGGATGGCGGGGTTACGTCATCCTTGATCCAGTAACTGATCCGTGTCGTCTGGCCCTCGACGGCCATCTCCTTTTCGTCATCACCCGCCGTAACCGTGAATTCAACCAGGTCGAAGTTGTGCTGGTAATTATCAATGTAGAAATTCTTCATGCGCGAAAACAAGGGGTGGTCCTTGCCGTTTTCCACGTCCTCATTGGCGAATGCGGGCTGGCCAATGGCAATAAACGCCAGGACAGTACCGATACAGACGTTCAGGGCGAATCGTCTTCCAAAATCAATGCATGTCACTTCACTATCCTCCTGTTTACAATTTATCAAGAAGGCCGGACTATAGGGAAACCCTCCTTGTGCGTCAAGAAAAAACCAATCGCAGTGTGTAAGGGTATCTCAGGTTTTGGGTGGCCCGAAATCTTTGAGAGCACCAGAAGCAAAGAAAATGCGAGCGCGACTTGAACAACGGAATCATTTTGCCAGGCTGGCCCAAGCCGCCAGGTTGATGGATATCACAAGGTTTTGAATCGGAGAATACTTTTCTTAAGAGCTGAGCAATGGCTCATGCAAGACCAGAGCTATGATCTGAGTTAGAGTAAATAAGCCGGGATTTACGGTAAGCCGGTTTGTTCTTTACTTTTTATTGACACCCAAGCTCGCTTCCACTATATTTACTCGCTCAACAAAGCGACTTCTTGTCATCGAATAGCAGATCTCATGGATCTGAAATGGAGATTGCCGGCATGAAAATGGCGCGATCATGGGACAGCCTGCCTGACAGAAAGCGGGCTGCAACATGCTTCAAAGGATGTCCGGCAGGGGAGATCGCATCTGATTAAAGATGACATAGGCCCTTAGTTTGTAACTTCCCTGCAATTTGCGGAGAAGTTGGAAATCCGAAATCCGAAGCACGAAATCCCTGGCTCAGACCTGGTCGGTCGACGCTTTTCTGCAGAAATAGATCCTGCCTGCAGCGATTGTCCGTTGGTAAGGCGGTGTCTGGTCGCGCCAGGGCGGGCCGAAACAATATTCAATGACCCAAATTCAAATGACCCAAACTGCAGCTGCGGCGCCTTTCTGTTTTGAGCATTGAAGCATTGGAATTTTGGATTTGTTTCGAATTTCGAATTTTGCCATTCGAATTTGGTTGCGGCCGTCAGGCCGCATTGGGAGGAAAATATGCATCGACGTGGATCATGGTTCAACGGTATGGTGTTTTTCAGCCTATCGGTCCTGTTAAGTCTGTTGGCAGGCTGTAGTGACAACGACAGCAGTGCGCCCCCCGTTAACACGGAATCGCTGCGAATTTATGAAATGATCGCTGATTCTGGAAGCTTCACCGCGGTCGACGGCGACACCACCGGCAACAGCTTTCACCTCAGCCTCGGTAATGTGCCGGAGGAGATCCTCTATTTTACAGACAGACCGGCCCAAGAGGCAGGGTTCGATACCGTGGACAACGTGATCAACAACATCTGGCCGAGGGTATATGGGGCGGTTGCGCCGAATGCGTTAATTAAGGCCACAATGGCTAATCAGGAAAGTATCGAGTTGTTCTGTATTCTGGATGATCCGGTTTATGATGAGAAAAGCGGTGACCTCAGCTTTACCATGACCTACCTGAATGGGAACCAGAAACCAGAAGCATATCTTTCGGTTACAGATGCCAAACTTATCATTCTGAACAATGCCGCAACCTTTAAGACCGAGTGGTCGCAAGTTCTGACCGGCGATACCGGCACGTTTGCGCCCACCGATAGGGAGGGCGTTTACACCTTCATGATCCCCCGTGTCATCGGGAACGTGTTCAGTTACGCCAGTGCGCCGGGCCGACAGTCCATAACGCTGACGGCCCAGGCGTACATCGAGGACTGGCAGGCCCGTTTTGGCGACACGCCTCCCAATGCGTCCATCGCCTATGACGCTAATAACGGCCAGGATGGAGGGGTTCAGATTGTCACCCTGTCTAACCCGGTCTATGACGGCCAGTCCGGCAGCATCAGTTTTACCGCAAAGGTTTTGTATGGAATCCTGCCGATCGGCAAAAGCGGGCTAACCGTGGAAGGCCCGTCTCTCTTTGTTGACGGCGGCGCATCGGACGCGTTGAGCATCACCCTGATCAATCAATCGGGCCGGACTGCGCACATCAAATTCACCGGGAAACCTGTCGATGTGGACAAGAACGACGTGACGATCAATCATGGCAAATCTGACACCTTCAGCCTTCTTGAAGCCAAAAGCGGGCGCATTTATGTCTCTTACGACAAGGCGCTTTCTTCAGACGAACCGGACGGGGCCAATATTGCCGATAAGGATTATCACACCCGTTTCGACAAAATCGAACTCTCCTATGCAAGCAGAGCGGGTAAAGCCAACCTGACCGCGGTCGATTTTTACGCCATACCGATGATCCTCGAAACATCGATCGAGGGGACCACCATCGAGCACATGACCCTTTCTGACAAAATGACGGGAGAAAAGGTTCAATCGGCGCTGTTAGGCATTATGACGGAAACCTCTTTAGCGGTCGTCAAGGACAAAGATGAGATCGAGACCGTAAGGCTTCTGTCTCCCGTAAAAAGACCCGGCGCCTATCCCAGCTTCGATGCGTACCTGGAAACACTGTCAGACGCCACCCTTACCATTGCGGGAACCTATTTCGGGAATCCGGCAATGCAATACCATTACACAGGCGACATAACGGCCAATGCCATCACGCTGAAGGAAGGAAGCGACACCCTCAAGATCGACATGGAAACCCTCAAATGGAGTAAGACGGACACGCAAACCCATAATGGGATCTATACCTGCAACAGCCCCTATTCGGTCAATGGCGTAACAAAAGCAGTTGGTGACAATGACCTCTATGCAGCCGTTTACCGGGATCTGATGACCGGCTTCAACCTTGGCTATGTGAAACCCGGCGCCAATGACAGCTCCACGTGGTGGGATGGGACCTCCACACCCTTCCAGGGCACATATAACAAGTATGCCAAAACGATCGCCGATGATTATCCCGGTGCGTATGGTTTTCCCTTTACGGACAGGTACAATCACATCCTTGCAGACCTCGGCGGGAAAATCGATAAAATGACCATAACCCTGCTTGCTGATACGGCGTCTCCCCCGCCATACACGCCCAAGGGCAACATGAACCCTCAGACAGGGGACAGTAAATTTAATCTCATAATCGTAACGCCAGACGGTTCGGGTTTTGGAGGCACCCCGTTTACCTTCAACACCCATGCATACACGGGAGGAAATAACTACACCTTTCCCACAACGAAAATAGATGGGTCGAGCGAGACGGCCTCTCAAGTCAACCAGGTCCCCGGGCAGAATGGGCTGAACATTTACAAACTCGAGGTCTTGAACAAGACCTATACGGTGCTCCTGAAGGTTGAGGCCAACGTGGTTGAATGGGGTTCGATAACAGGCGGAGCCAGCGCGAACTGGGGTGATCCGAATCTTTTCGTAGGGGTGAATTGAATTCGTCGTTCAGTGCCTTTTGCAATAATCTTCTCTATATCGTCAGGGTTTCAGAACAGACTATTATAGCCTCTATCATAAATCCCGAATGATCGAGAGTTGTTTAAAGATACAAGCACACGAAAGAGGGCGGGGCAAAATATTCGATAGCGTAGCATGGTTAGCCGCTATGTGTTCCCACGCTCCGAACAAATACGAATCCCGCAAGGCGAAATGCAGGCATCTCAGGTTCTGGGGAGGCTCGATTTCTTTTGGTCGTCCACCTGAAAACGCATTGCTTTGATTTCCCTCAATTTCATGGTATAGTTCCTTCAACGGGGCTGCCCATAACTCCTACTGAATTTGAAACTCATTTCTGACTTCCTGTGACATCAAAACCGAAAACCCCGGTTTGGATTCAAGCTTTTAAATACCATTTGTATCCTGAAATGTTTCAACAATTCAGGATTATGCAAGTATGGTTGAATTAAAAATTAGGTGATATTACAAATCCTGACCACATTTGAATTTTACAATTAATGATCTTTGAACCCGGTCCAAATTAACTCAAAAGGGAAAAGAGAGGATTGGTATAGAATAATTCCAGAAAATAGGAGCCAGAAAATGCCTTTGGAAGATTACGAAGAAATCGTAACTCATTTCGATACTCCAACCCTTGTACTTGCCGGACCTGGTGCAGGAAAGACCTATCTGCTGGCTGACAGGATAATGCGATTGCTTGACGGCGGCGTGGATAGGGACAACATCACTGTTCTTACATTCGGCAGGGATGCAAACCGGCACATGACAGAGGAGCTTATCAATCCAAAGGGCAACTTTAAGGTTCCAGCAGACAACCTGCCACACATCTCAACAATGCATTCCCTGGGGCTCAGTATAGTCCAGGAGAAGCCGCGTCATGTTAAACTTAAGAAAACTGACCTGAGAGTTCAAAATGAGGAGGAGGTCAAACGGCTACTTTTCCGCGATGCTGCCTTAATCCTCGGATACACCGAGGAGCAAACCCGTGACGCAGCAAGGTGCAAGGCCTGCGGTGACTGCAGAGAATCCCCCGGCAAAGAATATTGTGAGATATGCGAGAAATACAGGGAAATAATGTCTAAGTGCAATTGCATTGACTTCGATGACCAAATTCATTTTGCCTGCGATATTCTTGAGGATTATCCAGATATTCTTGATAAATACCAAACCCATGCGGAACACCTTCTAGTGGATGAATACCAGGATATTAACGCGGCCCAGTTCCGGTTAATTCAATTACTAAGTAGGAAGAATCCTGACGGGCTTTTTGCGGTGGGTGATGACGCCCAGAGCATTTATGCTTTCCGTGGAGGAGACCCCAAATTTATACTGCGGTTTAAAGATGATTTTCCAGGGGCAGAAGTCACCACGCTGGCGCATAGCCGCCGATGCCCCAAAAGGATAATGAAAGATTCTTTCAAGGTCCTGAAGAAATATTATCAAGACTGGACCGGTGAGCCGAAATTAGAGTATCACAAAGGAGACGGCGAACTTCCTATCCTTTATCATATCTCCAGTGATAATTATGGAGCAAGAGTTACCGCAGCTGTGGCTCATGATGCCATCCAGGAAAAAAAGACTGTCCTTATTCTTGCTCCCAAAAAAGAGTTTTTTCCGTTGGTGCTCAAGGAGCTCACGAGAATACAGGTCCCACACAACTGCTCGATTGATTTATTGCCAGAACGTGTAGGCACTGCAAGACAAACAAAATAGTCGCCATTAAGGCCCTAAGCAATAAGCTGGCCAGGGCATCCTATTACGTCATGCGTGATCAGGTGGCCTACGATGCGGGTAAGCTTTTTGGCTAATCTTTGAAGACGCGTGCAGGAGAGAACCGGCAAAGGGGTTGGTGTCCAACCACAAGATTTGATTGGTGTCTGCTGCACGAAAAATATCAGGCCGGTTGTTGTTTTACGATTCTGTTTCGCCTATGCCTTGAGTCTCAAAAGGGTTG
>Ga0209164_1003471_pt1 | contig 14988 bp, 11 predicted proteins | sample MTBNYHSulfiMetaG_FD_187458 | JGI IMG/M metagenome (GOLD analysis project Ga0209164, IMG submission 187458) | Enrichment culture microbial communities from rom New York Harbor, USA that are MTBE-degrading - MTBE-NYH (New York Harbor Sulfidogenic)... | ecosystem: Environmental > Aquatic > Marine >...
CACATGAAAAATGCCCAAGCTGTGAATCATTGAACAACCTCTTTTTCTTGCCCACCTCCAGTTTTCCCTTCTCTTCCCCGGTGGCCTGGACAAACCCCTCTCCAAGGCTTCATCAGGCCATGCTTCAGAGGGTAGGGGTCACCCGTCTTCTGCAGCCCAGAAGACTCCTGCCGGTTATTGGAAGCCATCTGCCCAACCCAAAAACGGTATTGGCCGATGAAGCCTTTCCGAGGGCTTCGCCCAGGCCGTCTGCTTCCCTCCTCAATGATTGAAAAAATGGGGGCGGGAAAGACCTCTTTTTTCGTTGACTTCTGGAGGCAGTTTGATAATGATATGGAGTATCAAAGTTCAAATTCATAAAGAAGAGAGGTGAATGTAATGGCAAGCATCAATGTGAAGATCCGACCCATGGAGCCGGAGGATATCAGTGGTATTTTAGAGGTCGACCAGAAAATCAGTGGCGTGGCGAGGGCTCTCACGTATAGAGATTTGGTCCGGGAAGCCATGGGAGGCCAGATAGACATGAGCTTTGTGGCCGAGGTTGAGGATCAATTTGTGGGATTTGTCATGGCCTATCTCACCTATGTCCGTGAGCAGGTCTCTGAAGCCTGTGTGATTCAAATTTTTGGAGTCGACCCTCAATACCAGAAACAGGGGATCGCTTCCAAACTCATCCAGGCACTAATAGACAAGTGTCGCTCTAAAAAGATAAAACTTGTCCGCATCATGATCGATGAACGGGATAGCGAATTACAGGGCTTCTTCAAGCACTTGGGGTTTGATCGCCACCGCTATATAGATTATTCGAAGACGGTATGAAAAGGTTTTATGAAAGAAAGAAAGTGGGCATAACATTATCTATGGTCATGTGAAGTTTAGAACATCATTCGATCTCCATTTCCTTTTAAAACTCCCCCTTTAGAAAAGTTTTCACCTCAGTCTTCTCGCCATCTGTCTTCACTGCGATGGCTCCGTGTTTATCCGTCCTTAAGATTCTCGAACCCAAATGTAGGTATCTCTTCATTACCTCTGGATGGGGAAGCCGTCCAATGTTCCTTTCCCCCACGCTGAAGATAGCATATGTCGGTTTCACTGTTTTCGTAAAAAGAAGGGAGCTTGAAGAGGAGCTTCCGTGATGGGGAATCTTTAAAATATCAGCCCTGAGCGAATAACCTTTTCTTAGCATTCGTTCCTCTGCTTCCTTTTCAATATCCCCTGCCAGAAGCACAGAAACATTTTTAAACCGAAGCTTCATGACCAGGGAGGAATTGTTGAGATCCAAAAGATTCCGGTCTTTCCTTTGGGTTTCATCCAACGCCGTTGGATTTAGGATAAAAATCTCGACTCCATTGATGATGGGGGGAGGCGTTTCTTCATTAACAGTTCGTGTCTTGATTCTTCTCTCATCAAGAGTTTTTTTCAACTGGAGATAGGCTTCCGAGTTTGTCTGAACACCATTATCCCAAAATTGGCCGATTGAAAATTGGGAAGCGATGAAGTTTAAACCTTTAAAATGGTCTGGGTCAGGGTGTGTGAGGACGAGCATGTCGATCCTTCGAATCTTCTTCTTCCATAGAAAAGGGGCGATGACGTTCTTGCCTATATCGAATCGATCCTCATAAAGACCTCCTCCATCGATCAGCATCCTTTTCCCCTCCGGGAATTCAATGAGGATGGCATCCCCATGTCCGACATCGATAAAAGTTAATTGGAGGTCTTTTTGAAATGAATCTTTCAAATTCCAATATGCCAGATCAAAGACGAAAACAAGGCAGACTCCAGCAAAGAGATATCGGATCATTTTCCTTTTTCGGAGATGGACCACTAAAAAGAGGAGAAGGTAAAAAAGGATGATTTCAAAAATGGTTGGGGTGGAGACAAAAAAGGACGCATAAGGGATGGAAGCAAAAAAAGCCACCACCTTAAGGAGAACGAGAGTGATGAAGTCATTGATGTGGATCAAAAGGGTAGCCAAAGGGTAGAGAAAAAAGGAGAAAAGGGAGGCGAGGAGACTGAGAGGGACGATGAGAAAGCCCACCCACGGGATGAATAAGAGGTTGGTGAAAAATCCAATGAGAGAGAACCGGTTGAAGTGAAGGGCGACAAAAGGTGCGGTCCCTAAAATGGCAACTCCCGTCACCAGAAGAGAAATCGCAATATATTTCAGGATATTTTTCTTCCAAGAGGTTTTTGAAAGAAGGAAAATTTTTTCTTGTTTTATATTTTGAAGAATTCGTGGCACTAAATAGAGGATTGAAAGCACGGCAAGAAAGGAAAGCTGAAAAGAAACATCGAAAAGGGAAGGGGGCGAAAAGGTGAGGATGAGAAAAGCTGCCAAAACCAGTGTGTGGAGCAGGTGACGTTCCCGGGTGAAAAGAACGGAAAGAAAAAATGTGATCACCATGAGGGTGGCCCGGATCACCGAGATTCCCCCGCCCGCAATGAAGGTATAGACGAGGAGGCAGGGGAGGGTTAAGGCTGCGGCCCATTTTTTTACGTCTACTGTCAGAAGGAGAAATTCTGAACGTTTTAAGATCCAAATGATTAAGGAGAAAGAGAGCAGTGCGACAATTCCAAGATGGTCACCCGAAATGGCCAAGAGATGAGCGATCCCGGTGACGATGAAATGCTCCTTTACCTTTTCTGAAATATCTCCCTGTTCCCCCAACACCAGGGCTTTAGAAATACTTGAGGAAGAGGGGTCCGATTCCCTCTCTAAAAATTGACGGATATGGTCTCGCCAGCTCTCCATCTGGAGGAGAAAAGAATTTTTATATCCCCCTCCCAATTTGACCAGCCCTTTCTCCTCGCATAAGAATCCAATCGTGTGGATTCGTTCAAAAGCAAGATGACGTTCATATGAAAACCCGCCTGGGTTATGAAATCCATGAGGGGAATAAAGCCGACATAGAAACCGGAGGTGATCCCCTACTCGAAGTGAACGATTCTCCTCCTTAAGGAAGGTCAGGAGAAAACCTTCCACGGGGATGTGACGGTTTGAGAGAATGACTTTTTGTGAGCGGATCCATAATTGAGTTCTTCCTCGGAAGTGCTCAGGAGGGCGGTCGATCATCCCCTCCAGCGAGATTCTATCGAGGCCTGTAAATTGGGAGAGATGAGAAGGAGAATGTCGTGGATGGAGATAGAGATGAATGGAAAAAATCCCGAGAAAGAAAAAAGTAAGAAAGCCCATCCACGAGCTGATTCGGATTCTTTTTATGGTGAGCAGGAGAATCCAAAATCCTAAAAATATCAGGAGAAGAAGGATCCACCCATGAGGAGAAACGGGGAGATCAAAGTGGCCAGAAGAAATACCAAGGGTGTAGGCGATGAAGATGGGAATGAGAGGAAGGCGAAATGCTCCACTCATGGTCGCCTCAAGCGGATCAACCTCTTAGGGTACTGAAAAACGCCTGCCTGCTGCGTTTCCCTCATCCCTCGTCGTTGCGGCGTACACCCACTTACGCCTCACTTCTCGGAATTTCGCCTGCCTGCCTCAGGCAGGCAAGCCTTGCATATAGACATTTTTGAGTAGCCTAATGGAAATGACTTTTTCAGAAATTTCTTAGCAGGTGTTGGGTCACGGTCCACCGGTCAGTCTGATTGACCCCTTCATAAATCTGAGTGACCTTGGCATCCCGCATCATTCGTTCTACAGGATAATCTCTCATATATCCATAACCCCCGAGGATCTGGACAGCGTCCGTAGTTACTTTCATGGCGACTTCGGAGGCAAAGACTTTTGAAATGGTTGGGAGTTTTTCCGCGTCTTCAATCTTCGCATCCATCTGAGAGGCTGCCTTAAAGACAAGGGCTCGAGCTGCCTCCACTTGGGTGGCCATATCAGCGATCATGAATTGAATCGCTTGAAATGAAGAGATGGGTTTCCCAAACTGAATCCGTTCGTTGGCATAGTGAACAGCGAAGTCAAGGGCTCCTTGGGCAATCCCTACTGCCAGTGCTCCAATGGCTGGTTTCGACCGGTTGAGTGTGTCGATGGCAATCTTCCAACCCTCTCCTTCCTTTCCGAGAAGATTTTCGTGAGGGACCCGGCAGTTTTCAAAGATCAAATCCGTCATCACTGCCCCTCTCATCCCGATCTTTTCCTCCCTCTTACCAAAAACGAGGCCGGGTGTCCCATCCTCCACCATGAAAGCGGAGATCGCTTCTCCTCCATGTCCGGGTTGGGTGACGGCAAAGACCGAGTAAAACTTGGCGAGGCTCCCATGGGTAATGAAGCATTTACGTCCATTGATCAGGAAGTCCTTTCCGTGTTTCTCAGCCCTCGTATGGGTGGGGAATTCTTCTGATTCTCCCTCCATTTCGTTTAATGCAAAGGCCGTGAGGCTGTTCTTCTCAGAAATTTCTGTAAAGTAGAGATCTTTTTGAGAAGGATTTCCTTCTAATAGAAGGGGTAGGGTGCCCATCCCTTGAGCTAAAATGATGAGAGAGGAGGAACCGCAGACCTTGGCAATTTCCTCGATGACGATACAGAATGAAGTTAAATTTCCATCGGTTCCCCCATAGGATTCAGGAAGAAGAATAGAGAGAAAGCCCTGTTTTCCAAAGGCCTCTACCAAATCCCAGGGAAATTCTCCAACGGCGTCGATCTTTGCTGCACGGGGTTGGACAATTCTTTGAGCCGTTTTTTCGGCGGCAGTTTTAATCATCAATCTTTCTTTTTCCATATCTTTCATTTTGGTGCCACCTTGAGTGAATGAGGGGGGATGTTGTATAAAAAGTTAAGTTAAAAGAGTACAAGTCCGTTGTCAAGGGAAAAGTGTGGAGAAAGGGGTGAGAGGGATAAAAAGGGGATAAAAATATTTGACTTTATAATATAAAATTATATAATATCTTGCTCAAAATAATTCATGGAAGGAGGGGGAAAATGGATGCCAGGGATTAAAATAAAGGAAAACGAATCTTTTGAAAATGCGCTCAGGCGATTTAAGAAACAGGTTGAAAAGACGGGGATCTTGTCAGAGATCCGGAAGAGAGAGCATTACGAGAAGCCCAGCATAAAAAGAAAGAAAAAAGCGTTGGCCGCCAAGAAAAGGGCCATGAAGAGAATGAGGAAAATAATGGAGAGGGGATAGGGGATGAGTTTGGAAGAGAGACTGGTTGAGGAAATGAAACAGGCCATGAAATCCAGTGAAAAATTGAAACTTTCTGCCATTCGGATGATTCGGTCGGCATTAAAAAATAAAGAGATTGAACTGAGAAAAAAGTTGGAGGACGAAGAGATTGTCAAGGTGATTCAGGCAATGGTGAGAAAGGGTGAAGAGTCTGTTGAACAATTCCAAACAGGTGGACGAATGGATTTGGTCGAGAAGGAGAGAAGCGAGATCGACGTGATGAAGTCCTTTTTACCCCAACCCATTAGCCAGGAAGAGATATTAAAGATCATTGATCAAAGTATTCAAGAAACTCAAGCTTCATCCCTGAAGGACTTAGGAAAAGTGATGAAATCCGTCATGCCAAAAATTGGGGGGAAAGCCGATGGAAAATTGATCAATCAATTGGTGAAAGAAAGGCTTTCCCCATAAATTCCTCCTGTTCACGGGTAATCCAAATCCTTTTTTTTCACGTATTATGGATGATCGCTCCCTCAAGCTTTTAGAGTTCTTCCATCTATTAGACATCTTAAAAGAATATGCCATTTCCCCCTTAGGGCGAAAACGCTGTGAGGCCTTAAGACCCTTCAAAGACCTCCCCTCGATCCAATCCAGATTAACCGAGGTGATGGAACTTAAGAAAATTTTAGAAATAGAGGGAGAGATTCCCCTCAGGGGATTGAAAGATATTGAGAGGATTTTAAATAAATTGGGAATCGAAGGATCCATCTTTGATGTTCAGGAGTTGTTGGATCTCCGTGATCAGATGGTATTGTGCAAAGGGCTGAAACGATTTTTTCAAAAGCTGGAGAAGATCAAGGCCCCTCATCTTCAGGAAAAGATTTCCAAGCTTTCTTATCAAAAAGCGTTGGAGAAGGAGATCCTCCAGGCCATCAATACGAAAGGTGAGATTCTCGACCGGGCGAGCCCGGCCCTTTTGGATACCCGACATCGATTGGGAGAGGTCAGAGAGAAAGCAAAAGGAGTCCTTGAAAATCTTCTTCATCAAGAAGAGCTTCAACCGATTTTTCAAGAACATTTTATTACTTTAAGAAATGGACGATATGTCCTTCTGATCAAATCTGATTTTAAACATCGGATGGAAGGGATCATCCATGACCAGTCCCAGAGCCGGATGACCTACTTTTTCGAACCCCTCCAGGTGGTCGCCCTGAACAATGAGATCAATATCCTCATGGGGGAGGAGAAGGAGGAGGAAGTTCGAATCCTGGCCAATCTTTCAGAGAAGGTTCGGGAGGAGAGTCAAAATCTATGGGATGATTTTGAGCGGTTAGGGGAATTGGATTTCCTTTATGCAATGGCCAGACTGTCTGTTCGTCTGAAGTCTGTTCAACCCTTTTTAAATGAGGAAGGCAGGATTAAGATGGGAGAGGTTAGAAACCCTCTCCTTACGCTTCAGCGTGAGAATCAGGTGGTTCCCATTCACCTTCGAATGGGTGATGGGATTCGTGTTCTCATTGTGAGCGGAGCAAATGCATGTGGAAAGACAGTGGCGTTGAAGACATTAGGACTCCTCGCCTTGATGGTTCAATCTGGTCTTCCCATCCCAGTGGCAGAGGGAAGCCAGATGGGGATCTTCCAGGACATCTTTGCGGTGATCGGCGACGAACAGAATATCGAAGAAAACCTGAGCACCTTCTCCAGTCATCTCCTCCATGTGAACCAGATCTTAGAGAAAGCAGGACCGCACTCCCTCGTCCTCTTGGATGAGCTGGGAGTGGGAACCCATGCCCAGGAGGGATGTGCCCTGGCGATGGGTTTTTTAGATCGATTCCGAAAGAGCGGGGCCTCCATCGTGGTTACCACTCACTTCGATCAGCTGAAGGTCTATGGATATCTTTACCCAGATGTAGAGAATGTGGCGGTGGAGTTCGATGAGGAAACCTTGGAGCCTCGATATACCCTCGCCTATGGATCGTCAGGGTGGAGTAATGCCTTTTTGGTGGCCGAGAAGTTAGGGATCTCAGAAAAGGTTCTCGAGGCAGCTCACACTCATCGGGACGGGAGTGGCGAGGAAATCACCCGAGCCCTGGAGACATTGGAGAGGTTAAAGTCTGATACGGAGAAAGAGCGGCTCGAGTTTTTTAAGTTGAAGCATGAGGTTGGGCTTGAACGTCAGAAGCTAAAGAGCCTCTTGGAGACCATCAAGCAAAGGAGAGGCGATATTTTTTCAAAAGCAGATGAGAAGGCGAGGAAAGCCGTCCAGAAGGTTGAGGAAGAATTGAAGGAATGGGCTCGTCGCCGTAGGGAGGAGAAGAAGATTTCTTTAAGCCTCCAGCGTAAAGAACTTCAGGAGATAAAAGAGAAATTTTTCCCTTCCAAGAGAGGGAAAGGATACCCTACCGTCTCGGGTGGCTTAAAGGTAGGGGAACATGTTAGAATTGAGAGCCTTCGGAGCATGGGGATTCTGACCCATGTAAAAAAACGGATGGACCAGGCAGAAGTCCTGACCGATAAAGCCAAAGTGAAAGCCCCCCTTTCTGAAATCGTTCAGGTAACGGAGGAAGAGGAGAAAAGGGAAACGGGGATTCAAAGAGGCCAGCCTTTTTTCAAGGGGGAGATTCAGGAGCCTCATTCTCAATTAAATGTGATCGGTCTGACCGTGGAGGACGCCCTTCCCAGAGTCGATAAATTTATCGATCAAGCCCTCCTCCATGGACTGGAGAAAATCCATATTATCCATGGGGTGGGTTCCGGGAGGCTACGGAATGCGATCGGTCAATATCTGAACGGCCATCGCGCTGTGAAAAATATCTCTCCGGGGGAGACGATGAGGGGCGGTCGCGGAATTACGATTGTAGAATTGAGGTAACCCCTATTAGAAAGGGCATGGTTTCGACCTCTTCCTCAATAAGAAGCTGAAGTGATTTACTTTATCCTCCCTGCCATAAACCCCTGTCAGAAAATACGTGGCTTTCTAACGGGGTAAATGGCAGGGTTTTCTTACGGGGGAAATCGTTTGGTTGTTGGGTTTCTATCCGAGGAGAAAATTTCAGAAATTCGTGATCGTTCCAACATCTTGGAAGTCATTTCGGACTACGTCGCTCTTAAAAAAGCAGGAAAGAACTATAGGGGACTCTGTCCGTTCCATTCCGAAAAGACGCCTTCTTTCATGGTCAATGAGGAGAAACAAATTTTTCACTGTTTCGGCTGTGGAGAAGGAGGAGATGTTTTTACCTTTTTGATGAAAGCAGGATATTTCTCTTTCCCTCAGGCGGTGGAGGAATTGGCGAAGCGCTATGGGGTGAAACTTCCTTCCCGTGAACTTTCCGCAATCCAAAAAAGGGAGATGACCAAAAAAGAGATCCTCTTCCAGATTAATCAGATCGCATCGGAATATTTTCATGATCTCCTGACCCAACGGCGAGAAGGTGAGGGGGGAAGAAGGTATTTATCCCAAAGAGGGATCAGCCAGGAGATCGTTTCGGAACACCGGCTGGGGACCTCCGCTGACCGTTGGGATGGATTGGCTCAGCATCTCCAGGAGAAAAAGGTTTCTCTCGAACTGGCTTGGGAATTGGGTTTAATCTTTCCCAAGAAAAAAGCCGGAAGCTCGACTCTTCGAGAGGGTTGGTACGATGCTTTTCGGGGGAGGATTCTCTTCCCCATTTTCGACCTCCATCAACGGGTGGTTGGATTTGGGGGAAGGATCATCAAAGAAGGACAACCCAAATATCTTAACTCTCCTGAGTCGAGTATCTATCACAAAGGAGAAACCCTCTATGGCCTCCAGGTGGCCAAACGATATGCCGTGGAGAAGGATTGTGTTATCATTGTCGAGGGTTATTTTGACCTGTTGACCCTGCACCAATATGGATTGAAGCATAGTGTTGCCACTTTAGGAACGGCGCTGACCACACGACATATTCAAACCTTAAAACGGTATACAAAAAATTTGGTCACCCTCTTTGATGCGGACCAGGCAGGGGTTCAGGCCGCTCTTCGCTCGCTCCCCCTTTTTTTAGAAGAGGAAGTGACCGGGAATACGATCGTTCTCCCGAAAGGAGAGGATCCAGATGGGTTTCTGAGAAAAGGGAACCTGGAAGACTTCCGGAAAAAGGTGGAGCGTTCCATTCCACTTATCGATTTCTATTTTGATCAGTTGGTGAAAATCCACGATTTGAAATCCATCGATGGGAAGGTTAAAGTGGCGAAGGAGGGGATCGCCCTCCTCGGTAAAATCCCTAATAAGATTCGAAGGGATTTTTATATAAAGGCTTTAGCCGAGAGACTTGAAATTAAGGAGTCCTTTCTGTATGAGATGCTCCGGTTCCCTCCCAAGGCATCTTCCAAGGGCGGAGAGGATTTAAAAAAGTCGTCCGTGGAAAGGGTTTTTCCAAGGTCAGAAGAGATCGTCGTTCGTCTCATGGTTCATCATCCCGAATTGATTCCGATTCTTTCAAAAGAAAGAATCTTCAAAGAATTTGAAAGCCCAACCTTGCAGAAAATGGCTGAGACCCTAAAAGATTTTTATCAAAAAAAGGGAAGGCTTGATCTACCAGAGGCCTTCGCCCACCTTGAAGAAGACCTCAAAGGAAGGCTGTGCGACTTTGCCTTCCGGGAGAGCGGACTGGAGGGCGTAGACCGGGGGAAGATCCTGCAGGATTGTGTCCAAAAGATTCGTGAAAAGAGGTTGAAAAAGGAGAAAGACGAGCTGCTTAAGAAGATCAGAGAGGCGGAGAAACAGCCAGAAGGAAAAAGGCTGGTATCTCTTTTAAAGGAACACCAAGAACTGGCGAAGAGGGAGAAAGGCCTTCATAAGGATAGTTTTCGGGAAGATTAGGGGGAAAAGTCCATGGCCAAGGGAGGCAAGATCAAAGAGGTTGAACAATTGATTAATATGGAAGGGGAGAAGGAATTTCTTTCTTTCGATGAGGTCAATAGTATCCCTCCCAACGATATCGTCTCCTCCGATCAAATTGACGATGTCCTGATGATGTTCGATGAAATGGACATCGATGTCGCGGATGACCTCCAGGGGATGAAGGTGGAGGAAGAGAAGGCCATGGAGAAGGAGGAGGGGGAAGGCGATGAGTTGGAGATAGAGACCTTTGTCAGGGCCACGGACCCTGTGCGGATGTATCTCCGCGAGATGGGTTCCGTTTCTCTTTTGACCCGAGAAGGAGAGGTGGAGATTGCTAAAAGAATTGAGAGCGGGAAACGAGAAGTGTTGAGCGTCGTCCTGAACTGTCCGATGGCCGTCAAGGAGGTCATGAACCTGGGTAGCGCCATTAAGGCAGGCAAGGTGGAGATCCGGGAAGTGACCAATGAGATTGACGAGGAAGAGGCAAGCTTTGAGGAAGAACAGATTCAAAAGAAAAAGATTTTAGAGCTGATCGAACGGATGAAGCGAAGAAATGAGGAAGTTCGGCGATTTCTGAAAAAAAGGTCGATTCCGAGAGGCAAGATTCAGAAACAGGTTAAAAAGAAACAAGAGGATATTTTAGACTGTTTTAATCAGATGAATTTAAGAGATGCCCAGATTAATAAAATTGTTCAGAAAATGAAGCAGATGTTGAACCGAGTGGAAAAAGGGGAAAGCGAGATTGAAAAGATTGAAGATAAGTGTGGAATTTCTATTCAGGAGGCACGGTCCTATCTGAAGAGATTGAAAACAAGGAGTATGAGTGAGAAGACACTCTTTCGAACTCGAAAATTGAGCAAGGCTGATCTCCAGGAGATGGATCGATTGGTCAAGAATGCCCTGAGAAAGATTCACAAGGTAGAGGCAGAGTGTGGTCTCCCACCCGAAAAACTGAAGGCAGCCGTGAGGGCGATCATGGGAGGGGAGACAAAAGCTAAGGAGGCCAAGAGTGAACTGGTGAAGGCAAACCTGAGGCTGGTCGTCTCGATTGCAAAAAAATATACCAATCGAGGGCTCCAATTCTTAGATCTCATTCAGGAAGGGAACATCGGATTGATGAGGGCGGTGGATAAATTTGAATACCAACGGGGGTATAAATTTAGCACCTATGCGACTTGGTGGATCCGACAGGCGATCACACGAGCCATTGCCGATCAGGCTCGGACTATCCGGATTCCTGTGCATATGATCGAGACGATCAACAAGTTGATCCGGACTTCCAGGTACCTCGTCCAGGAGATTGGGAGAGAGCCGACTCCTGAAGAAATTGCTCAGAAGATGGATATGGCGTTGGATAAAGTGAGAAAGGTATTGAAGATTGCGAAAGAGCCTATCTCCCTTGAGACACCCATCGGCGAGGAAGAAGACAGTCATTTGGGAGATTTCATCGAAGACAAAGCGGTCATTTCCCCGCAGGAAGCTGTGATCAGCTCAAATTTATCAGAACAAACTCAAAAGGTACTGGCCAGTCTCACCCCCAGGGAGGAAAAGGTTCTAAGGATGCGATTCGGAATCGGAGAAAAGTATGATCATACTCTGGAGGAGGTGGGGCAGGATTTTGATGTCACACGGGAAAGAATAAGACAAATTGAGGCAAAGGCGCTGAGGAAATTAAGGCACCCCAGCCGAGCCAAGAAACTGAAAAGTTTTCTTGAAACATGATTAGTTCGTAGTACTTAGTTCGGAGTTCATAGCTTTAAAGCTTGAACCCCAAACCTAAAATTTAATTGCTCCGAACTCTTAACTCCGAACGAAGGACTCCTTTGGGGGAATGGGGTTGACACTTTTGGGGGATAACATATAATAATAAGGATGGGGCCCATAGCTCAGCTGGAAGAGCCACCGGCTCATAACCGGTAGGTCCCTGGTTCGAACCCAGGTGGGCCCACCAGAAGAGGGAGAAAAACAGTGATGCACTCCTCAAGGATAAAGGAAGAGATACTCCATGGATGTGGACGAGAAGATTAGAGTGCACCCCTTTGGTGCACTCTTTTTTTTGGAGGACAATATGCTTAGGATTTATTTCTGCAAAATTTGTCAGATAGGAGGTAAGGATTGAAGAAACAATTAGAACTCCTTTGGGAACTTCAAAAGATTGATCTTGATCTGAAAGGGATTCAAGAGGGAAGAGATCGATATCCCAAAGAGATGAAAAATTTGGATGAGAGACAAAAAATCGAGAAGGAGAGGGTCCAGAAGGAAAAGGAGAGGGTTGAATCATTAGAGAAAACCAGGAGGCAGAAAGAAGGTCATCTCAATGTGGAACAGGAAAAAATCAAGAGAGCGGAAGGAAGGATGTCCGAAGTAAAAACCAATAAAGAATACCAGGCGCTCCTCAGCGAAATCGATATGATCAAGGAAGCGAATAGTCGGATCGAAGAGGAGATCCTCCAGGTCCTGGAAGAAATCGACGAACTCAAAAAGGACTTCTCCAAAAGGGAAAAAGAAATGGGAATCACCCTGGAAAAAATTGAGGGGGAGCGGAAAAAAATTCAAGAAAAGATGGCCCTTGACGATAGAGTCTGGAACGAACAGATGGAAAGAAGAGAGATTCTTTCTAAGCAGATCGAGTCCAAACTGTTAAACCTCTATAACACACTGAAGAATAAGCGAGAGGGAGTGGGTGTGGTCAATTTAAAGAATGAGACCTGTCAGGGTTGTTTTGTACATGTCCCTCCCCAAATGTTCATTGAGGTCCAAAAGAACAATACCCTCATTCGGTGTCCCCACTGTAATCGAATTCTCTATTGGGATGGAGCTCGAAGTAAAAAATGAAGGGGTTGAAATCGGGATATCGTTTGGTCCTCTTTATTGATGGGGCCTCGAGAGGGAATCCGGGAAGGGCAGCAGCAGGGATTTGTGTTATGAATGGAGAGGGGAAAAAGATTTTGGAGATAAGCCGATATCTCGGTCACAGGACGAACAATGAAGCGGAATACTGGGCTCTTATTTTAGGGTTGAAAGAGGCCAGGCGATTGGGAGGGGATGTCCTCCAGATCTTCACGGATTCAGAATTGGTTGAAAGACAAATTAAAGGGATCTATCGCGTGAAGGATTTGAATTTAAAGATCCTTCATAAAACAGTCATGGAAGTTTTAAAAACATTTTCATCTTTTGAGATCGAATCCATCCCAAGGGAAGAGAACAAAGAGGCAGACCGTTTGGCGAATCAGGCAATCCAGAAGAGGATCGCAAAGGAAAAAGGAAGAGAGCTAAAGAAATACGATAAGCTCTCTTGATTACACAGATTTTTCAATTCATATCTGCGTAATCGATCCTAATTCGTGTAATCAGGGATTTTAAAGTTTTATAGAAATCTCAGGAAAGGAGGGAATTCGAAGGGGAACAGATGGTCGCTCCTCCTGATATCCCGCAGTGCGGGAGGTCGGGGAGGGGAGGAAAGTCCGAGCTCCACAGGGCAGGATGGTCCGTAACACGGACTGCCCCCAGTGGGATAGGGGAAAATAGTTAAATCTATTTAAGGGATAAAGAGGATTGACCTGTTCTTCCTAAAAGATTAGGAAATCCCTTATTCCACAGGGGAAAAGGAAAGTGCCACAGAAAACATACCGCCTGCCCCGCTTTGCGGGGAGTTTTGAGTGATGAGTGGAGAGTTGGGAGTTTATGACCCTTGACTCCGAACTCTTAACTCCGAACTGCGAGGCGATCGCCTCGCCGGGTAAGGGTGAAAAGGTGAGGTAAGAGCTTACCAGTACCCTGAGCGATTAGGGTAGCTTGGTAAACCCCATCCGGAGCAAGACCAAATAGGTTCCGCTTCTCCCCGTGGGAGGGCGCTTGTGCCTATTCCAAAGGGGGGATAAGAGTTGCCCATTCAAATTTGTCTCGAGGCAATTGCAGCGAGATAAAGGCGGGACGGGTAAGGTCGCTTGAGACCCTGAGCAATCAGGGCCCTAGATAAATGGCCATCCTCCTGATTTTCGCTGAAAGGTGGGAATGGGATGACAGAACTCGGCTTATGGTCCCTTTCGAAAATTCCCCTTTTTTATAATTCACCCCCTCCCTATCCCTCCCCCCTTGAGGGGGAGGGGAGGGTGGGGGCAAGTAGAAATTTCGGATCTTAGATATGAAACTTTGGATTCATAAAAGATGGTTAATAGGAGGGATCGCATTCCTCTTGGTCTGGGTTTTAGCTCCCCCAGCGTTCTGTCAAAAAGCTTCAATCAAAGATGTCAACGTGAAGGGGACGAATGCGGTCTGGAAGGTAAGTTTTGATGTTCAAAACTGCTTTACAGAAAAGATGCAAGAGGCCATTCAGTCAGGAATAAAGACGACGTTCACCTTTTATATTCACCTCTATCAGAGGAGAAGTTGGTGGAAAGATCGGAAGGTGGCGTCTGTTGAATTTCATCACACGGTCCAATACAATCCCATTCAAAAGGTCTATCAGGTGGCATTAGGGGAAAACCGCTCCTCTCTGGCCGTTTCCAGTTTAGAGGAAGCCAAGAAGGTGATGTCAAAAGTGAAAGAGTTGGAAATTCGATCTTCCTCTCCCCTCAACCCTGGAGTTCCAACTTACTTTCGAATTAAAGCTGAGTTGGATCCAGTCAGGCTTCCCCTTCATTTAGAGTATCTCTTCTTTTTCGTCTCCTTATGGGATTTTAAAACCGACTGGCATATCGAACCTCTTCCACCTTAAAAAATCCCCCTCGCCCCCGGTTTGCTTCAGGGGTTAGAGAGGTTATTATGCAGAGCATATTATATAGTTTGCATTAACCCCAGTAAGTCATTGCGAGGAGTGTAACGACGAAGCAATCTCAAAACGAGATTGCCATGCCCTTCGGACTCGCAATGACAACTTTTGGTGGTTCCTGATGTAAACTATTTCATGCTCTCAGTAATAAAAGGGTTTATAAGAGAATCTGAAAAACGATGAAGAAAGAGCTTTCCCCTGAAGCAAGAAAACGACGCAATGAGTTCATCATCATCGGGATCATCTCCGTCCTCATCCTCGTTTTCACCACCATCGAG